>Ga0207952_1000012_pt1 | contig 368561 bp, 396 predicted proteins | sample SubbioR12Aug_8Ca_FD_184831 | JGI IMG/M metagenome (GOLD analysis project Ga0207952, IMG submission 184831) | Serpentinite rock and fluid subsurface biosphere microbial communities from McLaughlin Reserve, California, USA - CR12Aug_8Ca (SPAdes) | ecosystem: Environmental > Terrestrial > Deep...
ATCATTCCCAGTCGAGACTACTGGACAAATTATTTAGTGGATGAGGAAAGCAAGCGATCAAGAAGACCGAAGTGAAAAAGTGACATATGACCCGAGACATAAGAGACCGATGTCTCGAGACATCACAGAGCGGAGGATGAGGGATTTGAACCCTCGAGACTTTCGTCTACGCGTGTTCGAGACGCGCGCACTCGGCCACTATGCGAATCCTCCGCGGGAATCATACGGAGATTGGTTCGGATTTACAAAGTTTGTAGTTTTGTAAGAATTTCCTTGTCATTGGTTCTGATTTTCTTAATCAATCCCGCTAACAGGTTTTTGCTGTTGGAATAATATACAAGGCTGTAATACGGATAAGCATCAATTCCAAATCCACCTACAGTTTGTCTCGCCAAGTCTCAAAAACTCCTCGAAGTAACACATAACTCTATTGTGCTCCTATCGCACAATCTGTCGCATCATAATTTCCAGAAGTACCAGCTACTTTTATTTTCTCGCCATTTTTCAGTAGGACATAGCCCATAGCAAAGCCTTTATAGGTGACCTCAACTCCAGGCACACAATTGACGAAGATATTTTTAAAGACTGCGGTTTCCGGCGATTTTGGGGTTGAAGCAGCCACTCTGGAAAGAAAATTATGTGCCACCACTTCGCGGTTATTCTCAATTTTCTGAATTCGCGCAGTAACTCTTGTCTAATTTTGTAGAACATTGCAGGTTGAAGTCATGTTCAGCTTGATCGCATAGACGTTTTGACTCTCTTTTAAGTTCGTTGAGTGATGGGGTGGCTCAACATTTACCGTGCACTTAGGTTCGGGTCCATTTCCACTTTGGAAAAGTAGAAACTGGGCAGCTAATAAACCGATGACAAGTAACATAGGTACTTTAGGCATAAGCAAAATTGCCCCGATCCCATGTTGTAGCTAAGTCCATATGTGGTGAGGATAATTCTTTTCCCCATGAATTCAAATGAAACAGAGTCCTTCTCGATCAACTCTTTCGCAACTGCGCAAAATTTACCTTCATTCTCTTCAAGGATTTCAAAACCTCTTACGATGTTTGAGTCGTCATCATTTTCATAGGGATTTTCAGGCATGCACACATTCTGGCACTTAGGCGCGATTCGATGCAGCCAGATTTAGGCAGGATAAAGTTACTTAGAGTGAAGGTATTAGTTGACCGTCTGAGTTCATATGTGCGGGCGTAACTTGATCTACTAGGTTGCAAGGAATCGCCCCATATATATGTGGATACATCTTCCCGTTACCGCCATCTTCAACCCGAACTGATATTCCATTCTCTTGTAGCTTTCCAATATCTAAATGCAGAACCACAAGTTCATCTGTGCAACCAGCAAATACAAACCCAGCTACTTCTTCTAATTGGTTAGGAAATGAACCATGGATGAAACCAACCTGCTCCAGAGTCTTGCCTCTAGTCGAGAGTTCGTATTGGCCCTCGGTTAAAGCTTCTTCCCATGCCTGCTTTGTAGTCAGGTGAAGAAATACCCGTTGATTCATAGGCTTAGGCTAGATGAAGGAGGCTGGCGAGATTTGCCTGATAGGGTATTTGACACTTCTATTACTAATCGCGTAGTCTTCTGTCATGGATATTGGAGTGAGCGAATTTGCTTCGGCCAAAGGCCTGTCTAGAAGTCGCGTGCTTCAGTTGATTCGAAAAGGTGACGTGAAGGCTCGAAGAGTCGCCAATCAGTGGATTATCGATGGCTCACAACTCATCAACTATGCGCCGAAAGTCAGTCGTCCATTTAGCCCAAAGATGAGGAGGGCGTTTATTGATCTACTTTCCGGAATGGAGGTTTCATCAAAATTAGACCCGACTGAGTTCTCAAGGTTACGCAAAAAATTAGTCCTGTTAAGGGAAGACGAAGATCCAGCTTTATTGCTGAGATCATGGCTAATAAATAGAGCCGATCGAATTGAACTAAACGCGAGTCCGAAGGATTTAGAGAGGTTGCGCTTGGCCAGTGAGGTAATACCTTCTGGGGCAAGTAATCCAGTGAGTGGAATGTCAGATGGAGGCATGTTCGAGGCTTATGTTTCTCGGAATCAACTAAGCGGGGTGTTGAAGAAATTCCTCTTAGTTAAATCCGATAATCCAAACGTACTTTTGCGTGTCGCCGAAAAACCTCTTTCGAGACCATTGCCACTGGGCTATTTGCTAGCCGATCTCTCTGAAAGTTTTGGGCCAAGAGAGAGAACCAAAGTCAAAGAGTTAATAAAAAAGTTATGAAATTCATCCAAATTCCAACTTTAGCCGGAGCGCAAAAAGAGAGCTGGAAGGCACTTCTTGAAGTTGCAGAAAGACTGCCCGATGGTTGGACTTTGATAGGCGGTCAACTCGTACAACTGCACTGTTGGGAAAGGGGATCCGAACCAGGCCGCATAACAACGGATGTTGATACGGTGCTAGATGTCATAAGTGATCCAATGATTTTGGAAAGATTCACTGGAATGTTGAATCAAATTGGATTCTCGCCAGAAACAACTCCGGAGGGGCATCAATATAAGTGGAGAAGAGGACTTGCCGAGATTGACTTACTTTTCCCAAATAATGTTGGGGAAAGAACTCTATCGAAACTTGGCGTAACTGGAGGAACGATTATTGAGACACTTGGCGGTAGAAGAGTTTTGGATTTTTCAGAGAAAGTTCTCATCTCCCTCGATGGGGCAGAAGGCATAATCAATCGCCCACATCTATTTGGTGCAATCTTTGCAAAGAGTGTTGCGCTTGCCAATGTTAATGATGTGGGTAGGGATAGACATTTGAGGGATTTAGCAATTTTAGTAACTCACTTTTCTGGTGAAGATCTAACTCCTAACCTAAATTTAAAAGTTCGCGAAAAGGTTAATTCGGGAATTGCTAGATTAAGAAGCCAACCTGGAATTCTTGCCTTAACCGAAGGTTCAATTGATGGACTAGCTCGGCTAGCTGTAGCTTTGGAAACGAGTTGAGGGAAAATTAGTAGCGGAGGATGAGTGATTTGAACCCTCGAGACTTTCGTCTACGTGTGTTCGAGACGCGCGCACTCGGCCACTATGCGAATCCTCCGTGGGAATCATACGGAGATTGGTTCAGATTTACAAAGTTCGAAGTTTTGTAAGGATTTCCTTGTCATTGGTTCTAAGTTTTTTAACTAATCCCAATAAACGGTTTTTCCCATTTGAATAATAGGCAAGGCTGTAATAGGGATAGGCATCAATTCCGAATCCACCCACAGTTTGTGGGTTTTCGCCAGGAAGTGGATAGTTCTGAATTACGTCGACATCGCTTTGCGCAAAGAACTTTCTTAACCTAGCTAAATCAATGAAACGGAACCCTGTTAACTGGACTTCTCTCATCTCCGGAGTAAAATCATCGGAAGCTATTTCTCTCGCAATATAATTTACTCGGTCATTCTTAATTGAATAAAGTATCTCACCATTAGCAATTGTCTTTTTTAATGTGGCGTTTCTGAGCAGAGAGTTAGCTTGAACTTTATAGACCTCATTGTTGCTGACAAGAAGATACTTATAAAGTGCACGGCGATCCTCTTCGCTCAACCACTCACCAAGCCTCAGACATTCTTCAAAATAGTTCACAACCCTATTGTGCACCTATTAAACAATTTGCTGCTTCATATTTTCCAGAGGATCCACTCACCGCTATTTTCTGGCCATTTTTCAGGAGGACATAGCCCTCTGCGGTGCCTCTGTAGGCGACCTTGATTCCGCGTTCACAGGTGGCAAAGATATTTCTGAAGAATGCAGTTTTTGAGAATTTTGGAGATGAAACGGCGGTTCTGGACAAAAAGTTCGTGCCGTTACTTCAAGGTTATTTTCAATTTTCTGGATGCTTGCGTTAACTTTTGTATAACTTTGCGGAACATTGCAGGTTGAAGTTATGTTTAGCTTTATTGCATCCACGTTTTGATTCTCTTTTAAACTTGTTGAGTAATGAGGCTGCTCCACTCTTAGCGTGCACTTGGGATCGGGGCCATTTCCGCTTTGGAAAAGTAGAAACTGGGCGGCTAATAAACCGATGACAAGCACCCCGGGTACTTTAGGCATAAGCAAAATTGGTTTAGGAATTGTTATTGGCATACCGCAAGGATGACAAGAAGTTGTGACAAGACTTAAAAGTTATCCATAAGGCTGATTGAGGGAGCGGAGGATGTCCGAGCACAATGACTTCAGCACAGGGCACTGGTTCCAGGTCAATTAGCGACTAAATAAATGTGTGATTCAGCCGAAATGAGTGAAACGAGCGGAGGATGAGGGATTTGAACCCTCGATAGGTTGCCCTATACACGCTTTCCAAGCGTGCGCACTCGGCCGCTATGCGAATCCTCCCGAGGGGAGCACTCTATCGGTGGCTATAACTATGATTACGCCAGATCCCTCGTACGGCGCTACCGTGCTGAACTCCCCCAGGGCAGGAATGCAGCAAGGGTAGGTACGCTCTGGCGGGTGTACGAGGGGTCCTTTTAACGTGTTTAATGTTTTTCCTAAGGCGACGACGAGTAGAGATAGAGGAGCGCGGCAATGTCACTAGCTTTGTACCGAAAATATCGCCCCTCTGTATTTGCCGATGTAATTGGTCAAGACCATGTCACTGTTCCATTATCAAATGCTTTAACAGGGGAGCGCACACATCACGCATATTTATTTTCAGGTCCACGTGGTTGCGGAAAAACATCGAGTGCGCGAATCATGGCGCGCTCGCTTAACTGCGAAAAAGGTCCAACGCCTAATCCATGCGGTGAGTGTCAATCCTGTAGAGATTTAGTTGCAAATGGTCCGGGATCACTTGATGTTATCGAACTCGATGCTGCGACACATGGTTTAGTCGATGATGCACGGGATTTACGCGACAAAGCATTTTTTGCACCAGTTCAGGGCCGTTACAAGATTTATATTATTGATGAGGCACACCAACTTGGACCAGGGGCGGTGAATGCGCTTTTGAAAGTTGTTGAAGAGCCGCCTCCGCACGTTATCTTTATTTTTGCGACGACCGAGCCCGATAAGTTAATTGCAACTATTCGCTCGCGCACTCACCACTATCCATTCCGTTTAGTACCTCCCGGAATTTTGGCCGCGCATTTAGAAAGGATTTGTAACCTAGAGGGAGTAAGCGTTGCTAAAGGAGTTATTCCATTAGTAGTTCGCGCATCCGGCGGCTCAGTTCGCGATGCACTATCTGTGCTTGGGCAACTTCTTGCTGGTGCTGGCAGCGATGGAGTTAGTTACGATATTGCGATTCAATTACTTGGCTTCACCGATGGCGCCTTGCTAGATGATGCAATAGATGCGATTGCAGCACGTGATGGCGCGACTCTGTTTAAAACTATTGATCGTGTCATCGAATCCGGTCATGATCCCCGTCGATTTACTGGCGATATGTTGGAGCGGATACGCGATTTAATGATTGTCGATGCGCTAAAAGATGCAACGGCTAATTCGATCCTTCGCGATATGCCCGATGATCAGATGGAGCGGATGCGCAATCAAGCGGCACACATCGGCGCAGCAAACTTGTCGCGTGCCGCTGATATCGCTGCCGAAGGCCTGACCCAGATGCGTGGAGCCACTGCGCCACGTTTAATGCTCGAGCTCATATGCGGCCGCATACTTTTGCCAATCGGAGATCTAAGCGAATCCGGAATGTTGTCACGCATCGAGCGCTTAGAGCGTGCAGAAAACTTAGCCCCAATGACCTCCGTTCGCACTTCAGAGGCTCACACCGTGGAGCCAAAAGAAACTACAGGCTCCACTCATGTGAGCCCTGAAATCACTCACTCCAAAGTTGAAGAAGCAAAACCAGCTGCTGTTCAGCCTGAAACAAAACAACACGGTGCATTCGACATCGCCGCACTTCGTCGTGCATGGCCTGACGTTATTGAAGATGTAAAGAAGCGTCGCAGACTCACATGGTCACTACTTAGCGCATCGGCTCAAGTATTAGCCGTTGACGATACAGCGATCACAATTGGAATTGTTAACGCTGGAGCACGTGATTCATTTATTCGATCTGAATCCGATGAGATTCTACGAAAAGCATTTATAGATGTCGTAGGCATTGATCGCCGCATCGAATGTGTGGTTGATTCATCAATCGATACAAATACTCCACTAGCAAGAGAGACTCGGACATCTGAAGCACCGACTGATAGAATTTTGCTCTCAGGTGCTGCGTTGTTGGCGCAAGAACTCGGCGCAAAAGTGATTGAGAAGTAGTAAATGTCTGGAATGTATGAAGGCGCGATTCAAGATCTCATCGATGCACTTGGACGTTTGCCAAGTATTGGTCCAAAATCTGCTCAACGCATCGCATTTCATATCTTGCAGGCCGAACCTGAAATCGCGGCAGCGTTAGTTGATGCAATACGTACAGTGAAAGAGCGAGTTAAATTCTGTGCAATATGCGGAAATGTTTCGGAAGAAGATGAGTGTCGGATTTGTCGAGATCCTCGCCGAGAGAGTTCATCAATCTGCGTCGTTGAAGAGAGTAAAGATGTAATAGCTATTGAACGCACGCGCGAATTTCGCGGAAAATATCACGTACTCGGTGGTGCTATCTCTCCGATTGATGGAATCGGCCCGGAGCAGTTACGTATTCGCGAATTAATGGCCAGGTTAAGTGATCCCGAAATCGTTGAAGTAATTTTGGCAACGGATCCAAACCTTGAGGGCGAGGCGACGGCTACCTATTTAGCTCGCATGATTAAGCCGTTGGAGATTAAAGTTTCTCGGTTAGCCTCAGGTCTGCCAGTAGGCGGCGATCTCGAATATGCAGATGAAGTCACGCTTGGCCGTGCCTTTGAGGGCCGTCGAAACGTTTAATCCCACAATGTGGAAACAACAACGTCTCACATAGTAAGAAAATTAGAAAACCGCTTCGCCTCAAGTAATTAGATAGTCCACCATTGAGCCATGGGACTAATTGTTCAGAAATATGGTGGCTCATCCGTCGCCGATGCCGAGGGGATGAAGCGAGTAGCAAATCGAATCGTGGCGGCAAAACGCGATGGAAATCAGGTCGTCGTAGTTGTTTCAGCGATGGGCGATACGACCGATGAGCTTATTGAATTAGCAAATCAGATCACGCCAATGCCATCAGGTCGTGAGTTAGATATGTTGCTAACTGCAGGCGAGAGAATTTCAATGGCCTTACTTGCAATGGCCATTACGAATTTAGGACATGAGGCGCGTTCATTTACCGGGAGCCAAGCGGGAGTAATTACAACTTCGGCACATGGACGTGCTCGAATAATCGATGTAACTCCAGGGAGAATTCAAGAGGCGTTAAAAGAAGGCGCAATTGCAATCGTTGCAGGGTTTCAAGGAATTTCGCAAGATACAAAAGATGTCACAACACTTGGTCGCGGTGGCAGTGACACAACTGCAGTTGCTTTAGCTGCGGCTTTAGATGCCGATGTCTGTGAAATCTACACCGACGTTGACGGTGTCTTTAGCGCCGATCCACGCGTTGTACCAAATGCTCGAAAATTAAAAACCGTTACATACGAAGAAATGCTAGAGCTTGCAGCAAGTGGTGCAAAAGTTCTGCATTTGCGTTGCGTTGAATATGCACGACGTTATGACTTGCCAATTCACGTACGTTCATCATTTTCTACCAACGAAGGAACTTGGGTAGTTAAAGATCACCCAGAAGGAGCAGACATGGAACAAGCAATCATCTCAGGAATTGCGCACGATAAGAGTGAAGCAAAAATTACAATCGTTGGCGTACCTGATCGCACCGGTGTTGCCGCCAGAATTTTTCAAGCTATTGCTGATGCCGATATTAATATCGACATGATTGTTCAAAATGTTTCTGCAGCAGCAACTGGTTTAACCGACATCTCATTTACTCTTCCAAAAGCCGAAGGCGCTGATGCAACAGGGATTTTACAAAAACTTCAAGGCGAAGTTGGATACGCATCGATTCAATATGATGATCAAATCGGAAAACTCTCTTTAGTTGGTGCCGGAATGCGCTCACATCCAGGAGTTACAGCAACTTTCTTTGGCGCACTTTCAGCGGCGGGCGTCAATATCGAGATGATTTCGACCTCAGAGATTCGCATCTCTGTCATCTGTCGCGAGGCCGATCTTGAGCGTGGAGTTAAAGCTACCCACACTGCCTTTGAGCTCGATGCAGATCAGAATGAGGCCGTTGTATATGGCGGCACAGGTCGATGAGTAAACCATCTTTAGCAGTTGTTGGAGCAACTGGAGCGGTCGGCACAGTGATGCTCGGAATTTTATCCGAGCGGCCAGATGTATGGGGTGAAATTCGCTTAATCGCATCTGCTCGAAGTGCAGGTAAAAAACTTATGTGCCGGGGTGAAGAGTTAACGGTTGTTGCGCTTTCACCCGAGGCATTCGATGGAATCGATGTTGCAATGTTCGACGTTCCTGACGAGATTTCATCTGAGTGGGCACCGATTGCAGCAGCTCGTGGATCAGTTATCGTTGATAACTCTGGGGCCTTCCGAATGGATGCCGATGTTCCACTTGTGGTTCCTGAAGTCAATCCACAAGATGTTAAGAATCGGCCACGCGGAATTATTTCAAATCCTAATTGCACGACACTTTCTATGATCGTCGCGCTCGGTGCATTGCATCGAGATTACGAATTAAAGGAGTTAGTGGTCTCGTCATACCAAGCTGCATCTGGTGCAGGTCAAGCGGGCATCGATATTTTACGAGAACAAATTAACCTTGTAGCCGGAACAAATGCTGGGGACATTGCAGGTGACCTACGAGCAATAATTAAGGACAACGGACCATTTCCAGCACCGCTTGTACTCAATGTTGTGCCTTGGGCAGGTTCGCTAAAAGAAGATGGGTATTCGTCCGAAGAGTTAAAAGTTCGTAACGAGTCTCGCAAAATCTTAGGCTTACCAAATCTCAAAGTTGCAGCAACGTGCGTTCGTGTGCCAGTTTTAACTACGCACTCACTGACAGTTCACGCCATATTTGCTAAAGAGCCATCACGCAAAGGAGCTCAAGATATTTTGCAAAACGCGGCCGGAGTTAAATTGGTAGATGATCCTGAAAACTATGCATTTCCAACGCCAGCCGATGTAGTTGGAACGGATCCAACATGGGTTGGCCGAGTGCGAAAAAGTATAGATAATCCAATGGCTTTAGATTTATTTGTCTGTGGTGACAATTTGCGTAAAGGAGCTGCCTTAAATACTGCTCAAATCGCTGAACTTCTAGCGGTAGAGTTCACATCATGAGCATTAAGGAAAACCTACGTAGTGATCTCACTGAAGCAATTCGTGGTCGGGATGAGATTACTTCGAGCACTATTCGCATGGTATTAACGGCGATAACTAATGAAGAGGTAGCTGGTAAAGAGGCCCGTGTTTTAAGTGATGATGAGATTATTACCGTTTTATCTCGTGAGGCTAAAAAACGCCGTGAAGCATCGGAGGCATTTGATAATGCGGGCCGCGCCGATAAAGCGGCACTTGAAAGGGCAGAGGGTGAAGTAATCGCTAAATACTTACCAGCCCAATTAAGCGTTGAGGATATAAAGAAGTTAATCGCCGATGCGATTGCTTCAACCGGTGCAGCCGGACCTGCCGATATGGGTAAAGTCATGGGCGCAGTCAAACCATTGATCGCTGGAAAGGCCGATGGTTCTATCGTTTCAACCCTAGTGAGAGAGGCTTTAACACAATGAAATTTGAATATGCCACAGTCCCGCTACTTTCTCATGCAACTAAACAAATTCTCGATACGTGGGGATCCGATGGCTGGGAGCTCGTTCAAGTTATTCCAGCACCAGGTTCTGGTGAACAACTAGTTGCTTATATGAAGAGAGAGATTAAATGAACGCGGTCGATGTGCGCGCAAAATTATCTGAGCTTGGCCTAGAGCTACCTATTGCAGCTAAGCCAGTCGCAGCCTATGTTCCAGCTATCCGAACCGGAAACATTGTCTTTACAGCTGGGCAGCTGCCACTATTTAATGGCGAGATGGCCGGCGTTGGTAAGGTCGACGGTGAGATCACTCCAGATCGCGCTAAAGAGCTCGCTCAAATCTGCGCCTTGAATGCTTTGGCCGCCGTTGAGACGGTCGCAGATATAAATAAAATTACAAAGATTGTGCGAGTTGTTGGCTACGTTAATGGCGTTCCTGGCTTTATCAATGCACCGCTCGTTGTAAATGGCGCAAGTGAACTCTTTCTAGCTATTTGGGGAGATGGTGCAAAACACGCACGTAGCGCCGTTGGTATTGCCGAGCTCCCGTTGAACTCACCTGTCGAAATCGAATTAACCGTGGAGATTACTGACTAAAAACAAACTGCTGAACTAGATAGCTAACGTGGAACCTCTCACAACTTAATACATGAGTTTCCTTCAGATATTACTTGCCGCGCTTGGATAAACGTTCGAAATCTGTAATTAATACGGCTCGGCCATCTAGTTTTAACCAACCACGGCCGGCAAAGTCTGCCAGTGCTTTATTTACAGTTTCACGTGAGGCGCCAACCAACTGTGCTAACTCCTCTTGAGTTAGATCGTGGTGTACATAGAGACCCTCTGGATTTTGCTTACCAAAGCGCTCGCCCAAATCAATTAAGGCTTTAGCAACACGACCAGGAACATCAGAGAAGACCAAATCTCCAACGGCCTCATTTGTGCGGCGAAGTCTTTGAGCAAGGCGCGCAAGGAGATGCAGTGCAACCTCAGGATTTTGTGCCAACCAAGGAATCAACTCTTTATGTCCAAGGCTCAGTAATTTCGCATCGGTGACCGCGGTTGCAGTCGATGTTCGTGGACCTGGATCAAAAAGACTGAGCTCGCCAAACATTTCGCCAGGACCAAGGATCGATAGGAGGTTTTCTCTTCCATCACCACTTGAAGTACCGAGCTTTAATTTTCCTTCGACAACGACGTATAGATGGTCACCTTCGTCGCCTTCGGCAAATAGAACATTTCCCTTAGAGATCTTTACCGGATCCATCGAAGCACGCAATGAATCGGCAGCTTCATCATCAAGAGCGGTAAAGAGCGGGGCTCTACGAAAGACATCTTGTTCTGGGCTCACGGGGAGTACTTTAGCCTCATGTCTGCAATAAATGGAAGCCGAACACAGGCACGGGCCATCTATCGGATTCTGACCGCAACATATCCTGAGATCCGATGTGAGCTAGATTTTCAAAGCCCGCTGCAATTAATTATTGCTACCGTGCTCAGTGCACAGTGCACAGACAAGCGGGTAAATAGCCTGACCCCGGCCCTATTTAAAAAATACAAAAATGCAAGAGCATTTGCACAGGCCGATCTACTAGATATCGAGAAGCTGATTTTTCAGGCAGGTTTTTATAAAGTTAAAGCCCGGCATATAAAAGGGTTGGCGACGAAGATTCTTACCGATTTCGGCGGTGAAGTACCGAGAAGCTTAGAAGAGCTAATTACCCTTCCAGGGGTAGGACGAAAGACTGCAAATGTTGTCTTAGGGCACGCCTTTGATACCCCAGGAATAACCGTTGACACACACTTTGGTCGACTCTCGCGTCGATTTGGATGGACTACTGAAATAGATCCAGTTAAAGTCGAGAGAATTGTTGGAGAGCTAATTCCACGCGAGGAGTGGACAAACCTCTCACAACGAATGATTTGGCATGGAAGGCGTATCTGTCACTCGCGCAAGCCAGCATGCGGAGTTTGTCCGATAGCGAGGATTTGTCCAAGCGTTGGCATAGGAGAAATGAATATCGAGAAAGCTAAACTTCTTGTAAAGACAGATAAGGATTTTCGTTGAAAAAAATCGCTATAGCGCTCTCCGTATTACTTCTTACAAGTTGTGCAGCACCTACAACCGAAACTGCAGGTGCTCTTGTTTCTTGTACAACTTTGCAAACTCAGAAAGTTGCCAAGCCCATAGAATTAGGTTGTTTAGATGGTTCAGAAGGTGTTTCAGTAAACGCCCTACGAGGTCCAGTCATCGTAAATGTTTGGGGATCATGGTGTGCTCCTTGCAAGGAAGAAATGCCTATCTTGAGATCTTTCTATGCAAAGGCGAAAGGAAAATTGCAATTAGTTGGCGTTGATGTTGAAGAAGCCTCTCTCAAAGATGGTCAGGAGTTTGTGTTAAAGAACGGAATCACTTGGCCAAACCTTTTCGATAGCGATGGCAGCTCACGCGCTTACTTTGGTATGGGCGTACCAGTGACTTGGTTTATTGCCACCGATGGCAGCGTGGCGTATAAACACATTGGTGTTCTAAAAAATGAGATAGAACTGTTATCGCTTACCTCTAAATATTTAGGGGTGAGGCTTTAATCCTCTTCTTTTGCACTCTTTAAAGCCTCAGCAATTTTTTTCATGATATTTGGGTCAGCCAATGTGGTGGCATCGCCGACTAGGCGATCTTCGGCGACATCTTTCAATAGACGGCGCATAATTTTGCCGCTACGAGTCTTTGGAAGTTCATTTACGATTAATATTTGTCGTGGCTTTGCAATGGCACCGATCTCTTTAGCAACATGATTACGAAGTTGCGTATTGAGCTCCTCGCCATCTGCATGTTCGATTCCGGTGCGCAAAATAACAAAAGCAACGATTCCTTGCCCTGTCATTGCATCAGCCGCACCGACTACGGCGGCTTCGGCAACGGCTTCATGAGAAACGAGCGCGGATTCAACCTCTGTCGTTGAAATTCGGTGGCCTGAAATATTCATCACATCATCGACGCGACCAAGAAGCCAGATCGCACCTTCATCATCTAGCTTTGCACCATCTCCAGCGAAGTAAATGCCCTCAAAGCGAGACCAGTATGTCTCTTTGTATCTGGAATCTTCTCCCCATATACCGCGCAACATTGAAGGCCATGGTTGGTCAAGAATTAAGTAGCCACCATGTCCGTCTGCTACAGGCGTTGCATTATCGTCAACGACTTTGGCACTAATACCAGGTATAGGTCGCATCGCAGATCCTGGTTTAGTAACAGTAATTCCAGGTAAAGGAGAAATCATGATCGCCCCAGTTTCAGTCTGCCACCAAGTATCAACAATAGGACAGCGGTTGCCACCGATAATTTCGCGGTACCACATCCATGCTTCAGGATTAATTGGTTCACCAACACTGCCCAATAGGCGAAGTGATTTTAAATTATGCGCTTGGGGAAATTCATCGCCCCATTTCATCCATGTGCGAATTAATGTTGGCGCTGTATACAAAATTGTTACACTGTATTTTTCAATAATTTCAAAGATACGGCCCTTATGTGGTGTATCTGGCGTTCCCTCGTACATTACCTGCGTAGCTCCGTTAATCAGCGGTCCATAAACAACATAAGAGTGACCCGTAATCCAACCAACATCGGCGGTGCACCAATAAACATCGCTTTCGGGCTTAATATCAAAGACAACTTTGTGCGTATAGGCGACCTGCGTTAAATATCCACCCGTTGTATGGAAAATGCCTTTAGGTTTCGCGGTCGTACCTGAGGTGTACAAAATAAATAGCGGATGCTCAGAATCAAAGCTCTCTGCAACGTGTTCTGGTGATTGACGGTTAACAATCTCATGCCACCAAATATCACGATCAGTCCAAGCAGTTTCCTGATGAGTGCGAGCGACAACTAAAACTTTCTCTACGTTGTGTTGACCTTTCAAGGCCTCATCAACAGCGGGCTTTAAGGCAAAAGCCGAACCTTTTCTAAATCCTCCATCAGATGTAATCACTAATTTTGCATCAGCATCTTGAATTCGCGAAAGCAGAGCATCGGCTGAAAATCCACCAAAGACAACTGAGTGTGGTGCACCGATACGAGCACATGCTAACATCGCAATTGCAGCCTCAGGAATCATAGGCATATAGATGGCAACTCGATCGCCGGCACGGATCCCAAGTTCAATCAGCGCGTTAGCAGTCTTTTTTACCTCGATGAGTAATTGAGAGTAAGTGATGGTTTTTGTATCACCCGGTTCGCCTTCGAAGTGAAAAGCAACTCGATTGCCTCGACCCTGCGCAACATGTCGATCAAGTGCGTTTACCGAAGCATTAAGTTTTCCACCCACGAACCACTTTGCATAAGGTGAGTTCCACTCCAATACTGTGTCCCACTTTCTTTCCCAATCAAGATCGCAAGCTTGGTTGTCCCAGAAAGCCAGACGATCCATATTTGCATATGCATATTCATCGTGTTGGGCATTTGCCTGCATGACAAATTCTGGGCTTGGTAAAAAGTGTCGATCCTCGCTTAGTAGATTTTCGAGTGATTCGTGATCCTGGCTCATAAGGTGTGAGGGTACCTGCTCGCTCTGGTTATCAACAGAGTTTTCGCAGTGCTCTATCTCATCTCCGTAGGCCTAGAAAGATGAGGGCTCCAACGAAAGGAGATTTATGAGTATCACAGCCCTTATCTTGATTTTCCTCAAACTATTAAGCAATCCAGCTCTGGTTGCCGCTTTTGCTAAGTTTCTGAGCAATGTGCTGAAGTCCATGATGTAGCCGCTGAACCCAAAGCCCCCGAGCTTGATTTCGGGGGCTTTTTCGCGCCGCTTTTGTAGGAATTGGCTCGGAAGTGAGAGGATTGGTCGTAAGCCTCTAGTTGGTTCAATGAAGCGCTCCTAGAGTTTTACACCAGAGCCAATAGGAGCAAAAATGCCAATTGCAACGCCAGAAATCTATATCGATATGTTGGATCGCGCTAAAAAAGGCGCCTTTGCATATCCAGCCATCAATGTTTCATCTTCGCAGACGATCATCGCAGCGATTCGAGGATTTGCTGAAGCTGAATCAGATGGGATTATTCAATTTTCTTGGGGTGGGGCTGAGTACGCATCAGGCTCAACAGTGAAAAAGATGGTCGATGGCGCAGTCGCTTTGGCTGAATACGCACACGTTGTTGCTAAGAATTACAACGTAAATATTGGAATTCATACCGACCACTGCCCAGCTGAAAAGTTAGATGGATTTATGCGTCCGCTTTTGAAATTTGGGGCGCAGCGCCTTGCGTCCGGCAAAGCCCCTTTATTCAACTCCCACATGTGGGACGGATCTGCAGTTTCAATGAGTGAAAACATGAAAGTTGCACGAGAGATGTTGGCAATGTCAATTGCTGCTCGCACACTTCTTGAGATTGAAATAGGTGTTGTAGGCGGCGAAGAAGATGGTATTGAAGCAAAGCACGATGCAAAACTGTACTCAACTCCAGAAGATGCACTCTTAACAATCGAAACTCTTGGAACCGATGCCCGTTACTTAGTTGCCGCAACTTTTGGAAACGTGCACGGCGTTTATAAGCCAGGCAACGTTGTCTTGCAACCAAGGATATTGGCAACTTTACAGGCGGCGGTTTCTGAAAAACTTGGACTTCCTGAAGGAAGTAAGCCAATGGATCTTGTTTTTCACGGTGGATCAGGCTCACTCCTTTCAGAAATTCGCGAGGCATTGGATTACGGCGTTATCAAAATGAATATTGATACTGACACGCAGTATGCATTTACTCGCCCAGTTGTTGATCACATGCTTAAAAACTACGACGGAGTGCTAAAAATTGACGGTGAAGTTGGTAATAAAAAGCAGTATGATCCACGCGCTTGGGGTAAGGCGGCAGAGGCAGGAATGGCAGCTCGTGTTGTTCGTGGTTGTGAAGATCTTCGTTCAACTGGTACCTCATCACTCAAATAACTACTAACTAACCAGAAAGGCTTGACCAATGCCTGCACTTGTTTTGCTCGGCGCTCAATGGGGCGATGAAGGCAAAGGTAAAGCCACTGACCTACTTGGCGATCGCGTTGATTATGTTGTTCGTTACCAAGGTGGCAACAATGCCGGGCATACCGTAGTAATAGGTGACCAGAAATATGCACTTCACTTATTGCCATCTGGAATTCTCTCGCCAAATGTAGTGCCTGTCATTGGGAATGGCGTCGTAATCGATCCAGGAGTCTTGCTAGAGGAGATTAAAGGACTTACAGAACGCGGCATTGATTGCAGTAAATTAGTAATTTCAACGAATGCACATTTAATTACGCCATATCATCGCACGATAGATAAAGTTTCAGAACGATTCTTGGGTAAATCAAAGATTGGAACAACAGGTCGCGGAATTGGTCCCGCCTATGCCGACAAGATCAACCGAATTGGAATCAGAGTCCAAGATTTATTCGATCCATCAATCTTGCGGCAGAAAATAGAAAGTGCACTTCGTGATAAAAATCAAGTATTAATTAAGGTCTTCAACCGTAAAAATATTGAAGTTGGTGAAGTACTTGAAGAGTATTTAGCCTATGCCGAAATTCTTCGCCCATATGTTGCAGATACGGTATTGCTTCTGGATCAAGCATTAAAAGCTGGGAAGAGAGTATTGCTCGAGGGGTCTCAGGGAACACTTCTCGATGTTGACCATGGCACATATCCCTTTGTAACTTCCAGCAATCCAACTGCAGGTGGTGCTTGCACGGGCAGTGGAATCGGACCAACTAAGATTGAAAAGGTAATTGGAATTGTGAAAGCCTATACGACACGTGTAGGAAGTGGGCCATTTCCTACAGAGCTCTTTGATGAGGATGGCGAGGCGTTGCGTCGTATCGGTGGCGAAATAGGTGTTACAACTGGGCGCGCACGCCGTTGTGGTTGGTATGACGCACCGATTGCACGTTACGCAGTCCGGGTAAATGGTTTAACTGATTTTTTCCTAACGAAGCTCGATGTATTAACTGGTTGGGAAAAGATTCCGGTGTGTGTTGCTTATGAGATTGACGGTAAGCGAGTAGAGGAACTTCCAGCATCACAGAGCGATTTTCATCACGCAAAACCAATTTATGAATACTTGCAGGGGTGGAGTGAGGATATTTCAAAATGTCGATCGCTCAGTGATCTACCAAAGGCGGCTCAAGAGTACATAGCCTTCTTGGAGAAAGTATCTGGTGCACCGATTAGTGCAATCGGTGTTGGTCCAGGGCGCGATGAAACAATTGTTGTGAAGGATTTCATCTAACAATGAAAATCCTCCTAGTCGGAAGCGGCGGTCGCGAACACGCGCTAGGGCTAGGTTTGCAAGCTGATCCTGCTTGTACCGAACTTCATGTTGCTCCTGGAAACCCAGGTATAGCTGAATTCGCGCAGTGTCATCCAATTAATATTTCTAATAACGCTGAAATTGTTGCCCTTGCACAGGAAATTGGCGCAGATTTGGTTGTTATTGGGCCGGAACTTCCATTAGTAAATGGTGTTGCAGATGATTTACGTCGATTGAAAATCGCAGTATTCGGACCATCAAAAGCAGCGGCACAACTAGAGGGATCAAAAACTTTTGCAAAAGAGGTAATGTCCGATGCCGGTGTTCTAACTGCGCAGAGTTTTACGTGCACAAACAAAACCGAATACGAGAAGGCATTAGATACTTTTGGAGCACCATATGTTGTTAAAGACGATGGATTAGCTGGTGGAAAAGGAGTTGTAGTCACCCATAATCGCCAAGAGGCATTAGCCCATGCAATGTCCTGTAAACGTGTCGTTATCGAAGAGTTCTTGGAGGGACCAGAGGTTTCACTCTTTGGAATTAGCGATGGTGTTTCAATATTGGCCATGCAACCGGCACAAGATTTCAAACGCTCCGGCGATAACGACACTGGGCAAAATACGGGAGGAATGGGTGCTTATTCTCCCTTGTCATGGGCACCATCAGACATCATCGAAGATACATATACACAAGTTCTTGCTCCCATGATTGCTGAGATGAATGCACGGGGGACGCCGTTCGTTGGTTTGCTTTACGCAGGCCTTGCATTAACCGATCGAGGTACTCGAGTTATTGAATTTAACGTTCGCTTTGGAGACCCAGAAACTCAAGTTTTAATCCCTTTGCTTAAAACACCGCTAGCAACGCTCTTATATAAAGCTGCAACCATTGGTCTTGCCGATACCGTATTAGAGTGGCGTGATGAATCGGCAGTAGCTGTAGTTTTAGCGGCCGAGGGGTATCCAACTACCCCATTAAGTGGAGGCAAGATCTCACCTTTCCCGGCAATCGAAAACGTACAGATATTTCATGCCGGAACTTCCCGTAGTGAACAAGGTTTAATCTCATCCGGCGGTCGAGTCCTCACCGTAACCGGAGTTGGGTCTGATCTAACAGAGGCAAGAGATCGCGCCTATAGAGCAATTAGTCAGATCTCATTGCCCGGCTCTTTTTATCGCAACGACATAGCCCTTAATGCCGCAGTGGCAGAAAAGGGCAATTAAATGGCCGATAATTCACCCGTGAGCCTCATTGCAGATAGATATGCATCCGCAGCGATGCGAAAGATCTTTGCACCGCAGGAGAAAATTATTCTCGAACGTCGGCTCTGGCTTTCAGTTATGCGAAATCAAGCCGTACTTGGTCATCCAATCGCTGACTCCGTCATTGATGACTATAAAAAAGTAATTTTTACTGTAGATCTTGCATCAATTGATGCTCGGGAAAGAGCAACTCGTCATGACGTTAAAGCCCGCATCGAAGAGTTCAACGCACTCGCAGGCCACGAAGCGATTCATGCAGGAATGACGAGCCGTGACTTAACCGAAAACATTGAAGCAGTTCAAATCCGAAATGGATTAGAAATAGTCCATGGGAAAGTAGTGACACTACTTGCACGTTTAGCAGAGCGAGCAACAGAGTTTGCTGATCAACCTATTGCTGGGCGTTCGCATAATATTCCAGCGCAAGTCACGACACTCGGAAAACGCTTTGCAACTGCGGCTGAAGAGCTTTTATTTGCATATGAGCGTTTAACGGCATTGCAGAACCGCTATCCAATGCGCGGCATAAAAGGTCCAGTTGGTACCGCGCAAGACTCAATTGATTTACTCGGCTCTTTTGAAGCGCATGCAAGCATGGAATTAGCAATTGCTAATGAGTTGGGATTTAGTAGAGTTTTAGATTCTGCTGGGCAGATATATCCACGTTCATTTGATTATGATGTAGTAACAACGCTTGTTCAATTGGCATCTGCACCTTCCTCACTTGCGACTTCGATTCGTTTAATGGCTGGCGCAGAGCTCGTAACCGAGGGTTTCAAAGCGGGTCAAGTAGGCAGTAGTGCAATGCCGCACAAAATGAACACACGTTCTTGCGAACGTATAAATGGATTAGCCGTTGTCCTTCGTGGCTATGCATCAATGGTGAGTGAACTTGCAGGTGACCAGTGGAATGAAGGCGATGTTTCGTGCAGTGTCGTTCGCCGCGTGGCTCTGCCAGATGCTTTTTATGCCATCGACGGGGTACTTGAAACAATGTTGACGGTACTTGATGAGTTTGGAGCATTTCCAGCGGTAATAGAGGCTGAATTAGAGCGATATTTGCCATTTCTGGCGACAACGAAGTTTTTAATGGCAGCCGTCAAAGCCGGCATTGGTCGCGAGGTTGCCCACGAAATTATAAAGGAGCATGCAGTAAAAGCAGCGCTCGGAATGCGCGAAGGCAAAGCCAACACACTCCTTGACGATTTAGCTAAAGATCCAAGTTTTCCATTAGATCGCAGCGCACTAGATACATTAGTAAGTACACCACTTGAATTTACTGGCGATGCTCGCCAGCAAGTTGCTCGAGTTGTTAACCGCATCGACGCGATTACATCCGCGCACCCTGCAGCAGTGCAGTACAAGCCTGGCTCTATTCGGTGAGCGGTTTTGGTATAGCTGGTCCACCGCCAGCACCTTTGATACCTGGGTGGACTCATCTGCGTACCGGAAAAGTTCGCGACTTGTACACCAATGACAAAGAAGAGATTCTCTTAGTAGCATCTGATCGCGTATCAGCCTTTGACTGGGTTATGCCTTCAACGATTCCAGGAAAAGGGGCGGTCCTTACTCAACTCTCATTATTTTGGTTTGAACTACTTGAAGACATAGTTCCTAATCATATTATATCTTTAGACGTTCCAACGATTGTTGAAGATCGTGCGATCATTGTCCAACCACTTGAAATGTTTGAAATTGAGTGCGTCGCACGTGGCTATTTAACTGGAAGTGGTTGGAGCGAATATCAAATCAACAGAGCCATTTGTGGAAATTCTCTGCCCAAAGGCTTATTAGATGGCTCTAAACTTCCATCTACAATTTTTACTCCTGCAACTAAAGCCGATGTCGGTGAGCATGACATTAACATTGACTATAAAACTGCCGCAAAAAGTATTGGAGCATCAGAGGCTCGAGAATTAAAAGAGCTAACGATCGCGCTGTATGACACAGCCTCAGATTTTGCACATGAGCGCGGAATTATTCTCGCCGATACGAAATTTGAATTTGGTCGCAACACTTTAGGTGAGATAGTTCTAGCTGATGAGGCTTTAACCCCTGATTCATCGAGGTTTTGGGAGCTTTCAACCTGGGTTCCTGGTGTCTCGCAGACATCCTTTGATAAACAATTCTTGCGCGACTACCTAATTGCAGCTGGATGGGATAGGAATAGCCCACCCCCACCGCTTCCCCAAGAGATCATCGAAAAAACTGCCGCGCGCTATGAAGAGGCTTTTTACCGCTTAACTGGCAGCAAGTTCTAATACAGGGAGAAAAACAATGGCAATAATCGTGGTTGACGTGATGTTAAAGCCCGAGATTCTCGACCCACAAGGAAATGCCGTTGCATCTGCATTACCTCGACTTGGGTTTACCTTTGCCAACTCGGTGCGACAGGGCAAGAGATTTGAAATTGAAATTGATGGCGAGCCGACGCCTGCTCAACTGACGGAAGTAGAACAAGCCGCAGAAGTCTTACTCTCTAATCCAGTAATTGAAACCTATGTCGTAAGAGTCGAGAAGTAATGCGCATTGGAGTTATAACTTTTCCTGGCACTCTAGATGATCGCGATGCGGCGAGGGCGGTAAATGTAGGTGGAGCCGAGGCCGTTTCCTTATGGCATGCCGATGCTGATCTTAAGAATGTCGATGCCGTTATTTTACCCGGCGGTTTTTCTTATGGTGATTATCTTCGCTGCGGTGCAATCTCTCGTTTTGCTCCAGTAATGAAGTTAGTTATCGAAGCTGCAGGTGAAGGCATGCCTGTGCTGGGCATCTGTAATGGTTTCCAAGTTTTGTGTGAATCTCATTTATTGCCAGGTGCGTTGACTCGTAACTCTGATCTTCATTTCCTGTGTAGAGATCAAGAGATTGAAATTACAAATAATGCAACAGCCTGGACAACATCATTTGCTGACGGTGAGTGGATTACTATTCCACTTAAAAATGGCGAAGGCTCTTTTCAATGTGATAATCAAACCCTCGCCAAGCTAGAGAGTGAAGGTCGAGTAATTGCGCGTTATGTTGGCGTCAATCCCAACGGATCTCGAAATTTAATCGCTGGGATCACAAATGAGCGCGGAAATATAGTTGGCCTTATGCCCCACCCAGAGCACGCAATTGATCCACTAACTGGCCCTTCGGCCCAAGGTCTCGGCTTTTTTACTTCAATTTTGAATGCGATGGTGAAGTAATGTCCCTGGATACGGTGGCCATCGCACAATCAACGCCTGGGAAAATACAACCTTTTGCTGAGCTTGGTCTAAAACCTGATGAGTACGCTCGAATTAAAGAGATTTTAAGTCGCCGCCCTACATCATCCGAGTTAGCGATGTATTCAGTGATGTGGTCCGAGCACTGTTCGTATAAATCTTCAAAAGTACACTTGAAACAGTTTGGCGATAAAGCTCCTAAATCTGATGCCTTATTAGTAGGTATCGGAGAAAATGCTGGAGTGGTTGATGTCGGTCAAGGCTATGCCGTTACTTTCAAAATCGAATCACATAACCACCCATCTTTTGTCGAGCCATATCAAGGGGCCGCAACTGGAATCGGTGGCATTGTTCGAGATATCTTAACTATGGGTGCAAGGCCAATCGCCGTAATGGATCCACTCCGATTCGGTCCAGCTGATTCACCAGATACTCGCCGTGTATTACCAGGAGTCGTTGCCGGTGTTGGTGGCTATGGAAACTGTTTAGGTCTACCAAATATTGGTGGAGAAATTGTATTTGATGAAACCTATGCCGGTAATCCATTAGTAAATGCGTTATGTGTTGGAGTCATGAAACATAGCGACATTAAGTTGGCGAAAGCGGCAGGTGCTGGCAATTTAGTCGTGCTCTTCGGTGCTAAAACAGGTGGAGATGGAATTGGAGGAGTTTCAGTTCTCGCCTCTGAAACATTTGGCGCTGGGGGATCAACTAAACGTCCAAGCGTGCAAGTGGGGGATCCTTTTGTAGAAAAGATTTTGATTGAATGCTCACTTGAAATCTTTGCAGAAGATTTAGTTGTTGGAATCCAAGATCTGGGTGGAGCAGGTTTATCGTGTGCGACAAGCGAGCTCGCATCAGGTGGTTCAGGTGGCATGAAAGTAGCGCTGGATAAGGTCCCACTGCGCGATCCATCACTCTCGCCTGAAGAGATTTTAATGTCAGAGTCACAGGAGCGCATGTGTGCAATCGTTGAACCTCATAAATTGCAACGTTTTCTTGAAATTTGTAAGAAGTGGGATGTAACTGTTACGGCGATTGGTGAAGTCACTGACGGCGATCGTTTAGAGATTACATGGAACGGTGAAGTTATCGTCGATGTTCCTCCCCGAACGGTCGCTCACGAGGGTCCTGTTTACAACCGCCCTTTAGCACAGCCAACCTATATCGATGAAGTGAATGGGCAGAGAGTAGCCCTTCCGATTCTCAATAGCGCTTCGGATATTAAGGCTGCAGTTCTCAAACTTGCTGGCGCACCAAATCTCGCCGATAAATCATGGGTCACTTCGCAGTATGACAAATATGTACAGGGAAACACGATTCAGTCGCAACCTGATGATTCAGGAATGGTCCGAATTGATGAGAGTACACATTTAGGTGTCGCAATCTCAACCGATGCCAATGCAAACTGGTCATATTTGAATCCGTATCAAGGAGCTAAGTTAGCTTTAGCTGAAGCGGCGCGAAACATTGCAACTGCAGGCGCACGACCACTGGCCGTTACCAATTGCTTAAACTTTGGTTCACCTGAAGATCCAGGAGTGATGTGGCAGTTCGCTGAAACCGTTCGGGGTTTAGCCGACGGTTGTTTAGAGATGGGTCTACCGGTGACTGGAGGCAATGTATCTTTCTATAATCAAACAGGTGCGGTGGCCATCTTGCCAACCCCGGTCATTGGAGTTCTTGGCGTAATTCAAGATGTTAGAACTCGCACCCCGATGGGTTTCAATGTGGCTGGATTAGATCTCTATTTGTTGGGTGATACGTACGAAGATTTTGCCGGGAGTGAATGGGCGTTTTTGAATGGTGAACGCGTCGGACAAACGCCAACAGCTGATTTAGCCCGTGAAATGCGGCTTATAGAGCTACTTCTTGAGAGCCACGCTGAGGGATTATTTAAAGCCGCCCATGATTTAAGTCAGGGTGGCTTATCGACTGGATTAACAGAGATGGTTCTACGCTACTTCGTGGGCGCAACAATCACATTAGGAAATGTTGGGATCGAATTACTAAGTGAATCCCCAGGGCGAGTCGTCGTCGCGATTGATTCCAGCAGTGCTCAAGAACTGACTGGATTGTCGGAGAAATATTCGATAACTCTTTCAAAATTAGGTATTACCGGTGGTGATTCGCTAATTATCAATGACTGCATCATTCCTCTTAGTGAACTTCGAACTGCACATACCTCTACTTTTCCAACCTTGTTTGGGTGATGCAGATGCGAGACCCTAAAATATTAGAAGAGGTAAAGAGCTCTTTGGCACTTCTTTTGGCTAAAGCACCTGGCCGCGCAATTGAAGTTCGAGTTCCACCTTATGCAGCTATCCAGTGTGGTGAAGGTCCAACACATACACGCGGTACACCGGCAAATGTAATTGAAATGACAGCAGTGACGTGGATTGCCTTAGCATCCGGTGAAATTTCGTGGAGCGATGCTTTAAACAGCGGCGCCATAACTGCTTCCGGCCTTCGTGCCGATTTAACACCATACTTACCGCTTAGGATTACGACATGAACCGGCGTCCTGATGGGTTACTAAATCACAATATTTTGGATTCAGATAAGGGGCCACAAGATGCATGTGGAGTCTTCGGTGTATGGGCACCAGGAGAAGAAGTAGCGAAGTTAGCTTTTTACGGTTTATATGCACTACAACATCGCGGCCAAGAGTCGGCAGGAATTGCAACTAGTGATGGCGAGCGGATACTTGTTTATAAAGATATGGGTTTAGTCTCACAAGTATTTACCGAAAGTGATCTTGCGACATTGCCCGGCGACTTAGCAATTGGGCACTGTCGATACAGTACGACTGGATCCAGCACATGGGTTAATGCCCAACCAACGCTACGCCCAACTAAGTATGGAACACTGGCTTTGGCGCACAATGGCAATTTAACTAATACGGGAGAGCTCGCTGAGTTAGTGCAAAAACTAGAGCCAAGTACGGGCCGCGACCGCGGAGCAACTACAGATACAGAAATAATGACGGCGCTAATTTCTCTGCAAAATGAAAAAAATGTTGAGGCAAGTGCGATTTCCGTTCTACCTCAATTAGAAGGCGCATTCTCCTTAGTCTTTATGGATGAACACACTTTGTATGCAGCACGGGATCGACATGGTGTGCGCCCATTAGTACTTGGCAAACTAGAAACTGGTTGGGTTGTTGCATCGGAGAGCGCGGCACTCGACATTGTCGGTGCCGCTTTTGTCCGAGAAATCGAACCGGGAGAGTTTGTTGCAATCGATGTAAATGGTGTGCGATCACAACGTTGGGCAGTTGCCGAACCTAAGGGCTGCCTCTTTGAATATGTCTATTTAGCCCGACCAGATACATTAATAGCCGGTCAAGGAATTCACGCGACTCGAGTTGCTATTGGAATCCGTCTGGCACACGAAGCACCAGTAGAGGCCGATTTGGTGATTCCAGTTCCAGAATCCGGAACACCTGCAGCTATTGGATACGCCAAAGGTTCAGGAATTCCTTTTGGAATTGGTCTAGTTAAGAACTCATATGTAGGCCGTACATTTATTCAACCTTCCCAAACTATTCGCCAACTCGGTATTCGTTTGAAGCTCAATCCATTACGCGAAATCATTGAAGGCAAACGTATAGTTGTTGTTGACGATTCAATCGTACGGGGGAATACACAACGCGCGATTGTCCGTATGCTTCGTGAAGCTGGCGCGCGCGAAATTCATGTGCGGATTTCATCGCCGCCAGTCAAGTGGCCTTGTTTTTACGGAATCGACTTTGCTACACGCGCCGAACTCATCGCCAACGGCTTAGAGATTGAAGAGATTTGTCGTTCGATTGGTGCTGATTCTCTTGGATACGTCTCTCTAGAAGGACTCATTGAATCAACACAAATCGATGAAAAAAAGCTATGTTCTGCCTGCTTTACAGGCACTTATCCGATTCGCATTCCTGAAGATATGTCTGAAGGAAAATTGCGCCTTGAAATTACCGAAGTACATGGTCACTAGATGAGTACATATAACAATGCAGGTGTAGATATAGACGCGGGGAATCGCGCAGTTGAACTTATGAAGGCATCGATTGCTAAAGCATCGCGACCAGAGGTAATGGGTGGAATTGGTGGTTTCGCCGGCCTCTTTGATGCAAGCGCACTCAAGAGCATGAAGAGGCCCTTGCTTGCGACATCCACCGACGGAGTAGGGACTAAAACTGAGATTGCTCGCGTAATGGGTAAGTACGACACAATCGGAGAAGATTTAGTTGCCATGGTTGTCGATGATTTAGTTGTCTGTGGTGCAGAGCCTCTATTTATGACCGACTATATTGCAGTCGGCAAAGTTATACCCGAGCGCATTGCGGAAATTGTTGCGGGTATTGCGCGGGGTTGTGAGAAAGCAAATACCGCTCTCATAGGTGGGGAAACTGCTGAACATCCAGGCTTACTGGGCGAGAATGAGTTTGATATCGCTGGTGCCGCAACCGGAGTAGTGGATGCCGATAACCAGCTTGGTGCACATTTAGTGAAAGCCGGGGACGTACTTATTGCAATGCCATCGAGCGGCTTTCACGCAAATGGTTTTTCACTTGTCCGCCAAATTATTAAAACTCAAAAACTTAGCCTTGAAGCACATGTAAGTGAGTACAGTAAAACTTCAGGTGAGGTATTTTTAACGCCTACTGAGATCTATACTCTTGATTGTTTAGCTCTTATTAAATCGATGCCTGGTTCATTGCGTGGATTCACACACATCACCGGAGGCGGGATTGCAGAAAATACTGCACGCGTTATTCCTGCCCACCTCACTGCGATTTATGATCGCTCAACCTGGTCCCTACCGATTGAAATGGAGTTTATGGCGAAAATTGGTGGTGTTCCACAGACCGATATGGAGCGCACATGGAATGCCGGAATCGGTATGGTGGCTATCGTCTCGGCCGATGCGGCTGATTTAACTCTGGCCTCATTGGCGGCTAGGGGAATGAAAGCCTGGGTCGCAGGCGTTGTAGAGCCTTCTGGTAATAATGAAACTCGGCGCTCATACTTGGTATCTGACTATAGGAGATAGGTCGTATGGCAAGTAAATCGAAGTTAGTTCGGCAGCGGGAAGCTAAAAAAAGTGGCAAAAAAAGTTTATATTTGATTTCAATACCACTTTTGGCATTCGTAATAAAACTCATAACCATGGCGAATATTACTAATGGTGGATGGTTAGGTGCCGACGGTGATAGTTATCTCGGCGGAGTTGATGGACTTATAGCGCAAGGATATTTTTCAGATAAATCTATTCTTTCTTATTGGCCAGCAGGGTACCCAATTTTAATTTGGTTAATCGCCAAAATTTCAGTCGTGAATGCGATTTGGATGCTCTCGTTCGTACAGAGCACCTTTTATGCATTTGCAAGTTTCTATTTTGTAAAACAGCTACGCGATACAAAACTTCGTCCCTATATCTTTCTAATTGGAGTAGCGCTTGCATTCAATCCAACTCTCTCGCTGAGCTCGTTAGCAGTTGGTTATGAGAGCCCCATAGCATCTTGTATGTTGATGATTGTTGGACTCATTATTAAATCGAGACAATCTCTTGGAGATCGTAAGTTTGGCATCTACATAATAGGCGTCGGTTGCTTTTCTGCGCTTGCCTCCTTTATGCAGCCCCGTTGGGTGCTCACATCAATAGTTATTGCTTGTGCATGGGCGTTTATGTATAAGAACCGCAAAGTTCAAGCTGCAATTTTGGCGGGAGTAATTGGAATCATTGCAACAGCGCCAGCGATTTTGATTCAGCGAAACATTCAATCAACCGGCCAGGCGGTTATCTCGACAAACCTTGGAATAACTATGCAGCTCGGTGCTGGAGATAATGCCTCAGGAGGATATTCAAATACCAGCGCAACTGTTCCTTGCGTTCCAGTTCCTCCGGCAACTTCAGTGACAGATAGCGATCTCGTCAAGTGCGTTGTAAAATGGTATGTAGGTCACCCCATTAAGGCGATGCATTTATTTATTAATAAGGGGTTTTTCTTCTGGTCGCCTTGGTCTGGTTCGCTTGCAAATGGAACGATGGCGCGTAATCCTTGGCTGAAAATCAATCCAATAAACGGTATTGCCAAGGGAAGCCAAGAGGGAAGTGATTTGGTTAATAAAATGCCCGGGAAAATCATCTCCTTCGCTTGGGTTATGGGTTGTATTTCGATGATGTTCTTGGGTTTCTTCTGGCTCCGCTCTATGAAGGGGATTTACGCCAATCTGGCCTACTTGACGATACTTCCAGTTGTGATCTCCTGGCTGGTTGCAATGGGCACTATTGGTGACCATCGGTTCCGAATCCCCACAATGCCGTTGAGCCTATTTCTTCAAGTAATGGGCTATTTTGCCCTGCGCCATAAGGTGAAAACTCGCTCATTTGCCATCACTTTGGAGCCAAGCGCCAAGTCACGGTAACCTACCCCTCTGGCAAACATATACAAGTAAGGAGGTCGCACTATGGGTCGCGGCCGATCAAAAGCTAAGCAGACTAAAGTTGCTCGAGACTTAAAGTACAACGCCCAGGATATGGACCTCGATCGTCTTACGAAAGAGCTTCACGGTGAAGTCGAAACACCGAATAAAAAAGATGATGACGATCCCTTTGCTGAGGGTAATTACATCCCACGTGCGTGAGACCAACTCCGTACGTAGCCTCCCTCCGTATCTACGAACCACTTTCAGCCTTCGAAGCTGCTGATCGTTTACGATGGCAGAGTATCAATGCCAATGATGCAAGTTATATATTTGAAGAAGAATTAGCACTACGGCGTTTAGTTTTTCCAGAACCACCGGCGGGTCGACCAGATGGAGTTCACATTCTGGAAATTGATGGCGAACGTTTTGTTTCTCCATGGGCAACAGCAACTCGTTGTTGGGCAGCCCTTGATAACTTTAAAGAATCTCTGCCGAGCACAGTAATTCCATTTTTCGTTACACCTGCGATTGAAGATGTAATCACCGCGGGAGTTGATTTACTTGAAGACAAAGTCCCACATATTCTCAATGAGACCTGGGTTATTCCACCCCGTTGGTTCTTACTTTTTCTACCTAGCGAGCGGCATCGCGGTGAAAATGCCAACGGAGTATTTACGACTGCTCGAACAACTATTGCACTTGCTAAGTCTCGCGCGCAGTCAGCCCACGAAACAGTTGTTAGTGCATTCGGTGAAGGCCCAGTCGAGCAAGATTTGGAAAATCTATTGGCATGGCTGGAAATGTTCCACCCAAACTCCTATGTTGAATTAGATTACGGTGGTCTTGCTACCTATTTAGAAAAATCACTTCGTGATAATGGTGAAGATGGATTGTCTGCAGATACATCCATTGAAGATGTTTTGCACTCATTATCGGGATTAGCCGCCTCCGATCGCATGATTGCGGGCGAAGGTTATGAGCGCTTAATGTCGCGATGGAGTCATGTTCAAGCTCTGGAATCGGCAAATTGACCGGTTTTTAACTCTTGCTTTACGCGTGGTAAATCGCAATACTTCACCGCAAGAAGGAACAAAGTGGACATGTTGCGATGGGCACAGAGGAGATGCAATGACGTTAGAGCGTGCTCCGGCTCCAGAGGTTTTATTAACTCCCAAAGAGGTAGCCCTGCGCTTTCACGTGAATCCAAAGACCGTCACACGCTGGGCAAAAGCCGGCAAACTTACACCGATTCGCACTCTTGGTGGACATCGTCGCTATCGTGAATCAGAAGTGTTAGAGCGCCTTCGCGAGTATAAAGAGAGTTCGAACTAAAGATAGGATTGGCTCATGGTCGATGAAAAGAAACCCGCAGATGATGCCCGCGCTAAGTTTTTAGAGGCGTTGGAGAAAAAAAAGCATAGGAACACATCACTTCCTGGTGGCGGAAACGCCTCTGGCCCAAAGGTTGGTGGGGCACAAGCAGGCGGCGCACCAACCCCACGTTTTCAACGTAAGTCAGGTCCTTCGGGCTCTGCTGGTTAAGTGTCAGGGCAGCTCCTTATTGAAATTCGGAGTTACAACAACCCGCGACGCTTCAGCAGTGGCTCGATCTTTGAATCGCGACCTCTGAAGTTTCTAAACATCTGCATTGAATCAATTGAACCACCACGTCCAAGAAGTGAATTTTTGAAGTGCTCACCATTTTCACGCTTCAATCCGCCGTTTTCCTTAAACCAATCGACTGTGTCGGCGTCTAGAACTTCCGACCAGATATATCCGTAATAGCCAGCAGAATAACCACCGGCAAAGATATGACTGAAATATGTTGAACGGTATCGTGTTGGAACTGGTTCAAAATCTAAACCATAATCCTTAATCGCTTGCGCTTCGAAAGCTTCGACATCAGTAACTTTTCCAGCTTGTTCACTTGAAAGTGAGTGCCATGCTAAATCCAGAATCGCCGCCGCTAGATAACTTGTAGTCGAATGTCCTTCATTGAATGTGGAGGCAGCTTTTAGGTTATCAATCCAATCTTGTGGCAACCTTTCGTCAGTTTCAAAGTGACGGGCATAATTTTCTACAACCTCCGGCCACAATATCCACATTTCATTTACTTGTGATGGGAACTCGACGAAGTCACGTTGAACACTTGTCCCAGATACACGGGGGTACTTAACTTGGGAGAGAAGGCCGTGAAGTGCATGTCCAAACTCGTGGAATAAGGTTGTGGTCTCATCATAAGTAAGTAAAGTCGGCTTACCGGCAGGAGGTTTAGGAATATTTAAGTTATTAACAACGACAGGGAGCTGACCAAATAAGAAGTTCTGATCGACAAGGGTATTCATCCATGCACCGCCACGTTTTGAATCACGTGTGTAGAAATCACCGATAAACAAACCAACTTGTGAGCCATCTTCATTATTTACTTCAAAAGCGCGAGCCTCTGGGTGATACGTTACCAAATCTGGTCGCTCCTTAAATGAAATTCCAAACAGCTTATTGGCGGCGAAGAAGACCCCATCATGGAGAACCCGCTCTAACTCAAAATAAGGTCGCATTTTCGTTGTATCGATGTTGTACTTTTCAAGTCGAACTTTTTCAGTGTAATAACCCCAATCCCAGCTTTGAATCTCTGTACCCGCCGAAGTTTGAAGATCTTCAGCCTCTGCCTTAGCGTTACGAAGGGCGGCTGGGGCGATTTTCCGTAGCATCGCATGGACATTGTCTGGATGTTCGGCAGTCTGGACTGAGATCACATGCTCTGCATGTGTGTTCTGACCGAATAATTCGGCTCGCTCTGCACGCAGCTTAACCATTTCAAGGAGGACAGGTTTATTATCATTTTCATTTGAACGGCTAGCTTTGAGTTTTGAAGCCTCCATAATTTTCTTACGGAGCTCGCGATTGGTAAGAGAATCCAACACAGGATTACCTGTAAAATTAACCATTCCAATTAACCATTTATCAACTAGCCCTCGATCAAGTGCCGCGGCGGCAGCGACCTCAATCTCATTAGCGCTAAGGCCATCTAAATCTTCTAAAGAATCAACAATTACCGCTAGATCATTTGTATCTGCCAATACATTCTTAGAAAACTGAGTTTCCAATTTTGAAAGCTGCTCATTGAGCTGCATTAAGCGATTTCGTTGAGCGGTGGTCAGGTGAGCGCCTGCATATAGTAAATCTTTGTAGTATCGCTCTAGCAGCCAAGAATCTTCACTATTTAATCCAAGTGACCCGCGATTCTCAAAAAGACCTTTGATTCGTTGGAAGAGGGCAGGATTTAAATTAATGGCGTCTTGATGAGCGGCAAGCTTAGGTGCCATCTCTTCTTTGATTGCATCGATATCATCGTCGGTATCACTAGAGGATTTGTTGTAGAAAACCAATAGCATGCGTGTCAACATTTGTCCGCTTTTTTCAAGCGCCACGATTGTATTCTCAAATGTAGGAACACCTGGAGTATCGAGAATCGCTTGCACTTCTGCTAACTGCCGGGTGCATCCTTCATAAAAGGCGGGCAAATAATGCTCAACTTTTATTTCAGCAAAGGGTGGTAGCTCAAATTCAAGCGTACTTCGGTGAGCAAAAGGATTAGCGTCAAGTGTTGTCATGACGACAACCTTATCTAGTACTGCCTATTGGTACCTAGATTTAATTAGTGTGGGCGGCGGCGACGCTGACTAGAGTTAGGACGCGGGCGCTTATTGCCACCACTGCGTACTGACTTTTCAACGATTGGCACGATGTATGGGACACCTGATGGCTCCTGTGCGCCAGTAATCTTCATTAATTCAGTACTAAGCGAAGTGACCCCAACAAACTTTGGCGTAACACCAGCGCGAGAAGTGAGTCCGCCGATTGATTTCTGTTGTTTAGTTGTTGCAATAGTTACAACAGTTCCAGCTTCACCTGCACGTGCAGTACGACCTGCGCGGTGTAGATAATCCTTGTGATCAGTTGGAGCATCAACGTGAACAACTAATGAAATTCCATCAACGTGGATTCCGCGAGCTGCAACATCGGTTGCAACAAGTGCAGCATTAGATGATTCCTTAAAGAGTGCAAGTGTGCGAGTACGCACTGCTTGCGTTTTTCCACCGTGTAATGCTCCTACTGCAACGCCTGCGTGAGCAAGTTTGTCGGCTAAACGATCGGCACCACGCTGGGTTTTAACAAACATAATCGTCTTACCGTTTCGGGCAGCGATTTGGTTAGTGATGTCATCTTTATCACCCGGGTTCATTACAAGAACAAAGTGCTCCATTGTTGAAACAGAGGCACGATCATTTTGCAGAGAGTGAGTCTTTGGATTCTTCAAGTATTGACGAACTAAGGAATCAACACCGCGATCAAGGGTTGCTGAGAACAACAGGCGCTGTCCATCGAGCTTAGCTTGATCCAAAATCTCTTTCACAACTGGCAAGAAGCCCATATCGGCCATTTGATCGGCTTCATCGAGAACAGTTATCTCTAACTGATCTAGTTGTACTTCGCCCTTATTGAGCAAATCAATTAAACGGCCAGGTGTTGCAACCAAGATTGCCGTCCCACGGCGCATCGCGGTTATCTGCTTTGCATATGACATTCCTCCAGCGACAACAACTGATTCATGACCAATTGAGCGCGCTAATGGCATCAAAACTTCATCGATCTGCTGAGCAAGTTCACGCGTTGGTGTAAGCACAAGCGCAAGTGGCTTATGTGGCTTTGCTACACGACCATTTAAATTATTGAGTAGGGCTAAGCCGAAGGCAAGAGTTTTACCAGAGCCAGTCTGTCCGCGACCCAAGATGTCGTGGCCCGCTAGTGCATCAGGTAAAGTAGCGATTTGGATTGGAAACGGATGCATGATTCCTTGTTTAGCGAGGGCATTAACTAATGGTGTAGCAATTCCCAAATCACTGAAAGTTGTAGTGATTTCAGTAAGAGGAGTAGCATCTATTAAATTTGCATCAGCTAAATTCGCTGAGATGTAATTATCATCTGCCCCAAAGTCAACGGCGGCGTTGGTATGTGTCTTAGATGAATGCCTGAAATCATCACGGGCATATGCCGGTGAATCATTGCGGCGATCACGGGCAGGACGCTCTGCGCGGAAGTTAGCAGCGCGTGTATCTGGAGCCTCAGAACGCTTCTTTGGACGAGTTGGATCGAATTTTTCTACTTTACGTGGAATAAAGTTAGGACGCCCATCATCTGTGCGCGAAATCTTTGCAATTGCAGCATCGCGGCGATTTGTTGGACGAGAATCTGATTTCTTATATTCGGTCTTTTTGAAATCTGGTTTTTTATCTACTGGACGCTTAGCACGCTCAGTACGCTCTGCAACAAACTTCTTTGCACGACTTTCAGGCTTTTGTGAAAGTTCAATACGGGCTTTACGCTCTTCTGGTGCTTCAAGTTGACGTGGGCGAGATGCAGTTTTTTCTTGGAAGCGCTGCGCACGTAGTTTCGAACGATCAGTCAAACGAACCTCTTTTTTCGAAACGGCTGATGGATCAGCATCTGAGTAGCGGCGAGTTGTGGTCGCCTTACTTGTTTTAACGACGCTTGATTTACTTAGAGCAGCAGCACCTTTGCGTGCATTCTTTTGAGCAGTTGTGTGGCGTGCTTTCGGATCTACCGCTTTAAATTCTGCGGCCTTCTTTGTGCGTTTAGGTTTGCCAGCGGATGCTGCACGACGTGCTTTTCCGGGCGCGGTTGTACGTGGTTGTAGAGACATAGAAATGCATACCAATCAAGACGACAAGCGCGTCTCGGGTTTGACTGGCGCTTAAATGGCCGTCAGGGTGGTGATAAGACTCGCAAGTAGCGCGGCTTCTGCTGCGCTTAGGGGGAAGTTCTTTGATGCGGTTGCATCAACGTGGTCCATTCTACCCTGAATTATTGCGTTTTTTTACCATCACATTTCACAGTTTAGGCGTGTGCAGCTATGTCATCATTGCTCGGTGTCTTCAACTTCAGGAACCAAACCTAGTTCAAACTGGATCGCCCTCTATATCGCCTTAGGAATTGTTTGGGGCTGTTCCTTTATCTTTATCAAACTAGGTCTTGAGTTTTTAACACCCATCGGAGTTGCCTTTGGTCGAGTATCAATGGGGGCGTTGGCCTTGGTTTTTTGGGCGCGATTTAAAAAAATCCCACTTCCAAAAGGCAGGGAGATTTGGTTTCACCTTTGGATTGTTTCATTGCTTCTCAATGTAATTCCAGGATTCCTCTTCGCCGTTGCCCAAACTGAAGTTACATCGATTTTGGCAGGAATTATTAATGCAGTAACTCCCTTGATGACCTTGCTTGCAATCATGATTGTTTTTCGTCAAGAAAAACTCAAAAACTATCAACTCCTTGGCCTTCTCCTCGGCTTTATTGGCGTTCTCACAATTTTAGGTGTCTGGAATGGTCTTGGCGAAAATCCCATAGGCGCAGTGCTCGCACTTCTACTCGCCGTAACATGCTATGGATTTTCTTTTCCTTACTCACGTAAGTTTGTATTGCCCAAAAAACTTCAACCAGAGGCGCTTGCAGCTGTCCAAGTCTCAGCAGGTGCGCTAACCCTCCTTCCATTTTATTTAATTGATGGCATAGCCAAGGATGAGTATCGACCTGGTCCAGTATTTGCCATGATTGCCCTCGGTGTATTTGGAAGTGGATTTGCATATATTTGGTACTTTAAAATTCTGGAGGCAGCGGGAAGTGCAATCGCAAGCACCGTTACATATGTAACGCCAGTTGTTGCTGTAATAGTTGGAGTAATTTTCCTTGGTGAAAGAGTTTCATGGTACGAACCTGTGGGTGCCGGAATCGTTTTATTGGGTGCAGCTATCGGACAACAACGTTTAAAGATTTTTAGTCGATCTTAAAGCCATCTTTAATCGGTCCAAGGTCTATGCCGGCTGCAGCGTGATTGCTTTGTTCTCCACGCGCCAGTTGAGCCTCGTGTGCTTTATTGTGCCATCGCTCTTCGATCTTGCCGTACCTCCAAAGCAGCAAAGCCACAGCCCAGACCACTACGAATGCTCCTACGATGAAGTAGCCAGCACTATTTAAATTAAAGACAAGTGCATACTCCCAAAGACCACCCGTTAGATTCAACTGTTGGGCAAAAATTTGGAGAATTTGAAGTCCACCAACAAAAAGTGCAACGGCTACAGAGAGACCAGTAATAATAATGTTGTAGTATACCTTGCGAACAGGTTTTGAAAATGCCCAACCATAAGCAAAATTCATAAACGATCCATCAATCGTGTCAAGCAAACTCATTCCACCGGCAAAGAAAAATGGCAATGAAATCATCGCCCACCATGGCAGGCCCGCTATGGTTGATGATCCCGCCAGAATAAGTAGCCCTACTTCAGTTGCAGTGTCAAAACCCAATCCAAATAAAACTCCAAGCGGATACATCTTCCATGATGTATCGATTCGACGGGCGATTGGCCCGAAGAAACGCATTAGCAACCCACGAGAATCAAGATGTTTCTCTAACTCTTCTTCGCTATAAGCCCCTTTGCGCATTTGAATAAAGACTCCAACTATTGAAATTAAGACTATTAAATTTAAGATTCCGATTAGCATCAAGAAAGTACCACTGACTGAAATTCCGATTAGCCCCGTATAGTGCTGCAGTGCCGAATTATCATCGTTTAGCTGTGATCCAAGAGTCTTAATTCCAAAGCCAAGTAATATTGTGAGTAGGAAAACTACTGACGAGTGCCCTAGTGAGAAAAAGAAACCAACCGCTAACGGACGCTGGCCTTCAGACATTAACTTTCTAGTTGTATTATCAATGGCACTGATGTGATCGGCATCGAAGGCATGGCGCATGCCTAATATGTAGGCAAGGGCGGCTGTACCCCAACCAAAAAGTGAACCATCACCGAGTCTGTAGTTTCCAGTGGTGGCTTTCCACATCAATAGCGCGCCAGCAATGTGTAAGAAGAGAATGACGCCAAACATTGCGCCCATTCGGCGCCACTCATCGGGGCTTAGGCGCTGGCGAAGGTTCTGATCTGTCTTGACGACAAGGTTCATATCGCCCCTTTCCACAGACAGGCCTAGATGCGAATCATTCGCAAGTAGAAAGCGTAAGGCCGCTTCCCCCCCTTGTCTATTCGCATGAAGAATTAAGTATTTGCGTATAGAGTCGTGTAAAGAACCTGCGTGGGAGAGGCGGTCTGTGTGAGCGATGACGATGGCATGGAAGAAATAGTCACAGAGGAGATGCTCTGGGATCGGATTCCTGAAGTCGACGGCGAAGAGCGGGCAAGCACATATTACGAACTCAGCGCCAGAATCTATGCACGGGGGCAGTATGACGAAGCCTTAGCCCTTGCCGAAACTGCGCGGGATATTTATTCAACGTTAGGGGTTAGTGCATCAAGTGAAGGTTTAGCTCAAGCATATTCAGCGATTGGCTATAACCTCAATCAGTTAAAGCGTATGGATGAAGCTGCATCTGCAATGAGCAAGGCCGTCGAGATTTTAAGGGAGAATAAGTCGCCCATCGCATTAGAGCTTGCCTGCACGTTAGGCGAATGGTGGTACACATCAAAACAATATGAAAAAGTTGTATTGACAATGGGTGAGTGCGCTCAAGAACATTTAGTGGATGGAAATGAAATAGGTGCAGCTAACGATCTTCACTTAATTGGTTGTGCCGAACGCGAGTTAAAGAACTATGAAAAATCCATTGCTGCCTTCAAAGAGGCGAGAATTTTATTCAAACACAATAAAGAGGTTATTCACGTCGCGCGCTGTGATCAAAAAATAGCTTCTTGTCTTATTGAGTTGAAAGATGGTGAACTCGCACTAATTACCGCACGAAGAGCCCTCGATGTTTTTGAAACGGCTCACGATCATCGCCGTGAAACTTTTGCACTTTTTGAGTATGGCAAAGCACAAATCCTCTTAGAGAAGTTCGATGATGGTCTTGCAACTCTCGAACAAGTACTCACAGTTGTGAGCGATGACGAACCAAGGGATTTTGAATTCATCATTGATGTGGAATCTAGGATTGCAAAAATAGTACGTATGCAAGGCCGCATTGACGAGGCTAACGAAATCGAACGGCGATTGAAGTCGGTGCAAGAGATGCTAGAGGATGAACCAGAGGTTTGATTTCACACTTAAAAAGCCTGCCAGAGATACGTATCACAATGGTGTGCATGGGAAATATCTGCCGTTCGCCAATGGCCGCAGCAGTTCTTTCTAACCGATCCTCCGAATTAAAAAGCCCTAAAATCATCGTCGAAAGCTCTGGCACTGGAGCTTGGCATATCGGCCAAGGCCCACACCCAACGTCAAAGAAAGTTTGGGAGAGGGCGGGCTACAGTTACATTCATACTGCGCGCCAATTTCAATCAAGTGATTTCCACGCATTCGATTTGATTCTCGTGATGGATTCAAGCAATTTTAGAGATGTAATTGAGCTTGCTGATAGTTATGAATCAGCAAACAAAGTATTTTATCTACGAAGTTTTGATGTTTCGCTCTCAGCAATTGATCCGGCATCAGAGCAGTTTTATGAGCTTGAGGTGCCAGATCCCTATAACCAAACGATTGAAGCGTATGAAGAAACTTTGCTTATGATTGAGCGCGCCGTAGATGGTTTATTGCAAGAGTTATCGAACCGATAAGCGCGCCACCGGCAGCAATTATCAGAGGCCATTGAATCTCTCCACTGCTCCATAAAGCACCGCCCCAAATACCAGCACCAAGTACGGCGAAGTTCATCGAGGCCTGATACACACCTTGCGCGCGACCGCGATGATTATCTTCACTCAACGATGCGATCCATGCCTTACCTACACCGTCAGTTAAAGCGGGAAACAAACCATAAAAAACGAGTGCAATTAAGGCGAGTGAGTGGTTTTGGGTTAATCCCAATGTTGCATATGCTGCGGCGAAAGCAAGCAATCCAACGGCATAGACAACCCTAGGTGAAAACTTGTCGGCAATATATCCGCCAGGAAAAGCTGCGAGAACGGTTACTCCGCTAAATAGCATGTATGAAAGGACTACGCCTTGTGTCGAATAACCAATGTCATGCAGGCGCAATAATAGAAGCAGGTCTGGGATGTTAGTTAATTGAATCAAAACTAAAATTGCAATTGAACGTTTTAGGGTTTTGGGTAAGCGAGGGTGTTGCTTTTTCTCTGCTTTAACTCTTGGAACTTTGACAAAACTCTCCTTAATTAACAGCGTCAAAAGCCCCGAAATAATCGCTGGAATCAGCGCCCATTTTGCCACGGCGCGGACATCGCCATCGAGTAGAGCCAGACCCATGAGAGCAATAGCCGGGCCGATGACGGCACCGATATTGTCGCCGGTGCGATGGAAACCAAAGGCACGTCCTAAGTGGGCTTTATCTACCGAATCCGAGATTAATGCATCCCGTGGAGCGCTTCGCATTCCTTTGCCAATTCGATCGGTGGTTCGACCCAAGAAAACCAATGGCCAGCTCGTTGCAACAACAACCAGAGCTTTACCCACTCCAGCCAATGTGTAGCCCGAAACGACGAAAGGCTTTCTGCCAAAGCGATCACTAGATGTGCCACTAATTAATTTTGTAAAACCGGCTGCCGCTTCAGCGCAACCTTCGATAAGTCCAAGGGCCAAAGGCGCAGCGCCGATGACACCTGTCAATAAAATCGGTAAGAGTGGATACAACAACTCACTGGCGGCATCTTGGGCAAGCGAGACTATTGTTAAAAGAACTAGATTTCGAGTGAGCCAGACTCTTTTCATTTAGATAAGTGCTGCAATGCCCAGTGGTACATAGCAATGGCACCGGCCGCCGATGCATTCATGGAACGTGTTGAACCATATTGCTTTATTTCATATAGGTTTTCGCACGCTGCGATCCCTTCTTTAGACATTCCAGCCCCTTCTTGCCCAAACAAAAGAACGCAACTTTCTGGCAGTTGTGCCCCCTCTAACTGCCGTGAACCAGGAACATTGTCGATTCCAATAATTGGTAGGTCATTTTCTTCACACCAGGTTGCAAACTCTCTTACTGTTGGATGGTTATGGACGCTCAAGTATCTATCTGTCACCATAGCTCCGCGTTTGTTCCAATCGCGTTTTCCAACGATATGTACGCCAGAGACGTTAAATGCATTCGCTGTGCGAACAATGGAACCGATATTCAAATCATGTTGCCAGTTTTCGATGGCAATATGTAATTTATGCCGTTTTGTATTTAAGTCGGCAACAATTGCATCAACACTCCAGTATCGGTAATGATCCAAAACATTGCGACGATCACCATTGAGTAATAGCTCAGTATCGTATTGAGGGCCTTGCGGCCAGGGCTTTTCATGAGGTCCAACACCAACAACTGGAAAAAACTCACCCGGACCAATAGTGCCGGGCGTTGTTGGCGTAGACATGGATGCACTCTAAACTGATTCCATGACCACTATCAATACAATTCTCTATATCCTGCATGTTCTCAGTGTGGTAGCGATACTTGCATTGCTTTTGCTGCAATGGAATAAAGAGCCTCGAAAACTTCACCCCGGGATCTTACATTCAGGACTGACAGCTCTCATTGCCGGTTTGGCGATGGTGGCAATGTTTTCAACAGTTCACCCAGATGAAGATTTGAATCACATAAAAATAGGAGTGAAACTTCTCATTCTGATTGCAATCCTCTTTATTGGTTATCGCAATGTAAAGAGACCCGTACTTGCAAAGAACACATGGCTTGCACTAATTGGATTAACGGTAGCAAATATTCTTATTGCATCGCTTTGGTAAAGACCTAACAATGCGGCACAAAGTATTTCTTATACTACTTGCTCTGATTAACGCGCTAAGCGTTGTTCCGAGCAATGCAGCCTTATCACTATCGGCGATACCCGCTATTTTTGACAAACTTTTAGCAGTACCTGCTCTATCCAATCCAGCGATGATTCTCATTGACGGAAATACCGGGGAGATTGTTTATCAGAGAAAAGCATATTCACAACGCAAACCCGCCTCCGTCATGAAATTGCTTTCAGGTGTTGCAACATTGAAGTATTTAGATCCAGAGGCGACATTCTCAACTAATATTTCAATTGGAGTAGACAGCCGAACCCTCGTGATTCAAGGAAGCTACGACCCTTGGATTAGTACCAGTTACGTCGCTGCGCGTAAAATGAATCGCGCATCTCTTCCTCGCCTTGCAAATAAATCCATGGCTATGCTCAAGAAAGCCAATGGAGGTTCGCTTAAGGAAATTACGGTCATATATTCGAAATTATTTTCACAGGATGTTTCAAATTTCAAAAGTTTTTGGGCCAAGCGAGGGTTCAAACCAGAGATGAAGGCCGTTAGTAGCGCAGAGAGTTTAGCTAAAGCGGGCGAAATTGCCGCAGGTGAAGAATCACCAAAGCTCTATGAGATTTTGGAATTCACGCTTTTATGGAGTGATAATCTCCTGGCCGAACGTTTAGCTAGGCTCGCCTCACGCGCTGCCGGGTATGGATTTAACATTGAAGGAGTGGCTCAAACCTTTGCTCAAGTACTCACAGATTTAGAGATAGATCCCACAAAATTGAGGGTTTTGGACGCCAGTGGTTTATCTAAAGAGAATCGAATAACAGCGTCAATGGTAGGTCAACTACTTTTTAAACTCCGCCAGGATGAGAAGTTTAAATATATTTACGATTCTCTTCCAGTCGGTGGTATTTCCGGCACCTTGGAATCCAGATTTTTAACAACAGCACCTACTGCAGTTGGTTTAGTCCGCGCCAAGACTGGAACTCTCAATGGAACGGTAACTTTGGCGGGTTTTGTAGAGTCAGTTGACCGTGAATATGTTTTTGTAACTTTAGCTGATGACATCCAACGAGGCGTTCGAGCAAGCGACAAGGCGCGTGCTGCTATAGATCGAATCCTCGGGAGAATTGCTGCTCCAAATATTCCAACTGAAATCTCTGAGGTTGAACCTACGCCTTAACTGCACTGCTTACGGTTTAGTCGTCGTCGTCATCATCGTCATCATCGTCGTAGTCGTCGTCGTCGTCGTAGTCGTCCTCATCGTAGTCGTCGTCGTCGCCTTCATCGTCGTCATATCCCTCATATCCGAGAACTTCATCATCATCTTCCTCACCGACGGTAGGCAATGCACCAATTAAGGGATTCTCAATCGAAGGTATCGTTGATATTGCCGATGAATCAAATTCTGCCGGAGCTGAAAATTCAACTGCCTTAACTGGGCTCTCTTCAGCGCTATGGGCAAAAATCGCGCCAACACCAAGAATTGATGTACTCACCACAAGAGCGATTACTGGCAGAGCCCTGGAAATAGTGCGTGGGAAAGAGGAGGTCTTCTTCTCGGCAGTTTTGATCCATTCGGGCTTTTGTGAGAGTGTCATGCGAAGCTCCATTCGTTTAGGGAAAAGTAGCCTTTTAGCTTGTGGAACCCCTGTGAAGTGAGCCCTAGTTTGCTGAGTAATCTAGGCAAGTGAGGACCCTGGCGCGTGGCTACGTAGATTTGATGAAGCTGCGAGTCGTAGAACTCCTTTTGGTTTCGACACTACCGGCCATGATTTTGGCCGCTAAAGGGCTACCTGCTTTTTCACTCGTCGCAACCACAATTTTTGCAGGTACTTTATCTGCCGGCAGTGCCAATGCTTTTAATATGGTTATTGAAAGCGAGAGCGATAAGTTAATGGCTAGAACCGCAAAACGCCCGATTGTTACTGGAGTAATCAGCAGAACCAATGCCGCGATCTTTGCATTCACCATTGGTATTTTATCGCTCATCATTTTTTGGAATTTTACTACGCCACTCGCAACCCTCTTATCATTTATTGCAATTGCATTTTATGTATTGGTTTACACAATCGGATTAAAGCGCAGGACATCACAGAATATTGTCTGGGGTGGTGTTGCTGGTTGTATGCCGGTATTTATAGGTTGGGCAGCTGTAACAAACTCACTTTCAATCACTGCACTTGCTTTCTTTATGGTGATCTTTTTTTGGACTCCACCGCATTTTTGGGCGCTAGCAATTAAGTACAAAGATGACTATTCGGCGGCGGGAATTCCGATGCTTCCAGTTGTTGCTACTAAGGCAAATGTTTATCGCCAAATGTGGTTTCATACAGTTTTGATGATTGCCTCATCTATTGGGCTCATAATTTCTGCAAATTTGCCAACTTGGTCTCTAGTAGCAACCATTTTACTTGGCTTGGTATTTGCACGCGAATTAATAGCCCTTAAAGAAAGCTCTCCGAATTATGGAAAAGCTGCGGGCAAGATTTTTCAGTGGTCAATCACTTATTTGAGTTTACTGTCGGTTGTTCTTGTCGTTGCTCAGCTCAGCGCTTGAGTTAAATCTTTTATCAAATCACTTGAATGCTCCAAACCTACCGACAATCGCAAAACCGATGGCGTGATACCCATTTCAGCTTGGACTTCTGGAGCTAAACGTGGCTAACTCGTGGTCAGGGTGTGACTTTAAACCTGGAAAACGTACTGATTTAATTTCGGGATACGCTTCTAATAATTCGGCGATTGATTGGGCATTTGCCACCATTCGCTCAACTCGCATCTCCATTAAGGGATTGCTTGGCGTTTCAATATGGACTGCTTTAGTCGGTTTGCTTAACGCCTTTGCCCAAACAGCTGGAGCATTACCCTTTACTAATTCGAAAGTTACGCCCCACTTTGGTAAGAACTCTGTTATAACGACATGGCATGAAGAAAACATCGCCGACATTCCAGAGCCTGTAGCTACGCAGAAGTCTGCGCCTTCAATAGCCGCCAAGCGCGCTTCAAACATGGCAACTGTTGGATTATGGAAGCGGCTATACAAAAAGTGGTCTGTCTCTTCAGCAAAAGAGTCGAAGACCTCTTCGGTAGTTGAATAAGGGAATCCACTATTTAGATAAAGCGCATCTGATGTTTCGCCAAAACCAGATCAGGCAAGTCCGGTACGCACGGCATGTGTCTGGGGATGCAGATCCCATTGTGGTGCTTCACGATTATTGAGGGGGCGATAGCCCCAGGGAGGTTTGCTCATTGGCTAAGTGTGGCAGAGTTAGACCCATGACTAACACGGCCATTTTAGTAACAGATTTAAGTAAAAAATACGGAGAGCGAATGGCCTTATCGCACGCAACATTTGAAGTTCCACTTGGCACAATCTGTGGATTCGTCGGCCCAAATGGTTCGGGTAAAACCACAACCATGCGCATGTTGCTTGGACTTATTACTCCAACTGGTGGCACCGGTGAAATTTTAGGCGAATCAATTAAACACCCCGAAAAGTATCTACCCCTCGTCGGAGCGATGATTGAAGGGCCTGCTTTTTATCCAGCACTTAGTGGGAAAGAGAATTTGAACTACTTAGCAAATCTCGGTGGATTTTCAACCAATCGAGTTCAGCACCTGCTCGAACAGGTGGGACTAGGTGATCGTGCTAAATCAAAGTACAAAACTTACTCATTGGGAATGAAACAGCGATTGGGAATCGCTGCTGCGTTGTTGCCTAATCCAAAATTATTGATGTTGGATGAGCCAACTAATGGTCTGGACCCTGAGGGCATTCAAGAAGTTCGCGCTCTAATGCGCTCACTTGCAAATGATGGAACCTCAGTCTTTGTATCATCGCACCTCTTATCCGAACTCGAACTCATTAGCGATTACTTAGTTATGTTGCGCAAAGGAGAAGTTGTCTTCACGGGTAAAATGACGGATTTAATGCTGAGCCAGCAACCCGTTATCATCGCAAAAGGAGAAAGTGATGATGACCTTAATTTACTTCTTTCAATTGCAGAAGTTGCTGGACACCGGGCTGTAATTCGAGATGGCGCTGTGCACGTAGAAGGACCTGCTACTTGGGCAGTTCATTTCAATCGTGCAGCAATTGACGCCGGAATAACACTCTCACAATTAACGCCGCAACTTCCTAATCTTGAAGAGACTTTCTTTGAAATGACAGGTGAAAAATAATGTGGAATATTGTCTTCTCCGAACTTCGTAAATTACGTCGTCCAACTCTATTTCTTGGCACTATGGGCGCCGTCGTATTTTTCAGCGCTTTATTCTCATCACTCTTGTTCTTGCTCATAGATTCACCCCAAGGAAACGCTGATCGTGGTCGCGTTGTGACTCGCGAAGTTCTCTCCCTTGCTTCAGGTGGAGTTCAAGGCTTTAGCAGTGTTGGTGGGTTTTTGGGAATAATCGCACTCTGTGTTTTTGCTGCACAAACGGCGCAGGAGTACACCTATGGCACTCTGAGAAACATCTTGGTTCGCCAGCCGGGTCGCTTGCGTATTCTTGCAGGAAAATTTGTAGCGATGGGTTTCTTTGCCCTTGTCATGATTATTTTTTCAGCGATTATCAGCGTTACTGCATCGGTGATTTTGGCGCCTCGTGCAAAAGTCTCAACTGACCTATGGTTTGGTGCTGATGGCCGACATGCGTTATTGACGACCTTCATCAACATAATCATCTCCGTCATAGGATTTGGAACAATTGGCATGGTTTTAGGTTTGCTATTGCGTTCTCCAATCAGTGCGATCTCTTTCGGAGTTTTATGGCTACTCATCGTTGAAAATCTTTTGATTGCCGTCAAAAACTCGCTAGAAGAGTGGATGCCAGGGGCACAACTAGCTGCAATCGCATCTGGTGGCGCGCCTAGGGGCATTGGTACGGGTATTGAGTACTCTCATGCATTAACGGTCGGAGGTCTATACGTGGCAGTTGGAGGCGTGGTTGCCTCAATTTTGTTTGTACGCCGTGATGTATCTAATTGAAGACACCAGCATTGATTACCCCTCTTTTTTAAGAGAGTTCATTTATTCTTAAGACCTTCCCCCGGAGGTCTTGATTTGAAAAAAAATAGGGCGATTTCACTCGCTCTCATTGCTGCACTGACACTGACAACTGCGCCAGCTTTTGCAAAGAGCCCAAAACCATCTCTTGCTCAAATTGAAGCAGCTAAAAAGATTGAAGCAGAGAAGAAAAAAGCGGCTGAAATGCAGGCCGCAAAATTAGCAGTTGCATATCAAAACCTGCGCACATTAACTGCAAAGGCAAATGCCGCCACCGCCTCATATGTGCAGGCACAAAGAGAGTTAGCAATTGCCGAGGCAGATGCACGCGTGGCGGCAAAATATGCAACCGAGACTGCAAAAGCAGTCGCAGAGGCGCATAATGTTATTGGAAGACTCGCATCAAATGCATATATTTTGGGCGGAAGCATGAGCGATATTCAACCATTACTCAGTGCAAATGGCCCACAGGATCTAATGGATCAACTTAGTACCTTAAGTACATTAGGTTCTAAAAATACAGTTGCTTTAGAGCGATTTAAAGCAGCGGAAGTAATTGCACGAGCTGCACAGTTAGCTGCCGATGATGCAGCGGCGGAGCAACAAAGAGCAACGGATAAAGTTGCAGCAGCTAAGAAAGCTGCCGATGACGCGAAAGCTGAACAGGCGAAAGAAGTCGCTAAGTTACAGAGAGTCCAAGATCAACTCATGAAAGAGTTGTTAAGTGCTAGAAAAGTACGAATAACTCTAGAGCAGCAGCGCCAGCTAGCACTTTTAGAAGAGGCGCAAGCTAATCAAGCAACACAGACCGCAGGACAGGCAAAAATTTGGCCAGATAGAGGTTTTAAGGGGCGATCAACTTTTCGAACGTCAGAGGCACAGCGCCTTAAAGCCGTTGAGTATGCAAAGAAACAAGTTTTAGCACGCAAGCCTTATGTTTGGGGCTCTGAGGGACCAAATACTTTTGACTGCTCAGGTCTTGTTTATGCCGCCTATAAATCCACTGGACTAGCTTGGCCTAATTGGGATCGACTTAACTCCGCGCTTTATTCGGGTTATACGATGCATGTTTCGCTCAATGCCCTAGTGCCGGGGGATCTCTTGTTCTATTCGTACAAGGGCACAATTTCAACTATTCACCACATCACGATATATGCCGGAAACGGAATGATGTGGGAGGCAAATTCAAAGAATGCAGGCTTGTTGTACTCAAATATTTATAGTGTTAAGGGTCTTATGCCATTTGGTGGTCGGGTCTAGTCTTAACGTATGGATTCAAGTGCACCAGCAATCAGAAGTGCAGTTAGAAGCATGCTCAAAAGCTTTGAGGCCGGTGATTTAATAATTGTTGCGGTTTCAGGTGGGGCTGACTCTTTAGCACTTGCATATGCACTCTCCCTCGAAGCACCAAAGTTAGCAATCCAACTTCAAGCTGTAACCATAGATCACCAGCTTCAATCTGGATCTGGGGTTCAGGCTCTCAAGGTTGTTGAACAAATGAATTCCCTCGGTATCGAAACCACAATTGAAAAGGTTTCGGTCGAAATCACTGACGGGTTAGAAGCATCTGCGCGCAAAGCAAGATATGCGGCATTAGATTCAATAGGCGTTATGTTGAATGCAACGGCAATCTTTTTGGGACATACTCGCGATGATCAAGCCGAAAGCGTTTTACTAGGTCTGGCACGTGGCTCAGGTACTCGTTCACTTTCAGGTATGGCGATAAGGAGTGGAAAATATATTCGGCCCTTACTTTCTATTACACGCGAGCAAACTGTAAACATGTGCCAAGAAGTTGGTTTACAGGCATGGACCGATCCCCATAATTCAGATTCAAACTTTGCGCGCGCTCGTGTCCGAATGCAAGCAATCCCTATCCTTGAAAAGACGATCGGACCTGGAATTTCTGAAGCGCTTGCTCGGAGCGCAGAACTTTTGCGCCACGATGCCGATGCCCTTGACGCCTGGGCAGAGCGAGAAATCAGGCAGATAGATTTGAGTGATTTAGCATGCGATTACTTAGCTAATCTGCCTCGGGCTATCCGAAGCCGGGTCATTCGGGCGGCAATTTATGCTGCAGGCGCCCCATCTGGCTCGATTTCAGCTGAGCATGTGGGCTCAATTGAGGCGTTAATCACGGCTTGGAGCGGGCAGGGGGCGGCCCACTTGCCCGGTGGTGTGAAGGTTGAGCGTTTTTCAGGCAGACTTTCGCTCTTACGTAACTGACCCAAAGGGAGCCCTCGTGGATTTAGCTGGAGTTGCACAAGAGATCGAGCGCGTTGTCGTCACCGAAGAAGAGTTGCAGGCCAAGATAAAAGAGCTTGCTGCACGCGTCGATAAAGATTATGAAGGAAGAGATCTTTTATTGATTGGTGTTCTCAAAGGTGCAGTAATGGCAGTGGCTGATATTTCACGTGCGATGCAACGCCACGTAGAAATGGATTGGATGGCCGTTTCATCCTATGGGTCTGGAACAAAATCTAGTGGAGTAGTGCGTATTCTAAAAGATTTAGATTGTGACATAACAGGAAGAAATGTTTTAATCGTTGAAGACATAGTTGATTCGGGATTAACTCTCTCATGGCTCAAGGCAAACCTTGAATCGCGTGGAGTCGGAAGTGTTGAAATTCTTTCAATTTTGCGTAAGCCTGAGGCGGCAAAAGTTGACGTGAATGTTAAATATGTCGGATTTGAAATTCCAACAGATTTTGTTGTTGGCTATGGTCTCGATTTTGATGAAAAATATCGCAACCTTCCATTCATAGGTGTGCTTGCTAAGCACATGTATTCATAGATTCTTCAAGAAACGAGAAATGCATAATATGTCAGCGACTAAGCCGCCAGCAAAAAAGAAGGAAAAAAGTAGCCCACTGAAAAAAAGTTTTACAGGAGGCGCATCTGCGAAGAAACCTACTACCCGTACCAGTCGAATATTTCGGGGACCACTTTTTTGGATTCTGGTCGCTATCTTTGCAGTCTCCATCTTCGGACAAATTACTTCCGCAGGAAACCGTTATACTCAAATTGAAACATCACAAGCCTTGGATGCAATTTCACGGTCAAATGTTGAGTCTGCCGAAGTTGTTGATAAGGATCAGAAGATTCGCTTAATCTTAAAGCCCGGCTCAACAATTGAAGGTGAGAGCAAAGTAGAGGCTTCGTATGTTGCTAGGCAAGAGCCAACAATTATTGATGCGCTTACATCTAACCCACCTACAAAAGGTTGGAATGTACGCGTACCATCGCAATCACTCCTAGTTTCATTTCTCTTTTCAATCATCCCATTTCTATTAATAGGTTTTCTCTTTTTCTGGATGATGAGCCAGGCACAGGGTGGCAATAAAGTCTTTCAATTTGGCAAATCCCGCGCGAAGCTCCAGAATAACGATGTACCACAGACAACCTTTAAAGATGTTGCTGGTGCCGAAGAGGCTATTGCTGAGCTCCAGGAGATTAAGGATTTTCTAGCCAATCCCGATAAATACGGTGCCCTTGGTGCGAAAATTCCAAAGGGAGTATTGCTATTTGGCCCTCCAGGAACTGGAAAGACCTTACTTGCTCGTGCCGTTGCAGGAGAAGCTGGAGTTCCTTTCTACTCAATTTCAGGCTCGGACTTTGTGGAAATGTTTGTTGGTGTCGGTGCTGCACGTGTACGCGACTTATTTACGCAGGCAAAATTGAATGCTCCAGCAATAGTGTTTGTTGACGAGATTGATGCAGTTGGACGCCAGCGCGGTGCCGGTATGGGTGGTGGCCACGATGAGCGTGAACAGACGCTTAACCAACTCTTGGTTGAGATGGATGGCTTTGAAGAAAATACTAAGGTAATTCTGATTGCTGCAACCAATAGGCCTGATGTTTTAGATCCTGCATTACTTCGTCCTGGCCGATTTGATCGCCAAATTGCTGTTGATCGACCGGATTTAAAGGGGAGAGAAGCAATCTTGGCAGTTCACGCGAAAAATAAACCACTAGGTGGTGATGTCAAACTTATTGATTATGCACGTCGAACTCCAGGTTTTACTGGTGCCGATCTTGCAAATGTACTCAACGAAGCTGCGCTCTTAACTGCTCGAGAAGAAAGAGAAGTAATTTCAAATTCCGAGCTTGACGAAGCCATTGATCGAGTAATGGCAGGGCCGCAACGCAAGTCACGCATTATGAGTGATGATGAACGTCGAGTAACGGCATATCACGAGGGCGGTCATGCTTTAGTCGCACATGCGCTTCCACACACGGATCCCGTCCATAAAATTACTATCATGCCGCGTGGTCGAGCTCTTGGTTACACAATGATTCTCCCCGATGAGGATCGATATTCGACCACTCGAAATCAACTTCTCGATCAGTTGGCCTATTCTCTTGGCGGTCGTGCAGCTGAGGAGTTGATTTTTCATGATCCGTCAACAGGTGCTTCTAACGACATCGAAAAGGCAACTGCATTGGCACGCGCTATGGTCACCCAGTATGGAATGACCGAAGCAATTGGCGCTATTAAATTAGGCGCTAATAGCGATACACCATTTATGGGTCGTGATTATGGACACCAGCGTGATTATTCGGAGAGCATTGCCGGTTTAGTTGATAGCGAGATCCGCAAACTCATTGAAAATGCACACCAAGAGGCCTTTGATATTTTGGTAGCAAATCGTGAAATTTTGGATGAATTGGTCTTAGTGCTACTTGAAAAAGAGACTCTCAATAAGGACGACATTGAAGAGATATTTAAGAAAGTTAAATCAGTTACTGCTCGTCCAGCTTGGACTGGTTCGATTACACGCCTTCCATCAGATCAGCCACCAGTGGAGGTTCCATTGCGAGCAGATGAACCTGTTAAAGAAGTGAAAAAAACTACACGTCGTAAGAAGGCCGCACGTGTCGATAAGTAAAGTCTCAATCAATGATGGACGTGCATCTGGGCCTTATGATCAAGCACGAGCTGAACGTGCAGTGCGCGAACTCTTATTAGCTTTAGGCGAAGATCCAGATAGAGAGGGGTTAGTAGATACTCCAGCACGTGTTGCACGTGCAATGAAAGAAAATTTTAGTGGTCTTTGGCAAGCCCCTGAAGATGTGCTGACGACAACTTTTGATATCGGTCATGAAGAGTTAGTGATAGTTCGAGATATAGAAGTTTTTTCACACTGCGAACACCACCTGACTCCATTTCATGGTGTTGCACATATTGGTTATATCCCGCGCGGCAAGATCACCGGTCTTTCAAAGTTAGCCCGGCTCGTCGATGTTTATGCAAAACGCCCTCAAGTACAAGAGCGTTTAACAACTCAAATCGCCGATGCTCTTGTTGAAATTCTCGATCCGTTGGGTGTTATTGTCATTATCGACTGCGAGCATTTGTGTATGTCGATGCGCGGAGTTAAAAAGTCGCGGGCTAGAACAACCACTAGCACGGTTCGTGGCGCGTTATTAAATGCTGCTACACGTGCAGAGGCAATTAGTCTTATTACAAATCGGTAAACACCATGTTAGTTATGGGAATTCTCAATATAACCCCCGACTCATTTGCCGATGGCGGACGCTATAACTCTTTCAGTAAAGCAGTACTGCATGCACGTGAAATGATCGCTGAGGGCGTGGACATCATCGATATCGGAGGCGAATCAACACGTCCCGGCGCTGATCGCGTGAGTGAGGAAGAAGAGTTAGAGCGTGTAATTCCTGTGATAACTGAACTCGCACATGATGGAGTACAACTCAGTATCGACACCATGCGTGCAAGCACAGCAAGAGCTGCGATAGCCGCAGGAGCACAAATTATTAATGATGTGAGCGGGGGATTGGCAGATCCAGAGATGCTCACAACTGCCGCTGAACTGAAAACTCCTTATATTGCAATGCACTGGCGAGGACAATCCAAAGAGATGAACTCGATGGCCACTTACCGTAATGTTATTAGCGAAGTTATTGCTGAACTTCAGGGGCGAATTGCTGCGGCGTTAAATGCAGGAATCAGTCATGACAAACTAATAATTGATCCGGGCATCGGGTTTGCCAAAGATGCTCACCACAACTGGGAGATTATTGATCACATCGATGAGTTTGTAGACCTTGGATACCCTGTATTAATCGGTGCATCACGTAAACGCTTCTTGGGAGGGGATACACCCAATGAACGCGAAGCGGCAAGCATCGCTCTAACAAAGCGCCTCTCTACAGTAGGCATTTGGGGAGTTAGAGTTCACTCTGTGAAGCCCCATAGAGATGTGATTTTAATATGAGCGATCAGATTCTAATTACAGGAGTCCATGGCTTTGGATATCACGGTCTCCTTGAGCATGAGCGCACGAATGGTCAAGATTTCTTTGTCGATGTAGTTTTAAATGTTGATCTTCAAGCGGTGTCGCAGAGTGATTCGATTGATGAGACGGTTAACTACGCCGAGATTACCGACTTGGTAGTAACTGAGATTACAACTAATCCAGTTTTTCTCATTGAAAAACTTGCCGGCCGCATTGCCGAGCGAATTCTAAATTCATATTCAAGAGTTAATTCTCTCTCGGTTACAGTCCACAAACCACAAGCTCCGGTATCTGCCTCACTAAAAGATATTGCGGTGCAAATCACTCGCACTCGATGAAAGCAGTTATTGCTTTAGGTGCCAATATCGGCACTCCGCTGGAGAATTTAGAAATAGCTATTTCACTTTTGCGAGAGTCCACAGAAGTTATTAGTGTTTCTTCGTTCTACAAAACTGCACCAGTCGGTGGGCCTGCACAACCCGATTATCTAAATGCAGTATGCATTATTGAGAGCGAACTCCCCGCATTAGATTTGCTCTCCCTCTTGCAGGGCATCGAAAGGAGCTTAGGTCGTGAGCGGGGTGAACATTGGGGACCTCGAGCAATCGATTTAGATCTCATCCAATTTGGTGGGCTTTTGAGTAAGAGCCCTGAGTTAGAGCTCCCGCACCCTCGTGCGCACGAACGGCGATTTGTATTAGAGCCTTGGCTTGAAATTGACGCCGATGCAGTTCTACTTTCACATGGCCGAATTGATCAACTTTTGGCGCAATTGCCGTCCAACCCATAAACTTTAATTACTTCGCCCGGTACCTGAAAGGACTGGAGCCACATGAGCGTATTAGTGCCAACGATGGGCGCCCTGCATAAGGGTCACCAAGCGTTGATCAAACGCGCACGAAGCATGAGCAATGATGTTGTAGTTAGCATTTTTATTAATCCACTGCAGTTTGAAAATACAGAAGACTTTGAAAAATATCCACGTAGCCCTGAACGGGATATTCAATTGGCAACGCTTGCTGGTGCAACCGAGATTTGGATGCCTGATTACAAGGAGATTTATCCAGACCAGATTAACCTGTTAAAAGCGAGTGCAATTGGTGAACTCTATGAAGGTACATCCCGGCCTGGTCATTTTGATGGCGTGGTAACCGTAGTTAGCCGTTTATTTGATATCGTAAAGCCGGAAGCAGCGGTCTTTGGTGAGAAAGATTTCCAGCAGCTTCAGATTATTAGAGCAATGGATAGTGGAGTTGAAATCATTGGCGTACCTACTGTTCGTGAGTTTGATGGCTTAGCGCTGTCATCTCGGAATGTGCGCTTAAGTGAAACCGGCAGAGTAAGCGCTAACGTGATTTATCGCGCGATGGCAGCAGCTCGATTGGCACCTACCATTGCAATCGCCCAAGAGATTATCGATACAACAATTGCTACTGATGCCGGTTTCAGATGTGATTATGCGGCAATTATCGATGAGGAGAATTTCTCTCTGGCAACAGATTTAACAAAACACAAGCGTGCAATTATCGCCGGTTGGATTGATGGTGTGCGCTTAATAGATAATATGCGAATGGGTGCCTAATGCTATTAACAATCGATGTGGGAAATACAAACACTGTTCTTGGAATTTTTGAAGAAGAAAATCTCATTCATTCATGGCGGGTAAAGACTGATCCACGAAGTACTGCCGATGAGCTGTGGCTACAGTATCGTGCTTTAGTAGAGGATTTTACGGTTACAGGTCTATCTATATGCTCAACAGTTCCAGCAACGCTTCGCGAACTTCGAAGCATGATTAGTGATTACTTTTCCGATGTCCGAACAACAATTGTTGAGCCAGGCATAAAAACTGGGGTCCCATTGCTTGTCGATAATCCCAAGGAGATTGGTGCAGATCGAATCGTAAATACGCTAGCTGCACATACATTATTTGGGGGTCCGGCTATCGTTGTGGATTTTGGAACATCAACAAATCTCGATGTTGTATCACCCAAAGGGGAGTTTCTGGGCGGTGCACTTGCACCCGGAATTGAGATTTCAGTAGATGCATTGGCCGCTCGCGCTGCACAGTTACGTAAAGTTGAGTTAGTGCGACCTAAAAATGTAATCGGTAAAAATACCGTGGAAGCCTTACAGTCGGGCACTATTTTCGGCTTTGCTGGCCAAGTCGATGGCCTAGTTGACCGAATAAGCGCTGAGTTAGCCCAGTCATATTCCGGTACACCAAAAATTATTGCGACTGGCGGATTAGCGCCATTGATTATTGGGGTTTCAGAAACTATTACCGATCACGAACCGGATTTAACTCTCATCGGTCTTCGCTTAATTCACGAACGAAATGCATGAACCGTTAGACTCCATCCCATTATGAGCGATGAACATCTAACCCCTGAAGAGGATTTGCCTGAGCAGTTGCGTATTCGTCGCGAAAAGAGGGCAGCACTCATTGAAAGCGGTTCCGAGCCATACCCCGTCTCCGTGCCCCGAACAAAATCTTTGTTAGAGGTACGAGAATTGCATGCCGGACTCGAAATTGATTGTGCGACGGGTATCATTGAAAGTCTCACTGGACGCATAATATTTAAACGTGATACAGGGAAGCTTTGTTTTGCAACACTTCGTGAAGGTGATGGCACTGAACTTCAAGCAATGTTTTCTCTGGATAAAGTTGGACAAGAATCAATTGACTCTTGGAAATCGGATATTGATTTAGGCGACATAGTCTCCGTCACTGGCGAGATAATTACATCCAAACGTGGCGAACTTTCAATCCTGGCTAATTCATGGAAGTTGGCATCCAAATCTTTGCGGCCCCTACCTAACGATTACAAACCAATGTCAGAAGAAACACGTGTTCGAATGCGGTATGTGGATTTAATTGTTCGGCCTGAGGCGCGCGCAAATGCACGTTTGAGACCAGCGGTTATGACCTCCCTGCGGGATACTTTCGCGAAGGCGAATTTCATCGAGGTTGAAACTCCCATGCTTCAAGTAATGCATGGCGGTGCCACCGCTCGACCTTTTAAATCATTCTCGAATGCATACGACATGGATCTTTATTTACGTATTGCCCCCGAACTTTTTCTAAAACGCTGCGTTGTCGGTGGAATTGAACGCGTATTTGAAATCAATCGTAATTTCCGCAATGAAGGTGCGGATTCATCTCACTCGCCAGAATTTGCAATGATCGAAAGTTATCAGGCCTATGGTGACTGGAAATCAATTGCCGATTTAACACGAACCCTTGTTCAGAACGCGGCAATGGCAGTTGCTGGATCACACGTAGTCACACATCACGATGGCCGCCAGGCCGATCTGGGCGGAAAATGGCGTGAAATCTCGCTGTATCAGGCAATTTCTGAAGCTGTTGGGCAGAACGTCACAGCTCTTACTCCTTTGTCTGAGCTAAAAATTATTGCAACAAAGCTCGGAATTAAGGTTGACCCTAAGTGGATTACAGGCAAGTTAGCTGAAGAGATTTTCGAGCATGTAGCAAAAGATCAGTTAATCGCACCGACTTTCGTTATGGGTTTCCCTGTTGACACTTCGCCACTGGTGCGTGCACATCGCGAACTTCCAGGTGTTGCCGAAAAATGGGATTTATATGTCGACGGTTTTGAATTAGCTACCGGGTATTCCGAACTAATTGATCCAGTTATTCAGCGTGAACGGTTGGTCGAACAGTCATCTTTAGGTGCTAACGGAGACCTTGAAGCGATGCACGTGGATGAAGATTTTCTACGTGCAATGGAGTTTGGAATGCCGCCAATGGGCGGAATGGGAATGGGAGTAGATCGTTTACTTATGGCGCTCACCGGACTTGGAATTCGCGAAACCATATTGTTCCCGTTAGTAAAGCCAGAAAGCGATTAAAAATGCTCGTTATTCGCCCTGCAAAAACAAAAGATGTGAAAGCAATCCGCAAACTTGTAGATTCATATGCAGCTCCCGGCCAAATGCTTTCAAAAGAAACCGTAACCCTGTATGAAAGTGTTCAAGAGTTTATTGTTGCCGAGCGAGATGGAGTGTTAGTCGGATGCGGTGCGCTGCATATTCTTTGGGAGGATTTAGCCGAAGTGCGAACTGTTGCCGTTCAAGAGGGTCTACACAAACAGGGAATCGGCCATCAAATTCTGGAGTCAATTATTGAACGCGCACGAGAAGTTGGAGTAGAAAAAATCTTCTGTCTTACATTTCAAACCGAGTTCTTTGGCCGCCATGGTTTCGAAGTAATTGAGGGCACACCGGTTGCCCCTGACGTGTATGCCGAACTTCTGCGCTCCTACGATGCCGGAGTCGCCGAATTCTTAGATCTTGAATCGGCCAAGCCAAATACGCTCGGAAACACGAGAATGTTGAAGAATCTGGCCTAGATATAGGGCTAAAGTGGGCATAAAAGCCCCACAATTGGGGTTATAACTATCGAAGTTAATCCGCCTCGCGGCCAAGCGCCATCAGGTATTAGGCTTAATGACACGAATAAGAGGGAGTACGCCAATGTTTGAGCGCTTTACAGATAGAGCTCGCCGAGTTGTTGTGCTGGCCCAAGAAGAGGCCCGCATGCTCAACCATAACTACATCGGCACCGAGCACATTCTGCTTGGGCTTATCCACGAGGGCGAAGGCGTAGCCGCAAAGGGACTTGAATCTCTAGGCATCTCACTTGAAGGCGTTCGTGCACAGGTAGAAGAGATTATCGGACAGGGCCAACAGGCACCGAGTGGTCATATTCCATTTACTCCACGTGCCAAAAAAGTCCTTGAACTCTCTCTGCGTGAAGCGCTACAACTTGGCCACAACTACATCGGCACCGAACATATTTTGCTAGGCCTAATCCGCGAAGGTGAGGGCGTAGCAGCACAAGTTCTTGTAAAACTTGGCGCTGATTTAAATCGCGTGCGTCAGCAGGTAATTCAACTGCTCTCTGGTTACCAAGGGAAAGAGGCGGTCATGCAAGGCGGACCCGCAGAAGGCGTTCCATCGACTTCATTGGTTTTAGATCAGTTTGGCCGAAATCTTACACAGGCTGCCCGTGAGGGAAAGCTAGATCCAGTAATCGGACGCGAAAATGAGATTGAGAGAGTGATGCAGGTTTTGTCTCGCCGTACTAAAAATAATCCAGTATTAATCGGAGAACCAGGTGTTGGTAAGACTGCAGTCGTTGAAGGTTTGGCTCAAGCGATTTACAAGAACGATGTTCCAGAGACTTTGAAAGATAAGCAGTTGTACTCACTTGACTTGGGTGCACTCGTTGCCGGTAGTCGATACCGCGGTGATTTCGAAGAGCGTCTAAAGAAAGTTCTCAAAGAGATTAAAACTCGTGGCGACATCATCCTCTTTATTGATGAGATTCATACACTCGTTGGTGCCGGTGCAGCAGAAGGTGCAATCGATGCGGCCAGCATTCTCAAGCCAATGCTTGCCCGAGGTGAGTTACAGACAATCGGTGCGACCACATTAGATGAGTATCGCAAGCATGTTGAAAAAGATGCGGCCCTTGAACGCCGTTTCCAACCAATTCAAGTTAAAGAGCCATCAGTTGCGCATACTATTGAAATTTTGAAGGGTCTTCGCGATCGTTATGAGACTCACCATCGCGTATCTATTACCGATGGTGCAATTGCAGCAGCTGCAAATCTTGCCGACCGGTATGTGTCCGATCGTTTCTTGCCAGATAAGGCGATCGATCTGATTGATGAAGCTGGTTCACGTCTTCGCATTAGACGCATGACCGCTCCGGCCGAACTACGTGCATTCGATGACAAGATCGCTGATGCTCGCAAAGAAAAAGAGTCGGCAATCGATGGTCAGGACTTTGAAAAAGCTGCAGCACTTCGCGATAAAGAAAAAGCGCTAATCACTGATAAGCATGAGGCAGAAAAGAATTGGAAAGCAACTGATCTAGATAAGGTCACTGAAGTTGATGAAGAACTCATCGCGCAGGTCCTTTCGATTTCGACCGGTATTCCAGTATTTAAGTTGACTGAAGAGGAAACTGCACGTTTGTTGCACATGGAGGACGAACTTCATAATCGTGTGATCGGTCAGGATCAGGCAATCAAAGCGCTCTCACAAGCGATACGCCGTACGCGTGCAGGTCTTAAAGATCCACGCCGTCCAGGTGGCTCATTTATCTTTGCCGGTCCATCGGGTGTTGGTAAAACTGAACTTTCCCGCACTTTGGCATCGTTCTTATTCGGAGATCAAGATGCGTTGATTCAACTTGATATGTCTGAATACTCAGAGCGCCATACAGCATCCCGCTTATTCGGTGCACCTCCAGGCTATGTTGGTTATGACGAGGGCGGACAGCTCACTGAAAAAGTTCGCCGCCGCCCATTCTCAGTAGTTCTCTTTGATGAGATCGAAAAGGCACACCCAGATATCTTTAACTCCCTACTTCAAGTACTAGAAGATGGGCGCTTAACTGATGCACAGGGACGTACCGTTGACTTTAAAAACACGGTCATCATCATGACCACAAACCTCGGAACTCGCGATATATCAAAGAGCCTCGGTCTTGGTTTTGCTAATAGTGATGATGAGCAGACTAATTACGAGCGAATGAAGGGCAAAGTAAATGATGAACTCAAAACTCATTTCCGCCCAGAATTCCTTAACCGCATCGATGATGTAATCGTCTTCCATCAGTTGACTAAAGATCAGATAATTCAAATCGTTGACCTAATGATTAAGAACCTTGATATCCGCTTGCAAGCAAAGGATATGGGAATCGAGTTAACTCAGGCGGCTAAGGATCTTCTTGCTGTTCGTGGCTACGATCCACTTCTTGGTGCCCGTCCGCTGCGTCGCACAATTCAACGTGAAATTGAAGATGCACTTTCCGAGCGCATCTTGTTCGGTGAACTCAAAGCCGGCGAAATAATCGTTGTAGATGTTGAAGGCGAAGGCGCCGAAGCTATCTTTACTTTTAAAGGTGCCCCGAAGGTTGAAACACCTGACTCGCCTGGAGATTTAACTGAAGAGGCACCTACCGCCTAATTTCTTTATTACCGCAAGGTGATGACTCGAATCTAGTTGAGTTAAGTTCTAATTAAAGTAAGTGCGTGCTGATTGCACATGCTCACTATTATTGACTTCTATTATCTAATCAACTTCGCTAGATTCTCCAAGTTAATCGGTAAGCACAAATCAACTATGGATGCGGAGAGATAGATGTCAGTTTTAAACCAGATTTTAGATGCAAATAAAAAGTATGTAGAAAGCTTTGGAGAAAAGGGGAAACTAGCACTTCCACCGGCACGTCAGTTTGCAGTTTTGACTTGCATGGATGCGCGTTTAGACCCAGCAAAGTATGCAGGCCTTTCTGAAGGAGATGCACATGTTATTCGAAATGCAGGGGGACGAGCATCTGATGATGCTATTCGCTCACTTATAATTTCCTATAAGTTGCTTGGAACCAAAGAGTGGTTTGTTATTCATCACAGTAATTGCGGAATGGAGTTCTTCACTGATCAAGATATGCGTGGATTGCTCTCAAAGAGTCTTGAAACTGCAGCACTTGGCGAGACAGGTTTTTACGATGTAGGTAATGGCCCAGGGTCAGATGAGGGTGATTACATTGATTGGTTGACAATTTCCGATCGGAATAAATCAGTTGTAGATGATGTTGAACGAATTCGTAGGCATCCATTAGTGCCCAAGAACATTCCAATTCACGGCTTCGTTTACGAAGTTGAATCCGGAAGATTGATTGAAGTGTCAGGAGCAAAAGAAGCTGGTGAAGCAAGGTAAGTAATGAACAGGCAAAGCCCCTAAGTAAATCTAAGGGGCTTTGTTTCATATTTGGAAGAGTATTTTTGTAGGGAAGTATGAGGAGTTTGTATCCCGAACAGGAGATTAAGAGTTAGCCGCTAATTTCTTTAGCGCATCTCCACTAACTCGGAATACGGTCCACTCGTCCATGGGTACAGCCCCAAGGGATTTATAGAACTCAATCGCAGGCTGGTTCCAATCTAGAACCCACCACTGCAACCGCTCGTAATTGCGCTCGACACATATCTTCGCGAGCTCTTTTAAAAGTGTGAGACCAAAGCCCTTACCGCGATAAGCGGGATCTATGTAGAGATCTTCAAGGTAAATTCCGGGCTTACCGAGCCACGTTGAATAATTTAGAAACCAGATTGATATTCCAACAACAACTCCCTCGACTTCAACAACATGGCAAAAAGCTTGCGGGTTATCTGAAAATAGAGATTCCTCTATCGCCTTGAGCGTCGCTTTGGCCTCTAATGGCGCTTTTTCATACAATGCAAGATCTTTTATAAGCGCGAGAATGCGTGGGGAATCCTCTTTATGAGCATATCGAATCACGATTTAAGTGTAGGGGAATGTGCCGCTGCTAGATACTTTTGAAAATCTCCTCTATTCTTCTGAAACTATGACAAATGCTAACAACGAACAAGAGTTGGGTTTACTCAGAACCGAGCAAGTTGATTCTAAATTTCACATGCTCGATGTCATGACAGTCTCAGAGTTGTTGGCGGCAATGAGCGAAAGCGATGCCGAAGTTCCTAAAGCCGTAAGTTTAGTTTTGCCTAAAATTGAAAAAGCGATTGATGGTGTCGTGGATCGGATGCTTCAAGGGGGTCGGCTTATTTATATTGGTGCAGGTACATCCGGACGGTTAGGTGTTTTAGATGCAGTTGAATGCTGGCCGACTTTTTCTGTAACTTCAGATCAAGTTTTAGCATTAATTGCTGGTGGCGACAGCGCAATTAAAAATGCCGCAGAAGGCGCTGAGGATCGATCAGAACTTGGTGTGACGGATTTAAAGTCTGTAAATGTTGGGCAACGTGATTGTGTGGTTGGAATTGCAGCAAGCGGTCGAACGCCATATGTAATGGGAGCAATTGAATATGCGCGCACTGTCGGGGCGCTGACAATTGCATTGACTTCTAATCCAAATTCAATACTCGGCAAAATTAGTGACCACGCGCTGGACGTTGATTCTGGTCCTGAATTTCTAGCAGGTTCAACTCGCTTAAAATCTGGTACTGCGCAAAAACTTGTTCTCAATATGATTTCAACCGTATCAATGGTGCGTCTTGGTAAGACCTTTGGGAACCTGATGGTTGACCTGCAAGTCAGCAACGAAAAACTTGCGGATCGCGCCGTACGAATAATCCAAACCGCTACAGGCTCGACAAAAATTGAGGCGAGTGAGGCGCTGAAGGCTTCAGGTCACGAAGTAAAAGTGGCAATTTTGATGCTTTTGCTCAATATTGAACCGGCCGCAGCGCGTGAACGTCTTCATGCCTCATCGAATCGGATCCGGGAAGCGCTCATCGATCAATAGATAACGGCGATTCGTTACCAAAATAGGCTTGACGTGCCGTGATTTCGGCGATAATTTTCACCAATTACATTATTTCTTGAAGGTTATTTTCACGAGGGGGTGGGCCAATGGCAGTGTCACTAAAGAGCCCCTCAACAATTGATGCTTCATACAGTGACCTTTTAGGTGAAATCAAAAGCTCATTTAAATCATTTCATGCCAGCGAGGCATCTATCGCAAATTGTGTACTTCAAGATCCGTATGGAGTATCACTTCTCAATATTTCACAACTGGCTGACTTCAGTAAAACTTCTGTTGCATCGGTTGTTCGCTTTAGCAAAGCAATTGGTTACAAGGGATTCCCGGAGTTTCGAAGAGCTCTTATTAGTGAAGTAAGTCGACATGGTTTAGATACTCAAAATGTCACTGAGCTTGATAGCGGTATCGAGCTTGAAGATTCAATTGAAGAAGTTATTAGAAAAATTGCTCTTGCCGATTCTCGAGCGATACAAACCACCGCCGCGCGGCTAGATGTTGACTCTTTCAGAAAAACTGTTGATGCATGGAACAGCGCACAAACAATTGGAATATTTGGTTTGGCTTCAAGTGGTTATGTAGCTATGGATTTACAATTAAAACTTAACAGACAAGGAAAATCTACAACCTCTTGGGGGGATGCACATAGCGCCTTGACATCCATCTCGGTTCTTAAGCCAGGTGACTGCCTTGTTGCGATTAGTCACAGTGGAACAACTCTTGATGTGGTCGATGTGATGCAAACTTTTAAATCACGGGGCATTACAATTATTCTTATTACAAATGCATTACGCAGTCCTGCTACAGCTTTGGCAGATATCGTCTTGCATACATCTGCACGGGAAACCACCTTCCGTAGCGGGGCGACGGCGAGCCGCATCGCGCAACTAACGGTGGTTGATTGTCTCTGTGTCGCACTGGCACAGAGAAACTGGAGCGGCACCAAGTCAGCTCTTGAAGAATCTAGAGCTGCCGTGGGTAGCCGCTCTGGAGTTAAAGTGGGCGTAGACGAGGGTATGCGCTCACAACCATCAACCCGCAAAAGAGGAGGAAATAAGTGAAAATCTCACAACGCCGCATCCGCGGATTGGTGGCGATTGCTGCATCAGTATCCATAATTTCTGGATCACTTATCGCAGCAGGACCTGCACAAGCAGCTAGTAAAGATTTGAGTATCGGAATCACGCTTGATATTGATAAATTGGATCCACAAGGTGCCACAAGTTTCTCGACAGTTCGCGCACTTGGACTTGTTTACGGCTCCCTTGTCGAAGTAGGACCTAAGTTAGATATCCGCTCTGGACTAGCCCGCTCATGGGGCTTTAATGCAGATGGTACACAGTTACGTCTGCACCTTCGCAAAGGCGTTAAGTTTCAAGATGGGTCAACTTTCGATGCATTAGATGTAAAAGCATCTCTTGAGCGGATTCTTGATCCAGTCAATAAAGCCGCAGCCCGCGCAAATATTCTCGCTATCAAGTCGATTCGGGCTAATGGTCTTGAAGTAGTTCTTGAACTGACAACTCCGAACGTTGCAATTTTGGCAGCGTTGGACGGCGTCAATATGGCGATGCTATCTAGTGATGATATTAAAGCTGGAAATGTTGGAAAAACAGTAAACGGTACTGGTCCCTTTAAGTATGTTTCTTGGGAGCCAGGGCAAAGTGTAAAACTCGAAGCTAACGCAACATATTGGGGTACAAAGCCAAAGCTAGATACAATTACATTCCGCGTCATCCCAACTGAGGCGTCAATTCTTTCAGCACTCAATGCTGGGACAATTCAATTCTCAGTTATTACAAGTCCACTTGTTGTAAAGCAGGCAGGTTCAAACTTGAAGGTTTATAAAACACCAGGTCTGGCATATGTCGTACTTCAGCTAAACGCTAGAGTCGCACCATTTGACAAACTAGGAGTGCGTCTTGCAATTCAGTGTGCTGTAAGTCGCGCAGAGGTAGTAAAAACCGCCTCTTCTGGTGAAGGCGCAGTCATTGGACCAATCACCAGTCCTGCATTTGCTTCAGATCCAAATTCTCGTCCATGTCCAAATGTTGATTTAGAGAAAGCTAAAAAGTATTTGACTGAGGCTGGATATCCAAACGGGTTAACAATTAAGACAATGGTTGCCCCAGCTCAGTTCGCTACAGCTTCAGGCACTGCACAGAGCCTTAAATCTCAGCTTGCTAAAGCCGGAATCACGCTCGAAATAGATTCTGTGGATTCTTCAACCTTCGTTTCGCGATGGTTAGCTGGGGACTTCGGATCAACAGTTGCAAATAATGGTGGACGTATCGATCCTGACACTATGTACACCCGTTATTTCACGTCAACAGGAAATCTCAATAAAGTTGCAGGCTATTCATCTGCAACGCTGGATGCCAACTTTACAAAGGGTAAGTCATCCAAAAGCAGATCAGATCGAAAAACTGCATATACAGCGATTTCGAATGAATTAGAAAATAACGCTGTATGGATCTGGTTGTTCGCACCATACGAATACCGCGTGGCTGCTAAAAATGTTGTCGGATTTATTCCGTTGGCAACAGGTTCATTGATTGAACTGCGCAAGGTAGATATCAAGTAAGAACATAGAGGCGGTGTGTGGAATTCGATTTCACGCACCGCCTTTATCTTGACATTTGAAGCGACAAATACATGGAGGGGGATTGGTCTTAGTGAATCTGAAAAAAATATTGAGATTTCCAGGTGTTGCCCGCACGCTCAGTGTCCTGACTACTCTCTTTGGAATATCGATCTTCGTTTTCTTGGTACTCCGCGTAATTCCTGGTGACTCAATAACTGGCGCATTCGGAATTGAAACAGGTGCGCTAACACCACAGCAAATAGCGGAGTTGCGCGTTTATTATGGAATCGACCAGTCACTTTTCATGCAGTACATCTCATGGATGCAAAGTTTCCTCACAGGTAAATTGGGTTTTGCATACTCAACGGGAGTATCCGTCTCCACACTCACAAAAGCCTCACTACCTGTGACTATCGAACTTGCAATTATTGGGACGGTATTAGGAATTATTATGGGGATAGCCATTGGAATGTTTAGTGCCAAAAAGCCAGGCAGTAGTAGAGATTTTGCAGGCCAACTCTTTGGACTTTTAGCTCTGGCAATTCCAGGCTTTGTTTTAAGCACTGGAATAGTCACGATTATGGCTAATAAATTCCACTATTTTCCAAATGGTTTCGAATATATGACTCCATGGGAGGACCCATGGATGAATTTTCAGCAGATGATGTTTCCTGGCCTAGTGCTCGGTATCGCGGTTGCTGCACCGGTAATGCGTACAACGCGATCGGCACTACTTGAAACAGTGGATAAGGATTTTGTCCGTACCGCCCACGGTAAAGGCGTTCCCAATAATAAAGTTCAGTTCCGCCACGTTTTACGTAACTCTCTGATTCCAATTGTAACTATGACGGGAATTCAATTTGGCTATCTTTTGGGGGGCGCCGTAATAGTTGAAAAGATTTTCGCACTTCCTGGTATGGGACGCCAAATTTTGGATGCGATTATGAAAAGAGAGTATGCAACTGTCCAAAGCAGCATTATGATCTTTGCAATTATGTTTGTTTTGATTAATGTTGCTACAGATATCATTTATCGCAAAATTGATCCACGGATTACAAAATGAGAAATAAAGAGGAGAAAGTAAAAGGCGCACTCCACTATTATTTGCAAAGCACGAGTGGAGTAGTAGGTGCGGTCTTGGTACTCCTAATGGTCATAGTTGCTTTCTGTTCAATTTTTGGTATCACACCATACGACCCAGTCGAACAACATGTCGAAAATATTTTGCAAGGTCCTTCGACCCATTTTTGGTTTGGAACAGATGAGTTCGGGCGAGATGTATTTTCTAGAACCTTAGAGGGAATGCGTAGATCGCTCACGGTTTCGATAAGTGCAGTCACGTTTGCAGCGACTTTGGGAGTTTCATTTGGAATCCTTGCCGGTTATGTTGGTAAATGGTTCGATCAACTGGTAACACGCATAAGTGATGTGTTTTTCGCCTTTCCTGCAATTTTATTGGCTTTAGCAATTGTGGCCAGTCTTGGAAATGATTGGCACGACACCGCGTTGGCAATCGGTGTGGTGTACACGCCGATATTTATAAGAGTGGCGCGCGGTCCGGTTTTGACTGTCAAAGAGATGGATTACATAAAAATCTCTAGAGTGCTTGGTTTTTCATCCATACGCATTTTGAGAAAACACATTTTCCCGAATGTTTTCGCGCCGATAGTTGTCCAAGTTGCGCTATCGCTTTCATGGGCAATTTTGACTGAGTCTGGGTTGAGTTTTCTTGGTTTAGGCACTCAGCCCCCTACTCCCTCCCTTGGCTTAATGGTCTCCGAAGCCCAACCATTAGCGGCTTTCGCATGGTGGACCTTAGTTTTTCCTTCGCTCTTTATCACTATCGTGGTTGTCGGACTTAACTTGGTTGGAGATGGACTTCGAGACGCACTCGACCCTGCTAGGAGAAGCTCATGAACAATGAACCATTGCTTTCAGTCTTCGACCTAGGAATTGCAACGGTTCAAGATCCGCGTACTTTGGTCAATAGTGTTTCATTTCACATCAATTCAGGTGAAGCAGTAGGAGTCGTTGGTGAAAGTGGATCCGGGAAAACTCTCTCGGCATTAACCATTTTAGGTTTGCTACCCAGAGGTGTGGAAGTAATAAGCGGTGAAATTATATTTGGGGGAAAAAATCTGCTGAATCTTAATTCAGAGGAGTTGCGTCAAATACGGGGTAATGAAATCGCGATGATTTACCAGGATCCAATGACCGCACTAAATCCGGTCATGAAATTAGGTAAGCAACTACTCGAAGTTATTGCCTCTCATGATGGAATTAATACTAATTCCGAAAATCAAGTACGTGATTTGTTATCTGAAGTTGGTATTCCGGATGTTAATCGTGCAATGGAAAGTTATGCGCATGAGTTTTCAGGTGGAATGCGTCAAAGGATTATGATTGCGATGGCCTTACTACTCTCGCCAAAACTTTTAATCGCAGATGAACCAACGACAGCTTTAGATGTAACTATTCAGCAGCAAATTCTAGCTTTAGTCTCTGATGCTAGAAAAAAACGAAATATGTCAATGCTTTGGATAACACATGATTTAGGAGTTGTAGCAAACCTTGTAAACCGACTCAACGTTATGTATGCCGGTCGGATAGTTGAGTCAGGCAGTGTTGAAGAGATCTTTAGAAAGCCAAAACACCCTTACACGGCGGGGCTTCTCTCTTCTCTTCCTACATCGACCGGAACAAACCGCGAGCGTTTAACGTCTATCTCTGGAGTTCCTGAAAAGCCCTGGTTAGTAGGCAATTCCTGTGGCTTTGCCGCTCGTTGTTCACGGGCTCAGAGCCGTTGTCACAATGAAATTCCCCAGTTAGTGAGCAAAGAAGAGAATTCAGTTGCCTGTTTTTTCCCATTGGGGAGCAAATAATGAGCCTTGAGATTGCAAATATTGAGAAAATCTACAAAATTGTTTCGACACAAACGGTGATAAATGCACTTAATGGAGTGAATATAACTTTACCGACAGGTAAGACTCTAGGCATTGTAGGCGAAAGTGGTTGCGGAAAATCGACACTGGCACGTCTAGTCACAGGCTTGGAGGTTCCCAACAAAGGCATCATCACGTGGAATGGTTTACCTGTCAACAATGTAAATAAGGGAAGTTTTTCTACTAAAAAATCTGTAGTTCAGCTGGTTTTTCAAGATCCTTACTCTTCTCTCAACCCAAGACAGAGAATTGGCGATGCAATTAGCGAAATTATTACAGTCCACAAGTTAGTTGCCAAGAATTTAATTGAATCACGGACTTCAGAACTTCTGGCTTTAGTTGGACTTGCAGATGATTTAAAAAATCGTTACCCCCACCAACTCTCTGGAGGCCAACGCCAACGTGTCAGCATTGCTCGAGCGATAGCAGCTGAACCTAACCTACTAGTTCTAGATGAGCCAGTTTCTGCACTAGATGTATCCGTTCGAGCTGAGGTTATGAATTTACTTATTGATTTGCGTGAAAAATTAAATCTTACATATATCTTTATTAGCCACGATCTCGCGATGATTCGTTATATAAGTGACGTCGTTGCCGTTATGTATTTAGGTAAAATTGTTGAGTTTGGTAGCTGGGAGCAGGTCATCAATAATCCAAAGCATCCATATACTCAAGCGCTCATACATGCAATGCCTGACCATACGGTTATAGGAAATCCGGAGTCACTAGCAAAGACACTCGAAGGCGAGGTTCCAGATCCGGTAAACTTACCCACTGGCTGCGCTTTTCATCTTCGCTGCATTAAAGCCACTCCCGCCTGTGCTTTTTCTACACAGACTCTAATTGAAATTAGTCCACAACATTTAGTCGCATGCACGGAGGTGTCAGTATGAAAGTAATTGGAATGATTTCAGGTACTTCGTATGACGGTATGGATATTGCTTGTTGTGAGTTCGAGCAAGTTGGCGACACAATCGAAATCAAGCAAATTGGCTTCGAAAGCGTCGAGTATACAAGCGAGCTGCATGACCTCATTGCCGATTCGATGCCACCTCGAGAAATTACAATGGAACGTGTCTGTATTTTAGATACACGAATTGCACAAGAGTTTTCCAAAGCGGCTCAAAGGACTATGAAGCGTTTCGAATTCCAGCCAGATCTCATTGTTTCGCATGGTCAAACACTTTTTCACTGGATTAATGCCGAGCATAAAGCTCAAGGTACGCTGCAATTAGGCGAACCAAGTTGGATTGCAGAAGAGACTGGAGTATCTGTACTTTCGAATATTCGATCAAGAGATGTTGCAGCAGGTGGGCATGGTGCCCCGTTAGTAAGTATTCTCGATCATTTGTTATTTAATTCCAGCGAGCAAGCTCAAGGGGCGTTGAATTTAGGCGGTATTTCAAATATAACTGTCGCCGGGAGTGGTTTAAAATCGATTGCTTATGACATTGGTCCTGCAAATGGTTTGATGGATGCTGCGATTTTTGCTTTCACAGAAGGTGCTAAATCATTTGATGAGAGTGGAGCAGTTGCCGCAGCCGGAGTTGTAGATCAAGAGTTGCTTAAGAGATTTCTAACAGAGCCTTACTACGAACTTCCTGCACCAAAATCAACGGGTAAAGAACTCTTCCACCTTCCGTACATTATTGATTTCGCCGGCGCCGTAGCTACATGGAACCTTCCAAATCTAATGGCTACTCTTCTTGAACTAACGGTAGAGACAGTTGCGCGAGAGGTTGAAAAATTCAAGTTAGTAAAACTTTATGTAGCAGGTGGTGGATCTGCTAATCCGGTGCTTATGGCAAGACTGACGCAGCGACTCCCGAACTGCCAAGTTCTTTCCATGGCGGCTTTGGGCGTGGATCCACGCGCCAAAGAGGGTCTGACATTTGCATTAATTGGCTATCTTTCTATGCATGGTCACGCTGGACAAGTAACAAGCTGCACCGGTGCACGTGGTGAACGGATTTTGGGTTCTCTTACACCTGGAGTGAATGGTTTTCAGGTGCCGGCGGCAAATCCAGTAAAACCGGTGCGAGTCAGAATAATTTAGATGGGGCAAGCATTTCGATCTCTGGATTCTTCCAGCGATCATCGATGCGCTCTTGCCCAGTCTCTTGAAATCCTATGGAGCTATATAGATTTCGAGTCGGGGCATTGTTCTTGAAGACCCAGAGCGTGATTTCTTCAAACCCGGTCTCGCGCAAAGAAGCCAACGCCTTTCTCAATAGAATTTTACCTAAACCTCTTCCTGCATTATCGGGGTGTACGTATAGGGAAAAAAGATGGCCACGCCTACCATTAGTTATGTCACGACCGACACGTGCCATTCCAACGGTGACACCATTTTCTTCAATGACAAAAGTGGTCCGGTCGGGATGCGGTTGGACTGAGAGAGTCCACATCTCATTAGCCCGCTCTTGCGTCATTTCATCTCGAACAGTTTGCGTGAGGATATCTTTGTATGAAGTCAGCCAACATGCTCTAAAAATTCTAACAAGCAAGATGAGATCGGTTTCAGTGGCTGGGCGAACCAATATTTCCATGAGGTCAATACTATGACAAAAATAGTAGAAACTTCGTACAGAGTTAGAAGGGAACCATTACGGACTAGTTTTTCGACTTCACTTAGAAGCATAAATGAACTTTCAGTTCTTGAGTTCCATATCAAGACCGATGATGGAATCGAAGTTTTCGGTGAGGCCGTTGAAACACCAGCCATTACCGGCGATACAACAGCTTTGATTCAATCTGATTTCGATCTTGAGTTAAGGAAGGCTCTGATTGATAAGCAGTTTGAAGGAGCAGCTAATTTCTATCGCACTCATATCGGCCAAGTTCAAGCGACAAATAGTGCTAAATCCGCAGTTGACTTGGCACTATATGAACTTGAGGCGGTAATGAGTGGAAAGAGTCTGAAAGAGATATTGGGTTGTCTTGCATCACAGGTTAAAAGTGATGTGACTATTCCGCTATCAGAGATTTCAGAAATTCCTACCCTGTTGGCTGCGCGCACCGAGTTTTCTATATTTAAAGTAAAACTTGGTAGTGAAGATATGAAGACAAGAGTTAATAAGATTCAACTAATTCGAGATATCGCTGGAGCAGAGGTTGGGATTCGCGTCGATCCTAATCAAGCCTGGAGCGTTGATGAGAGCGTCACTTTTTTAGAGGAAACCGAGAGACTTGGGTTAGGGATAGAGTATTTGGAACAGCCCATTGCAGCTATGAATAAAATAGGGTTAGCTCAAATACGTAAAATGTCCGGTACAAAGATTATGGCAGATGAGGCGCTACATACAATTGCAGATTTAGAGGTGTTACATGAACTCAAATCCGTAGACTTAATTAACATTAAGCTACTAAAGAGTGGTGGAATCACTCCCGCTTTAGAGATTATTGCTCGAGCTAAGGAATTGAATATTGATTTTTCTATTGGAACCATGATGGAGGGCGACAAAGGCGTTCTAGCGGCAATTCTAATTGCTGGGGCACATCGGCCAGATTATTGTCATGACTTAGATGCGCCATGGTGGGCGAGTAATACTCGTTTTCGCTATGCCAAGGGTATGGTGGCGATATGAGCGTGCCAGGAGTGGTTATTGGCACATCTATCTCGGGAGCACATGAGATTTCAGCAGATGGATATAGAAGCTCATTGGATCTGGTCAACTCTCTTGTAATGAAGCAAAATACTAACTTTGATTTAGCCTCTCTAACCAAAATTATTGCTACTACCTCTTCGCTAATGGCGTTAGTTGAAGAAGGCCTGTTAGGTGTTGATGACCATGTCTCAAAATTTCTGCCTGCATGGAAAACAAGTGAAAAACAGGCAATAACCCTGCGCCATCTTCTCCAGCACCGCGCTGGTTTATTGGAATGGCAACCGTTGTATATATCGGCAAGTGAACCTGATTCTGCTCATACGTTAATTGCCAAAACACCAATTCGGTATGGTATCGATCAAGCACGGCACTATTCAGATTTAGGTTTTATCACACTTGGTAAAGTTATATCAACAGTTACCGGGAAGAACTTTATAGAGAGCGTTGACGAGCTAGTGCTTGGAAAGTTGCCATTGCGCTCTACGCAATTTGCAACGGCTAGAGACACAGAGAATGTTGCAGCCACATCGCGTGGTGATCGATACGAAAAGACGATGGTTGAGAGCAAAGTCCCATATCCTGTTATTGAAAGTGCTCAGGATTTTGATAGGTGGCGTACACACATTCTCTCAGGTGAAGTAAATGATGGAAACGCTTTTCACCTATTTGCAGGAGCCTCATCTCACGCCGGTCTTTTCTCTAACGCCGAGGACCTACTGGTTTATTGCGATTCGCTATTGAACTCTCAACACTTTGAGTATTTCACCGCAGATGGAGTGGATGCTGACTTTCATCTTGGTTTCAGGAGCTGGGTAGATACCTATGACTCATGTACTGTGCGCTTCTACGGTCATACTGGATTTACAGGAGTTGCCATATTAGTGTCACCAGCACATGAAAGTGCAATGACAATGCTTACTAATCGACTTCACACAGACATGGAGATAGTGCCAACCGAGATGCTACTAATGCCGTACTTAAAAGAATTTCACGCCAAACTTCATTAAGGAATCTTTTTACCCTCAATATCGCCATGGTCATGGACAATCGTTGGATGCATATTGCCATCACCGCATCACCAAGATTGAACCTGCTACCTCAAAACCGAGAGGGTGCCATTGTTCGACAGCGCTTAGAGTAGTTTGATCAAGGATTTCAAGCATTGAAGGACGATACTTTAAGAGTTCAGTTAACGCTTCAGTACCATCGGCCTAAGTTACGAACCTACCAGGCAATCTTGTTTTAGTGCTGCGAATAAAGAAGGTAATCAATTTACTTTCATGTAAAGTGAATTGAAGCGATAAACTCTCCATGTGATCATTCAAGCCCGAAGCGGAGTACTAGGAAACAAGCTGACAGATGATCTTTGGGTAGAGGTAACTCAGGGCCGTATCTCTGATCTTTCTCAGGGATTTCATGTCGCACCTGACGCCGTAATTGAAGGGGTTTTAATTCCTGGATTTATCGATATTCACGCTCACGGTGGAGGTGGAAGTTATTTTTCTGCCCATTCAACTGATGAAATTGAAAAAGTGATTGCTACTCATCGCTCCTTTGGGACCACAGGCATTGTGGCCTCTTTAGTAACTGAGTCAATTGAGGATCTCAAAAATCAGATACTGCGACTTATTCCTTTTTTTGTTCGAGGTGAAATTCTCGGAATCCATCTTGAGGGTCCTTATTTATCGCATGCACGATGTGGTGCACATGAACCTTCACTCTTATTAGAACCAAAAATAGATCAGCTTAAAGAGTTGATAACTCTCGGGAAAGGTGCAATTCAAATGATCACAGTTGCACCTGAACTAAATGGTGCATCAGAGGCGATTAAATTCTTAGTAAATAAGGGCGTCAAAGTTGCAATTGGACATACTGATGGCAACTATTCAGATGCAGCTGCGGGTACCGATAGTGGTGCAACTATCGTCACCCACTTCCTAAATGCAATGAGTAAAGAGCGTGATGAAAAAAGTATTGCAAACTTTGTCTTAAATGAGGAGCGGCTTTTAGTTGAACTTATTCTTGACGGCCACCATGTTCCTTTTGAAACAGCATCAGAGATTCTTACCACCATAGGGTCCAGAGTAATACTCATTTCAGATGCTATGGCTGCAGCTGGATCAACTGATGGCGAGTATGTAATTGGAAAGTTGCCGGTACAAGTACGCGATGGAGTTGCACGATTGGCTTCAAATTCGAAATTAGCTGGCAGTACTATTACAGTCTCGCAAAGTTTTATTAATGCAATACATGAATGCGGAATCTCACTTGTTCACGCGGTAAGAATGGCAGCGACCAATCCTGCACAAGCACTAGGGATAACGGACCGAGGTGCAATAAGAGTTGGAATGCGAGCAGATTTACTAGAGTATCAACCCAATGAAAAAAAGGTTTCACTAATTAATTTGTGAGAGTAACTTTGCTTAACCCCAAAGGTGCATCTGGGTTGAAGCCAGCAGCTACCGAAAACTCCAGCGCAAATCGTTGCAAAACAATCGCATCAACAATTGTTGAGGTTATTTCATCGTCACAATTTGATCCTGGTATCACAATGTCGCCTCCTTTTGGCGTCCCACCATTTCCAATCCAGAAGATACGGGGATTGATTGCGCGAATCTTTACCGTGGCTTCGGATATTGAAGATTCTGGCAAATGTGAGGGAGCAACAATAAAGAGCTGAGTATCGGAAGTTAGCGCAGAGATCGGGCCATGCAGATAATCGGCGGTTGATAATCCCTGCACTGAAATCTTGCAGGTTTCCTGTATCTTCAAGGCGGCTTCACGGGCATTTGGATAAGCAAAGCCGCGTCCAAGAATTACTACCTCTTTGTCGCGAGATGCGGCATCTACGGCCTCGCTTACTAATCCAGTGGTTTGAGCGATTCGAGTTGCCTCGCTAATGATCTGCTCGACATTTATCTTTTTACCCGTCCATTCTGCCACCAATAAGTATGAAATTAATAACTGTGCGCTGTAGGACTTAGTTGCCGCTACTGCCAATTCTGGTCCAGCAAGCAATGAGAAATGATGATGGGCAATTGCTGCCAGCGGTGATTTATCATCATTGGTGATCGCAATCAGATAGGCGTTTGATTGACGTGCCGCAGTTGCAAACTTAACAAGATCTGGAGATTGACCACTCTGGCTGATTGCAATGATCAAGGTATGTGAATATTTGAGCACTGAACCGTAAACAGTCACCGATGATGGTGAAGTAAGGCCAACTGGAAGACCTATTTGTGTTTCAATTAAATACTTTAAATAGTGAGCGGCGTTGTCAGATGTTCCACGAGCAAGAATGAGTACGGACTGAATTTTCTCTTCGATCAACACATTCTTGATAGAAGCAAAGGCATCTTTGTTTTCAAGTAGTACCCTAAAGACCCTGGGGGTTTCGGAGATTTCAGAGGCCATAATTGTGCCTAATTGGTTCATAAAGTAATCCTCTCACAAATTTTAAAGTACTCTCACGCTATGGTTGACCATAAGAAATTGGTCTGAGTACTTATTTGCAGCCGTCTGTCTTTTAGTACTTCCACCATTAGTGATCATGATGGAAAGTATGCCCACCGCGATGGATTAGGAAGCACCTTTGGCGATGAAGGTGGTGATTTTTTGGTTAGGTAAATTAGCAATAACCCAAGCGCTTGGTATTCGACAAGGTCGTGGCGGTGACAAAGAGATACTTGATCACTTCACTGAAGAATGTATTGCTTACGACAAACTACCGGTAAAAGATGCTGCAGAGGCTGCAACCGCTCGTAATTGCGCTCGACACATATCTTCGCGAGCTCTTTTAAAAGTGTGAGACCAAAGCCCTTACCGCGATAAGCGGGATCTATGTAGAGATCTTCAAGGTAAATTCCGGGCTTACCGAGCCACGTTGAATAATTTAGAAACCAGATTGATATTCCAACAACAACTCCCTCGACTTCAACAACATGGCAAAAAGCTTGCGGGTTATCTGAAAATAGAGATTCCTCTATCGCCTTGAGCGTCGCTTTGGCCTCTAATGGCGCTTTTTCATACAATGCAAGATCTTTTATAAGCGCGAGAATGCGTGGGGAATCCTCTTTATGAGCATATCGAATCACTGCGGCAATCTATATCGGGTGCGGGAAATTGACTGAATTAGTTGGTCTTCAAGAAGCGTAACTAAAGCTTTTTCAACCTGTGATTCATCTGGCCAGAGTTTCTTAATCGCACTTTCTGTTAGTGAACTGTTTTCTCGAAGCGCTTGAACAATTGTGCCACGACATTTGCGATCGGTGCCATGCCAACTTTGAGATTTACGAATCAAATCAGTTTTTGGATATCCAAAAGTCCGCCATTTACATAACTCTATAACTGGGCAGAGTTCACACTTTGGATTCTTGGACGTGCAAACTAAGGCGCCGAGTTCCATGGTTGCAGCGGCCCAAATATGTGCATCCATGATTGGAACTAACCTCTGGCGCTCGGCTTTCTCCTTCGATGTAGGTGCGGGTGTTGGATGTTCATTGCCATCTATAACGCGCGTTAACAATCGGCGAATATTTATATCCATGACAAGTGTGCGTTTTTGAAAAGCAAAAGCGGAAATTGCCGCTGCTGTGTACTCGCCAATACCTGGTAGTTGGCGAAGCGTGTGAATATCCTCTGGGACTTCATTACTGAAATCTGCAGAGATAATCTGTGCAGCCGCATGTAAACGCAGTGCACGACGGGGATAGCCAATTCGACCCCAAGCAGTAATTACTTCAGCGGGCGTCGCTTTAGCTAAATCAGCCGGGGTTGACCAGCGATCCATCCATTCAATCCATTTAGGTAAGACTCGGCTTACTGGAGTTTGCTGCAACATGTATTCGCTAACCATGACGCCCCATGGCGAAGTATCCCGCCACGGTAAATCTCGTCTGTTTTTCTTAAACCAATTAACTATCGGCTTTTCAAGCGGATTCATTCGCCAGTAATTTTTACCCGAGAGAGGGCTTGATCAAGACGTGATACTTCAACTATCTCCATGCCATCGATCTTCGTTTCAGATCCAGCCGGCACTAATGCGCGTTTAAAACCTAAGCGGTAAGCCTCCTGCAATCGGCGGCTTACTCCGCTGACTTTTCGAATTTCACCAGCCAGGCCGACCTCACCGATTGCGACTAAATCAGATGGCAGAGCCAGGCCTTTTGCCGCCGATGCGACAGCCAGAGCTAGTGCTAAATCTGCAGCAGGCTCGGACATCTTCATCCCACCAACGGTTGCGGCATACACATCACGTCCACCTATTCGTACGCCGGCACGAAGCTCAAGAACCGCTAGCGTCATTGAAGTACGCGCCGAATCAAGACCCGAAACGACGCGACGCGCATTTCCAAAATCATTCTCTCGCCCCTGGCTCACTAATGCTTGAATCTCGGCAAGTAAAGGTCGTCGCCCTTCGAGAGTTACAGTGACGCATGTTCCTGGAACAGGTTCTGCATGGCGAGAAGTAAATAAACCTGTCGGATCTAATACGGATTCAATCCCGGCATCACTTAAATCAAAACAACCAACTTCATCGGATGCGCCAAAACGATTTTTTATGGCACGAATTAATCTCAGCCGCGAGTGACGCTCACCTTCGAACTGCAAGACGACATCAACTATGTGCTCGAGCAAGCGAGGACCTGCAATTGACCCATCTTTTGTAACGTGGCCAACTAATAATAAAGTTATGTCGCGATCTTTACAGATTCGAATCAAAGCCCCAGCAACTTCGCGCACTTGTGTGACACCACCAGGAGAGCCATCGGCAGTTGCACTACCAATGGTTTGTACTGAATCAATTATGACGAGCTGTGGTTTAACGGCATCGATATGTGTGATAACGGCACCGAGCTCTGTCTCAGATGCCAAATACAAAAGAGGGTCAATTGCCTTAATTCGTTCGGCGCGCAAGCGAACCTGTGAGGCCGATTCTTCACCACTTATATAGAGGGCAGATAGACCTTTAGATGCAGTTTGAGCTGCAACTGAAAGAAGAAGTGTGGATTTACCAACACCCGGTTCGCCAGCCAATAAAATTGCCGCGCCTGGAACTAAACCGCCACCCAAAACTCGATCAAGTTCTAAGACTCCCGTGGGACGTGCATGAGCGGCAGATAGGTCAACGTCACCAATTGGCGTTGCCGTATGTGTTACACGGCCCGCCACAAGTGAGAGCTTCTTAGGTGCGGCAATCTCTTCGACACAGCCCCATGCTTGGCACTCTCCACAGCGCCCGACCCATTTTTGTGAGCTCCATCCGCACTCAGTACAGCGGAATGGATCCTTTTCTACTTTAGCCATAAGTAGAGCCTAGAACCAAGGACTGACTATTTCTTCGCCGCACCCAGCGTTGCTGGATGTTGAATTACGAAGAGTGGGAGCGATCGTGATTGGGCTTCACGGATTCCAGCCATACGAATATCGCACAGGCGTGCGAGTTCGGCATAAGAGAGTTCACCCATTAGTTTTTGAAGTTCGAATTTATTTGAAATGTATACGGGTTCGGTACCTACATGGGCCTCCGTATTGCTAGTGCAGTACCAGTCAAAATCATCTCCACCATCGCCCCAAGCAAGACGCTCATACTCTCCAATTACTGTAATCGAGTATTTGCGTTCGCCAACTTCCCGAGTTTCAAAACTCCGACGAAGGGGCAACTGCCAGCAAACATCAGGCTTCGTATCCACGAAGTGCTTGCTCTGTTTAATAGCTAAGTGGTGAAGCACACAACCAAATGATCCTGTGAAACCCTCGGCTTCATATCCTTTGCGATTCAAAAATATACAGCCATCTTCAACACGGCGAGTTTTGCGATCGCCATCCTCATCCTTTTCGGAGATGCGAAGCTTGGCACCTAATTTCTTTGGTCGAGCCTCTGAATAAAATTGCCACATCTCCGGAGTTAAATATGCGGCGGCTTTATCAGTGCGCGCCTCATCATCCTCATCGGTGTACATCGCACCTTCTGTACAACAACCTGCATTAGGTTGGCTTTTAAAAACACCCTGGCAACCGTCACCATAAATACAGGTCCAATAAGAGGTTAACCAAGTAAGGTCGCACTTAAAAATCTCCTCAGGATCGGTTGGATTTGAGAACTCAACCCAATCACGCGCAAAACCTGGTTTCACTTCGGACATAGTCGCAGAGCCTACACGCTTAACAGGTAGGCTTGCACAATGACAAAGTCGATTCCTGTTGGTGTAATCGGCGCAGGAGTAATGGGCGAAGCGATTATTGCTGCGCTGATTTCTTATGGGGTATCACCGAAGGTTATAACTATCTCTGAAAAACGAAAAGATCGAAGCGATGAACTCAGTAATCGATACGGGATAAATGTTGCAGAGATTGACGACACCGTTTCAACTGCTCAAGTACTACTTCTTGTTGTAAAGCCTCAGGATATTGCTGGCGTATTAGAAGAGATAAAAGCAGATTTTCTCCCTGGGTGCCTCGTTATCTCCTTCGTCGCAGGGAAGAAGATTAGTTATATCGCTGATCTCATCGGGACTGGTGCTAACCCAGTCATTCGCGTTATGCCAAATACCCCAACTTTGGTCGGAGCCGGCATGTCAGCGATTTCATGTTGCAATCTTGTCACTGCAGAACAACGTGAATTTGTTCTTGGCTTCTTAGGCGCAGTTGGTAAAGTAATCGAAGTTGATGAAGAACTACAAGATGCCGTTACCTCTACTAGCGGATCTGGGCCGGCCTACTTTTTTAGATTCGTGGAGGCCATGGTAGATGGTGCTAAAGAGCTTGGTCTATCCCATGAAATTGCGACAGAGTTGACAGTACAGACCATGCTTGGCGCCGCTAAATTATTGGAAATTTCTGGAAAGTCAGCTTCTACTTTGCGTGAAAATGTCACAAGTCCAAATGGTACAACAGCTGCGGCAATGGCATCTTTCGACACGGATCAGATATCGACGATAGTTGCCAGAGCCATGAAAGCCGCGCACGATCGCTCGCAGGAACTTGCGTGAAGCGATTTTTGTCTTTTGTATTAATCTCAACGTTTTTAGTAATTTCACCGGCACATTCGGCTCCGAACAAGATTGCCGTTAAACCTTTGAAGTTACTTACATCAATAAGTGATAGTGAAGGAACCGCGGGATTCTTGGTAGCTGGCACATCGATTGTTCTGTACGGGACCTTAGGTGACAATTCTTTCGCGCGTGCCATCGATGTTAACGGTCAAACACTATGGAACATCGAACTTGATCCAAATTCGCCATCTATTGCAACTTCAGGAGTTGTAGACAGTGAAGGGAACATTTGGATTGCAGGTGCAACATCTCTTTCCCGTCCAACACCAGCACCATTGCCTTCTCCTGCACTTAATCCAGATAGTGTCACCTCAATTTCAGAGGTATTTCACCCTGATTTAAGCGCTGTAGCTCTGTGGAAAATTCCGGTTGGATCCACGGAGCCAATTCTCTTCACATCCCAACAAAGTTCGCCCGTGCTCATTAGAGCAATCGCGATAGACAAGAACGGGATTTCCCTTGTTGGTATCGCTCGCGCACCAAAGGGCTCTGCGGGTTTTGTAACCTCAGTTAACCTGTTAGGAGAGTACGGGGTGCCGGTTTTTATCGGTAAAGCATCAACAACTCTTGATTCCGTAGTACGAAATGTTGATGGCAGTACAACGCTCACAGGTGCCAGTGCTGAAACTATCGGCGGTAAGAAACCAGCTGGAATAATCGATGGATTAATCGTTAAGTTGTCTAAAACAAATACGATTCTCACCGTTATTCGCAGCTCTGCTAGTAAGGCTAAGCGAAACTGGAGTAGCGCTACGCCCACCTTTCTACTTGGTGGCGAAGTTGTTACTGGAAAGAAAATTGAGAGTGCGGTGACAAAGTTCACAAAGGCCTATGTTCCTCGTTGGACTTATAGATTTCTCTCTACTGGTCCAGTATTTACCCAGGGTTCTACGTATGCCCTATTTGCATCTTCTGGAGCTATTTCACAGTTAAATAAGTGGGCGCCGAAAATACCCCAACCGATTCTTCTAAAATTCAACTTCAAAGGCTCAATTATTGGGGCATCATACGCACCCTCTGACCAGAGCGAAATTATTGCAATTACAAACTCTAAAGAGTTAGGAATTCTGTGTTTGCTGCGGAATGCTCAGACAATCTCTGTTTTTACAGTTATTAATTAGGGTTTTAGCAAGGCTAATTTATTACTTACCGTGGCAAGCAAATATTTAACTCTTTTAACATTGATCCAGGCGGTTTGTGTAGGTTCAGCCTCTTGGCTGCTGCGGACTAATCGAATTGCAGATTGGCCAGCAGTTTTCTTACCTGTATCCAGAGCGCATAGACGATCCTGGCAGTTAAAGACTATGGTCTTTCCATCAATAGATAGGTAAGCACCTGGTGCGCCGAAGTTCTCAGTAGTCATACTCGAGATTGCTAGAGGGGTGCTAAGCATGGCCCAACGAATTTGATTGGGTTTTGGAAAAGTGGCAATAGATGTTGCAAGCCAAGCTGCCATGACGTCACCATTTACTTTGGCTAAAGCAACGTCATAGCCAAAAACAGATGCTTCATCCGTGGATACATCAAGAGTTTGGTAACTCCATGCCGTGGCATCACTTCCAACGCGCGTTGCAACTCGAACTGCGCCTGCTGAGACCTCATTCTTTTGATTAACGCTCACCACTGAGTCGTATAGAAGATAAACCTTGGCATTGGCAAAGATAGCTTGTAAATGAAAGCCCACATCGCCAGTGGATCGTCCATCAGTTTTTCGATCGCCATCTACCAACTCGTAAACCCAAGGAGAGTTCCTTTCTTTCACCGCCCCTAAAAGAATACCTTGGCTCTCGTCGCGGTAAAAGACTTGGACACCGCTGGCTGTTGCTACGCAAGTATTTGTGATGCTCACGTCACTTGAAGTGCGGACGCGAACTAGATCTTCATAGTTATTGACCTGTGGACCATCACCGTCGACAACTTCGAAAGTAAAGCCCTTGCCGTTAAATACTGCGTAGCGGAGATCTTTATCGGCTGAATCGCTATAGAAGATATGAAGAGTTTGCTTAGTTCCACTGCCGTTAACACACAGTGAAATACCGCTGTTTATTGAGTTTGATGTACGACCACCTGTGCCACCTGCGCCATCGACAGTTGTCTTTTTCCAAATCTTGCCATCAAAGATTGCAAGTTTTAAGTTGCCGTTCTTTGAATCGGTATAAGCTATCGCGGGTTTACCGTTGAAAGTTGTGCTTGCAACAGATCGCCCATCGGCTCTACCATCTAAGACAGTGCTCTTCCAACCAGTTTGCGGGATTACAGCTTTGGTGATTGCCGGCTCGGAGAACCCTAAAACGTTTTTAGCAACAACACTAAATGTGTAAGAAGTTCCGTTCTTTAAACCAGATACTACGACAGGACTTGAAACTGCTGTCTTTTCCATGCCAGTCTTTATGTTTTTAATTATGTACTCACTTATTTGCGCAGTTCGCAGATTTACGGGTGGGTCAAATGATATTAGCGCTGACTTATCGGCGATAAAGGCTTGAACATTACGGGGTGATTGTGGCAAATCGGTGGCGATACCTGCTGGTGGCTTCGCTCGCATATCTTCCAGCATCGCAAGAAGCAGAGGACCCGGCTCCTTGAAGATTTCTCCAGGTTCCAGATTTGGAGTCATTACCGAGTCAACTCCAGAATTTGAAAATGTCGCTTCATCTAAGTGGCTTGTAGAAGAACCAAATTCGTAACGAGATGGGGTGTACAACTTTGGTTTAACTCCACCATTAGCTTTTATTGCATTTTCACCTGACCACTCCAGGGAGGAAGTGAGTGCAAGCGCTAGCTCTCGAGATGGTGTTGGTAAATCCGATAAACGAAGATTATCGGGAGTTCGAGCATATGCATCGAATGGAGTTGGTTGATCAAGGCTGGCAACTCCGAAGTTAGCATCGTAGGCATCATTGGATAGAAAGCCGAGACCATGCGCAATTTCATGTAAAAAAACCGATGCTAAATCGTACTCCCGCGTAGTTGGCAATCCATCTCCACGAGTATTCCAACCAGCAGTTGAATTAACTTGAATAATAATATCGGGGTTAGCCCTATCTAAATCCTTACCTGAAAGCGCATTGGCTAAAGCTGATGCGTACCAGAGCGATGGATCTGGTGCTCCGGCAAAAGATGAAAAGAAATTGACAGGACGTGCGCTTCCGAGAATCCCCCACGAACTAGAACGGCCCCATGAGGCATCCACGCTAATTGGAACTGTCGAAGTGAAATTCGCCGACCAAATATTGACAGCGGCCTGAACCTCATTTTTAGCCCACTCTGGAAAATTATTATATGTAACATTGAAACTTGATTTAGCCGTACCAATGGCGAATTTTGTGCGTGGAGTAGTGGTAGTAACCGGGTTTGTTCCTGCATAAATATGACCCCACGCAACTCCGGGAGCTTTTAGGAAGAGCGCTTCGGCGCTGGGTGCACTCAGCAGTGATCCAGCGAGTATTGCAATTACGACCGCTGCCCGCATCTTCCTAAAGTTCAAACCCCGCATAAGCACAAACACTACCAAGATGAGATGATTTCACCATGGTCAATAACGGCGATAGCGAACTCTCTAAGGATATTGACAAGGTTGGTGCATGCAGAATCACCGTCTTTACCCGCCATGGCTGTCATTTATGTCATGTCGCTATAGACCTTTTGGAATCAATGCGCTCCGAATTGGATTTTACTATTGAGAAGATTTACATTGACGGTGATGAAAAACTAGAGAGGGTCTACGGAGAGCAGATTCCAGTAATACTCATCAACGGAGAGCTCCATGGGTTTTTCAGAGTCGATCCAGAACGTTTCAGATCTTCCCTTGAAAAACATCGTCGGCGTCAATAATTTTGTAGGAATATCCCTGTTCAGCTAAAAAGCGCTGACGGTTTTGTGCAAAGTCTTGATCAATTGTGTCTCGAGAAATTACCGAGTAAAACTTAGCGCTTCGCCCATCAGATTTTGGCCGAAGAATTCGTCCCAAACGTTGTGCCTCCTCTTGCCGGCTACCAAATGCACCTGAAACTTGGATGGCAATCGTTGCCTCAGGTAAGTCAATTGAAAAGTTTGCGACTTTAGATACAACCAAACACGTAATTTCACCTGACCTAAACTTATTAAAGAGAATTTCACGTTCTTTAATTGGAGTCTCACCCTTAATAAGCGGAACACCGAGAGTTTCAGTGAGCTCATCCAATTGATCGATGTACTGTCCAATTACCAAGATCTGCTCACCAGCATGTTTTTCAACTAGGGCCTCCACGACGTTTCTTTTTGTACGGGTAGTTGCACAGGTGCGATATCGATTCTCGGGTTCGGCCGTTGCATACAACAGCCTTTCCTCTTCCGTTAGGTTGACACGGACTTCTATACACTCAGCCGGAGCAATATAACCCTGTGATTCAATCTCTTTCCAAGGAACGTCATATCGCTTAGGGCCAATGAGAGAGAAAACTTCACCCTCCATCCCATCTTCGCGCACTAGTGTTGCCGTTAGACCTAAGCGGCGACGAGACTGGATGTCGGCTGTGAATCGAAAGATAGGTGCAGGTAATAAATGAACTTCATCGTAAATAATCAGACCCCAGTCATGAGTATCAAAAAGATCCAAGTGCGCGTACACACCATTCTTCTTTTTAGTCATAACTTGGTAAGTGGCAATAGTTACGGGACGTATCTCTTTCTTAGCTCCTGAGTACTCGCCAATCTCATCTTCATTGAGCGTTGTTCGATGCAAGAGCTCTTCTCGCCACTGACGAGCTGCAATTGTATTTGTAACCAAAATTAAAGTCGTGGCCTTTGCATGAGCCATCGCCGCAGCACCGACTATTGTTTTTCCAGCGCCACAGGGGAGAACTACAACTCCAGAACCCCCATGCCAAAAACCTTCTGCAGCTAACTCTTGATATGGGCGAATTGTCCAATCCTTTTGAACTAACTCAATCGGGTGCGCCTGTCCATCGACATATCCCGCGAAATCTTCAGCGGGCCACCCTAAGCGGAGTAAGGATTGCTTAATCGCTCCTCGTTGGCTGGGCAGAACTGCAATGGTTTGCGCATCAATGCGTGCACCAAGTAATGGAGCGATTTTTCGAGCACGAATAACCTCTTCCAGTACGGCTGTATCAGTCGTGACAAGAATCAATCCGTAAACGGGGTCGGCCTCTAATCGCAAACGACCGTATCGAGACATTGTTTCTGCAACATCAATCAATATGGAATGAGGTACGGCATATCGTGAGTATTGAATTAGTGTGTCGATAACTTGCTCGGCATCATGGCTTGCAGCACGTGCATTCCATAGCCCAAGCGGAGTCAAACGGTAGGTATGAATGTGTTCAGGAGATCTTTCGAGTTCAGCAAATGGAGCAATTGCTCGTCGGCATTCAGTTGAGAGGGGATGATCGATATCTAGAAGTAAAGTTTTATCGCTTTGAACAATTAGCGGGCCATCAGCCATTAAGTAAGTCCTCTATTAGTGCATGCAAGAATGCGCTCCGACTTTCCATAGTTGTTATGTCGATCCACTCATGCGCAGCGTGTGCCCCATCTCCAACCGCGCCCAGGCCATCTAAAACTTGAACACCAGTAGCTGCAGCAAAATTACCATCGCTTGCACCTCCGACAGATGCGTGTCCTAGCGGCGGCATCCCTAAAGTTTTGGCAACTCTTTCCGCACGCTCATATAAGGCCATTGTTGATGTAGTTTCAAGAGGCGGGCGATTAAATCCTCCCGTAATTTCATATCGAGTTAATGGATTTACTGGAACTAAATTTCGAATCTGCGCATCTACACGATTCAATTCAGAGACCGAGAAAGATCGGACATCAATATCAAGGGTAGCTAAATCTGGAACAGTGTTTGTCGTATTCCCAGCCCGCAACATTGTTGGAACCACAGTTGTGCCGAGATCAATATTTTCTAAGCTGGAAACTTTGAGAATTGCGTGAGCCATTTCAACCGTTGCATTGATACCTTTTTCAGGCTCAAGTCCAGCGTGTGATGCCTTCCCATGAATGGAAATTTGATACATGGATGTTCCTTTGCGGCCGGTTTTAACCTTCCCATCTAATGAAGCTTCGAGGACCAGAACCGCCTTAGCGCGAGAAGAAATCTCTTTTATAAAATCCTTACTTGAAGCGCTGCCGGTTTCTTCATCACTTGTGGCTATAAGCGCCACAGACCCATGAATTCCTACCATTGCATATAAGGCTTGGATAAATCCAGCCTTCATGTCAAAGATTCCTGGTCCTGTCGCGGTCTTTCCAGTAACGCTCCATAATGGTTGAAAAGATCCTTTAGGCCAAACAGTGTCCAAGTGTGCAAGCGCAATCACATCTGGTGTAGGAGAACCCCACCAAAAAACGGGGCGGCCATTAATTTCATGCATCTGTGCTGGTTTACCAAGGAGATCATGAGCAATCTGGCTAGCGCAGACCATGACTTCTCGGCATGCTGCTAAATCCTCAGTTGGAGATTCAACACGAACCAGTTTTTCTAGCGCTGAGAGCATATGGCAATCCTATATCGGCGCTACGCCGGTAATGCGTGGAATTCGAAAGGATTGAACTTCACCAGTTGCGTGGTCACGGGCAATTAATGATCCAGCGTTGACCCGAATTGGATCAATTATTCTGTGAGTGACCGAACCGTTGTTATCGGCATATCCGATGGAGAGGGACTTCTCTTCAATAATAAATCTATTTACCAAATCCATGGTTTCATTTGCAGTGCTATGAGGAAGAGCGCCTAAAGCCTCATTAGCAACTTGACGCAAACGCGTTTGTTTATGGGTGGACTTTTCACCAGTGCGTATCGCTCGTATAGCCGAGTTCAACGAATCCTCACTCGGAATCTCGATTTCGCCGATGACACGAGGCGGCCGCGGCTTAGTCAATGCTCGATTTGCTCGCGTACCTATCAATATCAAACCATTGGAAGATTCGGCGGCAGGTAAATACCCGGATTCCCGTAAAAGGCGCATGAGTTCATTAGCATCATGATCGCAGATAACAACTTCAGGTGCGATTCGGCGAAGTGAAAGTATCTCTAATTTTTTGTCAAGCATTAATTGTGCGATAAGTGAAGTGTCTTCACAGCGAATAAAAGACGATGTATTCCCAACACGCAACTTGCCGTGCTTCTTGGCAACATCAGATATTAAGTATTCAAGCGGCTGCGGCATAGGTGTTTTTGAAGTCTTAATCAAGAAAGATTTTATCTCATCGCCTGTTTTCCCATGATCTAACGCGCGACGAATAGTAGCTTCGCTAAAGCGATAAACCGTTGCACCACCGCGGCTTTCAATCTCGGCCATAATCGCTAATTGTTGTGATATTTCATGTTCTAGCGGTCCCGGTGCAATCGCCGTATTGTCACTTTGAATCAGGACGTGGTCCACAGTTTTAGGTAGATCTCTATTTATTAAATCCAATTCTTCTCCGTTAAGGAAGTGTTTTCCGTACTTTGAAATTGCACCTTGGCCCGTGATTCCTAACCATTCAGCTTCACGCAGAGTCCAAGTGGCTAACTCTTCTTGCAAAGAGGAGTTTCTTCGTACCGGCGCGCGCCAAGTGAGTAACTCATGAAAACTCTTACTCTCAGGTGCTAGAGATTCGTTCTGAATAAGAATTGAGAGTGTTAATGCGCGCACACGCGCTGCATTAACACGATCTAGCTCGGGTCCCAAAGCGGCAACATTCTTTGCCTCGGTCCGTCCAACTAAACCACTAACACGCGAAGTAATTAACCAAGCAGAGGCAATCGCCTGCCAACGATCTGAAGGTGTTTGCATCAACCAAATGTCGAATTTATTGCTTGGCATAATTCGATTGCTTGCGTCAATACTTATCAAGGAGGTCAAGTACGCTAACTCAACAATGAATGCCGTACATGATTCGTCGAGTCCGAGATGATTTGCGATAATTTTTAAATCACGAACGCCCAATCCTCCGGCTCGAAGCGCATCTGCAGGCTCTTCCGCCCAGAAATTAAGTAACTCTTCAACCCAACGCAAAACCGTCGAAATATTTGCAATTGCAGCAAGATTGACTTGGCGCTCATCTCGCTTAACTCCAGATAACGTTGGTGCAGTAATGAACATTTCCTTGTGCGTTTTCCCGCCGCGCAGGTATAAACCTACTTCGCGCGGCAAAATCACAGTGCGTTGATCTAGAGGAACTAAGAATTTGCGCTCCAATAACCATGCAACTCCAGCTCCAGGGTTCTTAATGTCTCCAACGCTGCCACGGGGTGGACCCCATATAAGACGCTCCAACACTTTTTTCGCATCGGCCGGTGCACTCTCTAAATCTGCTAGCTTAAGTTTTGCCATTGATGCCGGCCCAAGTCCTGCCGGCTCATTACCAATTACATCCCGAAGTTGGGATGGAAGACGCATTCCATCTTTGGATGGATATACAAGACCGATAGCAATTAAATGCTCGAGAGCGCTGGTAGCCGTTTTGTGGGTTAGCGCAATTAATGATTTGATTGAAAAGGGTTCGTTGAGCGCGCTAGCTGCTTCTAATACTTGAAACTGCCACTTGTTGAGCGAGTCAATTGCCCGCGCCAAACTCGGCGCTGAACAAGCCCGAACGGAAAGAGATGTGATATCTGGAGGTACTGGAATTATTAAATCAGGCCTGGCAGTAAATAGCTCCATAAAGGCAGCGTCATCAATACTACGTAAGTAGTCGGAGAATGAGCGCATTTCCATAACTTGCTAACATTACTGGGCTTTAGTACTTATTGTGTAATTAACTGCGCTTTCTGCGGGGAGTTAACCAAGTCATCAACGCTGCCAAGCGCACCACAATCGGAGAAACAGCCCTTCCAATGAAACGAGCTCTGCGGAAATCATAAATTGGCCACCCTTCGGCCATTGCTCGAAGTCCGAGAATTGCATCAGGATTAATCGCAGATGGTCGACCGACACATTGCAGCAACGGGAGATCATTGTGGCTATCAGTGTAGGCATAACACTCGGCAAGATTTAAGCCTGTCCGCTGTGCTAAATCTTGCACAGCATTTGCCTTCTCCTTTCCATGTAATAACGCACCTAACATCGCGCCAGTGTATGCACCATTTTTAATTTCAGCTTTGCTTCCGAGAGCACCTGTAAATCCCAAACGCTTTGCAATCACTACCGCCATATCTTCCGGAGCAGCGGTAACTAACCACACTTCTTCATCGCTTGAAAGATGCTTTTGTGCGATCTCAATTGTTCCTTGCCAAATCGCAGGAGATACATACTCATCATAAATCTCTTGGGCGATAGCTTCTATATCTTTTACAGAGTGACCACCAATGAAATCCGTAGCTGATTTTTGGAATCGAGCAATCTCCTCCTTATTTTCTTTTCCCGTTAAGCGAAATCTCAGATTTGCCAAAACAAATCGAGAGATATCTTTCTTGGTGAAATAGCCCCTCTGATACATTCCACGACCAAGAAAGTAGATAGTTGAACCGCGTATAAGCGTGTTATCGACATCAAAAAAGGCTGCTCGCTTTCCTATGAGTGCCATGTCACTACCTTAACTAACTTGGCCCACAAGAGAGGCTTTATGCTTGCTCAATGAGTTCAACGGTCCATGTTATTCGTCACGGTGAGGTAGAAAACCCAGCCAAAATTCTCTACGGTCGACAGCCAGGGTGGAAACTCTCGCAACGAGGCCAAGAGATGGCAATGGTTTTAGGAGATTGGTCAAAATCAATTGATCTCGGTGCATTACATGTTTCACCTTTACAACGTGCACAAGAAACCGCAATCCCAATCGCTACAGCACATAATCTGGCAGTCATAACCGATGAAAGGTTAATTGAGGCGGCAAATATTTTTGAAGGCAAAGCTTTTGGAGTTGGTGACGGAGTTTTACGCCACCCAGCAGCATGGCGACACTTATGGAATCCTTGGAAACCTTCTTGGGGAGAGCCATATGAAGAGCAAATAAAACGAATGCTTGCTGCAATCTTTGCCGCTCGCGACGGGGCACAAGGCAAAGATGCTATTTGTATTTCGCACCAACTTCCCATTTGGATACTACGAAGTGCCATTGAGAACCGTCGATTGCTTCACGATCCTCGCAAACGCGAGTGCTCATTAGCATCTGTTACAAGTATTCATTTTGATAGTGAGGGAATAATTTCTGGCTTAACTTACTCCGAACCTGCACGTCACTTATTGCCTACGAGGAAATAATGAAGAAATACCACAAATTTGTAGGTATTGCCATAGCTGCACTTACTTTAACAAGTTGTGGTGGCGGTGGAGTATCGAGCTCGCAGGAGAGTTTTGTTTCTGGCAATGGTTCTGCTGTATTTATGAACCCTGACAAACGTATACAAGCACCGGCGATGTCGGGTAGGACTTTGTCTGGGGAAAACTATACATATTCGGTCGGTGCAGTAACGGTCGTCAATGTGTGGGCATCATGGTGCTCACCGTGCCGCGCAGAGGCTCCAACTTTGGTAGCGCTAGCCAAGAAATACAGCGAGGTCACCTTTATCGGAATTCTCACTCGAGATAATCTCGCCTCTGCTAAAGCTTTTGAGCGCAGATTTGCAATTCCATATCCGACTCTTACTGATGACTCAATATTGATTGGTTTTAAAGGTTCATTATCCGCAAATGCAATTCCCACAACCGTTGTAATCGATAGAAATGGATTGGTTGCAGCACGAATCTCTGGCCAAGTTACCGTTGCTGTACTCACTAAATTAATTGAACAAGTGAGCGCGGAATGAGAGATTTTCTTATCGAACAGATTCTTAATGGCTACCTGGTCGCTGCTTTTCCAATCGCCTTTGTAGTTGGATTTATCTCCTTTCTCTCTCCATGTGTTTTACCACTAGTACCCGGCTATCTTTCTTTTGCTGCAGGATTTTCGTCAAATCGAGGTAAAGTCTTCTTGGGTTCGCTCTTGTTTGTTCTAGGTTTCAGCGCAGTATTTATCTCGTACGGGGCAATCTTTGGCGGGCTAGGAAATCAACTTGCCTCCAAGGAGGGAACAATTTCAAGAATTCTTGGAGTCCTGACTATTTTTCTAGGTCTACTTTTTCTTGGCAAGTTTCCAATGTTACCTACGCTTCGCCCACGAATGAAAACGACCGGCGGATTAGTCGGTGCGCCAATGCTTGGATTCCTCTTTGGTGTTGGCTGGACTCCTTGTATGGGACCAGGGCTTGCGGCAGTGCAAACTTTGGCATTTCAGGAGTCAAGTGCAATGCGAGGTGCAGTTCTCTCTCTTGGGTATTGTTTAGGACTTGGTTTACCATTTATCGCATCAGGTTTATTTCTTGATCGCTCTGAAAAACTACGTAAATTTATTGTTCACCGTGGGGATTTAATCACTAAGACTGGGGGAATTTTTCTCATAGCAATAGGTCTATTTCAAGTAACTGGGGCTTGGGGCCAAATTATGAACTCCATGCGATCGCTTATTTCAGATTTCATTCCGGTGGTTTAATGTGAGTTCAGAGATTCAACTCCCAGAGCTAGGAAGTGTTGGCTTACTGCGCTATGGATGGCGGCAGCTAACAAGTATGCGCACTGCATTAATTCTCTTAATGCTCCTAGGTATTGCCTCAGTACCGGGCTCGCTTATCCCTCAAAGGACTCAGAATCCAATTGCTGTAGGGGCGTATTTCAAGGATTCGCCGGATCTCTCTAAATGGATGGATCGCTTCTTTCTCTTTGATGTCTATGGTTCGCCTTGGTTTAGCGCTATCTATATCCTACTTTTTATCTCTCTGATTGGTTGCGTGCTCCCGCGCACGATTGAACATTTTCATGCCATGCGTGCACTTCCACCACCTACTCCAAAAAATCTTAACAGAATGGAATACCACTCAAAATGGGCAGCCAATGGAGGAGAATTAGTAACTGCTCGAAGCTGGTTTAAGGCTAATCGATTTAGAATCCTTGAACAAGAGGGAACTATCTCTGCCGAAAAGGGTTTTATGCGTGAAACTGGCAATCTTTTTTTCCACTTGGCACTCATTCTAATTTTGTTAGGAATCTCTTTTTCCTCGCTCTTTGGAATGCGCGGGGAAGCAATTTTGAATGTTGGTGAACGTTTTGTTAACACACCAACAAGTTATGACTCATTAACTTACGGAAAACTCTTCAAAGATGGAAAGCTCGCGAATTTTATTTTGCGTGTTGATAAGTTCGATGCCACTTATAACATAGTGACAAATTCACCTGAAGATTACACGCTAAACGTAACGTTATTGGACGGAGATTTTTCAACACCCCAAAAGCATGTCATTAAGGTGAATTCTCCGTTGACGATTGGAAGTACAAGGATTTACCTTCAGGCAAATGGATATTCCCCTGTCGTGACGGTTCGAGATTCAGAGGGCTCTATAGCCTTGCAAGGCCCGATTCCATTTCTCCCGCAAGATGGAAATCTTCGGTCGATAGGTGCGATTAAAGCTCCAGATGCAAATCCACAAGTGGGATTTCTTGGATCCTTTGTACCAACGTATGCACGTAGTAATGGCAATGGAGCAATAAGCATTTTTCCACAAGCACTAGACCCGCGTTTACTACTATCTGTCTGGAGTGGCGATTTAGGCCTAGACAGCGGTATTCCACAATCGTTTTATCGCATTGATACTTCTTCAATGCAGCTGATTGGTTTGAAATCCTTGAAGCCAGGTGAGGTTTTCGAATATAGCGGTGGTTCAATAACCTTTGAGGGCTATATGAAGTGGGTGAACTTGTCGTTTGTCGACGATCCTGGCAAGAACTATGCCCTGCTCGGCGCTATTGTTGCCATCCTTGGACTACTTGCATCTTTGTTTACTCGGCGGAGACGAATTTGGATTCGATTTGGAAGTGAGATAGAAGTTGCAGGTTTAGCTAAGAATGCAACGCCAGGCTTAGAGCAAGAGTTGAATAAGTTAATAGGTGTATTAAAGGGAGAGAATTAAATGTCACGTACTTGGGCCTACCTTTCTAACTACTTAATCTATTCTTCAATGGCGGTTTACACACTTTCTTTTCTCGCTCATGCTATCGAGACGGCCTGGGCAGTAAAAATTCCAGATGCCTCAAGCGGTAAGGTTTTCGACTATAAGCGGACCGAAAAAATTGCGCGAATCGCAACGGCAATGATGGGTCTTGGATTTCTGCTTCTTTTCGCTGGCGTCTTCGCTCGAGGGATTTCTGCAGGACGAGTCCCTTGGGGCAACATGTATGAGTTTTCAATAACTGGAGCATTGGCATTTTCAGGTGCTTATCTGGTCGCGCTTCGCAAATATGATGTGCGTTGGTTGGGTCTACTGGTTTCAATTGCAGTTTTATTAACTCTTGGCACAGCCGTTGCTGTTCTTTATGTTCCTAGTGCCTCATTAGTCCCGGCGCTCAAATCAACATGGCTAGTTATCCATGTATCGGCAGCGATTATTTCAGGCGGAGTGTTCTTACTTGCAAATGCGATTGCCGCAGCCTACTTATATCTAGATTCAATGGAGTCAAAAGGCGAACGAACTCCATGGGCGAAGCGCTTACCAACTCTTGAATACCTTGATCAACTGTCATACCGCTTGGTCGCATTTGTATTTCCATTGTGGACCTTCTCCGTTATTGCCGGAGCCATCTGGGCCGAGAGCGCATGGGGTCGATATTGGGGCTGGGATCCAAAAGAGACATGGGCCTTTATTACATGGGTTGCATATGCGGCTTATTTACATGCTCGTGTGACGGTTGGTTGGCGAGGCCGCCGCGCTGCGTGGCTATGTTTATTTGCCGGCTCCACATTTTTATTTAACTACGTATATATCAATATATGGGGAACCGGTAAACACACCTACTCGGGTCTTTAAAGCTTTCTTAAGAAATCAGGGTCATCATCTGGGGGCAATATTCGTCGCTGTGGTCGCTTGAAGCCCTTAGGTTTATTTCTTCCAGCAATTAAATACGCGATTGGTCCAATTGCGATGGCTTGTGGTCCCAGAAGGATAATTAAAAGCAACCAACCCCACTTTGGGAGATTTCGAATCTGTGATTCATCGGCACGGGCGCAATCAATGAGGGCATAAATAGTTACACCAAAGATGAGAAGTAATGGAATGACGCGTGACATGGCTTTATTGTATCGCCAAGGCCACTGCAAAGATTGCTGAAAAGATAAGCTGGAGTTTTCCAGTCTTACCTAAGAGTGGAATCAATGCCGCTCCACTTGTACCGCCCATAACTTGGCGCACTAGTGAGAGGGTAAGTGGCGCTACAAGTAAAGTTAAAAGAGCGGCTGGTTTTAAGGTAGCGAGCGCCGAGATATGGGTCACAACGAGTAAGGCGACAAATGCGCGCCGAGCCGCGGCATCCCCCATTCGTACTGCAAGGGTTCGCTTTCCAGCAACTGCATCTTGATTCAAATCTCGTAGGTTATTGATTGCCAGGATGGAACACGAGAGGGTGCCCACTGGAATCGCCACTATGAAACTCATTAATGTAATCCTCTGAGTTTGGACATAAAAACTTCCTACAGTTGCCACTAATCCAAAGAAGACAAAGACAGAGATTTCACCAAATCCACTGTAACCGTATGGCCTTCGGCCTCCGGTATAACTCCAGGCTGCTGCGATAGATAAAATACCGACCGCGATCAGTAGAGGTGAAGTTAAAATAGCTAACCACGAGCCGCAGATCGATGCAATCCCAAAGGAAATAAAAGCTGCAAACTTTACGCTCTGTGCAGTAGCCAAGCCACTGCCAACGAGACGGGTGGGTCCGATGCGATTAGTGTCAGTTCCCTTGACTCCATCTGAGTAATCATTAGCGAAATTCACACCGATTTGCAGCCACAAAGAAACTTTTAACGCCAGCACGGCGCGAAACCAATTGAAATCGCTGCCGGCAAGGGCTGAAGCCACTATCACTGGCGCAAACGCCGCCGGCAAGGTACGTAGGCGCGCTCCAAGGATCCATCTATTCATTTCTAACCATCCTTGCAAGAGTTGAGCGATCTACTTTCCCAATACCGAGCAATGGTAGTGATTCAATCGAATGAATGCCTTTTGGCTTTGCAATCTGGCCGAGTGCGGCCTCCAAATAAAGCGAAATTTCATTCTCATTAGCTTTGCCGACGATTGCAATATGAAGAGCTTGTCCCCACTGAGGGTCATTGACTCCAAACGCTGCGCACTCCAAGTCCGGAAATCGTACTGAGAGCACCGCTTCGATTGCCATGAGAGAAAGATTTTCTCCTCCGGTAATAATTACATCATCGGCGCGACCAAGTACAATTAGTTTGCCATCTATTATTTCACCAAGGTCATTTGTAGTAAACCAACCATCTTGGAGTTCAAAGTGATTTGATGAGTTCAGGTAATCACTAGCCATTACAGCGCCACGAATTTTAATTACACCTTGATCATTAATTGCAACGTCAACACCATCTAAAGCTTGACCATCATAAACGCATCCACCACAAGTTTCAGTCATTCCATATGTTTCAACAATATTTATACCCTCGGCTTGAGCATGTTCCCGAAGGCTTTGTGAAAGAGATGCACCTCCAACCAAAACAGTTTTTGCGCTCTGTAAATGTCGAAGCAGGCGCGCATCTGATTTAAGTGCTCTAAAAAGTTGAGTTGGAACGATGGAGGTAAAATCACCGTATGGATACTCACCTTCGAAATTGCGAAGGTCAAGCGGAAGAGTGCCAAGTTCCATCGATCGGAGAATTACATTGACACCCGCGATGTGATTGATAGGAAGTAGAAGTGACCACTGGGATCCAGGGGTTGCGCCAATACATGAGTTAGATGCTTGCGCCGATGAAATGAGGGCGGCCCGAGTGAAGGCGACCTCTTTTATTAAACCCGTACTGCCGCTTGTGCCAATTACCATGGCCAACTCTTTGGATAGGCTCTTAGTGCGGACCTCACCAAAGCTCAAGGCAGGGCCGTTTTCATCGAGGGCTGCCATGATTTCCGTGGCTAACTGCGAAATTGACCAGGCAGGGTTGGCTCGAAGTATTTCTCGTTGTGACGACATGTCCATTGCAGCCGTAGGCTATCGCTAGTGACGATAATGGAGGAAATGTGAGCAAGCCGATTAATCGTGAGTTTGGTAGCCGTGTGATTCCCCCCTGGGTAACAGCGCCAGGCGGCGAGGAGTTTATTGATATTAAATATCAAATGGGTGATGGCATGGCAAAGATCACTATCAACCGCCCTGAAATTCACAATGCATTTCGTCCTCAAACAATTATTGAGTTAATGCAGGCTTTCTCATTAGCAAGAGACAATGAAGATGTAGGGGTAATTATATTAACCGGGCAAGGGACCCAAGCTTTTTGTTCAGGTGGCGACATCAGTGTTCGCGGCGATGATGGTTACCTTGGAGATGATACGTTAGCTAAAAAAGGTATCGGTCGACTTAACGTTCTAGATCTTCAAGTTCAGATCCGTCGCACACCGAAACCGGTTGTTGCGATGGTCGCGGGCTGGGCTATTGGTGGAGGACATGTGCTGCATGTCGTGTGCGATTTAACAATTGCTGCCGACAATGCAAAATTTGGCCAGACCGGTCCGATGGTTGGTTCATTCGATGGTGGATATGGAGCAGGTCTACTTGCGGCCCACGTAGGTCAGAAAAAAGCGCGCGAGATTTGGTTTATGACTCGACAATATGATGCGCAAGAAGCTCTCAATATGGGATTGATAAATACTGTAGTAGCAATAGATGAATTAGAGAGTGAGACGGTTTCATGGTGTCGCGAAATGCTTCGAAACTCTCCATTAGCGCTCCGTTTATTGAAATCTAGTTTAAACGCTGCCGATGATGGTTTGGCGGGCGTGCAGCAACTTGCTGGCGATGCGACACTTCTTTTTTATATGAGTGAAGAGGGTCAAGAGGGCCGTGATGCTTATAAAGAAAGGCGCGTACCTAACTTTGAAAAATTTCCAAAACGCCCTTAATCGATGCTTGATTCAATCTTAGGCTCGCTCAAAGTCGTTGCGCTTGCAACTAAGACTGACTTTCGTTCTGTAACCTCCCGAGAAGTCGCACTTTTTGAGGGACCAGAGGGATGGGGCGAATTTTCTCCCTTCCTTGAATACAGTTATGAGGAGTCAGTTCCGTGGCTTTTGAGCGGTATAGAAGCCGCTTTTATTAAAACGCCAGCGCCGTTGCGACAGAGAATTGAAGTCAATGCCACGCTACCGGCTATAGATGATCCAACGGAAATTGAAAAACTTCTCAATGCATTTGAAGGAACTAAAGTTGTAAAAATTAAAGTTGGTGGAGAGCCTGAAATTGATTTAGCTCGAATTGCTTGCGTCCGAGCGCTACGCCCAGATGCGAAAATTCGCATAGATGTCAATGGATTATGGAGTATCAACCAGGCCCAGGCATTCTTAAGTCAAGTAGGCGAGATTGAGTATGTCGAACAACCATGTTCAACAATCGAAGAGCTTCGCGAATTAAAACATCGCACGGGTGTAAAAATTGCTGGAGATGAAATCATTAGAAAGGCTAAGGATCCATTAACTCTAGATCTCTCAGGCGCAATAGATATAGTGATGCTCAAAGTGGCACCCCTTGGTGGCATCGCCAAAGCCTTAGAAATTGCGCAACACTATTCACTTCCAGTTGCAGTCTCGAGTGCTCTAGAGAGCGCGGTTGGAATTTCGCATGGGCTAAAACTTGCTGCTGCGATTTCGCAACTGGATTATGCATGTGGGCTGGGAACAGGGGCACTACTGGCAGTTGATGTTGGTGAATTTCCAATCATCGGTGGCGAAATTGAACTAGCCGATATAAGGCCAGATCCATCGGCACTAAGTAAGTTTGCAGCCTCGAACGAGCGCCTAAACTGGTGGAAGAATCGAATTCGCATGGTTTGGAATGCTGGAGCAGAACAAAGTACTAAGGATAATGGGTGGAGTGAATGAATACTTCGACGGCGTTAGCTCGCGTAGTAGTTCGTCAGATTATTGAAGCCGGCATCACAGATGTAGTGGTTTCTCCTGGTTCTCGAAATGCGCCCCTATCACTGGCATTCAACGCGGCAGCCACACGTGGACTCATTAAAATTCATATTCGAATCGACGAACGCACAGCAGCTTTTTTTGCACTTGGTCTTATTAAATCTACTCACAGACCTGTGCCTATCGTTTGCACAAGCGGTACGGCCGTTGCGAATTTCCACCCAGCGGTTTTAGAAGCTAACCACACAAATGCTGCATTGCTAGTCTTAACTGCTGATCGCCCGGCAATGCTTCGACGCACGGGAGCAAATCAAACTACTGAGCAGGCACGAATCTTCGGAAAAGCCGTTCGATATTTTGCTGACATTGATGGACCAGTTTTTCCAATGGAACTACCTTTAGATAGCTTACGGTTGGGTCCCGTACATTTGAATCTCCAGTTTGATGAACCTCTTTTGCCTGATAATTCAACTCAATGGCTGGATGAGATTAAAGTTGCCACACCCTCACTCAAAACGCGCAAGGGCGCAGTAAAACTAAAAGTGCAGGCAAGCCGTGGTGTTTTAGTTATCGGCCACGATCGCGGTGGATTAAGTGTGAATGAGGTAACTGCATTTGCCAAGAAACTTAATTGGCCAATAATTGCCGAAGATCCACTTACGTTTCCAGACGCCATTGCCCATGCTTCGATTTTCTTAACCTCAGCCCAAGTGAGAAGTGTTCTAGTTCCGCAAGCCGCCATTGTTATTGGGCGTACAACACTTTCACGGTCGGTCAACGCCCTCGTCGGATTGGCACCATTGACGTATGTCATTGATCCGCGAATCGCAACTGTCGATAGCGATCGATCTGCAGAAAAGCGCTTTACTGAAATTCCCGTGTTAGATACTGTGATGGCATCCGATGATTGGATTACTCAATGGCGCAAATACTCTGCGCGCTGTGCGAAATTAATTAGTGAACTCGATGGCTGGAACGAAGCTTCGATTGCAAGGCATATAGGCGAAGCAATTCCAGATGGATCGGCTCTATTTATCTCCTCATCCCGTCCAATTCGAGACTTTGAGGGCTTTGCAACACCCCGGCTTGGCGTAACTACCTATGCAAATCGAGGTTTAGCTGGGATTGATGGGAATATTTCTTCAGCATTGGGCATAGCCTCTGGGCATCTGCAAACTTTTGCAGTGCTCGGAGATTTAGCTTTTCTCCATGACATCACCGGATTAATTGAGTGCGAGGATATTAACTGTAAGTTTATTGTAATTAATAATAATGGCGGTGGAATTTTTTCAACACTTTCACAACGCGGGATCGAAGGCTTTGAAAAAGTATTCGGAACCCCTCATGGTTTAGATCCTGCAGCTATTGCAAAGTCATTTGGAGTACCTTCAACAACGATTACATCGATTGCAGAACTTAAAAATGAGTTGACGTTACCGATTAAAGGAGTTTCTGTTGTGGTTGCTAAGGTTCAGTCACGTGATGCTAATGCGGAATACTTGAAATCGATTTATGAAAAAATGGATTCTATTTAGCTAATGCACTCCGCATTGGTATGAGTTTGGCTTCACTCTCTGCTAGCTCTTTGTCGGGATCGGATCCGGCAACTACCCCGCAACCAGCAAAGATTCGAATTGATCGCCCCTGAATCTGACCACATCGAAGCGCAATCCCAAGTTCTCCATCTCCGGCGGCATCAATCCAACCAACTGGACCGGCGTATCTACCGCGTGACATTCCTTCGATTTCGGCAATTAATGAAGCAGCCTGCTCTCGCGGTGTACCACAGACTGCCGCTGAAGGATGAAGTTTTTCAAGGATTGTAAAAGCATCAACATGGGCCAGTTTTTCAGCTAGAGCACCAGTCACATCGGTGGCTAAGTGCATAACATTGGCTAAGTGCAAGACATATGGCGACTCAGGAACATTTGTTGAAGTACACAATGGTTCAAGAGCATCGGCAACAGATTGCACCGCATAGATGTGTTCCTCTAAATCTTTCGAAGAACGAGCAAGAGATGCCGCAAGCGCTAAATCGCGCTCGTCATCACCGGTTTTACTAATCGTCCCAGCTAAAACTCGAGAAGTAACCATTTTGCGGCTCAATCGCAGAAGTAATTCAGGCGTAGCACCGATTAATCCGGACACTGCAAAACTCCACGTCGAGGGATATTCCGCTGCTAGCTTTCTTAAGATCGTTCGCGGCTCAATATTTTCGCTAGCAATTCCAGTGAAATCCCGGGCAAGTACAACTTTATCAAGAGCACCACCTTGGATTCGATTAACCGCAGTAGATACTCGAGCTTTCCATGCGCTATCTGCATCGTTGTTAGCTCCCCAAGAAATCAAGGTGGGAATTAATTGCGGAGCGAGAGATGTCAAATCTGGTTGGGGGGATAATCCGATCCAAGTGATCCAAGATTTTTCTGCTTTCTTTCCAACGATTACCTTCGGAATAATTAAAACTGATTCATCCTCTGCCGAAAAAGAAAAGGATGCAAATAGAATGGGACCTGTTCCATTTCCATGTACAGAATTTGTTACGGCAAAGCTCTCAAGTTGCTTCAACCACCAATTGCGTGCATCGGTAAAGCGGTTCGGGCCACTTACGGTAGTTGTTGCATAAATACCCCAACCAACTAGACCTTCTCCACCGCGAACCCAAGCAACTGGATTCGCATCAGGTAATAGATCGAGAAGAGGTAAGTGCTCACCAAGGTGGGTCGTTGTTACTGAGATTAGCAAAGGCATTTAGTTTTTAATTAACTACTCTTCTTATTGACGAATCGCCACACAACAGGAAGTGATGTACCTGCAACAATAATTTTTAGAGTCTCTCCAAAAATAAACGGAATTAAACCAGCTTTAATTGTCCAGTTCCAGTCATTTCCAGTGAAATAGTGCAACCAAAAAAGACCGAAAGTAAAAATAGTAAGAACGCCGATTAACATAGTTGGAAGGGCCGTTAAAAACCTTCGATCCAATTGACGGTTAGCTAAAATTCCAAGGAGAAATGTGGCGACCATCATCCCAATTAAATAGCCACCAGTGGCCCCTGTGATCTTCTCAATTCCGTAACTCGCACCTGCAAATACCGGTGCACCTGCGATTCCGGCGAGAAGATACATTGCAAAAGTGGCCAAACCCAGCCCAGTTCCGTAGGTAGTTCCAATTAAGAGAACGCCCAGTGTTTGGCCGGTAACAGGAACTGGAGAACCTGGAATAGGAATTGAAATCTGCGCCAGAGCTGCTAGAAAAAGCGTTCCACCTGCTACGAGAATGGCATTAGTTAGAACGCTACTTTGAGGCAAGAGGCTTGCTCTAAGAGAGGTAGAAGGAAATGTCATTGGTTTCTCCTTTTGTGATGAAGTTGTGGATGAGCCTACTTCAAGGGAGAATGCATGTATGTCCCGCGCTAATCTCGGTAAAGATCCCGAAGAGGTTGCGGCCATGTTTGATGGTGTGGCCAAACGCTATGACATTGTTAACGATCTCTTGTCTCTTGGCCGGAGTAAGGCCTGGCGCCGAGCGGCAACGAAGATAATCGCTCCGGCCCCTGGCATGAAGATTCTCGATATTGCCGCCGGACCGGGATCTTCCTCGGAGCCCCTGCATAAAGCCGGCGCAACCGTCCTTTCAACTGATTTTTCTGAGGGAATGCTCGCTCAGGGTCGAAAATCCCGCCCATATCTGAGCTTCTCCAAAGCCGACGCCCTAAATCTGCCCTTTGATAATGAGAGCTTCGATGTAGCAACGATCTCCTTTGGCCTGCGAAACACTGCGGATTACCACAAGGCGCTCGCCGAAGCGCTTCGTGTAGTTAAAAAAGGAGGGCGAATGGTCGTTGTTGAGTTCTCCCATCCCACATGGCGCCCCTTTCGAAGCCTGTATATGGGGTATTTGATGCGCGCTCTGCCCGCGATAGCTCGGAAAACAGCATCAAACCCCGATGCCTACCTTTATTTAGCCCAATCAATCAGGGCCTGGCCAGATCAAAGAGGTCTAGCTCAGGCGATGGAGACGGCAGGGTGGAGCGCAGTTACATGGAAAAATCTAACTTTTGGGGTTGTTACAGTTCACATCGGGATAAAGGGCTAGCGGTCATTGGCATAGGCCATACGACTCTAAGATTTCGTACGTGATATCCACATCTAATCTATATGTACCGATACTGGTGCTAGGGGCAATTGGTTTTGGCTTTGCTCTAATTTCGGTAGTTGCAGGCGCACTCACAGGACCCGCCCGTTATAACCGTGCGAAGTTAGATTCATATGAATGCGGAATCGAACCATCTCCACAAGCTGCAGAGGGTGGACGTTTTCCAGTTAAATACTTTTTAACGGCGATGCTTTTTATTATTTTTGATATTGAAATCGTTTTTCTTTATCCATGGGCAGTTACATTTGATCAGCTAGGAGTGTTTGGTTTAGTTGAAATGGCAATCTTTATTGGCACCGTCTTTATTGCTTATGCATACGTCTGGCGCCGTGGCGGATTGGAATGGGATTAAGAAATGGGTCTTGAAGAAAAAATTCCAAGTGGGTTTTTATTAACTTCTGTTGAAAAACTTGCCGGCTACATGCGAAAGAACTCTTTGTGGCCAGCAACTTTTGGCCTTGCCTGTTGTGCAATTGAAATGATGGCTGTTGGCTCTGCTGCGAAGTATGACATTTCCCGTTTTGGCATGGAGGTCTTTCGCGCTTCGCCACGTCAGGCAGATTTAATGATTGTTGCCGGGCGAGTATCAAATAAAATGGCCCCAGTTTTACGTCAAATTTATGATCAAATGTCTTCACCCAAATGGGTTATTGCGATGGGTGCTTGTGCCTCTTCAGGCGGAATGTTTAATAACTACGCAATTGTCCAAGGTGTAGATCATATTGTGCCAGTGGATATCTACCTTCCCGGCTGTCCACCTCGCCCAGAAATGTTAATGGATGCAATTTTAAAGCTTCACGAAAAAATTTATGATGAAAAACTTGGCGCTAATCGTGCACAGATTATTAAGGAAGTTGAACTCGCCGCTATGAATGCGAAACCAACTCACCAGATGAAGGGTTTGCTCGCGTAAATGACTGATTCTGGAATGTTTGGTGCACGCGGTACGGGTGATACCTCCGGTTATGGTGGACTAGCTAGAAGCGCGGCATCGACAGGATCATCTGAGCGTCCTTATGGTGGCTATTTTGATGGTTTAGTTGATGATTTAGAGCGTGCCTACCCTGAGTTTTCAACCTCCATCGAGCGCGTGGTTGTTGATCGCGGTGAACTAACCCTGCATGTAAAACGCGAAAAATTAGTTGAAACATCTATGGTCTTGCGCGATGTATTGAAGTTCGAAATGTGCATGGGTGTCTCTGGTATTCATTACCCTCAAAACACTGGTCGCGAATTAGTAGCTGTCTATCCACTTCTCTCCATGACAAATAACCGCCGAGTTCGTCTCGAAGTATCTGTTTCAGATGCCGATCCACACATCCCGTCACTAGTTGAGGTGTGGGCTGGCAATAACTGGCATGAGCGCGAGACCTTCGACATGTTTGGAATAATCTTTGATTCTCACCCCGGGCTTACTCGGATCTTGATGCCAGATGATTGGCAGGGTCATCCTCAACGCAAAGATTACGCATTAGGTGGAATTGCAGTTGAATACAAAGGCGCAACAATTCCTCCGCCGAGTGAACGTAGGAGCTATTCGTGACAGCATTTGATCCATACGCGCCTTCTCGTGAGACCACTGAAGGTACAGTTTTTTCGGTAACTGGTGGAGATTGGGATTCACTCGTTCAGGAAATTGGTTCGACTAAAGAAGAGCGTGTTGTAGTAAACATGGGTCCACAGCATCCATCCACACACGGAGTTCTACGTTTAATTCTCGAACTTGAAGGCGAGACTGTCACTGAGGTCCGTTGCGGTATTGGATATTTGCACACAGGAATTGAAAAAAACATGGAGTTCCGAAACTGGACGCAGGGAACGACTTTTGTGACCCGTATGGATTACCTAGGTCCAATATTTAATGAGACCGCATACTGTTTAGCGATTGAAAAACTTCTTGGCATTACTAATGATGTTCCGGAGCGTGCCAGCGTTATCCGCGTGATGATGATGGAGCTCAACCGCATCTCATCACATATGGTCGCTCTCGGTACAGGTGCTCTCGAGTTAGGTGCAATTACGCCTATGTTTTTTGCTTTCCGAGAACGTGAGATAGTCCTAGATATCTTTGAGATGATCTCGGGCTTACGCATGAATATGGCTTATATCCGTCCAGGCGGAGTTCAACAAGACCTACCAGAAGGTGCGATTCCTAAGATCCGCGATGCCGTAAAACTCATGCGCAAGAACTTCAAAGACAACACAAACCTTCTTGTCGGAAACTCAATCTGGCTAAAGCGAACACAGGGGATTGGTTATCTCGATTTAGCCGGAGCAACCACGCTTGGCATCACAGGTCCAGTGCTTCGCTCGACAGGCCTTCCGTGGGACTTGCGTAAAATGCAGCCATATTGTGGATATGAAAACTATGACTTTGATGTGGTCACTGCCGATACATGCGATGTTTATGGTCGTTTCTTGATTCGCATGAACGAACTAGAACAATCACTTCGCATTATCGAACAGGCACTCGATAAGTTAGAGGCTCTCGAAGGTGCACCTGTGATGGTGGCCGACAAGAAAATTGCTTGGCCGGCACAGTTAGCCCTTGGTAGTGACGGACTTGGAAATTCGCTTAACCACATCCGAGAAATTATGGGAACTTCAATGGAGTCGCTCATTCACCATTTCAAATTGGTTACTGAGGGCTTTCATGTTCCTGCAGGTCAGGTCTATCAAGGGATTGAATCTCCAAAGGGTGAGCTCGGCGCTCATGTTGTATCCGATGGTGGAACACGTCCATACCGTATGCACTTCCGGGAGCCATCTTTTAATAACTTGCAAGCGACCGCGGCAATGAGTGAAGGTGGAATGATTGCCGACATAATCGCCGCAGTCGCATCAATCGATCCAGTGATGGGAGGCGTTGACCGCTAATGGCTTACTCAAGCGAAGATCTCGCGATAATGGATTCAATTGTTAAGCGTTATCCACGTCCACGTTCGGCAATCATGCCGCTTTTGCACTTTGTTCAATCGCGTGTTGGCTTTGTCAATGGCGAAGGTATTGAAACAATTGCAAAGATTTTGGCCTTAGAAACCGCTGAAGTTACTGCGGTCTCGACGTTTTATACTCAGTACAAGCGCAAGCCCGTTGGTGAATATCACGTTGGTGTATGCACCAATACCTTATGCGCAGTAATGGGAGGGGATGCAATTTTTGCTGGCCTTAAAGAGCATCTAGGGGTGGAGAACGACGGTGTTACTGAAGACGGGAAAGTCTCACTCGAACATATTGAATGTAACGCGGCCTGCGATTATGCACCAGTGGTTATGGCTAATTGGGAGTTTTATGACAATCAAACAGTTCAGTCAGCAAAGGATTTAGTTGATTCAATGCGCGAAGGGAATCCAATCCCACCAACACGTGGTCCAGATACTTTAGTAACGTGGAAAGAGGCATCGGCGGTTCTAGCTGGTATCAATGATGGAAGAGCGCACGAGGGTGTTCAAGCTGGCGCCCCAACTCTTCTCGGTTTAAAAATTTCGAAAGAGGGCAAGTAATGACTGCGTTAACGCCGGTACTTTCAGCACATTGGGATGAAAAGGATTCATTCACGCTTGAGGCATACACGCGTCACGGTGGTTACACAGCTTCACAAAAAGCCTTAGCTATGGATCCCGATGCAGTTATTCAATTAGTAAAAGACTCTGGCCTTCGCGGTCGTGGCGGAGCGGGATTCCCAACTGGAATGAAGTGGGGCTTTATTCCGCAGGGCGATAATAAAGATCACTACTTAGTTGTAAATGCCGATGAGTCTGAGCCAGGTACTTGCAAAGATATGCCGTTACTAATGGCAAACCCACACGTCTTGGTAGAGGGTTGCATTATTGCCGCGCATGCAATTCGTGCGAAGCATGCCTTTATTTACATCCGTGGAGAAGTAACACATATTATCCGCCGACTAAATCAAGCTATAGAAGATGCGTACAAAGCTGGCCATCTTGGCAATGGAGTGGATTTAGTTCTACACGTAGGAGCAGGTGCATATATCTGCGGCGAAGAGACTGCACTATTAGATTCACTTGAAGGTTTTCGCGGTCAACCACGTCTGCGTCCACCATTCCCAGCTATCGCTGGCCTATATGCACGTCCAACAGTAGTAAATAACGTCGAATCCATCTCAGCAGTTCCAGCGATCATAAATAATGGTGCTGATTGGTACCAAGCGATGGGAACTGAAAAAAGCAAGGGTGCAACGCTCTACTCATTATCAGGCCACGTTAATAATCCAGGTCAATTTGAAGCACCACTTGGAATAACTTTACGACAAATTCTTGAACTCTCTGGCGGAATTCGTACTGGGCACACCTTAAAATTCTGGACACCTGGTGGATCATCGACTCCTATTTTTACAGCTGAGCATTTAGATACTCCGCTTGATTACGAAGGCGTAGCCGCTGCCGGATCGATGTTAGGGACGAAAGCGTTACAGATATTTGATGAGACAACGTGTGTTGTACGAGCAGTGCTTCGTTGGACCGAGTTTTATAAACATGAGTCATGCGGAAAGTGCACACCATGTCGTGAAGGCACATGGTGGTTAGTTCAGATAATTCGCGATTTAGAGGCCGGTAGAGGTAGAGAAGAAGATCTTGCAAAACTCTTAGATCTCTGCGACAACATTTTAGGTCGTTCGTTTTGTGCACTCGGCGACGGCGCAACGAGTCCAATTACCTCTTCAATTAAGTATTTCCGTGATGAATACATTGCACATATCACCAACAAAGGGTGTCCATTTGATCCAGTTGCTTCAACACTCTTTGTCGGGGCTGGTGCGTAAGTGGAGACTACTGAAATCGTGGACTTGATCACTGTCGTTATAGATGGTTTTGAAGTTAGTGTTCCGAAGGGAACTTTAGTAATTCGCGCAGCTGAGCAGCTCGGAATTCAGATTCCTCGCTTCTGTGATCACCCACTCTTAGATCCAGTCGGAGCATGCCGGCAGTGTTTAGTCGATATTGAGATTAACGGCCGAGCATTTCCTAAACCGCAGGCATCGTGCACAATTCCGGTTGAGCCAGGAATGATTGTCAAGACACAGCTCACTTCAACTGTTGCCGATAAAGCACAAAAGGGTGTTATGGAGCTTCTGCTTATTAACCACCCTCTGGACTGCCCGGTTTGCGATAAGGGTGGAGAGTGCCCACTTCAAAATCAAGCTATGAGCACTGGTCGCTCTGAAACTCGCTTTGAAGGCGTGAAGCGCACTTTTGAAAAACCAATCAACATTTCATCCCAAGTCTTACTCGATCGTGAACGTTGCGTATTATGCGCGCGCTGCACTCGTTTTTCTGACCAAATTGCCAGCGATCCATTTATTACTCTTAATGAACGAGGTGCACTGCAACAAGTTGGTATTTACGAGAAGCAACCTTTCATGTCATATTTTTCTGGAAATACAGTTCAAATTTGTCCAGTCGGAGCTTTAACTGGTGCCTCATATCGATTCCGTGCTCGTCCATTTGATTTAGTTTCAACTCCATCGGCCTGCGAGCATTGTGCATCGGGCTGCGATATGCGTACTGATGTTCGTCGTGGAAAGACACTTCGTCGCCTAGCTGGTGATGATGCTTCGGTTAACGAAGAGTGGAACTGCGATAAGGGGCGTTGGGCATTTAAGTATGTGACGGCAGTTGATCGCTTAACTCATCCACTTATACGTAATGAAGTGGGAGTACTTGTTCAAGCATCCTGGCCAGAAGCGATTGCGGCTGCGGCTAAAGGCTTGAAAGCAAATACTTCGGCAGTCCTAGTTGGGGGACGTGCAACACATGAGGATGCATATGGATATAGCAAGTTTGCACGTATTGCGCTAGGCACAAATGATATTGATTTTCGTTCAAGGCTTTCTTCAGATGAAGAGCGGGAGTTCTTAGCTGCCCACGTAGTTAGTTCAACGACAACGTATCGCGATATTGATCGTGCCGATCACGTTGTACTAGTTGGCTTTGAACCTGAGGAAGAGTCGCCAATTGTTTTCTTGCGCTTAAATAAGCAGGTACGCAAACGCGCATTGAAAGTTACAGCCATTGCTAGCAAACTTTCTATTGGAGTTGAAAAACTCAAAGGTGAGTTTGTGAAGGTTGCACCAGGACAAGAGGCTGCCGCACTATCTTCGCTTGCATTAACTACTAAATCAATTATTCTCGTCGGAGAACGTGCGTCTGAAAGTGCAGGAGTATTAACGGCAGTTGCCGCTTTGGCAGATTCAACTGGTGCGAAAATCGCTTGGATTCCACGTCGGGCAGGTGAGCGTGGTGCTTTAGAAGCTGGGGCAATTGGAAATTTATTGCCAGGCGGACGGCCAGTCATAGATGCCTCAGCCCGCGTAGATATTGCTGCGCTTTGGGGCGTGCCATCACTTCCGGCAACTGTTGGCCGAAGTAGCGACGAAATCTACGCCGCGGTTAAATCAGGTTTGATTGGGGCGCTCATTATTGGTGGAGTCGACCCACTCGATTCTAATAACAGTACCGCAGCCCTTGAAGCTCTTGATAAAGCATTTGTTGTCAGCTTAGAAATCGCTCCAAGTGAAGTGAGCGCTCGCGCAGATGTAGTTCTGCCAGTCGCTGCAATAACCGAAAAGAGTGGATCATTTCTAAACTGGGAAGGACGGGCACGTTCATTTGATGCCGCGGTTCATGGGTCACTCAATCGCAGCGATCTTCGAATTCTCTCAATGATTGCCGAGGAAATGGGTGCGCAATTGAACCTCGGAACCGTAACCGCTGCAGCCAAAGAGATTGCATCTCTCGGTGCGTGGGATGGTGCACGAGCATCAATGAAGCCAGTGAATCCAACTGATGCTCCAACATTAAGTGAGAATCAATTTATTCTTAACTCGTGGCGCCGCTTGCTAGATCTTGGCACACTGCAAAAAGGTGAAGAAAATTTAGCTGGTACAGCACGCCAAACCGTTGCAGTTATTTCGCCAAATCGCGCACACGCAATGGGCGTTGCCGATGGAGATCTCTTAAATATTTCAACATCTCACGGTTCGGTAACCTTAGCTGCGCTAGTTGACGATATTCATGACGATGCAATTTGGGCGCCACGTAATTCACGAGGCTCTCAATTACTTGTAAACCTAGGCGCTGGACATGGCGCAGTAGTTACGGTGGTGAAGCTATGACAACAGCGCAGTTAATTGGAGCAGATCCAGGTTGGTTAATCACTGTAAAGGCTTTACTTGTCTTTGTCTTTTGTGTTGTGCTCACACTGCTTTCTGTGTGGGGAGAGCGTCGCCTAGTTGCTCGCATGCAACAACGCCCTGGGCCTAACCGCGTCGGTCCATTTGGTTTAATCCAAGCTCTGGCCGATGGCGTAAAACTTGCACTCAAAGAGGACATCATTCCTGCGGCTGCAGACAAGATTGTCTTTGTGATAGCCCCGATTATCAGCGCTACTACCTGCTTTATGTCTTTTGCCGTATTTCCAATTACCGGCCCGGTAACTCTCTTTGGAGAGAAAACTGCAATGCAACTGACCGATCTCCCCATCGGAGTTCTCTACGTCTTAGCTATCACCTCGGTAGGTGTTTATGGAATTATTTTAGCCGGTTGGTCATCGGGCTCTACGTATCCACTTCTCGGAGGACTCCGTTCAAGTGCGCAGGTAATTTCTTATGAGATAGCAATGGGTCTCTCTCTTGTCGCTGTTTTTATCTATGCAGGTTCGATGTCAACATCTGACATCGTGGCCGCTCAATCCACAACTTGGTATGCAGTCGTCCTGTTCCCATCATTTGTTGTCTATGCAATATCTATGGTCGGTGAAACTAATCGCGCACCATTTGATTTAGCAGAAGCAGAAGGCGAGCTTGTCGGTGGTTTTCATACTGAGTACTCATCACTCAAATTTGCACTCTTTTTCTTAGCTGAATATGTCAACATTATCGCTGTATCAGCCCTTGCAACAACTCTCTTTCTCGGTGGATATCACGCACCACCATTCCTTGGCTTTACCGAAAACTGGCTAGGTGGTTGGTTTACCGCATTCTGGTTCTTCTCAAAAGTTTTGATTTTCTTCTTTGTATTCGTTTGGCTGCGTGGAACACTTCCTCGACTTCGCTATGACCAGTTCATGCAGTTTGGTTGGAAAGTATTGATTCCAGTGTCAATCGTTTGGATCCTAGTAGTCGCAACACTTCGAGTGATGTCTTTACAAGGTGCTCCACGATTAACTGTTGTTGCCTTCGCTAGCTTCGTAGTACTTCTCGTTATGGTGGTCAACATCGCCTTCGATAATGCAAAGAATAAGAAAAAATTTCTAGTGTTCAATGATGCAACAGCACCTAGCTTTGCAATTCCAGAGCTGCCAATGAATATTTCCTCGGTTAATGTTTCTGAACACAGCAATGGAGGCGACCGTGGCTGAGATCGAACCTTTAAAAAACAGCGATGTAGATTTGAAAAAAGTAGAATTCACACAGGTTGATCAGCCAGGCCCAGTAGGGTTGATAGGTCATATGAAGGGATTCTGGACCACTTTTTCTACAATATTTAAGAAGCCTGAAACTGTTGAATACCCTGAAGTTAAAGCCCCTACCCAAGAACGCTTCCATGGACGCCACCAGCTCAATCGCCACCCAGATGGTCTTGAAAAATGTATTGGCTGCGAACTATGCGCTTGGGCTTGTCCGGCCGATGCGATCTATGTTGAAGGTGCTGATAACACCGAAGAACTTCGGATGTCACCTGGTGAGCGTTATGGCAAGGTCTATCAAATTAACTATCTGCGCTGTGTTTTTTGTGGATTATGTATAGAAGCGTGTCCAACGCGCGCCTTAACAATGACTAATGAGTATGAGCTTGCCGATGATTCGCGCGAAAAACTCATCTTTGAAAAGGATGACTTGCTTGGACCATTGCGTGCAGGAATGTTAATGCCACCGCATCCAATGTATCCAGATATGGATGATTCGAACTATTACAAAGGTGACGTGCTTGGCGCTCATCCGTCGCAGGAGGTAAACAAATGAGCGATCTAGCATTACAAGTTGGTCAGACTGCAGCGCCAGAAGCGACGCTCTTTTGGATTCTCGCACCTCTAACTTTTATTGCCGCGCTTGGTATGTTACTTGTTAAAAAAGCGGTGCACTCAGCAATTTTAATGGCATTCGTAATGATCGCCCTTGCTGTTTTTTATATCGCGCAAGGTGCACCATTTCTCGGAATTGTGCAGATAGTTGTTTACACCGGCGCGGTAATGATGCTCTTCCTCTTTATTCTTATGTTGGTAGGTGTTGATTCATCGGATTCGCTAACTGAAACAATTCGTAGATTGCGACCTATTGCAATTACGGCCGCCCTTGGTTTTGGTGGACTAATGGTTTCTTTACTTGCACGTGCAACTCTCGGTCGCACAGCCGTTGGAGTCGAGGTGGCAAATTCCGACGGAAACGTTGAAGGAATTGCACAACTCCTGTTCTCAACTTTTGTTTGGCCATTCGAAGTTGTTTCCGCGCTCTTAATTACCGCCGCCCTTGGTGCAATGGTTTTGGCCCACCACCATCGAATTCAAGAACGCCCAACACAGCGCCAACTCTCAATAGAGCGATTTCGAGGGGAATCACTTGCAAATGCCGCCGGACTGCCAGCGCCAGGTGTTTTCGCGCGTCACAATGCAGTAGATGTTCCAGCGTTATTGCCAGATGGCACAGCCTCGACTGCATCGATTAATGCCAGCTTAAAGGCTCGCGGAGATGTCTTAGATTCATCACTTTTCGAACTCGGCACCGTCGATACAAGTATTGAGGAGGAGAAGTAGAATGAATGCCGCTAACTACCTCTACCTTTCAGCACTTCTATTCACAGTTGGCGCAGTTGGTGTCGTTGTTCGCCGTAATGCAATTGTTGTATTTATGTGCGTTGAATTGATGCTCAATGCTGCAAATCTCTCTTTCGTAACATTTTCTCGCATCAATGGGGATCTCAATGGTCAGGTAATTGCCTTCTTTACGATGGTGGTAGCAGCGTGTGAAGTTGTGGTTGGTTTGGCAATTATCGTGACGATTTATCGCTCACGTCGTTCGGCATCCGTTGATGATGCTAGTTTGTTGAAGCGATAAATATGATGACTTCAAATAGCCTCGTGTATCTAATCGCACTGCCTCTTGCTGGCGCTGTGATACTCCTACTTGCAGGACGTCGAAGCGATAAGTGGGGGCATTTACTTGCCACGGCGCTTTCAGCCTCATCCTTTTTCGTAGGACTTTATCAACTCTCCTTGATGCTCGGCCGTTCAAATGAGCAGCGCCCAGTAACCCAAAAACTCTTTGAGTGGATTTCGGTTGGAACGTTTAAGATTGACGCTGGCTTACTTCTTGATCAACTTTCTATTTGTTTTGTACTTTTAATTACAGGCGTAGGCACGTTGATTCATATTTACTCTATTTCTTATATGTCTCATGACCCAGATCGTCGACGTTTTTTTGCCTTCCTGAATCTCTTCATCGCATCGATGTTGCTACTCGTTTTGGGAGATAGTTACCTCAATCTTTACGTAGGTTGGGAGGGTGTAGGTCTTGCTTCGTACCTCCTAATCGGATTCTGGAACCAGAAACCGGCCTATGCGACTGCATCTAAAAAAGCCTTTGTTATGAATCGTGTTGGCGACATGGGACTCTCTTTTGCCATCATGATTGCCTTTGCCACGATGGGTACTGTTTCTTTTAGTGGAGTTAAAGCTGCAGCCGAACATACATCGACGGCCGCGCTAACAGGTATTGGCATTATGTTACTCATTGCAGCTACAGGAAAATCAGCGCAATTCCCGCTCCAGGCATGGCTTGGCGATGCAATGGCGGGCCCAACTCCGGTTTCAGCCTTAATTCACGCCGCAACCATGGTAACTGCGGGTGTGTATCTCATTACTCGCTCAAACTTCATCTTTGATGCAGCTCCAACTGCACAGTTGTTAGTAGTGATTGTTGGTGCAATTACTTTAATGTTTGGTGCGTTAATCGGTACCGCAAAAGATGACATTAAAAAGGCACTTGCCGCATCGACGATGTCGCAAATTGGTTACATGATTTTAGGCGCCGGCCTTGGTCCAGTTGGATATGCATTTGCCATTATGCACCTGCTCACTCATGGCTTCTTTAAAGCTGGAATGTTCCTTGGAGCAGGATCCGTTATGCATGGAATGAACGATGAAGTAAATATGCGCAAATACGGTGCACTTCGAAAGTTCATGCCGATTACGTTTGTAACTTTTGGTTTAGGGTACTTAGCAATCTTAGGAGTTCCACCATTTGCTGGTTTCTATTCAAAAGATATGATTATTGAGACGGCATTTAACTCTGGCGGCATAAAAGGAATCATTCTTGGAACTGTCACACTATTGGGTGCTGGAATAACCGCTTTTTATATGACACGCGTAATGATTCTTACATTTACTGGCACATCACGGTGGGATGAAGAGGCACATCCTCACGAATCCCCATGGTTGATGTGGTTACCGATGGCGATTCTCGCAGCAGGTTCGGTTACATCAGGATATTTATTAAGCCATGGAGACGCCCTAGTTAACTGGCTATCGCCTCTATTTGAAACCCATGGCGAACATGAAGAACTCTTGTCACCGATACTAGTTTCGGCCCTGGCTTTAGCAATGGTTGCGATCGGTGTTGCATTCGCCTTTATTAAATATTCACTAAACGAAGTTGATGCAGATTCTCCTTCGGACGTTTCGATTTTTACCAAAATTGTGCGCCAAGATCTTATGCAAGACCGCTTCAATGAAGCAGTCTTTATGCGCCCAGGTCAAGTGCTTACCGAGGTTTTAGTTAAGAGCGATGAAGTAGTAATCGATGGGGCGGTTCGTGGAGTTGGGCGAGCGGCGTTAGGTTCAGGTGCATCTCTGCGTAGGATTCAGTCGGGCTTTGTCCGTAGTTATGCGATGTTAATTTTGATTGGTGCAGTCGCACTTGTCGCAGCGATTTGGGTGGTGACTCAATAATGATGTGGTTAACACTCTTGATGGTTTTGCCTCTCGTGGGTTCAGTAGTAGTAGCTGGTCTTCCCAAGGCAAATGAGAAATTAGTTAAGCAAGTAGCTTTAGCTACAACCCTGATTGTCATGGGTGTAACTATTGCGATGGCAGTTGGTTTCGAACGCGATAATGTGGAACTTCAATTCGTTGAAAAGTATGCATGGATTCCTTCCTTTGGAATTAATTACGCGCTAGGGATAGATGGTTTAGCACTTGTATTGATTCTAATGTCTACAATTCTGGCACCTGTTGTTGTTCTGGCTGGTTGGAATGAAGCCCATGGCGGACGTTGGAGTGTTAAAACTTTCTATATTCTGATTCTCGTTCTTGAAACCATGATGATTGGCGTCTTTGCAGCAACCGATGTCTTCCTTTTTTACGTAATTTTTGAAGCGATGTTGATTCCGGTCTATTTCCTTATTGGGGGATATGGCACTGGTGAACGATCGGCCACGGCAGTTAAGTTTTTAATTTATAGCCTCTTTGGTGGTTTGTTGATGTTGGCCTCCATCATTGCACTCTATGTAATGTCAGGCGCTCAAGGTGGACACACATTTGATCTGGCTGCACTTTCAAGCCTTGAAATGAGTTCAACTACTCAGAACTTCCTATTTTTAGGATTCTTCATAGCCTTTGCAATTAAAGCGCCACTCTGGCCTCTCCATACATGGCTTCCCGATGCCGCCCAATCGGCTACACCAGGAACTTCCGTACTGCTTTTGGGCGTACTCGATAAAGTAGGAACGTTTGGAATGATTCGTTACTGCCTCTCGCTATTTCCTGAGGCGAGCAAAACCTTCACACCATTAATTCTTGTCTTGGCCGTAATCTCAATCATCTACGGAGCATTTTTGGCTATCGGACAACGTGATTTAAAACGTCTCATTGCCTTTACGTCGATTTCCCACTTCGGTTTCATCACTATGGGAATCTTCGCTATGACCTCCCAAAGCCAAAGCGGGGCGACTTTATACATGTTTAATCATGGTTTTTCGACGGCAGCGCTCTTCCTTGTCGGCGGCTGGATGATTTCGCGTCGTGGCTCTTCCACAATCGCAGACTTTGGCGGATTGCAACGGGTGACGCCCGTAATGGCTTGGATGTTCTTCCTTGCCGGAATGTCTTCTCTTGCCCTTCCAGGACTTTCAAGCTTCGTGAGTGAGTTCCTAGTATTAATTGGAACTTTCACTCGCTATCCAGTTCATGCAATTGTCGCAACATTTGGAATTGTTTTAGCTGCGCTATACATTCTGATTCCTGTACAAAAAGCTTTACATGGACCAACTACGCCTGGCAATGAGAAGCTAAGTGATTTAAACCTCCGAGAAAGGGTTGCCATCGCTCCAGTTATTGCAATTATTGTTGTACTTGGCTTCTATCCATCGCCACTACTTAAAGTCATCAATCCAGCGGCATCACATGTCATCGCTCAATTTGGCTTCAGCGATCCAGTGCCGAGTTTGAATAGTGGGGGTAAGTAATGACATTTACATCACCAGTTCTTAACTACACACTTCTCTCACCAATGATAATTCTCCTTGCCGGTGCACTTATTGGCGTGCTTGTCGAAGCATTCGTATCAAAAGCACTTCGCCCAATAGTTCAGTTGAGTGTCACCATCGGCACGCTAGTATTATCGCTCGCGCAAGTGTGGCGAATTCGAGATGAAGAATCTACAACAGCTGCAATGGGATCGGTAGTAATAGATGGCCCAGCGATTTTGTTGCAGGCATCAATACTTATCATCTCGATTATCTCTGTCTTTCTCATTGCAGACACAGATCATTTCACTGCTCTCGCCGCCGCCCTACCGGGCTCTGATGAAGAGCTCCACGCAGTGCGGACAGGCAATCAAGTAACCGAAATTTATCCACTAACTCTTTTTGCAATCTCTGGAATGATGTTATTTCCAGTTTCAAGTGATTTAATTACACTTTTTGTTGCCCTTGAAATGCTCTCATTGCCACTCTATTTAATGGCCGGGCTTTCACGCCGCCGCCGATTAGCATCGCAGGAAGCAGCGTTGAAATACTTCTTACTGGGCGCGTTTTCATCGGCGTTTTTCCTCTTCGGAATGGCTTATTTATACGGCTATTCAGGCTCTGTAACCTTTGCTGGAATTCGCGAATCCGTAGTCGGCGGTAGTGGTAACGATGTATTACTTCTAATCGGTATCGCCTTTGTTTCAATTGGTCTGCTCTTTAAAGTCGGAGCAGTACCGTTTCATGCCTGGTCACCCGATGTCTATCAGGGTGCACCAACTCCAGTAACTGGTTTCATGGCAGCGGCAACGAAGGTTGCAGCCTTTGGCGCAATGCTGCGTATTTATTACACGGTTTTTGCAAATGCGGAATGGTCATGGTCGCCCCTGCTCTCAGCGATTGCAATCATTACAATGTTATTTGGTTCATTGGTGGCCATAGCCCAACGCGATGTGAAACGTATGTTGGCTTACTCATCAATAGCACATGCCGGTTTCCTTCTTGCAGGTGTTATTGCTCTAAATAAAGCCGGTCTTGAAGCTTCAATCTTCTACTTATTTGCATACGGAGTTGCAACAGTTGGCGCATTTGCAGTTGTAACTTTGGTGCGAGATTCAGGTGGAGAAGTAACTGATTTGAACCGTTGGAAAGGTTTAGGCAAACGTTCACCATGGGTAGCTGCAACCTTTGCTGGATTCCTATTAGCATTTGCTGGAATTCCTCTGACAAGCGGCTTCATCGGAAAGTTTTCTATCTTTTCGGCGGCCTATGAAAATGGAGCTAAAGGCGTTGTAATCGCGGGCGTTCTTTCAAGTGCAGTTGCCGCTTTCTTCTACATTCGTGTAATTGTCTTGATGTACTTTACTGATCCAATTCAAGATGGTACTAGTGTAGAAATTCCATCCATATTAACTCGTACTGCAGTGATCTTTTCGATAGCTCTCACTATTCTGCTTGGTATTTACCCAGCACCGCTTCTGACAATGATCACAAACTTCTCAACCTTTATTCGCTGATGTCGTCATTTGGAATTCCAAACATTGCTCCAGAGCTTGAAGCGACCCTGGTCACTCAAATGGCTCAAGTTGAAAACCTGCTTTCAAACCACACTAAAAGCGAATATCCCTTTGTAGATGAGACTGGCCACCACTTACTTGCCGCAGGCGGTAAGCGCCTTCGCCCGTTGTTAACCCTATTAACCGCTCAATTTGGCGATCCAACCAGACCCGGCGTCATCGCCGCCGCCGTTGCCTGCGAAATAACCCACCTTGCAACGCTCTATCACGATGACGTTATGGATGAAGCGCCTCTGCGTCGTGGTGTAGAGAGTGCAAATATTCGCTGGGGCAACACCATCGCAATCTTGACGGGTGACTTTCTTTTTGCAAAATCATCTGACTTACTGGCCGATCTTGGAGCTGAAGCAGTTCGTTTACAGGCCCGAACTTTCGAACGACTTGTAGTTGGCCAGATCATGGAGGTTCAAGGACCTGCTTCGGGCCAAGACCCTTTGGAACATTATTTAAAGGTCGTCGCCGATAAAACCGGTTCGTTAATTGCAGCAAGTGCGCGCTATGGGGGAATGGTTTCCGGAGCGCCTGCAGATATCACCGATACCGTTACTTTATTTGGCGAAAAAATCGGAGTTGCCTTTCAATTAGCCGATGATGTAATCGATATTGCAAGTGAGTCAAATCAATCGGGTAAAACACCAGGCACTGATTTACGTGAAGGCGTTCCGACCCTTGTGACTTTAAATGTCATGAAATCTACCGATCCTGCCGACCGCGAACTTCAGCATTTACTGTCTGCACCCATTAAGGATGAAACGACTGTTGCGCATGTGTTAGTCACCCTTCGCAATCACCAAGCTTTAGATGAATCACGTGATCAGTTACATCAAGTAGCACGCGCGGCCAGGCTTGCCCTTGGGCCACTTCCAGTCAGTGATGCAACTGGTGCATTGATGTCGTTATGCGATGCTGTTATTGACCGCTCGGCCTGATTTAACTAAATCAATAGCCAGTGTTATAAGCGCAATCCAGATGATCAGAAATCCGATCCAACGTGCCATTGGCATATCTTCATGTCGAACCCATACTCCAATTGAAAACTGAATCGTTGGAGTTATGTATTGCAATAGACCAATAACTGTAAGGGGTAAACGAGTTGTAGAACCATTAAAGAGTAGAAGCGGAATTGCTGTTACCGCACCAGCGCTAATGAGAAGAATGGTGATACCCGGACCATGGCCAAACTGTCCGGTGCCGTTATTGCCTATATAAATCAGATATAACAGGTATGGCAGGCTTGCTATAAGTGTTTCAATGGCTAAACCCTCGAGCGCGCCAAGACCAAGTTGTTTCTTAATAAAGCCGTAACTACCCCAAGAGATAGCTAACGTAAGTGCGATCCATGGCAAACGGCCGTAATCAAATGTGAGCACTAAAACGCCAAAAGTTGCAATGCCAACAGCGCTCCACTGAAGAACACGCATTTTTTCCTTCAAAATTATGACTCCAAAACCAATCATGACTAATGGATTTATGTAGTAACCCAACGATGCTTCGACAACATGGCCATTATTGGTCGCCCAAATATAAACCAACCAGTTTATGGATATTAAAATTGAAGTTAGAAATAACTTTGCTGCTACTTTTGGTTTCTTCATAGTTTCACGAGTCGCTCTCAACGATTTCGTAATTGCTAAGATGATAATACAAAAGACCATAGTCCAAACCGCACGATGCGAAACTATTTCAAGTGCCGATGCAGGTTCGAGCAATGGCCAATACAAAGGGAATAGACCCCAGAGAACGTAGGCACTTACCCCAAAGAGCAGGCCTGTTTTATCTTTACTCAATTATCTAAAGTTCGTAAATTGAACTGCGAAATCCCAGCCACCATCTTTAATCATTGCCATAGTCTCTTGCAAATCATCTCGACTTTTTGATGTTACCCGTAATTCATCACCTTGTATTTGCGTTTTAATAGATTTAGGTCCTTCATCGCGCAAAAATTTCGCAATCTTCTTAGCATTCTCCGTCGAGATGCCCTCTTTCAACGGTGCGGCAATCTTATAAATTTTGCCGGATAAGAAAGGTGCACCCGCATCTAAATGCTTGAGGGAAACTCCGCGTTTAATCATTTTATCTTTGACCACATCGAGGGCGGCCTTAGCTCGCTCCTCCGTATCTGCCTCAATTAATATCTTTTCGCCCTCTAACTCGATCTTTGAGCCAGTATTTTTAAAATCAAATCGGGTATCTATCTCTCGGATCGCCTGATTAATGGCGTTATCGAGCTCCATACGGTCGATTTTGGAGGTTACATCGAAACTGCTATCTGCTGCCACAGTGGGGCTCCATTCACTCGAAAAAGCGCGGTTTGTGCGCCTACTCGCCTAAGGTATCCTTTCCCTTCGCACTATCCATAATTGCCGCACTACTTGTTCGACCTTGGCGGGTTGCCCGAGCGGCCAATGGGAGGGGACTGTAAATCCCCCGGCTCTGCCTTCGAAGGTTCAAATCCTTCACCCGCCACCAGTAAAGAGTTGAATGCACCTTTACCTTGTTTCTGAGGTTCAATATTAATTCAAGAGAACTCTGGCTTGTCGTAGAAGCGCGATTGCGCAGTTTACTGCCGCATCAGCTTGGGCTTTCCCAAGGGGGGTAGCAAAGTATCTTGACTGATTACGAGCCTTGCGAAGATTTTCAAAATCTTCTGCTGCATTTTGAGCAGGCGTTCCCTCAAAAAATATTATCAACACTTCTCCAATGGAGATGTGTTGTCCGACCCCGTTGGAAGTCCTGAAACCATAGGCTGCTAACAAAGCCTCGCCAATATCGTGGGCGGCGTTATAGCCACCGTCATATCGCAAATGATGGGTTTTTATTGGTGCCAAATACGGGTACAAGTCCACCGTTTCGAACTTGACGCAAGAATGGGGTCTCTTCCATCCACTCACGTGAAGTGAGAATAACTGGGTTCACTTCCCAGCCAAGTTTTTTACCCACAGTTGTGCAAGCCATATTCACCTGACGAATTTCGGGTGTTCCTACAACCAGTACATCAATATCCTTTGGCAGATTGCCAATCTCGCCAACTATTCGATTTGCCCATGATCCAAAGAGTGCAACCCATTCAATACCAACAATGGAGGAAAGTTCTTTTTTAAGCAATGGGATTGGCCCTGAGATTACCTCGAGCAAATCGCGAAGAGGTCGATAAATTGGGGAGTCACGATTCGGTTTGAAAAATCGATAATTCCCGACGCGATCTTCAGAGATGATTCCAAATTTGTGAAGTCGCACCACTTCTCTATGAAGTGTGGGGTAGGGAGTTTTTAACTTACTGCTGAGTTCTTGAACCGTGAACCCCTTATCTGAGAAAAAAAGCGCCACAAGAAGATCAGCTTGATTGTCAGATCTAAATAATGGGAGTGGAAGAAGGTTTCCGAATCTCATAATATTGATAGTAATCTCAATATTGTTGATACTCAACTAGTAGGCCAATGGGAGGGAACTGTAAATCCCCATACCTTCGAAGGTCCAAATCCGTGCGCCAAGCCACCAGCACCACTGACATTCAGTATCCTGAAAGCGCTATCTGCGTTGGATTTTCGACTCCGAAATTTGAACAAGTCTTCTTGGTTGCATCAACCAGTCCGATTATGAATGTTCCACATGCTCGGGATGCTGCTCCGTCGTTGGTTTTGCATCGCCCGTGCCACTTACCTTTGGGCCAATGACGAAGGCTGAGAGCGAAAATAGCAGTGTAAAAATGAGGACTCCGATAGCTGGAGCGCGCCAAGTTTTAAATCGTCGGTGCAGGCGCACTAGCATCGGAATCGAAAAGAGAAAGCCCAGCGCACCAAAGAGAGCCGTTCCTCCCGATCCAGCGACGAGCGCAGTACCAGCCAGAAACCCGACGTGATGGAGAATGTGTGGAAGCAGACCCATTACCAAACCCATGGCTCCGGCAAGTGCGCTCCAAATGGAGCGTATCCGATCCCGCCAAGTCAATCCCCTCTCAACTTGTGCCATGGTGACCTCCAACTTTCCTCAAATTATTTCATAGTGCAAGAAGCACCAAAGTTTCAAGGCTTAAGAACTATTCTAATAGGATTGTTAATCTTACTTTCCAACTGTTGTAAAGCTAAGCCAGCATCTTCGAGTGGAAACATCGCCGAAATAGAGGCCGAGAGATCGAGTTTGCCCTCCTTTAAAAGTGCGACTAACTCTTCGGTGTGATGTGGCTCAGATCCGTAATGTCCCAAAATTTGATTTCGCTTATACACAAATGCCATGTCATTCGGAATCACAACCGCCTCATTGGCGATTCCAATTATGACTAAACGTCCCCCTTCGGCTAACAGTGGCAGCGCTTGAATTCGAACTGCACCCACACCGGCGAAATCAAAAGCAGCATTGACTCCTCGACCATTAGTTGCCGCACGGATTTTCTTAGAAAATTCGGCATCACTTGGATCTAAGGCAAGATCTGCACCGACCATTAATGCGCGCTCACGTGCAAGAGGCAGTGGATCAACCGCGATTGTTGGAGATGAGCCAATTATCTTTAAGAGTTGAACGGCGTGAATCCCAAGTCCGCCGAGACCGAACACCATGCTTGATTCACCTGATTCAACTTTAGCTGTTTGCGAAATTGCAGCCCATGGTGTTGATACTGCATCAGGAATGATGCAGGCCTGTTCAAAACTTAACTCGTCATGTATAGCAACTAACGTGCTCACATCAGCGATCATGAATTCTGCAAAACCGCCATCAAAATCAAATCCCTGTGTTCGGACGCGACCTTTTGCATCTCTAATGCCTGCACAAACAATTACTCGATTCCCAATCTTCCAATCTGAAACATCTGAGCCTAAAGATTCAATTACGCCGGCAACTTCATGTCCCATTGTTACTTCGTCGCCCTCTAAATACCCTGGCGAGAGTGTCGAATCAAGCAAGTGAACATCGGAGAGACATACACCAGCTGCTTCAACTTTAATTCGAACCTGTTGTGGACCAGGCAGCGGAATTGGAAAATCGACGATTTGGAACTCTCTGGTACTTATTTTTATTCGTCCGGCGCGCATCAAATCATCCTCATCGCTCGATTTATCATAATGTTCACTGCATCACCAAAGCCTGCGAAGGCGGGATTGGACGTCTGTCCTGCAAAATATCGAGCCCAGATCTGTTGCAAAATCACGGTTAATCTGAAAACTCCAAAGATTTCATAATAAGTGAAGTCTTCACATCCCCACTCTGTTTTTTCAAGATATCTGGCTATGAACTCATCTCGAGTTGGCATTCCGGGCAGATGAGTTGGTTGTCGGCGCAGCGCTGCAAAGGCAGGTTCATCATTGCGGTCGATCCAGTAAGCCATCGACGAACCTAAATCCATCAATGGGTCACCAATGGTCGCCAACTCCCAATCGAGGGCACCAACTAATTGTGGTCCATTTTCTAGATTCAGAACTAAATTATCTAATCTCCAATCGCCATGAATAACACAAGATGCAACGTCGTCTGGTTGATACTGGTCCAGCCACTTCATAAGAGTTTCAGCATCTGCTACATCAGGAGTACGAGCAGCTCTATATCTTCTAGACCAGCCCTCCACTTGGCGTCCAACATAACCAGGACCCTTACTCAATTGCGAAAGCGGGGCTGAATCAACATGGTGAAGTGAAACTAAGCCATCAATAACTAAATCTCCAATAAGTTCTATATCTTGAAGAGTTAGAGATAAATCTTTCGGCAAATCTCGTCTTAAGATTACCCCTTCAATTTTTTTCATCACATAAAAGTCGGATCCGATAACTGAAGGATCTTGACAAAGGGCGACAACTTTTGGAACAAGTGGAAAATCCGGAAGCAAAGTTTTTTGAATTAAGAACTCACGTTTCATATCATGGGCAGAAGCGGCCTTCGTTCCTACCGGGGGACGCCTCAGAATGAGTTCCTGATCTTTATATGTAAGCAGATACGTTAAATTGGATGCACCTGCACCAAATTGTTGAACAAGTGGAATTTCTGTTGGCACGTCAGCATTTTGCTGTAACCATTCATGAACCGCATCGACATCAAAGGAGTCTTCGGCGCGCACTTCTCCAAGTTCAGAGCTCATTTTCTAGAGCTGGGATGGCTTTTTAGTTCAATTCGCGCAATGTCTCGAAGGTGTACTTCATCTGGTCCATCGACAATACGAAGTGTACGAATGCCTGCGAACATCGCAGCCAATGGCGTATCTTGGCTAACACCGGCGGCCCCATGAGTTTGAATCGCATGATCGATAATTTTCTCTGCCATTCTTGGAACAACGACTTTAATCGCGGCAATTTCTTTTCGCGCAGCTTTTGCGCCAACAGTATCTATTAGCCACGCTGTCTTTAGTACGAGGAGTCGCGCCTGTTCAATATCGATTCGAGCATTGGCAATCCACTCCTGAATAACGCCTTGCTGATTTAATCCTTTTCCAAATGCCGTTCTCTCAGCTGAGCGGTTAACCATGAGAGATAAAGCCCTCTCGGCCATTCCGATGGCGCGCATGCAGTGGTGTACTCGACCCGGTCCTAATCGGGCTTGTGCAATTTCAAAGCCAGATCCCGCTTCACCTATTAAATTAGCAACTGGAACTTTTACGTTTTCAAAGAGAATCTCAGCATGACCATGTTGATCCTCGTAGCCAAAGACCGTTAGATTTCTTACAATACTTAAACCAGGCGTATCCATCGGCACCAAGACCATCGATTGACGCCGATAACTTTCAGCATCTGGATCAGTGAGACCCATAACTATTAACACGTGGCACCGTGGATCCATAGCACCCGTTGTCCACCATTTGCGGCCGTTGATTACGAACTCGTCGCCAGTGCGTTTAATAGAGGTAGAAATATTGCTGGCATCACTTGATGCAACATCGGGCTCGGTCATCGCAAAACCAGAGCGGATTTCGCCACGCAATAGCGGTTCAAGCCACTGCTGTTTTTGTGCTTCGTTGCCGAAAAGATGCAAGACCTCCATATTTCCAGTATCTGGTGCCGAGCAGTTAAGAGCTTCAGGTGCTATCTCCGGAGACCAGCCAGTGATTTCGGCCAACGCCGCATAATCCGTGACAGTTAAACCGTGCGCAGGTTCATGTGAATCTGGGAGAAATAAATTCCATAGCCCTTTTGCTCTCGCATATTCCTTCAACTCCTCAATTACTGCAGGTAAGACATGAGGTTGACCAGAAATTTTTAACGCTTCGCGCTGCTCGTGATAAATCGGTTCAGATGGCAGCACTTTGTGTTCCATGAAAGTGCGAAGGCGATCAAGGTATTCCTCAGCCTTTAAGCTGTTATTAAACTCCATGGTAGTACCGTACGCATAGTGCACTAAAAAAGGGAGAGCCTTATGAATGTTTTAGATACTTTTCGTCTTGACGGCAAAGTGGCCGTTGTCACAGGTGCATCGTCAGGATTAGGCGTTGCATTTGCGCAAGCTTTAGCCCAAGCTGGAGCAGATCTTGTATTAGGTGCACGTAGAGTCGAGCGGTTGCCTGAAACCGGTGCACTCGTTGAAGCTGAGAATAGAAATTATGTTGCGCTAAAAACAGATGTAACAAAGCCCGAGGAATGCTCCGCACTCATTGCGCTAGCAATAGAACGATTTGGAAGAGTAGATATATTGGTTAATAACGCCGGAGTAGGAACTGCAATCCCCGCAACATCTGAAACCCCCGAGCAGTTTAGAAATGTCATTGATGTAAATTTGATGGGTTCATATTGGATGGCACAAGCCTTTGCGCGTGCAGCAAAAAGCGGCGGTGCGATAGTTAATATCTCGAGCATTCTTGGTATGCGCCCGGGAGGGTTGCCCCAAGCTGCCTATGCATCTAGTAAAGCCGGAGTAATTGGATTGACTCGTGATCTAGCAGCACAGTGGACGGCGCGAAAGGGAATTCGCGTCAATGCGCTTGCACCTGGATTTTTTCCATCGGAAATGACCGATGAGTTGCCAGATGCGACTATTGAAATGGTGCGAACACTGACGGCGGCCCAGCGAATAGGTCGAGTTGAAGAGCTCGCATCCACTCTTATTTGGCTAGTAAGTGATGCATCCTCTTATGTTTCAGGTGTGACCGTGCCGGTTGATGGCGGCTTTGTCATGCCTTAGCCTTTACTTTAATAGCCTTTGCGCGTGTCCACCCACATTTTAGGAACTACCGTGAAGAAACGTATTGGATTGTTATCAGGCCTTTAAAGTTTTACAGGTAGTGAGATTAATCCCCGCAGTGCGACATCTTTTCTCCATGATAATTTAACCTTCGAATCTTTCAACGCAATCTTAGGAAATCTGTGAAGTATTTCTTTTATTATCTCTTGGCCCTCTATACGAGCAAGAGGTGCACCTAAACAAACATGAACTCCACGTCCGAAAGCTAAGTGTTTTCTGGTGTCACGATGTATATCAAATCGATCGGGATTCTCAAATACACTCTCATCACGATTGGCCGATGAAAGCATTGGAAGTACCAATTCACCTTGGGGAATTGTGACACCTCCAACATCCATATGCCGCTTTGTAATCCTCCACGAACGAGGCACCGATCCGTCAAACCTAGCCATTTCATCAATGGCCGCAGGAATTAAACTGGGTTCATGTTGAAGCAAATTAAGTGATTCAGGTTGATTTAAAAGCGCTAACATCCCATTTCCAAGTAGGTGAGTTGTAGTTTCATGTCCAGCTACAAAGAGAGTTACAACTGTAGAAACTAGTTCGGACTCACTCAATGAATCACTTTGAATCTCTGCATTGATTAATCCCGATAGGACGTCGGCCGTCGGATCAAGGTCTCCATTTTTACTCTGAAATCTGCGCTCATCCGCGAGCTTGATCACAAACTCTCGTATCTCGTGAAGCATTTCTTCGGCAAAAATCGCTTTCTGAGGGTCAATATTCCCCCCTTTTTCATACAAGCCATTTATTGCCCCCGCCCATCGAATGAGATTTGGGATATCGCTCTCACTTGATCCGAGTAAACGGCCTACCACCAGTGCCGGAACGGGAGTAAATAAATTGGTAATTAAATCAACATCACCTCCCATGCTGTTGAGGATTCTGGTTACAACTTCGTTCGTGATAGGTCGCATATTTTCTGAGATTTTGGGGGTAAAGGCTTGTGCCAAAATTCCGCGCAAACGCTTATGTTCTGGGGCATCGGAGTGGGCCAGACCAGTGGCAAAATGAGAGTGGAGCATAGGTAGATGATTTTGAACGGAGGGTTCTAGTTTGTTTAAAAGGTGAAGAACACGACCTCTACTTGAATAATCTTCGTGGTTGTGCAAAATTTCCGAGACATGTGAGTATCGAGTGATTACCCATCCACCTAGAGTTGGACTGTAAAAAACTGGCGCAGATTTTCGAAGTTCACTAAAGAGAGGATAAGGATCTGAAAAATAAGAACCATCAGAAATGGCGTTTTTGATTAAATCTTCACCCAACATGTTTTGGCTCCGTCATGAACGCTCCATCGGCAATTCTTAAGTAAGATTGTAACCATGAACGCAATTAATGAACGCATTGAGCCAATCCGCGAGTTGATGAAAGATAAGGGATTAGATGCTTTCGTAATGCGCCGAAACCCAAATCTAGCGTGGGCGATTGCAGGTCGCGCCCATGTCCCATCCACTATTGATGCTGCCTGCTTTGATCTCATAATTACTATTGATTCAATCACGGCGGTTACTAATTCCATTGAAGCGCCGAGATTGATTGCAGAAGAGTTTCCAATTGCTATCGAAGTAAAGGTTATTAATTGGTGGGAAGGGCGAGACTCTCTGCTACCAACGGGTGAAAAGATTGGTTCTGATCAAGCAGGTTCTGGTCGCATCGATTTGAGTACGGAAGTTGAAGTCATACGTTCTTCATTAATTGAATCTGACGTTACACGTTTTAAAGATATCTGCACGGATGCGGCAGTCGCGTTAGGTGCTGCAATGAAGGAAGTTAAAAGTTCAGACCGTGAAATCGATGTAGCGGGAAGAATTTCAAAGTCGTTGTGGGAGTCTGATTTAGAGATTGCCTTTCTAGGAGTCGCTGGGGAGTCGCGAGTCAAGAAATTTAGACATCCACTTCCAACAACTGCTGAAATTGGCTCGCGGGCAGTCGCTTCGATTTGCGCAAAACGGAAAGGCCTAATCGCCTCAGTCACGCGCATTGTTACTTTCTCTGAACTTTCCGACTCTGATTACGCCTCTTATCTGGGTCTACTCAATGTTGAAGCTGCGTTTTTAGATGCAACCGTTGTAGGAAGCACCTTTAGCGAACCAGTAAAGGCAGCCATCACCGCCTATCCCGCCAATGGTTTTGATGCCGATGAGTGGACCCATCACCATCAAGGCGGACCGACCGGATATTTACCAAGAGATTGGCCGGCTACTACTACTTCTACTCGTACGATTGCTGAACACCAACCAATTGCCTGGAATCCGACGGGTAAAGGGTGGAAAGCTGAGGATACAATCCTTACAACAACAGCTGGAATTAAAATCCTCTCACTCGACCCTAATTGGCCGATGCAGTTGGTTCAAGGAAGATATCGGCCGGATCTGCTTCGCAAATAATATGGCTATTACCTAACTTGAATCCCCCTGAATAAAACCGCTTCAATGTCATGATTAAGATTTACTACAGCAATATTAGCAAGATTACCAGGCTCTATAGTTCCGACTTCTGGTAATCGATATTTTATTGCCGCATTGCCTGCAAAGAACTTAGCTGCTTCCACGTAACTAACTTCAAAGTTTTGCATTAGAAACTTAAACCCCCTATCCATAGTTAATGTGCTCCCAGCTAAGAGCTCGCTATTCTTAATTTTGGCAACTCCATCTTTTACAACAACTGAGATATTTCCTAGCTGGATCTCACCGTCACTTGACCCAGCAGCTGAAATTGCATCGGTGACGGCAATCAATTTATGCCGCGCAGTATCTAATAGGAGTTGGATTGCATCTGGAATAATATGCGTCCCATCTAAAATAAATTCAAGGAAAACATCTTTGTCATACAGAGCTTCTAGTGCCAGGCTCGAAACACGGTGGCTTATTGGACGCATCGCACTATAAAAATGAGTTATAACTTCGGCACCACTAGTAATTGCATTTCGTGTTTCTAGCGCATCTGCATCGCTATGGCCTAATGCAACAGTAATTCCACGCGAGCGAAGAAATTTTATTGCTTCTATGGCTCCTGGAATCTCTGGGGCAATAGTTACTGACGTTATCTTGTTACCAGAGGCCTCGATTAACTCCTCTATCTCAACTAAATTAGGCTCTCGAAGTGCCGTAAAATCATGCGCCCCGCAAAACTTCTCTGAGAGCCAAGGTCCCTCTAAATGCATACCGGCCACTGTTGAAAAAGGGATGTGCGATCCAAGTCGGGTAACTTGAGATAGAAGGGTAGGAGCGTCCTGTGTCACAAGTGATGCGATAAGAGTAGTCGTACCTTTTTGAAGGTGGAAGTTTGCAATTGACTCGATATTTTCAAACTTGGCATCGGAAAAGAAGTATCCATTACCGCCATGGCAGTGGGTATCTATGAACCCCGGAAGAGCAACCCCGGCAATTACTATCGAATTCATTGTTGGCTCTTCGTCAGAATGAATCTCAACTATTTTATCGGCTTTAATGCCAATTCGAACTTTATTTTTAAGTTGTTCACCAACGACTGCAAATGGGAACCAATATTCAGTCAGCATTCAATACCTTAGCAGCACTTATTTCATCTGCAAGAAGAATTGTATCTGGATGTTCTTGGAGTAGCGTGATTGGATACTTAACAGTTTGAGTTCCACGTACAAATTGATAGATTACTTCATTTTGACGTGTTCCGCCGTCGCAATATAATCGGACTTTTTTTGAGGAAAGAATCAAATCCATCCCAATGGTTACTGCCAAAGTAGGGAAGTCGTGAAATCTACCGCCCGCGGATCGCAAAGCATTGATAACAAATGTTTCTGGTGCAAGTTGAACTACTCGTGTTCTTGAAGCGGTAAACTCTTCCATAGAAAGTTCACCGTATCTAGACATTGGTGGTTCGTTAAAAGCAATGTGTCCATGAACTCCAACTCCACCATAACAAACATCTACTCCACCATGTTTGGAGAAGAAATTTTCAATACGGTCAATATCAAATGGATCTGGGACTACCCACTGCGATTCATTTGGTCGTAGTTCTGCATCAAGTAAGTTAATAAAACTGATAAAGGCGGCCTTAAAACTCAGTGGATGTGTAATTGAAAGAGGTCTGCCCTGCCAGTCAAGGTACTCATCCATGAGCGAGATGTAGACGTGCTGGAAGGAAATTCTCTCAGCGTTACATATCGCTGCTAGCAAGGGATATTGGGCCACTGGCCCAATTGGAAGGATTAGCTTTAAGTCACGGTCTTCATGAGCCGCCCGTTTAATTTCATCGGCTATTTCCCGCGCAAAACTGGCATAAACGTCCTGTGGTTCAGGGACGAGGACTAACTGAGCTCTCACTTGTCTCCACCTTTTGCTACCCACGCTCACAGCCCTCTTTGAGCTTTAATAACGATTTGGTAAAGGTACCCAAATACAATTGACTTGACTAGGTGATTCGTGACACCCTCCTCCAAGAGGTCTTACCACTGGAGGTCAAATGAGCACTGTCGCTCTCATTGCATTAGCGCGACCTACATTTGATCTCGCGTGCGCACAGGCTAATTTCGATAGTGCGAGGGCACTACTACTTGAACTTGGTGCGCAAGTGGTCGGACCAGCAGAGCTAATCATGACCCCAGAGGATGTTGCCGCAGTCACACTTCCTCCAGCCGATCTTCATATTCTATTTATGGCCTCATTTTCAGATGCATCACCTGCCGTTGAACTTCTCGGAAAAGTTAAAGGCCCGATTCTTGGCTGGTCAATGCGAGAGCCTGGTGCTGTGGGTGAGCGGTTGAAATTAAACTCAATGTGCGGAGTCAATCTTGCCGCACACGCTTTAATGAATGTTGGTCAATCAATGCGACACATTCATGGAAATACAGATGAGCCAGATGTGCGCAGCGCGATCAAAGCAGCGCTCGCAGGAGAGCTACCGACTGCACATGCTCCAAAGATTGTCTCTGGAGAGTTTGCAACAGCTGCCGAAGTAGATGACGCATTCGCTTGGCTTAAGGGGAAAAAGATTGGAGCGGTAGGTGATGCTCCCAATGGCTTCACGCCATGTGTTTTTGATGGCCCACAACTTCGGGAACTCTTCGGCCTTGATGTTCGACAGATAACAATTGATGATGCCTTTGGAAGAATTTCTGAGGTAAGTGAAGATGCACGCGAACTCGCTTATGCCAGTGCAGTTGCTGCACAACCAACTCTCGCAGCGGTAAATGTGACTGAGGCAAAAAAAGTTTATGGTGTCGAAGTTGCTTTAGATAATTGGCGAGCTGAAGAGTCATTAGATGCAATTGCAATTAGATGTTGGCCCGAGTTTCCTACAGATTTAGGTGCATGCATCTGCTCATCCCTCGGTCGGCTATCTGATCGCGGCACAGTAACAACGTGCGAGCGAGATGTGCTTGGAGCCGTCACGATGATGGTCTGTGAATCTCTGGGTTCAGATGAAAATTATTTAGTTGACATAGTCGACCTTGATGCCTCTCAAAATTTAGTGCGTTTGTGGCACTGTGGATCTGCAGCCACAAAACTCGCAGCTGATCCTAAAAATGCAACACAATCAATCCACTGCAACCGCAAGCTAGGCGTTGCAGGTAATTTTCCGCTCAAGACCGGAGCAGTAACACTGTTTCGCATTGATCGGGATGTAAATCCGAGCAACCGCACGGGTTTACGTATGGTTGTGAGCCGAGGGGAATCAATCCCTGCTCCCAATCACTTCCAAGGCAATACAGCCACGGTCGTCACTCAACCCGACGCCGCAGCTTTAGTGAATGGAATCGTCACTGGTGGATACCCACATCACTTGGTAATCTCGTGGATCGATGTACGACCGGGTATTCGACAGATGGCAAAGAAGTTAGGGATCCCCCTCACAGAATGGTAAGTCAACCCACAAACCCTCGAAAGCAAGGACAACAATGAAAACTAAAGGAACTAATGCCTTCAGTATGGGTCGCCTTGGAGCAGTAGCTGCAGTTGCATTTGCACTTGTCGCTACAACTCTACCAACGGCACTCGCAGCTGGAGAAGTATTTGGAAGAAAATGCACAACCGAAGGCGTGAGCACTGGAACGAGCTCCTCTTCATTAATTTGTAAGGAAAATTCAGCGGGCAAGCTAACTTGGCAGCGAGTTCGACTCGGTAGTGGCAGTGGTGCCCCTGTTGCAGCTCTTAGGGCTTTACCAGGAACAATTGAGTTCCACCACTGGCGCGGTGCTGAAGATGGCAAAATCTTTGACCAGATAATTGCTCTCTTTGAAGAAAGAAATCCCGGCGCTAAGGTCAAGCAGGTCACGATGCCATCTGGTGACTACACGAACCTTGCATTTTCGAGGATTCGCTCAAATCCAAAGGCCGCTGTCTACGCAACTTTCCGTGGCTCACAGTTCGCACAGTTCGCTAAAGGCGACATGATGACGGATTTGAAAAATGAGCGCTTTACTAGACAAAATGTAATCGCTACTGGTCTTACCGCAGGTCAGTATGAGAATAAGCAACTTGGTATTCCTCTTCACTACCTCTTTAATAATCCTGTCTATAACACAGAGATTTTTGCTAAGGAAAAATGGACACCTCCAACTAACTTCACTGGACTTCTTGCTTGGTGTAAAGCTGCGAAAACTGCAGGGTATACACCTTTAGCGTGGTCAGGTGGATTCCGTCCAAATGCTGGACAGATGCTCAACTCAATGTTGATGAACTCAGCGCCAGATTATGCAACGCTTTTGCAGCGCATTGAAGATATCGATACTGGTAAAGCAGATTTACAAACTGCTTGGTTTAAAGACATGGCTAATCGCTATAAGAAGATGGCTGATGCCAATTGCTTCCCTGACAATGCAACTGGCGTAACAGACGGTGCTGCCTTAAGCCTCTTTGCAACTGGAAAATCTCCAGTACTTCCAACAGGTTCTTTCTCGATGGGATCAGTTAAAGTCCTTAACCCTTCAATGGCTGGCAAGATGCAGCTTTTCTCACTCATAACAACAGATGAGAAGCCTCAGTACGTTGGAATCCAAAACAACACATTCATTTTGAGTGTCAATAAGAACTCAAGTGCAAGAGATCAAAAGATAGCAAGAGCATTTATTTCATTCTTAATGACTGGTGAAATTGCATCTATTTATGCAAATGGAACCTCTCAGCATGTAAATGTTTTAAATGTTACATATACGAATCAAGATTTGATTAATACTTCTATATGGCAGTCGAAGAAGACGCTTTTGGCACCACGCTTCAACTGGCTAAATCAGGGAGTGCGCGATCTAATGGAGGATGCCCTCATTGCTATTGTGGGTGGTAAACCAATTGATGCTACTTTAGAAGATTATTCGAAACAGATTAAGCAAAAGCTAGGCTAACCCAATCTCTACTATGAAGACGACGAGTAGCCCCCTCAATAAAATGAGTGGGGCTACTCGTCGTACCTCCAAAAATCGTCGAGCGGTCCAAGGATCAAAAACTGCTCTATATTGGATGTCAACACCTGCGCTTGCTCTCTATGCCTTTCTATTTTTATTTCCAGTTTTGAGCAACTTCAGATATGCGCTCATGAAGTGGGATGGAATAGATGAGGGAGAATTTGTCGGTCTAGCGAACTTTAAGAAACTCGCGACGGATGATGATTTAGCAATTAAAGTTTTAGGTAACAACATTGAGTTCATGTTTTGGGTTGTCATTTTTCAGACTTTACTAGCCCTTCTCTTTGCAACTTATCTAGTTAAAAATACTCGAGCTAGCTTATTTTTTAGAACTCTATTCTTTTTCCCCACAATTCTATCCTCAGTCTCTGTGGCCATGATTTGGCTCTTCCTTTATGACCCTAACTACGGCGCAATCAACTCGACTCTGGTACGCCTTGGGCTCGACTCCCTTGCGCTAAATTGGTTAGGCAGCGAGACATCAGCTTTATATGCCATTATCTTTGTTCAAGTTTGGTTTCATACTGGCCAAATGATGGTGATCTATATTGCGGGGCTCCAGCAGATTCCCGCTGAGCTCTATGAGGCAGCAAACGTTGATGGTGCAAGTCGTTGGCAACAATTCAAGTCAGTAACCTGGCCGATGGCTCTGCCCACAAGCGCAGTGGTAGTTGCTTATACAACGATTCAGTCGTTTAGGGCCTTTGATTTAGTTTATGCAACTACTCAAGGCGGTCCAAATAATTCGACATCAATTCTCACAACGATGATCTTTCAGACAGCGTTCAATGAGTTTAGATTTGGATATGCAGCTTCACAATCAATCTTAATGATATTTATGATTTTCTTAATTACAGGTTTACAGCGACGTATATTGCGGACTAGGTACTAGGGCGGGGAAATGATGTATAAAATAACGCGCTGGATTGCTCTTTCATTTTTCTCCCTCTTAATCATTGTACCTAGCACCATGGTCCTTTTGGGTTCCTTTAAAAGTGACTTAGAGATCTATGACTCTCCCATGGCTTTACCGGTAAAGTGGACTCTAGATAATTACCAACGCCTTTTGGATGACGGTGACATTCTAATAAATTTCAAAAACAGCGTAATTGTTACGTTTTTCTCAGTCGCGATTACATTGCTGTTGGCGAGCATGGTTTCATTCGCGATTGCTCGATTAATGAATGTTACGGGGAAAGTACTTTTTGTTCTTTTTTCACTCGGATTAGCAATTCCAGGCCAAGTAAATATCATCCCAATTTATCTGCTCTTTAGTGAATTAGGTCTGACGAATACTTATTATGGATTAATCGCGGTAAATGTTGTAGCAACTTTACCCATTTCCGTATTTATATTGACTTCTTTTTTCCGGGAACTACCCAATGAAATGTATGAAGTCGCCTCTATCGATGGAGCCTCTCACTTTAGAGTTTTCAGATCTATAGCGGTACCTCTTTCGAGACCAGCTTTAGGAGCAACCTCAATTTTTCTCTTCGTCATTTGCTGGAATGATCTCTTGTTCCCATTACTTCTTATTACTGAAAGTGCAAAGAAGACTTTACCTCTTGCAATGCTGGATTACCGTGGAGAGTACGCTACAAGTTTTAGCATGATCTTCACGGCCGTTATTGTTGCCTCCATTCCAATGGTTGTGATGTACTTAGCGATGCAGAAGTCATTCGTTGTCGGTCTCACCGCAGGTGCTGTGAAGGGATAAAGTAGTGAACACACGGGTAGCAGAACTTCTTCCTCAACGAGCAGCAAAAATTGCACAGCAACTTCTAGATATAATTGAAATTCAAAAATTGGAACCAGGTCACAAATTGCCACCGGAACGGCAACTTGCGGACATGTTGGAAGTAAGCCGTCCGAGTTTACGTGAGGCGCTACACATTTTGCAGGCGCAAGGTCGTGTGCAGATCCGACACGGCCAGGGCTCATTCGTCCAAGAGCCGCTAATTGCGCAAGAACTTCGAGCTTCGGTTATGTCAAAAACGCATGGTTTGAATGAATTATTTAATGCTCGAGAAGTTTTGGAGGTACCAGCATCAAAATGGGCCGCCGAGAAAGCAACAAAAGAGAATATCAGGCTACTTCGTGCAACGTTAAATCAAATTGACACTCTTACCGCATCTGAACCAATTGATTATGAGCAACTGCAGGTTTTAGATGCCAAATTTCACTTAACAATTGTTGAAATTGCAGGAAATAGATTTATAAACCAAACTTTAAATGTGCTGCAAGACGTGATGAAAATGTCCATGGAGACAACTTTACGTTTACCAGGACGATTGAAAATCTCTCGAAATGAGCACAGTGCAATTTTGGCAGCGATTGAATCTGGAGATGGAGACCTTGCATTGAGACTAACAAAGCAACACATAACTGGCGCTCGAGTCGTAGCTTTGGCAAATGCTCACGTAAAGAATCCACATTGAGCCATATTGAAGTCGTTTGCGTCGGAATTATAACAATCGATACCGTCGCACTTGTTGATACTTATCCGGATGAAGATGAACGGGTTGTTGCTCAGGAAATTACACGTGGAGGTGGTGGCCCAGCAGCTGTAGCAGCTGTTGCACTAAGTCGACTCGGTATTCCAACTGCAATAGTCGGCACAATTGGTAATGATGCCGATGGCGTAGAAGTGATGAAAATTTTTGAGCGCGAAGGTTTGGATGTATCTGGCATCTCTATCGGCGCGAGTGCCACAGCGGGAAGTGTCATAGTTGCATCCCGTAGGAACAGTGCACGCGCTATCAGCACGCGGCAACTAATAGTGCGAGAGAAACTGAATAGAGCTGCAATAGATTTGATGACACATGCGCAGTGGATTCATGCTGACCATGTAGGGATTGGAGAATTGAGCCAGGCAGGAATTGTTCGCGGCAAAGGTCCACTTCTCTCATTTGATGCTGGTTATGGAGTCGAAAAATTCGATGCATCCAGTGTTGACTTATTTGTGCCAACTGATAAACAAGTCGCGCTCCGAAATCCAGGAATAAAGCTCGAGCTTGCCCTCGAAAAAGAGGCGAAATCAGCAAAAAACATTGTGGTTGCAACACAAGGCTTCGATGGAAGTAGCGGATATTCCATGGATACAGGCTTTGTGCATGCTCCGGGTTTTTCAGTCGATGTCGTCAGCACTCTAGGTGCAGGAGATGTTTTCCATGGCGCCTTAGTTGCACAATTAGTTCAAGGATATGGATTACAGGAAGCCTTGCGAAGGGCAAATGCAGTAGCAGCAATGTCTTGTAGAGGCCTCGATGGCCAATCAATGATTCCAACGACAATCGAACTCAATAAATACTTGGAGGCACTGGCATGAGAGCACCACTTACTAGGTTAGCTAGACCATCTGGAGCACTTGCTATGGTGGCGGTCGATCAACGGGAAGCTTTACGTGGAATGTTCGCAGCCCATCAAGATTCACCTGTTCCAGACTCCGTGTTAACAAAATTTAAAGTCGATGTTGCTCGAGAGTTGTCTCCTTATGCATCTGCTTTATTAGTTGATCAAGAATTCGGAATCGATGCAATAATCGCAGAAAAAGCAATTAACTCTAGTTGCGGATTGATAGCGGCGGCAGATTTGTTGGTGGGACCGCCAGGGGGCGCAGCTACAGATACTGCCATCGATCCAGATGTCGACCCAATCCATATGCGAGAGATTGGGAGTGTCGGACTTAAATTTTTAATTTTATGGCGCAATGATGACTCTCCAGATGTGCGAGCACAACTTGTAGAGGATTTCAAAAAATTGTGTTCAGTTTCAGGTTTGCCGTCGATTATTGAAATTATTGTAAAACCGCCAACTGATTTATCTAAGGGTTTTGATCGTGAAGAGGAATTGATAATTGCCGCTCGCGAAGCTTCGACATGGAAACCGGATCTCTATAAAGCTGAGGTCCCATTCCATGGTGAAGGTGATCTAAACCTTGTTACTAAGAACGCCGAAAGAATTTCAGAAGCTATCGGTTCGCCTTGGGTTGTTCTCTCAAATGGCGTAAAGCAGCCATTTTTCAATGATGCTGTTAAGGCATGTGCAATGGGTGGAGCAAGCGGATTCCTTGCCGGGCGTGCAGTGTGGGCCGATATTGTGGGGGCAGCAGATATCCCTAAGGCGTTACGTGAAGTTTCTATTCCCCGCTTAGAGCAGTTGGCTGAAATCGTTGATACACACGCAAAACCTTGGAGCAGTTGGTAGCTAGTTCCAGAGTTCTTTGATTTCAACTACTCGGCCTTCATTAATGCTCTTATGGGCAGCAAGACCCGTAACCACGCTTGTCACTCCATCTTTTAAAGAAACTTCTGGACCAGTTGAATTCAAGATCGCGTCACGGAACTTTGTATGTTCGATGTATGAAGCACCATAGTGGTGACCCATGTATTTAACATCGTAGTTGTGAACAATCTTCTGTTCATTTCCACGTGATCGGCTAGCACCACGTGACCAACCAGAAAGCTTGCCTATTGATTCACGACGAGAAGCACGCACAACTTGTGAAGGTAAGAAAGATTCAATCTTTCCTTCATCTCCGACAATTGTCAGAATCTCTTTATCAAAAGATCCTTCACCAAACATGCACAGATCTAACATTCCGCGTGCACCATTTGCATACTCTAAAACAACATAGGCGTTATCTAACATGTTCGCTTGTTTGCCATCATATTTTTCATCTAGATGGTTAACACTTTGTCCACCTGATGCAAAGACACGGATTGGTTGTTCGCCAATAACGATGTCCATCAAGTTGAAATAGTGGCAGCACTTTTCAACCAATGTTCCGCCTGTGCGATCTGAAAAGCGATTCCAGTTATCAACTTTTGGATAAAAAGGTTCGCGGTGTTCGCGAATTGACACCATATGTATTTTTCCAGCATCGCCTTCATTTGCTCGGGCAATAGCCTCAGCAACAGGTGGCATGAATCGATATTCAAGACCCATCCATGTCATCCCACTTCGTTTTTCATCCCAGGCAAGAATAGATTTCAAATCCTCAATAGTTGTTGCCAAAGGCTTTTCAACAAAGACTGCTAAATCAGTCGCTAGTACATCCTTTAAAACCGCAGTATGTGTGTCATTTGGGGTTGCAATGACAACGGCATCGACCAGACCTGATTCCAGCAGTGCACGGTGATCGCTAAATACCTTTGCGCCAGAGGCCATGGCAAGGGCAGATTCCTGAGAGGGCACATGTGGGTCGCTGAGTGCGGTAACGACCGCCCCGCCCATGACCTTAATGTTCTCAATATGCTCGCGGCCCATGCTGCCTGCGCCAATAATGCCGTACCGAAGCTCACTTTTCATGGCAACAGGTTAGACCACTTCGTAGAATTTTGGCAAAGGGGTAGACGCAAAGGGCTCGGTTATCCTAGAATCTGCCAAGAGGTCAGACCACTATCCAACTTAGGCGAGAGAGGCAAGTACAGTTATGGCAATTACTCCACCGCAGTTCTTACTTCATCACGATGGCGATAACGTCGCTGTGGCGATGACGGATCTGCAACCAGGAATGCTTCACGGCAGGTCCGTGAAGGAAGGCACCGAGAGCGAGGCGGTTTTGAATCACGCGATTCCACTCGGTCATAAATTTGCGCTTACAGATCTTGCCGAAGGCGATGCCATCATCAAATACGGCACCAAAGTAGGAGTTGCATCCGCTGCAATCAAAAAAGGCGATTACATTCACACACACAACATGAGGAGTTATCGATGGGAAGCAAGCCGCGCTTAATGGGATATCGCCGTGAAAACGGCACGATGGGTATCCGCAATCACGTCATTATCTTGCCACTCGATGACCTTTCCAATGCAGCCGCAGAGGCCGTTGCCAAAGTCATTCCTGGCACGCTTGCACTGCCACATGCTTTCGGCCGATTACAGTTTGGCGAAGATTTAGCTCTAACTTTCCAAACACTTATTGGAACTGGAAAGAATGCAAATGTTGCCGCTGTCGTAGTTATTGGTATCGAACCAAAGTGGACACAAAAAGTTGCCGATGGAATCGCATCTACTGGGAAACCAGTTGCCGCTTTTTCTATTGAAGGTAAGGGCGATCTTTATGTAATCGCCGAAGCAAGTCGTGCAGCAGCAATGTTCTTGCAGGATGCATCTGCGTTAGAGCGTGAAGCCGCTGAAATGGGCGACATGATCATGTCAATCAAGTGCGGAGAGTCAGATACAACATCTGGTCTCGGATCGTGTCCAACGACTTCACAGGCCGTTGATCGATGGGTTGCAGCTGGTGGAACTGTTTTCTTCGGTGAAACATCTGAGTTAACTGGCGGCGAACACTTAATTGCAGATCGATGCATTGATGATGCATGTCGCGATTTATTTCAACTCACCTATGACAACTACATCAAAGTCATTGAATCAACAGGTGCAAACCTTCTTGGATCACAGCCAACGCAAGGAAATATCGCTGGTGGATTAACAACTATTGAAGAAAAAGCGCTGGGAAATATCGCAAAGACTGGATCCGTTCCCGTTGTTGGTGTTCTAAAACCTGCTGAAGAACCTGATCCAAAGAAGAAGGGTCTGTATTTCATGGATTCATCATCAGCTGCTGCCGAGTGCGTAACACTCATGGCTGCCGCTGGCGCTGTAATCCACTTGTTCCCAACGGGTCAAGGAAACGTGATCGGAAATCCAATTATTCCTGTATTGAAGTTAACCGCAAATACTAAAACTGCAAATTCAATGAAGGAGCACATTGACTTAGATGTTTCTGGTCTCCTTCGCTATGAATACGATCTAGTAAAGGCTGGCGACATGATGATGGATGTCATTTACAAGACTGTAAATGGTCGCTTGTGTACCGCAGAAGTTATGGGACATCGTGAGTTCACTTTCACGAAACTATATATTTCGGCCTAATGATTCTTATCTCTGAAGATGTATGGGGGGCTCCCTTCCAAGACCTGGAGGGGAGCTTTCCTATTCAACGTGGTGATGATCTATGGAAAAACCCGGAAGAGCTCAAAGAGTCAATTAAAGATGCAACTGCATTAGTAGTTCGAAATCGCACGAAAGTAACTGCAGATATTATTGGGGCAGCGCCAAAGTTAAAAGTAATTGCCCGTGCGGGAGTGGGTTTAGACAATATAGATATTAAAGCCGCCGATGCAGCAGGGGTCGTTGTGGTCGCTGGACTTGGTGCAAATGCAGTGAGTGTCGGTGAATTAACCCTCGGATTAGCTTTAGCTTTACTTCGCGATATCCCGAAACATGATGTGGCCACCCGTGATGGTGGGTGGGTTCGCTCTCCCGGTCGCGAGTTATCTGGACTTACATGGGGTTTGCTTGGATGCGGCGCAACTGGATTAGCAACAGCAAAACTTCTTCAAGGATTTGGCTGCGAAATTATTGGATATGACCCATTCGCTAAAGATTTAAGTTCAATAAAACTCACCACCTTCGAAGAGGTACTTAAGGGCAGCGATGTCGTAAGTATTCATATGCCATCGACACTGCAAACAAACGGTGCAATCAATTCTGAAACTCTCGAATTGATGAAAACCGATGCAATCATCATCAACGTTGGTCGCGGAGAAGTGATAAATGAGGAAGATCTTATTTCAGCTCTAAAAAATGGGAGGATTGCTGGCGCGGCACTAGATGTACGCGCACAAGAGCCACCAATAACTGGTGAAATGGAGAGTATTCCTAACTTAATTCTGACTCCACATGTGGCTGGTATTACTTCAGAGAGTCAATTGCGCATCAATCAGATTTTGGCTTCAAATATTGAACTCGTACTAAATTCGAGGCCGGCTACACATGCCGTTGGTGCAATTAAAGTGAGCACCAACTAATGGCCCAACTGAGCGTAGGTTTGGCTATTACTCAAGCACAATCCTTATTAGAGGCCGCTGGTGTGCCGAAATCCGAAGCAGCAACTACTGCACGAGCGATAGTTGCAAGTGACCGATGGGGAATCGGGAGTCATGGGCTTATGCGACTCCCATTCTATTTGGCACGTTTGCAAGCTGGTGGTATAAACCCGCGCGCTCAGTTAAAAACCATCACAGATTTACCAAGCTTGGTTGTATTTGATGGAGATGATGGCCTCGGACACTGGCAACTCCACCATGCTGCCGAAATTGCATTGTCGCGCGCACAGATAAATGGTGTTGCAGCTGTTGGTGTTGGACGCTCTAACCACTGCGGAGCATTAGGAATTTACGTTTGGCCAATGATAAATCGTGGATTAGTTGGAATTGCATTTAGCACTGGACCAGCAGTCATGCCACCGTGGGGCGGAAATAAAGCTTTACTATCGACTTCACCAATTGCGGCAGGAATTCCAACAAATCCACCAACTGTTGTCGACCTTGCAACAAGTGCCGTCGCTCGCGGAAAAATTCAAGCAAAAGCGCAGGCAGGTTCAGAGCTTGAACCTGGTTGGGCATTTACTAAAGCTGGGGCACCAACAACCGATGCGAATGCGGCGTTAGCAGGAATGCTCGCCCCTCTTGGCGGGGCAAAAGGCTATGCAATAGCAGTTTTAGTCGAGTCACTCACTGGAATGCTTATCGGTCCTACTCTGGCAAAAAATATTCCAGATATGTTTGCATCTGACCAAGATGCTATGCCTCAGCAGATTTCACATTTTGTTATAGCAATCGATGCTGCGAAGTTAACGGTAGATGGAGACAAATCACGCTCTGAAGAGTTTGTTGATGAAGTTAAAAACGCTGGCGGTCGCCTTCCTGGTTCTGGCAGGGTCAATCCTGAAGATTTAGATAGTGGTGATGAGATAACAATTACAGATCAAGTCAGAGATCAGTTATCGAGCTGGAGCGAGAAACTAGGTCTATAAAATGGTAAAAACACTCCCTGGCTTGAGTTTGATTGCAGCAGTAGTTGCCGTTGCTTTTACGATACATAATTTTCAGCCGGCAATTAGTCCACTCGCACTCTGTGTTGCTTTTGGGTTTCTTATCGCAAATATTGGATCGTGGCCAATTTTTGCAGATGAAGGCACTGCGTTGGCCAGTAAAAAACTAATGCGCATCGGTGTTGCACTTTTAGGTGCACAAGTCAGTGTTATTTCGCTCAAAGCAATTGGTATGAAAGGCGTCATTACAGTCATTCTCGTCGTGAGTTTCACGATATTTGGAATTCTTGGCCTTTCTAAATTATTTAAAATGACCGGAGATTTAGGTTTACTCATAGGTGTTGGTTTTGGTGTATGTGGTGCGACGGCAGTAGCGGCGATTCGACCTCAAACTCGTGCAACTCAGGAAGAAACATCATATGCAATTGCATTGATCTCCTTATGTGGAACTTTGTCAATTTTCGTGCTTCCATTTCTTGGGCAGTTAATGGGATTGAGTGATCAAACTTTTGGAGCATGGGCGGGGGCGGCGGTTCATGATGTAGGTCAAGTGATTGCAACGGCTTCGGTATGGAGTGACGATGCGGTGAAATCGGCTGTAGTAATCAAATTGGCTCGAGTTTGTCTATTGGCTCCTATTGTTTTAATTCTCTCACTGCGACACCGACGTTACTTAAAAGCACTGGGAGAGAATGCTGAAACTTCCGTAAAAGTTCCATTAATTCCATTTTTTGTTCTTGGTTTTATAGCAGTTGCGACCCTGCAGAACTCTTTGGATATTACTGGAGCGTTGCACGACTACATTGTTTTAGCGAGCAAAGTTTTACTTGGAGCTGGATTAGTGGCACTTGGATCAAGCGTGAGATGGAGAGTTATTCGCGCTATTGGTCCGAAGCCAATGCTTATGGGGCTTATTGCCTGGATAATTGTCGGTGGTGTGGCACTAGCTGCAGTCCGCATTACTGGTATTTGACTATACCCCCGGGGGTATGCTAATTTTCCTCTTAACCAACGAGGGAGTTTAATAAATGTGTTCACGCGTCACATGTCATGTCTGTAAAAAAGCGAGCTGGTCGGGCTGTGGAAACCATGTTGAGCAGGCACTTGCTGGAGTACCTGAGCAGGATCGCTGCATCTGCTAATGGCAGTTAAAAAGATTGCCCATGTTCTATCTGATGCTGAACAAATAGAAGCCATCACGAAACGGATTAAGCGTGCTCAGGGCCAACTAGGCGCAGTGGCGCGCATGCTCGAAGAGGGTAGAAACTGCGATGAGATTGTTACTCAGATGTCGGCGGTATCAAAAGCTGTAAATACGGCAGCCTTTACTTTGATCTCTGCCAGCTTGAAAGAGTGCATAGTTGAAGGCAAATCAAACTCCGATGCAGTTACAGCACAACTTCAAAAACTATTCTTATCTCTGGCATAAGGAAGGCAAAATGAAAAAACTTATTACGATTATTGCAGTGGCATCGGTAGCACTTCTCCTCGCCAGTTGTTCGTCATCGTCTTCGGCAACCAACTTGGATGCAGCTGCATTCTCCCAAAAAACCGCTGAATCTGGGGTTATAACTTTAGATGTCCGCTCACCTGGTGAGTTCATGGTGGGCCATATCCAAGGTGCAATTAATATTGATGTTGAGAGCCCTGCGTTTGAAAGCGAAATTGCAAAATTAGATAAATCTGTAACATATGCAGTCTATTGTCAGAGCGGTCGTCGCTCCGGTATCGCCGTAGAAACCATGACTAAAGATGGATTCAATAGTCTATTCAATTTAACAAATGGAATTGCCGACTGGCAGGCAAATAACTTTCCAGTGGTAACGTCATAGTGCGCATTGTAATTATCGGCGGCGTTGCAGGAGGTATGTCGGCAGCAACGCGTCTAAGGCGCCTAGATGCGAATGCCGAAATTATTGTTCTTGAGAAATCTGGCTATGTTTCATATGCCAACTGTGGTTTACCTTATTATGTCGGCGGCGTAATTGAAGAGGAAAGTGCACTCTTATTACAGACCCCAGCAAGTTTGCATGCGCGCTTTCGCTTAGATGTGCGAGTTAATACTGAGGTTCTAGCTGTCAATCCCAGCAAGAAGACAGTGGCTATAAAGAATCTTGATAGCCACGAAACCAATGAAATTGACTATGACAAGTTGATCCTTTCACCAGGTGCATCCCCAATAATTCCTTCGATTCCTGGAATTGAGCGGGGAATGACGCTGCGCACAGTTGAAGATGTTGAAAGAATCGCAGATCGTGTCAGCGCAAAACCAAAAAGCGCAGTTGTAATCGGTGGCGGATTCATTGGCGTGGAGATCGCCGAAAACCTTATTCATCGCGGAATACCAACCTCACTTGTTGAAGCGACCGACCAAGTCTTAATGCCACTAGATCCAGAACTAGCGACATTAGTGGCTAAGGAAATGGTTGGGCAGGGAGTGAATCTCTGTTTGGGTTCAAGTGTTGTCAATATTGGTGCAGACAGTGTCGACCTCTCTAATGGAGAAAGCCTTTCAGCCGAGCTTGTAATTCTCGCAATTGGTGTTCGCCCGGAAATCGGCTTAGCAAAGGCTGCGGGCTTAACAATTGGAACACGCAATGGAATTCAAGTAGATGAGTTTAATCGCACAAGCAATCTCGATATCTATGCAGTCGGTGACGCCGCTGAAAAGACCGATGCTTTAGATGGAAGCGCAACTTTGGTTCCGCTTGCAAACTTAGCAAATCGCCATGGAAGAGTTGTTGCCGATCACATTACAGGGCGCACAGTTCGACCTGTAAAAACAATAGGCACGGCAATCGTAAAAGTTTTTGATTTAATGGTTGCAACTACAGGCTGGAACGAAAAGCGGTTAAAAGCTGCAGGTCGTGAGCACCACTCAATTCACACGCATCCAAACTCACATGCTGGTTACTATCCAAATGCGAAGGCGATGGTGTTAAAGCTCATCTTCGATCCGACATCAGGTGAAATTCTTGGTGCTCAAGGTATAGGAATCGAGGGCGTTGACAAACGCATCGACGTCATCGCAACTGCAATGCGTGGAGGTATTACCGCTTCCGAGCTTGCCGACCTTGAGCTGGCATATGCACCACCATTTGGTTCGGCTAAAGATCCAGTTAATATGCTGGGTTATATAGCAGAGAACGTAATCACGGGCTTAGTTAAAACGGCACAGTGGAGTGAAATTGAAGATTTCACATCTCGTGACTACGAATTAATTGATGTTCGAAGCGCCGGAGAGTTTGCCCGAGGTCATATCTCTGGAGCAATAAATATCCCAGTTGATGAAATTCGTGAGCGAAACACCGAGATAACCTCAAAAAATCTTCTTGTAAACTGCCAAGTTGGACAGCGCGGTCATACGGCCGCACTACTTCTAAAAGAGCTTGGTTTTAACGCAGTGAATCTCGACGGTGGTTATCTCACATGGAGCAACTCACCGGCAGCCATTAATCAGCAATTACTACCAACAAGCTAAGAAAAGGGAATAGAAATATGTGCAGTAGAGCTACATGTCGCAAGTGCGCTAAGCCAACCTGGTCAGGGTGTGGCAATCACATCGAAATCGCACTTAAAGGTGTCGCTAAGAAAGACCGCTGTCAGGGACATCAAAATGATCCCGTTGAGCCAGGCTTTTTTAGCAAGATGTTTGGAAAAAACAAATAAAAATCAAAGCGCGAATATTAGTAGCCGCACAGTTTTCACTGTTAGGGCTGCTTTTCCTTAAGCCAAAGTCCACGGTGCTCTTTGCTCCTTCCTGGGCACCTGGTCTAGCACTTCTTCTATATGTAATTGGTGCTGGAGTTCTTCTTGCAGCCTGGATAGTGCTTCGCCCTTCTCTTCGAATTTCACCCATCCCTAAAGAGGGTGCAGCCCTTATTACATCGGGTATTTACCATTTTATTCGCCACCCTATGTATTTAGGCCTACTTCTAATTGCTGCCGGACTGGTTCTTTCAAATATCAGTTGTGTGTCGATTTTTATTTGGGCGGCTTTATTTGTGACCCTTATATATAAAGCGCGCTTTGAAGATTTGCTCTTAGCGGCCAAGCATTCTCATGCTCTTACTTATCAGTCAACAACCATTGGACTATTGAAAAAGAACAAAAACAAAGAAAGAAATAGAGGAGAGGAATAAAAATGGCAACATTGAATTTAACAGAGACTGAGTTTGAAAAATTGATTCCTAAGGAGGGAACAGTACTCGTTGATTTTTGGGCCGCATGGTGTGGACCATGCCGTTCATTTGCACCAGTGTATGAAGCCACATCAGAGAAGTATCCAGATTTAACTTTCGCAAAAGTTGATACCGAGGCAGAGCAGTCCTTAGCCGCTGCGGCCGGGATTACTTCGATTCCAACGTTGATGATTTTCCGTGATGGTATTCTTTTATTTAGCCAGCCAGGCGCGCTTCCAGGCTCGGCTCTTGAAGAAATAATTGGCAAAGTAGCTGAACTAGACATGGATGATGTTCGCAAGAAAATTGCTGAACAAGAGGTTAAGAGTTAACGTAATCGCTGAGCGCTTTTCGCTCTGCATCCAAATCATCAATGTGAGCTTTTACAACATCACCGATTGAAACGATGGAAATTAAGTTTCCGGATTCATCTACAACTGGAACGTGACGGATTCGACGTTCGGTCATAACCGTCATGAGATCGGCAACAGACGTTTCAGGTGAACAGGTAATAACTACAGCGGTCATTAAATCCCGAACACGCATGTCAGTTATCTCATCTAATTTGCCCGGCATCGCACGTACAACATCTCGCTCTGAGACAATGCCATCTATTTTTTTGGCATCAGGAGAGACAACTAACGCTCCAACATGGTGAACATTTAGGGCATTGACCAAGTCATGAAGCGTGGCACTGGCAGAGATAGTTTCAACACGTTTGCCGGCAATTAAAGTCGAAACCTTCATTATGATCTCCTCGCCTCGTTAGGGATGCCCTCCCAATGGTGCACCCGCCAGCACCCGATGACAAGAGCCCCACCTACCGCAAAAATTGAGCATAAAAGAGACCAATTCGTTACCAAATTCCCCTACCTAAAAAGTGGTCTGACCTCTAGATTTACGGTGTTACCAGGCTCGCCCCCTTAGATGCCTGATGACCAATCACAATCTCCTCTCTAGAGAATAGGAACACAATGTCAGAAGTAAAAAATGGCATTTCCCGTCGTTCAGTACTTAAAGGTGCTGCAGTCGGCGGTCTTGGATTAGCAGCTGGAGGATCACTCCTTGCAGGTTGCGGATCTGATGGAACAGGCGCTCTCGCATTCGGTGCTCGCACTGTAGATGCTGGACCAACCGCGCAACTAAAGGCCTTAGTTGCTGCTTACACAGCAAAGACTGGAAATGAAGTTACGTACAATGCAACAGAGTCAAATGCATTCCAGAATAATCTTTCACAATATCTACAGGGAACACCAGACGATGCCTTCCAATGGATGGCCGGATACCGCATGCAATTCTTTGCAGAGCAGGGATTGCTTGTTGATCTGACCGATGTTTGGAATGAGATCGGCTCTCAGTATGAAGAGAGCTACAAAATTGCATCAACTGGTTTAGATGGAAAGCAATATTTTGTTCCACAGTCTTGGTACCCATGGGGTATGCATTTCCGTAAGTCAATGTTTGCTGATCTTGGTCTAAGTGCCGACACAGTGACTAACTGGGATGAATTCCTTAAGATGCTAGATGGCATGAAGAAGAAGGGTCTTGTTGGATTTGCGGCTGGCGATAAGGGCGGCTGGGAAGCAATGGGAACATTCGACATTCTTAATGCACGTATCAATGGATACCAGTTCCACGTAGATCTTTTGGCCGGTCGCGAAAAGTGGACCGATGCAAAGGTTCTAGAAGTATTTAAGTACTGGGAGATGTTGATTCCTTACATGAATCCAAACGTTCTAGATCTCGAGTGGGATGGCGCTATGCAGCTCCTTCTACAGAGGAAGGCTGGATCGATGCTCATGGGCTCATGGTTCGGTGGAAACTTCAAAGAGCAATCTGAAGCAGATTATGCCGATCTTTCAATTATTCCATTCCCAGAAATCAATCCAGAGTTTGGTCGCGACACAGTCGATGCACCTATCGATGGTTTCTGCGTAGCCGCAAATGGCACAAATAATGCTGGTGGAGCAGACTTCTTGAAGTTTGCTGGAGACATGGAAGGCGTTCAAGCAATGCTTGATGCCAAAGATGCCGATGGCAAATCCATTCCAATGACCTCAGCCAACAAGGGTCAAGATACATCAACGTATGATGCCTTCCAGAAAGAGCAGTTGGCAGTTATGGATGAGGCTAAGTACATCACTCAGTTCCTCGATCGCGACACACGTCCTGACTTTGCTGGCCCAGTTGTTGGTCCTGCAATTCAGTCGTGGTTTAAGAATCCTAAGGATGTTAACAAGATTGTTGACACCCTTCAAGCACAATGGGATGCACTACCACCTCTTGCATAGTTTGTAATTTCAATTACTATTCGTAAAAATTACGAACTAAGAGATAGGTCTAAAAGATGAACTCGACGGCGATGGACAGTAAAAAACCCCATCGCCGTCGAGCTTTTTCTAGGGCCGATAGAACGACACTCACTACTTTTGTCGGAGTTCCACTTCTCTTTCACTTATTACTTGTTTGGGTACCTGCCTTTCTGACAATTGTTCTCTCATTTACATATTGGTCGGGAATTTCAATATCTCGAATAAAATGGGCAGGCTTTGCCAATTACAAAAACATTTTCTTTGATACTCCCGCTTTTTGGGAAGCGATTCAAAACAACATCATCTGGTTAGCTTGGTTTGCAGGTATTGCTACTCCAATTGGGATTCTGTTGGCCTATCAAATTGATCGTCAGATTCGTGGACACAAATTTTATGAAACTGCTTATTACTTACCTGTTGTTCTCTCCTTAGCAGTCACTGGAATTATCTGGAACTTCCTTCTGCGCCCAGATGGCTTCGTCAATGGTCTCTTTGGGCGCGATATTGATAATGCGATCTCATTTTTCGGTAACTACGACATTAATATTTACGTGATTTTGACAATTGCATCATGGCGTCATATTGGTTACATCATGTTGCTTTATTTAGCTGGGCTCAAATCAGTGGATATGGCGCTACGTGAGGCAGCCTCGTTAGATGGCGCAACTGAGTGGCAGACGTTCAAGAAGGTTATTTTCCCCGCCATGAAACCGGTAAACGTCATTGTCATTGTCATCACAATTATTGAATCCCTGCGTGCTTTCGATATTGTCTATATTATTTATGGCTCATCCGCCGGCTTCCCAATTTTAGGTACTTTAGTCTTTCAAAATATTGCTGGCGAAGGCGCGTCGATGAAAGGTGCGGCCTACGCTGTCATCCTCTTTGTACTTTCGATTGGACCGATAATTGCCTACTTACGCACAACTTTTAAGAGTGATGTCCAATGAGTATTGACGTAGAGCTTCAAGCTGCAGCCACGAAGTATCGTAATAAGCAGAAGATTAAAGATCGCTTTATTTCCCTATTTATCGGTATTTTTGCCATCGTATGGATCTTTCCCATCCTTTGGACGGTCTGGTCCTCCCTTCGCCCGTATAAAGAGGTTCGAGCTAACGGTCTATTTTCAGTTCCAAAAGTATTGAATTTGTCGAACTATGCCGATGCTATCTCGCGCATGGAACTTCCAACATACTTTTTTAATACCGCTATAATTACAATTCCTGCGGTTTTCTTAACTTTATTTTTTGGCTCACTTATCGCCTTCGTCGTGAGCCGCTACTCATTTAAGTGGAATGTATCTCTTCTCTTGCTATTTACCGCCGGCAATTTACTACCAGCTCAACTTGTCTTTATTCCTGTCTTTAAAATGTATATAACTCTGGGCAAAGCAGTCGGAATCCCGCGATTGCTATATGACTCACCTTGGGGAGTTGTGTTGATTCATGTGGCTTTCCAGATGGGCTTTGCAACCTTTGTATTATCGAGCTACATGAAGACTGTTCCCAAAGAGATTAGCGAATCTGCAATGGTCGATGGTGCAACTGTATTTACGCACTATACAAAGGTGATGCTTCCATTGTTGCGTCCAGCCTTGGCTTCACTTGCAGTTTTGATGACAACATGGATTTATAATGATTTCTTTTGGGCTCTGGTCTTGATGTCTACGGATTCTAAGCGACCGATTACTTCGGCCTTGGGTCGATTACAAGGGGAGTTCGTGACTGATTACAACTTATTAGCAGCTGGCGCGGTTATCGCAGCGTTACCGACATTAATTGTCTTCTTTATTTTACGTAAGCAGTTTGTTTCCGGTTTAACTCTCGGCTCCACTAAGGGATAACAATGAAAGCAATACAAATCACCGCATTTGGCGGTCCTGATTCCATGCACTTTGTTGATCTTGCAGATCCAGTTGCAACCCCTGGTCTTGAAGTTATCAATGTAACTGCAATCGGCATCAACTATGCAGATACTCACCAAACCGAGAATTCTTACCTTTCTAAGCAGGAGCTTCCTTTAATTCCAGGAATTGAGGTAGTTGGTGCGACATTAAGTGGACGTCGAGTATTGGCGCCAGTTGCGAGCGGGGGATATGCACAAAAAGCACTCGCATATACCGCAGCAATGATTGAAATTCCTAATGGAGTCACGGACGAGCAAGCACTATGCATGTTGGTTCAGGGCTCAACGGCTTGGCATATTTTGAAAACAGTTGGGCATGTTAAAGCGGGAGAAAGCGTCGTGATTCATGCAGCTGCCGGCGGAGTGGGAACAATTGCAATTCAACTTGCAAAGTTGTGGGGAGCTAAAGTTATAGCCGTTGCATCAACCCAAGCAAAGCGTGATTTAGCAAAATCGTTAGGCGCCGATGTTGTGATCGATGCAGATCAAGAGAAACTACATGAAACAATTCTCGAGGCAAATAATGGTAAGAAAGTCGATTTAGTTTTAGAGATGGTCGGGGGCAAAACTTTCGATGCCAGCCTTGAAGCACTCGCTCCATTCGGTCGATTAATTACATATGGAATGGCCTCGCGTACTGCGCCGACGCCGATCCACCCAGGTTCTCTCATGGGCGGCTCTAAAACCATTACCGGTTTTTGGCTTTCGCACTGCTTCGGCAATAAAGCTTTATTAAATGATGTCATTGCCGAATTATTTGTACTAGTTCAAAGCGGAAAACTCAAACCAATAATCGGCGCAACCTTTGGTTTAAGCCAAGCAGTTGAGGCGCATCGTGCAATGTTGGCCCGTGAGACCACAGGCAAAATCACGCTAAATCCTTCAATGTAGCGAAAGGATTTTCCGATAATCCCCACCTGCCTGTACGCTCAGCACTCGACTGTTGCTGACGATGAATCAGCGCCCCCCTAGCTCAGTTGGTAGAGCGTTTCCATGGTAAGGAAAAGGTCACCGGTCCGATTCCGGTGGGGGGCTCGAACAGAGCCTTTCACTCGTTGAGGAGTTCTTTTCAAAGCACACCCCTGGCGGGGTAGCTCAGCTTGGTAGAGCAAGCGGCTCATAATCGCTGTGTCGTGGGTTCAAGTCCCGCTCCCGCTACTAGTACAACCTGCGCGAATTTCGCGCATTGCGTGGCCTCGGGTAACCTAGGCCCCTCGATATCCAATGAAGGAGTAAGACCATGGCAAGTAAGAGCACGGACGTACGTCCGAAGATCACCATGGCCTGCGTCGACTGCAAAGAACGTAACTACATTACTAAGAAGAACCGTCGCAACGATCCAGACCGCATGGAGCTCAAGAAGTTCTGTCCACGTTGCAAGCTGTCAACGCTTCACCGCGAAACCCGCTAATGATCAATCCCGATTCGGTCGGGCGCACCTTTGAAGGTGCAGATTTACTAACTGTCACGCAAACTGAGATTAATGCTTTTGCTGCAGTAATTGGCGAGGAAGATACGAGCGTTGCCCCACCGACTTTTTCAATTCGAATATCACTCTCGCAGTATGAATCGATTTTAACCCAACCTGAAATTGGCGTTGATTGGACTCGTTTAGTTCACGGTGACCAGAAATTTCAAATCTTCCGTCCAATTGTGGCTGGAGATATTTTCAAATGTTCTGCCACCATAGAAACGCTTCGAAGCGTGGCAGGCAATGAGATTATCTCGGTTCGATCCGACTTGCATAATGGAAACGAACTTGTCGTCTCATCGTGGTCGACTCTGGTGGTGCGCGGATGATCGAAGTCGGGGATGTAATTCCAGCAAGAATTTTTGATGTAGACAGAGCACTGCTCAAGGCATATGCAGATGCAAGCGGAGATCAAAATCCGATTCACCAGAGTGAAGAGGTTGCAATCTCTGTCGGACTTCCAAATGTAATTGCTCATGGAATGTTAACCATGGCGTTGGTTGGGAAATTCGTCACCGATTGGGCGGGTGGCAGTGCCAAGGTTAAAGAGTTCTCTGCACGATTTATTAAGCCCGTAATTGTGCCGGCCGGAGAAAAGGTGGATTTAACAGTGGGTGCAACTGTGGTGGAGATAGAAGGAAATCGAATTAAATTGGACTTAGTAGCTACTTCAGGCGGAGTTAAGGTTCTAGGAATGGCTAAAGCCGTAGTTGTTAAATGATGCCACATGCATTTATTACTCTGGCTTATGCCCGTGATATTCGCCCAATAGATCTAGAGAAGGAAACTACTGTCGCGATTATTGTCGAAGGCTTTACTGAAGATGCGTTAACTTCGGTTCGCACAATCAAGGCTAACAGTGATTGCGGTGTCGTCATACTTTCCATCGGCGATCCAGGCACCCTGGTTACGGAAATGGATTCACGAACATATTTATTCGCTGTTGCTCAGGGTGCAGGCTGGGGTGATTGCGCAAATGCTCTACTGGGAAAGATTAAGAGTAAGTACTTAGTACTCATAGACCCATCGATTAGTTTTACTGGCGGGCGCTTGTTGCAGATGGATTTACCGTTAGAACAAGGACGCCACCATGCTTTCCATGATGCCGATCCCGCTTATCGCGAAGCCCAGTCAAAGAAGAATTACGATCGCTTGCTCGAGCGCTTTAAAGGTAAAAGCGCAATTTTATCTCCACGCCGCTAATCTTTAGCCATGACTGAGTTATCTAAATACACCAGCCTTCGTGTGGGTGGCCCAGCTAAAAGGATTGTTCACGTTTCAACTGAGGTGGAAATCATCGCCGCAATCGAAGCTGTGGGGGATTCTCCGATTCTTATTATGGGTGGTGGAACAAACGTATTGGTAGCAGATTCCGGTTTTGACGGAACGGTTATACATATTGCAAATAACAGCGTTGAGGCCGAAGTCGATGCTTGTAGCGGTGCAACGCTAACTATCGGCGCTGGTGAAAATTGGGATTCCTTTGTCTTAACTTCGATTTCCAGAGGTTTTGCAGGTCTTGAAACCCTGAGTGGAATTCCAGGAACGGTCGGCGCAGCTCCAATTCAAAACATTGGCGCTTATGGTCACGAAGTGAGTGAGTTTATTACGCGTGTGCGAACTTATGATCGCCTGAACAAAGAAGTTAAAACTTTCACAAATGCCGAATGCGAATTTTCATATCGGAACTCGCACTTTAAGTCCCACCCTGGTCGGTATGTAGTTCTAGATGTGGCTTTTCAACTGCGGATTGGCGAAAAAACAACGCCGATTACTTATCTCGAGCTTGCAAAAAAACTTGGAATTGAAATGGGTGATAAAGCCTTGGTCGTTGATTGTCGAAAGGCCGTTCTTGAGTTAAGGGCAAATAAAGGAATGCTTCTTTCAGCCGATGATCACGACTCATGGTCGGCGGGATCGTTTTTTACTAACCCAATAGTTTCCCAGCAAGTAGCTGACTCACTTCCCAACGCTGCGCCAAAATGGCCGCTAACCGACGGAACAGTAAAGATTTCAGCGGCCTGGTTAATCGAAAATTCAGGCATCCATAAAGGTGATGAAATTGGTGGAGCACGTATTTCGATGAAGCATGTTTTAGCGCTCACAAACTCTGGTACGGCTACAGCCTCAGAGATTGCAGCTTTAGCTAAGCGCGCAAGAGATCATGTGCAGACTAGTTTTGGAATCACTTTGGTAGCTGAAGTGAACCTGATTGGTATTGAGATTTAACCTTCGGTCAAAAGTTTTTTAATACGACCTATACCTTCGACGATATCGGCATCACTTGTTGCATATGAAAAACGTAGGTATCCAGAGGGGCCAAATGCCTCACCCGGAACAGCTGCTACTTCTACTTCTTCTAGTAAGAGAGTTGCAAATTCGGCCGAAGTCTGTGGAGTTTTACCGCGGATAGTTGTGCCAAGCACTCCCTTTACAGATGGATATACGTAGAAGGCACCGGTTGGTGTTGGACATACAAATCCAGGAATTTCATTCAGCAGACTCACAATTAATGTTCGGCGACGATTGAAAGCCTCACCCATTGTTTTAACTGCAGTTAAGTCACCACTGACCGCTGCAATTGCAGCACGTTGTGAAACATTTGAAACATTTGACGTCAAGTGAGATTGCAGATTGGTCGCAGCTTTAATTACATCCTTTGGTCCGATCATCCAGCCAACACGCCAGCCTGTCATTGCATAAGTCTTTGCAACACCGTTCACAATGATGCATGTGTTTGCTAGCTCAGGAACTAAAACCGGCATGCTGGGTGCGATCGCGTCGTCATATAGTAAGTGCTCGTAAATCTCGTCTGAGATAACCCAGATATTATTCTTTAACGCCCATTCTCCAATCTCCTTTACCTGCTTCGGTGAATACACCGAGCCTGTTGGATTAGATGGTGAACAAAATAAAATCGCTTTTGTTTTTGGTGTTCGTGCAGCTTCTAACTGTTCAACGCTCACTAAATAGTTTTGAGTTTCATCGGCAAAGACCTCAACGGCAACTCCGCCGGCCAATTTGATGCACTCTGGATATGTTGTCCAAAATGGAGATGGCAATAAAACCTCATCGCCATCATTAATAATTGTTGCAAATGCTTGGTACACGGCCTGCTTACCGCCATTGGTAACTAAAACTTGATCAACTGTGATTTCATAATTGGAGTCACGCTTTGTCTTTGCCACAATCGCCTCACGTAGTTCGGGCAGTCCAGGTGTTGGTGTGTATCGGTGGTTAGAGGCAACATGTGTTGCCGCAGCGGCGGCCTCCACAATGTAATTAGGCGTCGGAAAGTCAGGCTCGCCGGCACCAAAGCCGATAACTGGACGGCCTTGGGCTTTAAGGGCCTTTGCCTTAGCATCAACGGCCAATGTGGCAGATTCAGCAATGGCAGCGATTCGGGATGAAATTCGTGAGCTCATGGCCCTAAGTCTGCCGTATCTGCGAAGCGAGTTAGACCTGAACCCCCCCTAGCCTCTACACTTCAACGCTCACGAGGGTTTGCTTTTCCCTATGGTTTTGTCATGCCTTCGTGCGAAGGGCAGTAGCTCAATTGGCTAGAGTTGCCGTCTCCAAAGCGGCCGGTTGGGGGTTCGAGTCCCTCCTGCCCTGCAAGTTGTAATAAGTAAGTACATGAAGAGAAAAGGATATGACGATGACAGAACCATCTGAACAGGTAGCCGAGAAGCTTGGGCTATTTGCGCGCGTCGGCCTTTTCTACCGCCAAGTTACAAGTGAGTTGACCAAGGTTGTCTGGCCAACTCGTAAGCAGCTAACGACCTATACCGCCGTTGTTTTGGTCTTCGTAACTTTTATCATCGCAGTTGTCTCACTTCTTGATCTTGTATTAACCAAGATCGTCTTTTTGGTTTTTGGATAAGGAAGAGACATGACTGAAGAACTCAATGTAGTGTCCGAAGCATCAACTAACGATGCTGTGTCCGAGGTTCCAGCTCAAGAAGTGATACCAGAGGTAATGTCTCAGAAGTTAGATGCCTTTGAGGCCGCTCTTGCGGCTTCAGCTAGTGAAATCGCAACTCCAACACCAGAAGTTGAAGTTTCAGAAAATGTAGTCGCGTCCACAGAGTCCGAGCTCGCGCTCGCATCAGATGAAGATGGCGATATCGAATCTGATGAAAACGATCCCAACGCCGAATTCCGTCGCACTCTGCGCACCGCACTTGGTGATTGGTATGTAGTTCACTCATATGCAGGGTATGAGAAAAAAGTTAAGGGCAACCTTCAGACTCGTATTCAATCGTTAAATATGGAGGATTATATTTTCCAGATTGAAGTTCCCGAAGAAGAGGTTAAAGAGCTCAAGAACGGCGCTTTCAAAATGGTGAAGCGCAATATCTATCCTGGTTATGTATTAGTCCGAATGGATCTCACCGATGAATCATGGTCGGCAGTCCGCAACACTCCTGGTGTTACTGGATTTGTCGGTAACGCCCATCACCCAAGCCCATTAAGTATGGATGAGGTTGAAAAGATTTTGGCTCCACGACCAGTTAAGAAATCAGACAAAATTGATATTCGTTTAATTGATTTCCAGATTGGCGAGTCAGTAACCGTAATGGATGGTCCTTTTGCAACGCTTCCAGCATCGATTTCAGAGATTATGCCAGAGCAGGCGAAGTTGAAAGTTCTAGTCTCAATCTTCGGTCGCGAAACACCAGTAGAGCTTTCTTTCGCGCAGGTACAAAAGATTTAATTACCCTAGTAAACGATAAGAAAAAAGAGGAAAAGAAATGGCACCAAAGAAGAAGGCAACCGGCTTCATCAAGTTGCAGATCCAGGCTGGCGCAGCGACACCTGCTCCACCAGTAGGTCCTGCCCTTGGCCAGCATGGTGTCAACATCATGGAGTTCGTTAAGGCATATAACGCTGCAACTGAGGCTCAAAAGGGACAGATCATTCCCGTAGAGATCACTGTCTACGAAGATCGCTCATTCACGTTCATCCTCAAGACTCCTCCAGCATCACGTCTTATTTTGAATGCAGCTGGCGTTGAAAAGGGCTCTGCAGTTCCGCACAAGACCAAGGTAGCTAACATCACCATGGCTCAAGTTGCTGAGATCGCAAAAGTAAAGATGGATGACCTAAATGCAAATGACATCGATTCCGCATCACGCATCATCGCTGGCACCGCACGTTCAATGGGAATCACAACTAACGGATAAATTAAGAATTCTCCTTCTCATGGTGAGAAAGAGATGTGGGAGAACCGCGCTGGTTCGCTAACCACAACCTATGAAAGAATGAGGAAGAAATGAAGCGCTCAAAGAAATATAACGAGGCTGCGGCCAAGGTAATTAAAGATCACCTTTATACCCCGCTCGAAGCAGTAACACTTGCTAAGGAAACATCAACAGTTAAGTACAACGCATCTATTGAGGTCGCATTGGTTCTTGGCGTTGACCCAAAGAAAGCCGATCAAGCGATCCGCTCAACAGTTAACTTGCCACATGGCACAGGTAAGACTGCACGCGTTTTAGTATTTGCTAACGGCGATAAGGCCGATGCTGCTCGCGCAGCGGGTGCTGACATTGTTGGTGGCGACGATCTAATCGAAGAGGTCGCAAAGGGCCGTCTTGATTACGACGCTGTAGTTGCAACTCCAGATCTCATGGGTAAGGTCGGCCGCCTTGGAAAGGTGCTTGGACCCCGTGGCTTGATGCCAAACCCAAAGACGGGAACAGTTACAACCGATGTTGCAAAAGCAGTGGCAGATATTAAAGGAGGAAAGATTGAGTTCCGCGTTGATAAGAACTCAAATCTTCACTTCCTTATAGGTAAAGCATCATTTACCGCCGAGCAGCTTGCCGAGAACTACGCAGCTGCCATGGAAGAAGTTCTACGTGCTAAACCAAACTCTTCAAAGGGTCGCTATATTCAAAAGGCGGTTATCTCAACAACGATGGGACCTGGAATCGCAGTTGATCCAAACCTCGTTCGCGAGCCTGTATCTAACTAATTAAGAATTAAACAGAAAACGCCTCGGCTTATTGCCGAGGCGTTTTCTGTTTCTTACCTTACTGGCTAGAACAAACTAGGCTTCTCTTATGGCCTCAATAGTTGAGACTGCACCGCTAATCCTTAATGTTGGTGTTGTATTAACCGCCGCCGCTACCTTGGGTTTTGTTGCCCGCAAATTAGGGCTTCCATCAGTTGTTGGCTATCTGTTAACAGGATTATTGGTTTCACCCTTCACTCCCGGATTTGTTTCAGATAATAATCAACTTGCACTGTTGGCTGATATTGGTGTCGTCTTACTTTTGTTTGAAGTGGGAATCGAATTAGATTTACGAAAAATTACTCGAGAGCAAAAGGCATTACTTTGGGGAGTACCCACTCAGATGGGAATTGGACTTTTGATAGGAACGCCAGTTTTTCTCTGGCTGGGCATTCCTATATTTGGAGCTCTGCTCTTATCTCTTTCGATTGCCATGTCTTCTAGCGTAGTTATCGTTAATATCACTCGAAGCCCACGGCGTACTACGGATACACTAACTGAAGATGCACTTCTGGGTTGGTCTTTACTTCAGGATGTTGTTGGAGTTGCAGCGGCAGCAATTATTTTGACTCTCTTTGGTGCAAATGACTCTTCGCTACTTGCCGCTCTTGGTGGATTGTTTGGCTTTGGAATAATTGCGATTGGTGCATCCAAAATCCTTCCGCGAATTTTAAGAGCAGTTCGCTGGGAAAAGGATTTGTTTCTAATTTACTCAGTTTCTTTTGGCTTGGTGCTCGCAGCTTTAGGAACTGTTGTGTTTGGGATCCCAATGGCCCTTGCGGGCTTTATTGCAGGGCTGGTAATTAATCAGAGCCGTGATACCGAAGAGGTCAGAAAAGCAATTCTCCCCTTTAGAGATCTTTTTGCTGTACTGTTTTTTGTTTTGTTAGGAACTTTGATTGAGCCAGGCCAGCTGGAAGCTGCCTGGCCCTTTGCAGCATTAATTTTATTAATGATGATTGCACTCAAAACTATCCCGACTGTCCTCCTAGTCAAGCTAGGCAAAATGAAGGTGCGCCCTCTCCAGCTAGGTATTGGAATCAGCCAAATCGGCGAGTTCTCCTTCGTTTTAGGCTCACTTGCGTATTCACAGAGTGCCATCTCAGAATCCCAATTTACCGGTCTTCTAGTTGCTGTTGTTTTATCCATCATGGCCTCCACAATTCTTGTGAGAAGGGCTTAAAAACAATGTTAATTTGACCCAAAAGGCTGCTCACCCTTACCCTTACCCCATAACCAAAGACCGCAGGTCTGAATTAACCGCAAGGTTGGTTCATTAAATGAGGAAATCTCAACCCGCGTAGGTGTTCACATTAATCCGTGCACGCTTACGCGTCACGGATTTTTTTATTGCCCTGATGTCGCTAAGTACCAGGAAAGGTGAACCGAATGGCTCGCCCAGATAAAGAAGCAGCAGTTGCAGAGCTAACGGAAGATTTCCGCAGCGCTACAGCAACAATTCTCACCGAGTATCGCGGACTTTCTGTGACCTCGATGAAACAACTACGCCGTGCACTTGGTGATAAAACCAAGTATTCAGTGGTGAAGAACACTCTTACAAAGATTGCAGCAAAGAATGCCGGCGTTGATCTCTCACCAGATCTTCTCGTTGGTCCTTCTGCAGTTGCATTTGTTAATGGCGATGCAATCGATGCGGCTAAAAGCCTGCGCGATTTCGCTAAAGAGAATCCATTTCTTGTAATTAAGGGTGGAATCTACGAAGGCAAAGCAGTCACTAGAGAAGAGATCATGCAGCTTGCAAATCTTGAATCTCGCGAGGTTCTACTTGCAAAGCTTGCTGGCGCTATGAAGGGATCGCTTGCTAAGGCGGCTCGTGTATTCGATGCTCTCCGTATCAAACTTGAATTGTCCGAAGGGTCAACAAATAATGCCGTGTCCGAGGTGTCCGAACCAGCAACAATCGATGCCGTGTCCGAGGTGTCCGAACCAGCAACAAACGATGCTGTGTCCGAGGTTCCAGCGCAAGCTGTGACTACAGACGTAGTGTCTGAAGCTGTGACTGCAGTGTCCGAACCAACAACAATCGATGCCGTGTCCGAGGTTCCAGCTGAAGCTGTGACTGCAGAAGCAGTGTCTGAAGAATTAACAACATCAACAGAAGAAAAGGAATAACGAATATGGCAAAGCTCAATACAGAAGACCTATTGGCACAGTTCAAGGAAATGACATTGGTCGAGCTCTCAGAGTTCGTTAAGTCATTTGAAACTGAGTTCGACGTTACAGCTGCTGCTCCAGTAGCAGTTGCTGCAGCAGGTGGCGCAGCCGCCAGTGCAGAAGTAGCACAAGATGAGTTCTCAGTTGTTCTTGAATCAGCTGGCTCAGCAAAGATTGCAGTTATCAAGGAAGTTCGCGGACTTAACTCAGGCCTTGGCTTGAAAGAGGCCAAGGATCTAGTTGATGCCTGCCCAACTGTTCTCCTAGACAAGGTAAACAAGGAGACAGCCGATAAGGCAAAGGCGGCCCTAGAAGCAGCTGGCGCGACTGTCACAATCAAGTAATTTCGACCGAAACCCCCGTCTGGCCTGAGGCTGGGCGGGGGATTTTCTATTTCCGGCAGGTCGATATATCGGGGTTCACTCTATTTTCGATGATTAGTACTATAAAACGTATAAAGAATATACATTCCATAATACTATGAATCTATGGTTTCTCCTCTGGCTGGCCTGAAAAGTGGTGTATTACGTCCGCGCGATGCTGCTGCTTACTACACCCAGCCTGCCCACCAATTTCAATACTGGGCGCAAGAAGGCGTTTTGCTCAAAGTGGCACATGGTTACTACGTACATATTCCAGAGGCTCACCGTGGTCAATATTGGCGACCCGAAATGGAAGCACTAGCACTTGGGATTGGTCAAGCAGATTATGGCAAAGATGCAGTCGCCTTAATGCATATTTCCGCGGCAAGAATCCATGGAGCAATACCGCGCGCAATTGCACTCGCAGTCCTTGCAGTTCCAAAGCAAAGGCCGACTCTAGAAACGAAATTTGGCCGAATCTTTTTCGTGAAAAGGAATGTTGCACAGTTGAAACGGATTCGGATTGATACAGAACTCGGATCGGGTTGGGTGACTAATCTCGAACAAACCACTTTAGATTTGGCGAAAAGGGATAATCTAATCTCAGGATTCTCGGGGGTTGTTCAAGAGGCAGCAGTTACACTTTTAACGCGAATAGATAAAGAAAAGCTACGCCACTTTGCAAAAGAGAGTCACATGATTTCTAGTTTAGTAAAAGTGGAAACTTGGGAGGTTAATGCTAAATCCACATGAAGCGTTAACTATCCAACAACTCTTCAGCACTTCTTTTTCACAGGTGCAAAAAGATCACGCGATTAGTCATGTGCTCTCTGTCTAGCGCAATTTCAAAACAGATCTAGTTTTCTATGGTGGAACAGGGCTCGCCCGAACATTTTTGGAGCGTGGGCGGCTTTCAGAAGATATCGATCTCTTTACTTCCAATCGAATTGATCTAATTCGCGAACTTGACGCGCTCCCAGAGTTAATACTTCAAGAATTTCCAGAGGCGCATTGGAGTGTTAAGCCATCACAGATATCTGAACCAGGTAAGGCACTACTAGTTTGTCAATCAGGCGTTCAAATCGAAGTCCAAGCAATTTCAGCTCAGATGAGAGGGTGGCAACAAATCCCGGTAGAGACCATGCACATTCATCAACGGTATTCGGATGTGCCACTAACGAAGCTCAAAGTTCCAACGTTGGATGGGTTTTCCGCAATGAAGTTAGCTGCTTGGTTTGATAGAGGAGCATCGAGAGATCTCTTTGATTTAGAGGGGTTAACACATCTGAGATCCTTGTCAGAAAATACCAAGACATTGGTGACTGAATTATTGGGTCTGAAGCTCACGCGGAAAATGTTGGATCGAAAAATCGATGGCGTATGGCAGGAAGACTTAGCTCATCAAACGAAACTCGCTATGACCGAAGAAGAGTGTTTAACCCGAGTTTTGGAATGGTGGGAAAAGTGAGCGATATTAAGCGGGATGCTATTGAAGCTCAATACAGTAATTTCGCATTACATACAAAGGCCTTCGATCCATTGAATCGAAGGCCTTTGCTTTGTCGTAACTTCATTTGACGGGGGCTGTGACCAAGTTATCTAGAAGTTGACGAATTACTTCCAAAAACATTTAACTCAGTTTCCTAAGTTAAGCCCGTTACGCGTTGTCCGACTCGAATCTCTGTTCCCCAATTCCCATATCGCCTATCTGTTTTTCCAATATTGCTATTGGAAAAGAACTGTTTACTAACCCGAATCTCACTTATTTAAATCGTAGACTTAAATAGTTAAGACAATTGATTTATAGTCCTGTCTAATTGCCTTGTCAAGAAAAATAAAGTAAAACTAAAGAGCATGAGTGTCAACCCTCAGATGGAAATTCATGGGCCAGATATAGTTAGTGTGCGGGGAGGAAGCTAATAAAGGTCGGGAGGTACGACAAATGAGCAATAAAGACATATCAAAGAATTACCCCGTAACCACGAAAGGGTTTTTCGATTTTCCATCCAGGTTGGATTGGTTTGATGATATTGCTCCACTAGGGATGTTTTTTCGAACCCCAGAGCTTAAGCCGATCAAAATCGAGCAGTTTGTAAAAGATGGAAAGTTGATTGTCCGAGCAGAGTTACCAGGCGTCGATCCAGATAAAGATATCGATGTATCACTCCATGAAGGTTATTTAGCAATTAAGGGAGAGCGTAAGGAGGAGATGAAAGACGAGCACCACTCCGAATTCATGTACGGAAGTTTCTCTCGTACAATTGCCCTGCCTAGTGGTTTCGACCAAAAGAGCGTGCACGCAAACTACAAAGATGGAATCCTTGAAGTTTCACTCGGAATTCCCGTCTCTGTCTCAAATGGGAAGAAAATCCCAATTAGCAAAATACAATAATGGTTCCGATTAATCCTGACGGAAGAGAGGGATTAGCGGTTGTTGCCATTACACAAGATGAGTGCCGTGTTTGGAAGGCTGGGCTGGCACCAAACACGGCGCCACTTATAATCAAACCAGAGGTTTTTGTGGGGAAAAAGCAGTTTCGAAGAGCCAATGATGAAGTGAGCCATCGGGGACACGATGTCGACAAATTTGGGAAGATGTACCTGGAGTCCATCAGCGTGAGCCTGGCCGGTGCCAAGGAAATCCTGGTTATTACTCACGGAACTGGAAAATCGAGCGCCCTTGGAGCCTTCACAGATTACCTAGATTCGCACCATTCGGATCTTTCCAAAGGGATTATTGGCCATATAGAGGCTGATTTGACTAATATGACAGATCCTCAGATTCTTGCGCTGGCTCGAGACTGGTTTCAGGCACATATTTCTTAAATTGGCAGACAATTTCGCCCTTTAGATGTATAAGCGTTCGGTTGGACAGGGTTGGGGTGGGGGCGTTACTCTTCAACCTCACACAAAACACTTACGGTCAGGGCATATAGCGGCTGAGACCTAATAGTTGTGTGTTCCCGCTTTATTGTCTGGAAGGACATCTCTTGGCCGCGTCTAAAAAATCATCAGTAGCACCACGCCGAATCTCTTTCGCAAAGATCCGTGAACCTCTCGAAGTTCCAAACCTATTAGCGTTGCAAGTTGAAAGCGTTGACTGGTTATTGGGCAATGATGCATGGCGCTCACGTATCGCAGCAACCGGTTCTATGAATCGTGGTGAGATCCCTACTACTTCAGGTCTGGAAGAAATCTTTGAAGAGATTTCACCAATTGAAGATTTCCAGGGAACTATGAGTCTTACATTCCGCGATCACCGCTTTGAGCCGCCTAAGTACTCAATTGGTGATTGCAAAGAGCGCGACATGACTTATTCGCAACCTCTATTCGTAACTGCTGAGTTCACAAATAACATCACAGGTGAAATTAAATCTCAGACAGTATTTATGGGCGACTTCCCAGTGATGACAGCTCGTGGAACTTTTGTCATTAACGGTACCGAGCGCGTAGTTGTTTCTCAAATTGTTCGCTCACCTGGTGTTTATTTCGAGCGCACAATCGAAAAAACTTCTGACAAAGATGTATTTACTGCAAAGGTGATTCCAAGCCGCGGTGCTTGGCTTGAGTTTGAAGTCGATAAGAAAGATCTTGTTGGTGTTCGCATCGACCGCAAGCGCAAGCAGTCAGTAACTGTTTTCTTAAAGGCACTTGGCTGGAGTGAAGAACAGATCCTTGAAGAGTTCGGTGATTTCGAATCCATCCGTGCAACGCTTGAAAAAGATACTGTTAAAACTCAGGACGAAGCGCTTCTTGATATTTATCGTAAGCTACGTCCCGGTGAGCCTCCAACTAAGGAAGCTGCACAAAACCTAATTGAAAACCTTTACTTCAATCCAAAGCGCTATGACTTAGCTAAGGTCGGTCGCTTTAAGGTTAATAAGAAGCTGGGCTTAGATCTTGAGCTAAAGGCATCACTACTTACAATCTCCGACATTGTTGCGACGTTGCGCTACTTAGTAGCGCTACACCGTGGCGATCTTTTGATGGAGTATGGTCGCGAAGTTCGTGTAGAAAAAGACGATATCGATCACTTCGGTAACCGGCGTTTGCGCACAGTTGGCGAGCTCATTCAGAATCAAGTTCGCATCGGTCTCTCACGTATGGAACGCGTAGTTCGCGAACGCATGACTACACAAGATGTTGAAGCGATAACGCCACAGACTCTGATTAACATTCGTCCAGTAGTTGCTTCGATCAAGGAGTTCTTCGGAACTTCTCAGTTGTCGCAGTTCATGGATCAAACGAACCCACTTTCTGGTCTTACTCACAAGCGCCGCCTTTCAGCACTTGGGCCTGGTGGTTTATCGCGTGATCGCGCGGGCTTTGAAGTCCGTGACGTTCACCCTTCTCACTATGGCCGAATGTGTCCAATTGAAACTCCTGAAGGACCAAACATTGGTCTCATTGGTTCGCTTGCAACATATGGTCGCGTAACTGCATTTGGATTTATCGAGACTCCTTACCGTAAGGTTTCAAAGGGTCGCGTAACAGATCAAGTTGATTATTTAACTGCCGATGAAGAAGACGAGCACATTATTGCCCAGGCGAATGCGCCGTTGACTGATGACAATCACTTCGCCGAAGCACGCGTACTCGTACGCCGTCGTGGTGGAGAAGTTGAATACATTCCAGCAATTGAAGTCGATTACATGGATGTTTCTCCACGTCAGATGGTTTCTGTTGCAACAGCAATGATTCCATTCCTTGAGCACGATGATGCTAACCGTGCGTTGATGGGCTCTAACATGATGCGCCAGTCAGTTCCATTGATGCGTGCAGAAGCACCATTAATCGGTACTGGCATGGAGTTCCGTGCAGCCGTTGATGCAGGCGATGTCGTTGTAGCTACTAAAGCCGGTGTCGTTACTGAAGTATCTGCCGAAGAAGTAAAAGTCATGGCCGATGATTCCACCTATCAAACATATGCATTACATAAGTTCACACGCTCCAACCAAGGAACTTCATACAATCAAAAAGTTGTTGTCTCTGAGGGTCAGCGTCTAGAAGTTGGCTCAGTTATCGCCGATGGTCCTTGCACCGATATGGGTGAAATGGCGCTTGGAAAGAATTTGCTCGTGGCATTTATGTCATGGGAAGGCCATAACTATGAGGATGCGATTATCTTGTCACAGCGTTTGGTTCAAGATGATGTGTTGACATCCATTCATATCGAAGAGTACGAAGTCGATGCTCGCGATACCAAACTTGGTGCAGAAGAGATCACTCGCGACATTCCTAACGTATCTGAAGAAGTTCTAGCCGATCTTGATGAGCGCGGAATCATTCGCGTTGGCGCCGATGTAGTGCCTGGCGATATCTTGGTTGGAAAGGTAACGCCAAAGGGCGAAACCGAACTTACTCCTGAAGAGCGTTTACTTCGTGCAATCTTTGGTGAAAAAGCTCGCGAGGTTCGCGACACATCACTCAAGGTTCCGCATGGTGAATCTGGAAAAGTTATCGGCGTAAAAATCTTCGAATCCGAAGAGGGCTTTGAACTTTCAGCTGGCGTTAACCAATTGGTTCGCGTTTACGTTGCGCAAAAGCGCAAGATTCAAGATGGTGACAAGCTTGCTGGCCGCCACGGTAACAAGGGTGTCATTTCTAAAATTCTTCCAGTTGAAGATATGCCATTCCTTGAAGATGGAACGCCAGTCGATGTAGTTCTTAACCCACTTGGTGTACCTGGACGTATGAACGTCGGGCAGGTTCTTGAAATGCACTTAGGGTGGGTAGCAAAGACTGGTTGGGATCTCTCTGGAATCGATGAAGCGTGGCAAAAGCATATGCGCGCTATCGGTGCCGACAAGGGCGCCCCTGGAACTAAGTTTGCAACTCCGGTATTCGATGGCGCACTTGAAGATGAAATCTCCGGTCTTCTCGAAAGCACATTGCCTAACCGCGATGGCAATCAGTTAATTGGTCGCTCTGGAAAGGCTCGTTTATTTGACGGTCGTTCCGGTGAGCCTTACCCAACACCAATTTCAGTTGGATACATGTATATCTTGAAGCTTCACCACTTGGTCGATGACAAGATTCACGCACGTTCGACTGGTCCATACTCAATGATTACGCAGCAGCCATTGGGCGGAAAAGCTCAGTTCGGCGGTCAGCGATTTGGTGAGATGGAAGTGTGGGCGTTGGAAGCCTATGGTGCTGCTTACACACTCCAAGAACTTCTCACAATTAAATCTGACGATGTTCTAGGCCGTGTAAAAGTCTACGAAGCAATCGTGAAGGGTGAAAACATTCCTGAACCTGGTATCCCTGAGTCATTCAAGGTACTTATTAAGGAAATGCAATCTCTCTGTCTAAATGTTGAAGTGCTTTCATCTGAAGGTGTCGCAATTGAACTTCGCGATACTGATGAAGAAGTATTCCGTGCCGCCGAAGAGCTAGGTATCAACTTGTCACGAGTTGAGCCAAGCAGCGTTGAAGAAATCTGAGAGGGAAAATAACTATGTTAGATGTCAACTTCTTTGATGAATTACGTATCGGTCTTGCATCGGCTGAAAATATTCGCGATTGGTCTTTTGGCGAAGTAAAGAAGCCAGAGACAATCAACTACCGAACACTCAAGCCAGAGAAGGACGGACTCTTCGACGAGAAGATCTTCGGACCAACTCGTGACTGGGAATGTTATTGTGGAAAGTACAAGCGCGTTCGATTTAAGGGAATCATCTGCGAGCGTTGCGGTGTTGAAGTAACACGCGCAAAGGTCCGTCGTGAACGCATGGGTCACATCGAGCTAGCAGCTCCAGTAACTCACATCTGGTACTTCAAAGGTGTTCCATCTCGCCTTGGCTATCTACTTGATCTTGCACCTAAGGATCTTGAGAAGGTTATTTACTTCGCTGCATACATGATCACTGAAGTTGATGCTGAAGCTCGCGAAGAAGATTTGCCACAACTTGAAAAGAAGTTGGCTAACGATCGCAAGAAGATCGAAACTCGTCGCGATGTTGATCTCGATATTCGTACCAAGAAGCTTGAAGATGACACAGCAGAGCTCGAGGCAGAAGATGCTAAGTCCGATGTCAAGCGCAAAGTTCGTGAGGCTGCAGAGCGCGAGCTCAAGTCAATTCGCGAGAAGTCAGAGAAAGAGCTCGAGCGCATGGAGAGCGTATGGGCCCGCTTTAAGAACTTGAAGGTTCAAGATCTTGAGGGCGACGAAAACCTTTACCGCGAAATGCGCGATCGCTATGGAATGTATTTCAAGGGTGACATGGGAGCTGCTGCAATTAAGCATCGCCTAGAGACTTTTGATCTTGCAACCGAGCACAAGATGCTCACCGACCTTTCTGAAAATGGCAAAGGTGCAAAGAAGACTCGTGCAATTAAGCGCTTGAAGGTTGTTAACGCATTCCTTACAACAAGCAATAAGCCAGCATCAATGGTTCTGGATTGCGTTCCAGTTATTCCACCTGATCTACGTCCAATGGTTCAACTCGACGGTGGTCGCTTTGCGACATCAGATCTCAATGATTTGTACCGTCGTGTAATCAACCGTAACAACCGTTTGAAGCGTCTTGCAGATCTCGGCGCACCAGAGATTATCGTTAACAACGAAAAGCGTATGTTGCAGGAAGCTGTAGATGCCTTGTTCGATAACGGCCGTCGTGGTCGCCCAGTAACTGGCCCAGGTAACCGCGCACTTAAATCACTCTCTGACATGCTCAAGGGTAAGCAGGGTCGATTCCGCCAGAACTTACTCGGAAAGCGCGTTGACTACTCAGGCCGTTCAGTAATCGTTGTTGGTCCACAGTTGAAGTTGCATCAGTGCGGTCTGCCAAAGCAGATGGCGCTCGAACTCTTCAAACCATTCGTAATGAAGCGTCTCGTAGATCTAAATCACGCGCAGAACATTAAATCTGCAAAGCGTATGGTTGAGCGCGCACGTCCAGTTGTGTGGGATGTTTTGGAAGAAGTTATCGCCGAGCATCCAGTACTTCTAAACCGCGCACCTACTCTTCACCGCTTGGGTATCCAGGCATTTGAGCCTCAACTAGTTGAAGGTAAAGCGATTCAGATTCACCCGCTCGTATGTACAGCGTTCAACGCTGACTTCGACGGTGACCAGATGGCAGTTCACTTGCCGCTATCTGCTGAAGCACAGGCTGAAGCACGTATCTTGATGTTGTCATCGAATAACATCTTGTCTCCTGCTAATGGGCGTCCAATTACTTCACCGACACAGGACATGGTTCTTGGTCTCTATCACTTAACAATGAGCCGCGAAGGCGAGCTCGGCGAGGGTCGTGCATTTAGCTCGATCTCAGAGGCGATCATGGCTCATGATCAGAACTCAATTTCATTGCAGGCAAAGATCAAGATTCGTCTTGATAACTCTACAGAGACAACCGAAACCACTCTTGGTCGCGCATTGTTTAATGAGGCTCTTCCTGCAGACTTCCCATTCGTCGACTTAGATGTCACCAAGAAACAACTCGGTGGAATCGTTGATCGTCTGGCTGAGTTCTATCCAAAGGTTGTTGTTGCTCAAACACTTGATGCTCTGAAGTCACTCGGCTTCCACTGGGCAACTCGTGCCGGAATCACAATCGGTATTGAAGATGTTGTTACACCTCCACGTAAGAAAGAAATCCTTGAGAGCTATGAAACTCAGGCCGACAAGGTTCAATCGCAGTATGAAAAGGGACTCATTACTGATGACGAGCGTCGTCAAGAGTTAATCGAAATCTGGACAAAGGCAACAGCCGAAGTGGGTAAAGAGATGGAAGAAAACTTCCCTCGCGTTAACCCAGTGTGGATGATGGTCTTCTCTGGTGCTCGTGGAAACATGATGCAGATCCGTCAAATTGCAGGCATGCGTGGTCTGGTAGCAAACCCTAAGGGTGAAATTATTCCTCGCCCAATTAAATCTAACTTCCGCGAAGGTCTTTCAGTACTTGAGTACTTTATTTCTACTCACGGTGCGCGTAAGGGTCTTGCCGATACCGCACTTCGTACCGCTGACTCAGGTTACTTAACCCGACGTCTCTGCGATGTTGCACAAGATGTAATCATCCGTGAAGAAGATTGCGGTACAGATCGCGGTCTTGTTCTACAAATTGGTGTTCGCCAAGAATCTGGTGGCCTCGTTAAGTTTGACCACGTTGAAACCTCTGTCTTCGGTCGCACGCTCGCCGATGATGTTGAGGTCGATGGTGTGGTTATTGCTAAGGCCGGAATTGACTTAGGTGATCGCAATATTGATGAACTCGTTGCAGCCGGTGTGGATGAAGTTAAGATCCGTTCGGTTCTAACCTGCGATAGCAAAGTCGGACAATGCGCAGCGTGCTACGGTCGATCCCTTGCAGCAGGACAACTTGTTGCCGTTGGTGAAGCCGTTGGAATCATTGCAGCACAATCAATTGGTGAGCCTGGTACACAGCTAACAATGCGTACCTTTCACACTGGTGGTGTTGCTGGAGATGACATCACTCACGGACTTCCACGTATCGTTGAACTCTTCGAAGCCCGCACTCCAAAGGGTGTTGCACCGATTGCAGAAACTGCAGGCGTTGTCTCATTCCGCGAAGATGCAAAGGGCAAGAAAATCATCGTTACACCAGATGATGGTGGCGAAGAAGTTGCTTACCCAATCACTCGTCGTCAGAAGCTACTTGTAGAAGAGGGTGTTCGCGTTGAAGTTGGCCAGAAGATGGTCGTCGGCGCAATCGATCCAAAGCAGGTTCTTCGTATCCTTGGACCACGTGCAACTCAAATTCACTTGGTAAATGAGATTCAATCTGTTTATCGCTCACAGGGCGTAGGCATTCACGATAAGCACATCGAAGTTATTGTTCGTCAAATGTTAAAGCGCATCACTGTGCTTGAAGCTGGAGATGCCGATCTTCTTCCAGGTGAACTCGTTGAGCGCGGTCGCTTTGAGAATGAAAACCGCCGCGTCGTTACATCCGGTGGAAAAGCCGCCTCAGGTCGCCCAGAACTTATGGGTATTACTAAGGCATCACTTGCAACTGAGTCATGGTTATCAGCTGCATCATTCCAGGAGACAACTCGCGTACTAACAGATGCTGCACTTTCAGAGAAGAGTGATCCATTGCTCGGACTGAAAGAAAACGTCATCATCGGTAAGTTGATTCCCGCCGGTACTGGTCTTGCCCGTTATCGCAACATTCGTGTTGAGCCAACAGAAGAGGCAAAGGCTGCCGTTTATGCAGCTTACGACGAGTATGACTTCACACCATTTGATCAACAAGGTTCAGGTGAAGCCGTTCGTCTGGATGAGGTCGAAGTACCTCGTTAATACTTAACTTAGAAAAGAGGCTCAATCCTTAACGGGGTTGAGCCTTTTTTGCTTTGCCTGGAATCGCAAACCATTTATTTCGTGAACCCAGACATCAATATTAGATTGGTACATCAACTGGATGTTTGGGAAGTCCGTCGGTAAGTAGATTTTGGAATAATGATGCGAGAGTACGTGGAGTGAGCAGATCTTTTGTATTATCAAGATCGTCCTGGCTCCACCAGCGGTATTCGCAAATGGTTTTTCGTTCTTCTTCCGAAAATCCTGAAGTTTCAATCTCAAAGGCAGGAACTCGGGCAAAGAACCAGAGTTCTCGCACATCTTGATTTGAACCATAGAAGGTGAAGACATGGCGGCGATTCCAAATATGGGGACCTAATTCAAACTCTGTTAATCCAGTTTCTTCTCGTACTTCGCGCCGCGCCGCTTCCCGCGGTGTCTCTCCTAGTTTGATGCCCCCACCTGTTGGAAACCAGAAACGAGTGTTGGGCTGATCTGGATCTTGACCTCGAAATAGCAAGACGCGGTCTTGATCATCGACGAGCAAGATACGTACTGTTGGCCGAATTACCGGCTCGATATCCATATGTCAGATTCTGTTGGCACTGGCCGAAATCCGCAAGAAACTAATCACGATTCTAGCCTTGGCGATGGGCGAGACCCTTCAACTGGGCGAGATTGAAATTCCTGGATGCTTTGACAATTAGTGACACCAATTTCTCAGAGTGGTACTCGTATGCTATTGTACCACCATGAGCATCATTGAGCTGAATGTGAAGGAAAAAGGGAGAACGGTCTTGCCAGTAGAACTCCAAAAAGCTTGCGGTTTTAAACCTGGTGACACACTTGTCGTCGAGGAAATCTCAGAGGGAAGATTCATTGTGGAGACTAGAGAGCGGAAAATTCAGAGTTTGTGGGAGTTGGCTGTTGCTTCTCAATCGTCACCGTCCACTCAAGATCTGCTTCGTAGACGTTCCGAAGAGGAAGAGGAGCGCTTAGAGAGATTGAGCAATCCAACTTACTCATCCAATACTGAATCCAATAAAAGAGGATCTGCACTTCTGGCAGCTGTTTTCGGCGAGTAATGCCTCAAGAATCACTATTAGATGCCTCTGCATTACTTGCATTAATTCTTCGAGAATCAGGTTGGAAAGTCATTGATGCCATTGCAGAATCTGGATTGGCGCTAACTACACCGATTGCGCTCGCGGAAACCCTTGAAATATGTAGACAAAAACAGACTGGTATTTCAAGAGATGAAATACGAACCCTCTTGAGTTTGAAGAATATAAACGTCGTACCGGTGGTTGAGGAAGATGCAGTGGAGGCTGGATATATTTATAAAAAAGCCGCGGAACATAATGTGAAGAGTAAGCGACAGATTCATGTAAGCCTTGCCGATGTCATGTTGCTCGCCGTAGGGAAACGACTGGAAACCTTGGTTGTTTTCTCCGACAATGAATGGGAACTCATAGATTTACCTGGAGTTAGAGTTCTTCCCTTTCGATAATTAAAGTTGTGTTTCAATATTTGCAACTATGCTTGGTAGATGAGTAATGAAGAAAAATTCCATGTACAGCGCCATGCAGATCGCGAAGTACATGAGCGTTTAGATATCGAAAAACTTCTTGATAACCAGTACGTATGCCATGTCGGATTCATTGACCCAGATATCAATTTGCCGTTTGTAATTCCAATGGGCTTTGCTAGAGATGGTAATCGGATTTTGATTCATGGATCGACCGGCTCGCGAATAATGATGTCGATTGCAAAGGGTATTGATCTATGTGTAACCGTTACTCAACTCAATGCAATTGTTGTTGCGCGGTCGGCATTTAACTCTTCAATGAACTATGAGTCGGTGATGATTTTTGGAAATGCACGCGTTTTAAATGAGTCCGAAAAAGAGATTGCATTAGAGCGCATCACAACAAAATTGATTCCTGGTCTCTGGGAATACGGCCGCCCGATAACGAAAAAAGAGTCTGCAGCAACATTAATCGTGGAGTTAAGCCTGGATAGGGTTTCAGCGAAAGCGCGTACAGGGGAGCCATCTGATGATGATGAGGACATCGCACTTCCACTGTGGGCAGGCTTATTGCCTATGAGTACATCATTTGGCCCACCAATAACGGCGACCAACGCCGCAGGTATTCCAGTCCCACCACACCTTTCATAACTACTTTTTCAATGCGCCGTGGATTCTTGGGGGAGAGGCGGCTGGCGAAGGACGAACCAACACCGAGGGTTTCCAAATCTCACTCTTGACACCAAACTACCCCTACACGAGAATTACCAAAAAATTCAACCAACCTTCCCCCAAAGGAAACCGGAATCTATAATGGATGGATCAATCGGTGCGTTCGCTGGAATTGGAAATACTCCACTTGTTGAACTCAGGCGAGTGAAACCTAAGAGTGGGGCACGAATTGTTGCAAAACTTGAATGGGCCAATCCGACGGGAAGTATGAAAGATCGAATGGCACAAACTGCCATTGAAGGCGCGATTCGCGATGGACGGCTACAACCGGGCGGAACTGTTGTTGAGTACACCGCTGGAACCACTGGCATTTCGTTGGCATTTGTTTGCGCCGCGCTGGGTTATGGTCTCCATGTCGTTTTCTCCGATGCATTTAGCCAGGAAAAGCGGCGCACCATGATGGCTTTTGGTGCCACGGTCGAAGATGTTCCGAGTGATAATGGTCAGATCACTGAAGCACTTATCAAGACCATGATTGCGCGGGCAGCCGAAGTTACAGCGCAGCCCGGACGGTGGTGGTGTGATCAGCTAAATAATCACGACGCTATAACCGGCTACTTGCCCATGGGGGAAGAGATTTGGTCGCAGACTAATGGTGAGGTGGATGCCTTCGTCCACGTTGTCGGTACTGCACACTCCATTCACGGTGTTACCAGAGCGTTGCACAATCATAACTCCGGGATCAAAATCATCGCGGTCGAACCAGCCGAATCAGCAGTACTTTCAGGAGGTCCAACTGGATCTAATCGCATTGAGGGGATCGGTATTGGATTCATTCCGCCTCTCTGGGAGCCCGATGAGGTGGATGAGATTATGACGGTCTCTGCCGATGAAGCTATGGACATGGCTCGGCGCCTTGCCAAAGAGGAGGGACTTTTTGCTGGAACATCCTCTGGGGCCAATGTCGTTGCAGCACTTCGAGTTGCCGAACGTTTCGGCCCCGGTGAGACCGTGGCAACAATCCTCTGTGACTCTGGATTGCGCTATCTTTCGACGGAGTTATATCGAACTCCTTGAAAAATCTACTTCTTCAAGTTAGCAAGTCGGGCAAGTATTGGCGGATGTGAATAGTGCACTGCAACATAGAGTGGATGAGGGTTTAAGTTACTCAACGATTCGAGCGATAGTTTTTTCAGCGCTGAATACATATGTTCTCGTGCATCAGGATATGTATCGAGTGAGAATTGATCGGCTTGGTACTCGTTGCGTCGAGAGAATGAGTTATTAATTAAGCCAAGAAGTGTAGATAGTGGAGTAAAGAGTAAGAAAAACGCCACCATTGACAAATGGAAACTTGGAATATCTGAGCCTAACGCCTTCGACAGATTTGGATTACTGAGTAACCAGCCCATTAGCGCAAACATTATTAGAGTTTGAACATTACTAAAGGCAAACATTGTGTAGACATGTTTACGCTTGTAGTGACCGACTTCATGAGCTAAAACTGCGACAACCTCTTTAACCGTTAACTTCTCTATCAAGGTGTCAAATAGGCCAATTATTTTCACTCTACCCATTCCAGAGAAGAAAGCATTTAATTTAGTAGAGCGTTTGGATGCATCCATTTCATATAGCTTAGAAAGCGGAAAACCTTGGGACTGGCAATACATTTCAATCTCATTACGCAGCTCTCCTGCCGGTAAGGGCTTTAATTTATTAAACATTGGCAAGAAGATTCGTGTACCAAAAACAAACATAAAGAGTGAGAAGACAGCCACTAGGAGCCAGCCGAGCAGCCAAAACATGCTTTGAATCTCTTGGTAGATCCAGGCAATGAGGTAAAGAAGAGGCAATCCGATAAGCAAACTTAAGAGCAGTTGCTTAAGCGCATCAGTGCTAAAGAGCTTCTTTGTGGTCTTATTAAAACCGTATTTTTCCTCAATAATAAAAGTTGAGTAATACCTGCCTGGCAGCGAGCTCAAAGTGCTTACTACGATGAGAATTCCTACAAAGACGACAGTTACTAACAAATTATTTTCAATTCGCTCACGAATTTGTAAATCCAGCTTGGCAAACCAGCCCAAAATTATTGCCGAAAGAATTACAACGGTAGTGATTACCGAGGTTAACATCTCAAATTTATATTTGGCAGTTCCATACTCCATAGACTTTGCGTATTCATCTGGATTATAAATCTCTGCTACTTCTGCACTTAGAGGTGCATTTTTCGAATTCTCATTCAAGTAGTTAATTACCATTCCTGCACTAAAATCAATTAATACAAATGTAACAATACTTAGCAACAAGAAATCAGAGGTATTCATAGTATTCCTATCCGTTTATAAGTGCAGCGAAGGCGATTTCAACCATAGTATTTAGAGAGTTTTCACGATCTGCCGAAGACATAGATTCATGAGTAATTACGTGATCTGAGACAGTTAAAATTGCAAGAGCTCGTCGCTGTTTGCGTGCAGCTATTGAATACAACTGGTTAGCCTCCATCTCTGCTCCAAGAACACCGTGTTGAATCAATTTCTGTATGGCATCGCTCTCATCATAAAAGTAATCCATAGAAGCAACTCCGCCGACATGAACATTTGACAAGTGCTTGGATGCTTCATGGGCTGCAAGTAGTAATTTGAAATCAGCATGCGGTGCAAAATCTAAATTATTTGTAAACCTGCGGTTAATATTTGAATCAGTCGATGCCGTCATGGCTAAAATGACATCTCCAATTTTAGTTTTCTCTAATAAACCACCACATGTCCCAATTCTGATTGCACTTTGGACTCCGTACTCATTGAATAGTTCAGTTACATAGATTGAGATGGATGGAAGACCCATTCCCGTACCTTGAACAGATACCCGTTCACCTTTATAGGTTCCGGTATAACCAAACATGTTACGGACTGCGTTGTATTGTGTGACTCCTTCCAAATAGGTATCTGCAATCCATTTAGCCCTCAGTGGGTCTCCTGGCAGAAGTATTCGCTCGGCGATATCGCCCTTATTGGCCGAAATATGTGGTGTGCTCATGGAACCCACCCTAAGCCAAATATCTGCGTCAGATTGAGAGCTCTCTTGGTGTGGCACAGTAAAACCTGTCCACTTTCTACAGGGGATTGCGAAGATGGTAGAAACGATTTCTTGAGGGTATAACATGTGAGGTATGGGAATGAACATTAAGAATGAGGAGGCTCATCGCCTTGCTACTCAAGTGGCCTCGATTTATGACGAGACCCTTACTGAGGCCGTGACCGTGGCCTTGCGCGAGCGTTTGGCAAGAGCCACGGCCCAGGATCGCCTTGAAAGGTTAAGGATTTTGGCTCACGAAATCGCAATACAGATGCCAAAAGGAATGACCAGAGAATCAGTCGATTCAATGCTCTACAACGAATTGGGCCTACCTCGATGAAGGTAGTCGTGGACAGTTCAGCTATTTTTTCAATTCTCTTTGCTGAACCCGATTGCGATGACATTCTTGTTGCTATTAGTAGCAATGACTGCTCAATGTCTGTAGGAAACTTCCTAGAGAGCGCGATAGTTGTTGATTTCACGAAGAATCCAATTATAATCCGTAAATTTGATGCACTCATAAAAGAGGCTGAAATCGAAATACTTCCAGTTGATTTAAAACAAGTTGAAGTCGCCCGCGCGGCTTATCGTGATTATGGAAAAGGTAGCGGGCATCCAGCTCGACTGAACTTTGGAGATGTTTTTGCTTATGCACTAACCACGACCTCACGCAGAAAACTAATTTGCAAAGGTGATGATTTCGTTAAAACGGATATTGCAATTTTTAACCTTGAAAATCCTTAAGCGGAAAATTTGCTTTATCTCCGCGAAAGCAACCAGTAATCCACAGGTAGTCTCATTCACAAGTTTGGCATCCTGTAAAAGAGTTAGCGTTCCCGAAACTCACATCATTTGATCTGAAAAACAGAAACGAGTTTGTCAATGCCTGAAAAATTAATGACAATAATTCTCTCGCTGGGTCTCATATCTGGAATTGGGATTGCCGGCACCGGGAGTGCAAGTGCAGCGATGATGTCATTTTCTAATTGGATCTGCCCATGAAATATCTGACAATTGCGGTCGGAATCCTCGTCCTTACTTTTTCGTTTTTGGCATGGACTAGTGAAGAGGACTATATGAAGTTTGGAACAATTGGCTCAGTAATTGTTATAATTTTTTCTATTCTGCAATTGCAATATTTACGAAAGCATCCTGACGAAAAGTGAGTATTAGGTCAAGGCTGGAAAGTAATTTTTAATCGCTTCGTAAACTTCTTTTGGGCGAGTCATTGTTGGAACGTGTCCACATCCACTTAATTCTATTAACTCTGAGTTTGGGATTAAATCCTTTAATGCTCGGCTGGATTCAATTGGAACAATGACATCTTCTGAACCGTGAATAATTAGTGTGGGCTGCTTGATTTCTCGTTTATCCATTAACGGAACGTCATCGTCCTGCCACATCTCAATTAGCCGTGCTGCTTGTTCTGGCTCTGCCCTCAAAAGTAAGTTTCTACCCCAACGACGGACATGCTCGGAATCTGGTTCAGGAACACATCTATCAATAAACGCCTCCACTGCCGCTGGATAATTATTTCGGCAAGCTGCTGCGAAAGCGCTCGGTGTCTGTTCAGCCTTATCAGTTGAAGCTGAATCAACTAAGACCAACCCAATAATTCGATCAGGGTGTTGAGCCGCGACTAACTGAGCAATCGCACCGCCAGAGGACTCGCCAGCAAGAACACACGTTTCAACGGCAAGTTGATCGAGAACTCCAATAATGTCATCGACCATATTTTGAACCGTTATGAGTTCAGGATGAACAGGGGATTCACCGGAGCCTCGATGATCAAAGGCAATACATTTCCACTCCTCGGCGCTCAGTGATTCAAGGGTCTCTTCCCACACTTCCCAGCTACCAGCCCAACCACCAATTGCGAGAATCGTGCGAGAACCAGTGCTAAAGCTGACTGTGTGCAAGCGAACTCCATTGACAATAAGGAACATGGTGGTATTTCTATCACACAAAAGGCATACCCTATTTGATGGCCTCTGGAAGTACCTGCCTGAGTGCCTCTGAGCGGAACCCTTGTTTTGCTAAGAAATAATCAGGTGCTGCTTCTATTTCTAGTAGTTCACGTTGGGCTCATCAAGCGGGACGGCTTTGAGGTACGCTCCTTGATATGGCTATCGAAAGATACAAAATCGCTCCTGGCTTAGAAATTTCACGTGTCATTACCGGCTTATGGCAGATCGCTGATATGGAAAAGTACGGTAATACTCTCGATCCCAATGAGACTTCAACTTTTATGGCGCCTTATGCCGATGCTGGTCTTGATACTTTCGATATGGCAGACCATTATGGATCGGCTGAAGTCATTGCTGGCTACTTCAAGAAAAATAACTCAAGTGGAAAATCTACCAAGTTGCTCACTAAATGGGTGCCAAAACCAGGTCCGGTTACACGCGAACAAGTTCGAGCCGCGATTAAAGAACGGTGCGATCGATTACAGAGTGAGAAAATTGATCTACTGCAATACCATTCATGGAATTTCGCAAATCCCTTTTGGCTTGATTCGTTAATCTATTTACAAGAGTTAAAAGAGGAAGGAGTAATTGGAGCCCTTGGCGCCACGAATTTTGATACTGCACATTTGCGAATCGCAAAATCAATCGGAATTGAATTAGTTTCCAACCAAATTTCATATTCGCTAATCGACCAACGTGGAAGCGGAAAAATGACTGATTACTGCGCTGAAAATGAGATTGCGATCCTGGCTTATGGCACGCTCTGTGGGGGGTTTCTTACGAATAAATGGCTAGGGAAATTAGAGCCCGCCTCCGATGGTTTGGCGAATTGGTCGCTAATGAAATATAAAAGGTTTATCGATACGGCTGGTGGTTGGGATAAATTCCAGAACGTTTTAAGCACCTTAGATGTAATTAGTAAGTCAATTGATAGACCAATCGCTGCGATTGCAAGTAAATACCAGCTGGAGCAAAGAGCAGTTGGAGCGGTAATAATTGGAGCTCGGCTTGGTGAGAACGCGCATATCGCGGATGCTTCATCACTTTTCTCGTTCGAACTTTCGCCATCTCACCGAAGTGAAATTGGCGCTGCAATCACAGAACTACTTCCTATTCCAGGTGATTGCGGAGATGAATATCGAAAACCACCTTACTTAACCGCTTCCGGTGATTTAAGCCATCATCTGGCTGATTTTCCACCCGTTTATGACGTAATCGAATCTGCTGGAAAATCTCGTATTGATTCTGGAACTACTTGGGAAAAGCTCGCTGGTTACTCACGGGCAGTTCGAACTGGTGATCGAGTTTTGGTCTCTGGTACAACTGCTACCCACGGCGCGCTAGCGATTGGCGTTGGCGACCCAATTGCACAGACAGATTTCGTAATCGATAAAATTGAAGCTTCACTTGAATCACTCGGCGCTAAACTCACTGATGTCGTGCGTTCACGGATCTATATAAGCGAAATGAAGAATTGGGAACCAATCAGTCGAGTCCATGGCGAAAGATTTGCAGAGATTCGTCCAGCAAACACTATGGTGGAGGCTAAATTAATTGGCGACCAATATTTAGTAGAGATTGAAGTTGAAGCTGTTATCCAATGAAAGAAAGTGAATTACTCCATTAATACACTTTTAGAACTGAGCAACAGTGAACCTGCCAGTAGTGCCATTCCGTCGCGTTGCCCTGAGGGTGATTAAGGGGTTGCATAACCTATTTCTGGGATTGCTTACTGTGGTGCAGTGCTTCCTTATAACCATCCCCTCTCCGAACTTTCGCGTACGTGTGTAGCATCGCTTTCGGTAGGTAGTACGTGATGAGTAGTAATCTTCGCCAATGGAGCCTCGTGTTTCGATAATCACTTTGGGTGTAGCAGATCTTGAACGTTCCTACCATTTCTATAAGGATGGACTTGGATTGCCGACCACCCGATTGCCTGAAAGCGGCATTATTTTCTTTCAAACAAGCGGCGTTACTCTCGCGCTCTATCCATATCAAGATCTCGCTGATGACATTGGCCCCGCTTGGAGCGAACCGCGCTCGAAGTTCTCTGGGATCACCTTGGCGCACAATGTGAGGGAACGGGCAGAGGTTGACGAAGTGTTGGCAACGGCAGTGGCGGCAGGTGCCAACATTGTTAAGCCCGCTGCCGACACTTTCTGGGGCGGGTACTCCGGGTACTTCACCGATCCAGATGGTTACTTATGGGAAGTTGCATGGGGAGCATTTGAATTCAATGACGACGGATCACTGCGTATCACCTGATAGTTGATGTAAATTCCTGTCGGGCTACAGTGGTTTAAGAGTTACTTTTATGCTCTCACCCGCCGAAATTGACTCTGCTTTACGGATAATTGCTTTGACCGGCAGGAGATAACAGCCCGATTTTTTGTCTGGGAATATTGAAGTCTTCCACGTCGAATTTCCGACCGTGACTTCGACAGGTAGAGAGCCGAATCCTCTCCGAGGTCCACTCCGTTCGCGGAGTTCATCACTACATCCAACTGGCACAGTAATGAAATGCCAAGAATCTAACTCTCGAACCCGCCAAATCCAGAGATCGGCATTGAAAATGTAAGAAATTGCAAATCCCCTCCTCTCTAGAATTTAGCCAATATAGAGCGCAATGCTCCTCATGAGTGGGAGATTGCACTCCTTCGAACCCTCTTTTTAGAGATTTTCACCTACAGAAGTAGCTCTTAGGATTGAATTCCGACACGCCCGAATGTCGAAATCCAGCCATCTGAGCCACCTTTCCTAAAGGCAGGAGTAAAAGAGCCGTTTTGACTCCATGAGCGCGGTTGGGTTAATCTTCAGCCCTGCTCTTTCATAGGGCTTTGTTGCTTGTGCGTGTAAAAAGTTGGAAAACTATTTGCATCGACCATGCGAAACGGGTGCAACACACCCGACCGCGTGGGTCGGCGATTGAGCGTGAATAAAGATCAGTAACGAAGATACGAATGGAGATGAAGTGCCAACAATTCAACAGCTAGTTCGTCGTGGTCGTGAAGAAAAGACTACGAAGACAAGCACACCTGCACTTAAGGGTTCACCACAGCGACGCGGAGTTTGTACACGCGTTTATACAACGACCCCTAAGAAACCAAACTCTGCGCTACGTAAAGTTGCACGTGTTCGTCTTACCAGTGGCATGGAAATCACTGCATACATTCCTGGTGAAGGTCACAACTTGCAAGAGCACTCCATTGTTCTAGTTCGTGGTGGTCGTGTTAAAGATCTACCAGGTGTTCGTTACAAGATCATTCGCGGATCATTAGATACACAAGGTGTAAAGAACCGTAAGCAGTCACGTTCTCGCTACGGCACAAAGAGAGAGAAGAAGGCTTCCTAATGCCACGTAAAGGTCCTGTAGTAAAAGCTGCCGTTGTTGCTGATCCTGTTTACAACTCACCTGTTGTAACTGCACTCATCAACCGTGTATTACTTCACGGCAAGCGTTCAACTGCTGAAGCAATTGTTTATAACGCCCTTGAAGGTTGCCGCGCAAAGAATCAAGTTGATCCAGTCATCACTTTGAAGCGCGCACTAGATAACATCAAGCCAACAGTTGAAGTTCGCTCACGCCGTGTTGGTGGAGCTACATACCAAGTGCCTGTTGAAGTTAAAGCGGGACGTTCAACAACTTTGGCACTTCGCTGGTTAATTGATTACTCACGTTCACGTCGTGAAAAGTCGATGTCAGAGCGTCTAATGAATGAACTTATCGATGCAAGCAATGGCCTTGGTGCTGCTGTAAAGCGTCGCGAAGACACTCACAAAATGGCTGAAGCTAACAAGGCTTTCGCGCATTACCGCTGGTAACCCACTTACAAAGATATAAAACCCAACTTTAAACAAACGAGAAGAAGAGGCAATACGTGTCAGCAGTAGAGAAGATCGATCTAGCTACGGTTCGCAACATTGGAATCATGGCTCACATCGACGCGGGCAAAACCACGACTACTGAGCGCATCCTTTTTTACACAGGAATTAACTACAAAATCGGTGAGGTGCACGAGGGTGCAGCAACGATGGACTGGATGGAGCAGGAGCAGGAGCGTGGTATCACTATTACCTCTGCTGCAACAACATGTATGTGGGATGACCACCTTATTAACATTATCGATACACCCGGACACGTTGACTTCACAGTTGAGGTGGAGCGCTCACTTCGAGTTCTAGATGGCGCAGTTGCAGTATTCGATGGCGTTGCAGGTGTAGAGCCACAGTCTGAAACTGTTTGGCGTCAGGCTGATCGTTACTCAGTTCCACGTATCTGTTTTGTAAATAAGTTAGACCGCACCGGAGCATCATTCGATAAGTGCATAGCAATGATTAAAGATCGCCTTAATGCAGTAGCCCTTGTTCTTCAGATTCCAATTGGTATCGAAGGAGATTTCCTAGGAGTTGTTGATCTCATAGCGATGAAAGCACTTACCTGGCGTGGAGAGACACAAAAGGGTGAAGATTACGCAATCGAAGAGATTCCAGCTGACTTACTTGAAAAAGCTAAGCAAGCACGTCACGACATGATTGAAACACTCTCTGAGAATGACGATATCTGCATGGAGAAATTCCTAGAGGGTGTTGAATTAACTGAGGTTGAAATCATCGCTGGTATTCGCCGCGCAACACTTGCTGCAAAACTTACTCCAGTAGTAACTGGCTCTGCATTTAAGAACAAGGGTGTTCAGCCAATGCTAGATGCCGTTGTTCGCTACTTGCCAAGCCCACTCGATGTTGAATCAATCGTGGGTACGGATATGCACAACACTGAGATTGAAGTTGTTCGTCACCCTGATAACAAAGAGCCTTTCTCAGCTCTTGCTTTTAAAATCATGACCGATCCACACCTTGGAAAGCTGACATTCATTCGCGTCTACTCAGGTGTTCTAGAGACCGGCTCAACAATCCTTAACTCGACAAAGGATCGCAAAGAGCGCATCGGAAAGATTTATCAGATGCACGCTAACAAGCGCGAAGAGCGTGACAATGTTGGCGCAGGAATGATTGTTGCAGTTATGGGTCTTAAGGACACAACAACTGGCGAGACTCTTTGTGATCCAGTTAAACCAGTAATCCTTGAATCAATGGACTTTCCAGCACCAGTAATTTCGGTTGCAATCGAGCCAAAGACGAAGGGCGACCAAGAAAAACTTGGTATTGCTATTCAGCGTTTATCTGAAGAAGATCCAACTTTCCACGTAAAAACCGATGAAGAGACTGGCCAGACAATCATCGCTGGCATGGGCGAACTTCACCTTGAGATTTTAGTTGAGCGTATGCGCCGTGAATTTAAAGTTGATGCAAATGTTGGAAAGCCTCAGGTTGCTTACCGCGAAACTCTTCGCAAGCCTGTTGCACGTCACGACTACACACACAAGAAGCAGACCGGCGGCTCTGGGCAGTTCGCAAAGATCCAGATTGCTATCGAGCCACTTCCAACTGGTGTTGTTGAGGGCGGATATGAATTCGTAAATAAAATCACTGGTGGCCGCGTTCCTCGCGAGTACATCCCATCAGTAGATGCAGGATGTAAAGAGGGAATGACATCAGGTCCACTTGCTGGCTACCCACTTACAGATGTACGAGTAACTCTTCTTGATGGTGCGTATCACGATGTTGACTCATCGGAGCTCGCTTTCAAGATTGCTGGACTTGCAGCGTTTAAGGAAGCGGCAAAACTTGCCGATCCTGCGATTCTCGAGCCAGTGATGCGCGTCGAAGTTGTTACCCCTGAAGATTTCATGGGTGACGTCATTGGTGACATCAACAGTCGTCGTGGTCAAATCCAGGCCATGGATGAGCGGTCAGGTGCCCGCGTTGTTAGGGCGCTAGTTCCATTGTCAGAGATGTTCGGCTATGTCGGAGATCTCCGCTCTAGAACTCAAGGTCGCGCGAGCTATTCAATGGAGTTCGATTCGTATGCTGAAGTACCTGGCAACGTAGCGAAGGAAATCATTGCAAAAGTTCGCGGCGAATAACTCCCCCTAGCCCTAAAAAAACAGAAAAGCACAACCCCTAATAACTAAGCACTAGCAAACGAAAGAGGAACCAAAATGGCAAAGGCAAAGTTCGAGCGGACAAAACCGCACGTAAACATTGGCACCATCGGACATATCGATCACGGTAAGACAACTCTTACTGCTGCGATCTCTAAGGTGCTGCACGAAAAATTTCCAACTCTTAATGCAGCGACAGCGTTCGCTGACATTGATAAGGCGCCAGAAGAGCGCCAACGTGGTATCACAATCTCTATCGCTCACGTCGAGTATCAGACAGAGAAGCGTCACTACGCACACGTTGACTGCCCAGGTCACGCCGACTACATCAAGAACATGATCACCGGAGCAGCACAGATGGATGGAGCAATCCTCGTCGTTGCAGCTACTGATGGTCCAATGCCACAGACTAAGGAGCACGTTCTCCTTGCTCGTCAGGTAGGCGTTCCATCAATCGTTGTCGCACTTAATAAGTCAGACATGGTTGATGACGAAGAGATTCTTGAACTCGTTGAAATGGAAGTTCGCGAACTTCTAACTAAGTACGAGTTCCCTGGAGATGACACTCCAATCGTTCGCATTTCAGCGCTTAAGGCTCTTGAAGGAGATGCTGCCTGGTCAGAAAAGATTATGGATCTCATGGATGCAGTAGATGCATTTATTCCTCAGCCAGCTCGCGAAATCGATAAACCATTCCTTATGCCAGTAGAAGATGTTTTCACAATCACAGGTCGTGGAACCGTTATCACTGGTCGTATTGAGCGCGGCGTTGTAAAGGTCAATGAAGAAGTTGAAATCGTTGGAATCCGTTCAGATGCTCAGAAGACAACAGTTACAGGCGTTGAAATGTTCCGTAAGCTCCTCGATGAGGGTCAAGCTGGCGAGAACGTTGGACTCCTTCTCCGTGGTCTAAAGCGCGAAGATGTTGAGCGTGGACAGGTTGTCTGCAAGCCAGGGTCAATCACACCTCACACAGAGTTCGATGCATCTGCTTACATCCTTTCAAAGGATGAAGGCGGCCGTCACACTCCATTCTTTAACAACTACCGTCCACAGTTCTACTTCCGTACAACTGACGTAACTGGTGTTGTAACACTTCCTGCGGGAACCGAAATGGTTATGCCTGGCGATAACACTGAGATGTCAGTAACACTCATCCAGCCAATCGCTATGGAAGAAGGCTTGCGCTTTGCTATCCGCGAAGGCGGACGCACAGTAGGAGCAGGTCGCGTAACAAAGATTAAGAAGTAATTGTTTCAAGCCCGGCGGTATAAAAACCGCCGGGCGCAAACAAAAGTTTGGCAAATAAATTAATGAAGAATTGACGAAGGTTTACTAAAAACGAAGGAGAACGACATGGCGGGACAAAAGATCCGCATTCGACTCAAGGCCTATGACCATGAGGTGATTGACTCATCAGCGAAGAAAATCGTTGAGACAGTTGAGCGCACTGGTGCAACGGTCGCGGGTCCAGTGCCGCTACCAACAGAGAAGAACACATACTGTGTTATTCGCTCTCCTCACAAATATAAGGACAGCCGCGAACACTTCGAGATGCGCACACATAAGCGCCTCATCGACATCATCGACCCAACACCTAAGACTGTTGACTCATTGATGCGTCTCGATCTGCCAGCTGGCGTTGACATCGAGATCAAGCTCTAGGGAAAGGACGAGAAACATGACATATACAACTCAAGCTGCCGGCTCGTCCATCAAGGGCGTTCTCGGTAAGAAGCTAGGAATGACACAGGTTTTTGATGCTAACAACAAAATGGTTCCAGTAACCGTTGTCGAGGCCGGTCCATGCGTCGTAACGCAGATTCGTACCCCTGAAGTAGATGGTTACTCAGCTGTTCAAATCGCTTTCGGAGCAATCGACCCAAAGAAGATCACGAAGCCACTTGCTGGCCACTTTGCTAAAGCTGGAGTGACACCACGTCGTTCAGTTGCAGAGCTACGTACTCTTGATACATCGTCTTACAGTGTTGGACAAGAGATTGGTGCAACGGTTTTCACTGCCGGCGAACTCGTCGATGCAACTGGTACAAGCACAGGAAAGGGAACTGCAGGTGTTATGAAGCGCCACGGTTTCCATGGTCTTGGCTCATCTCACGGTGTTGATCGTAAGCACCGTATGCCAGGTTCAATCGGTGCATGTTCAACCCCAGGCCGCGTTTTCAAAGGAATGCGCATGGCCGGTGTTATGGGTGGCGTAAAGGTAACAACACAAAACTTAGTTGTGCACTCAGTTGATGCAGAGCGCAACTTACTACTTATTAAAGGATCAGTTCCTGGTCCAGATGGACAACTTGTTTTCATTCGCTCTGCTGCAAAGCATGCGATCTTTGAAACAGCTAAGGCAGGTGCGTAACTCATGGCGCTTACTATTGAAGTAAAGAACGCTGAAGGCGTGAAGGTTGGATCAGTTGATCTACCAACAGAGATCTTTGACGCTCAGACAAACGTTCCACTAATCCACCAAGTTGTCACAGCACAACTTGCCGCTGCTCGCCAAGGTACTCAGAAATCTAAGAACCGTGGAGAAGTACGTGGTGGAGGAAAGAAGCCTTTCAAACAGAAGGGAACAGGTCGCGCTCGTCAGGGTTCTTCTCGTTCACCTAACCAGAAAGGTGGCGGTACAGCTCACGCTATTCGCCCTCGTACATATTTCCAGCGCACACCAAAGAAGATGATTGCCGCAGCTCTGTGTGGAGTTCTCTCTGACCGTCAGCGCAATGATCGTATTCATGTTTTAGATTCAGTTTCAACTGCGCCTTCAACAAAGGCAGCAATTGCAGCGGTTCGTCAGTTCAGCACACGTAAGAATCTTCTAGTTGTTGTATCTCGCTCGGAAGATTTAGCGTGGCGCTCACTTCGTAACGCTGATGATCTGCACCTTCTTGTTCCAGATCAGTTGAACGCATACGACATTCTCAAAAGTGATGACGTCGTCTTCTCGCAAGAAGCGATCAAGGATTTTCTAGCCGGACCACGCAAAGTGGTTAAGGCCGTAGCACGCGAAAGCGAGGTTAGCGCATGAAAGATTACCGCGATGTTCTAGTTGCACCAGTTGTCTCTGAAAAGAGCTACTCGCTACTTGATGAGAACAAATACACATTTATCGTTGCACCAGATGCTAATAAGACGGAGATCAAAATCGCGGTTGAAAAGGTGTTTGGCGTAAAGGTAGTCAGCGTTAACACTATGAACCGTCAGGGTAAGAACAAGAAGACCCGTTTCGGTGATGGAAAACGTAAAGACACAAAGCGCGCAATTGTTCAGGTAGCAGCTGGCGACCGTATCGACATCTTCGGAGGACCAGTTTCCTAAGCGGAACTGGACTTCTAAGAGAAAAGGATCATTATGGCACTTCGTAAATTAAAGCCAACGACCCCGGGTCAACGCGGCGCAAGCGTTCCAGATTTTGCTGAACTCACACGTTCAACACCTGAGAAGTCACTTGTTCGTCCAATCCACTCAAAGGGTGGACGCAACAATGCAGGACGAATCACTATTCGCCACCAAGGTGGCGGACACAAGCGTGCTTACCGTCTTATTGATTTTATTCGCAATGATAAAGATGGTGTCCCAGCAAAGGTCGCTCACATTGAGTACGACCCAAACCGCACCGCACGTATCGCGCTTCTGCACTATGCAGATGGAGAAAAGCGTTACATCATCGCGCCAAATAAATTAGAGCAGGGTGCAACCGTTGAAAACGGCCCAAAGGCAGATATCAAGCCTGGCAATAACCTGCCACTTCGTAATATTCCAGTAGGTACCGTCGTGCATGCAATTGAACTTCGTCCAGGCGGAGGAGCAAAGATTGCTCGTTCAGCTGGTGCATCGGTTCAATTAGTTGCTAAAGAGGGTGCGCTCGCGCAACTGCGCATGCCATCTGGTGAAATTCGTAACGTCGACGTGCGTTGCCGTGCAACTGTTGGTGAAGTTGGAAATGCTGAGCAGTCCAATATCAACTACGGAAAAGCCGGTCGTATGCGTTGGAAGGGCAAGCGCCCATCTGTTCGCGGAGTTGTTATGAACCCAGTGGATCACCCACACGGTGGTGGTGAAGGTAAGACTTCCGGAGGACGTCACCCAGTGACACCTTGGGGTAAGCCTGAAGGCCGCACTCGTAAAAAGAAAGCATCAGATTCAATGATTGTCCGTCGTCGTAAAACGAATAAGAAGCGGTAGGTAGGAGCCCTCATGCCAAGAAGTCTCAAGAAGGGTCCATTCGTTGATGGACATTTACTCAAGAAGGTAGATGCTCAAAACGATGCCAATACCAAGAACGTGATCAAGACCTGGTCACGTCGTTCAATGATCATTCCTTCAATGATCGGACACACTATCGCAGTACACGATGGTCGCAAGCACATCCCAGTTTTCATTACCGACGCGATGGTTGGACACAAGCTTGGTGAGTTCTCACCAACTCGTACCTTCCGTGGTCACGTCAAGGGCGACGATCGGAGAGCAACACGTGGCTAATACAACACCAGAGCTAGATTCAACTCAGGCTCCATTAATTGCTCGCGCAGTTTTGCGCGACATCCGCCATACGCCACAGAAGGCTCGACGTATTGTCGATCTCATCCGTGGCCAGCGCGCCGATCAAGCCTTATCAATTTTGAAGTTTGCCCCACAAGCTGCAGGCAGCGATGTGTTCACACTTCTTAACAGCGCCGTTGCAAATGCAAAGGCAAAGAACCCAGCTATCCGCGATGCCTCAGAGCTGTGGGTTGTTGAAGCTCTCGTTGATGAGGGACGCACAATGAAGCGCTTTCGTCCACGTGCTCAAGGTCGCGGATTCCGTATCTTGAAGCGCTCTTCACATATCTCTGTTGCAGTAAGTGATGTTAAAACTGCAACTAAAACTATGAATGCCAGAAAAACTAGCGTGAAGGGAGCGACCAAGTAATGGGTCAAAAAGTAAACCCACACGGCTTCCGTCTCGGCATTACAACTGAATTCAAGTCACGTTGGTATGCAGACAAGTTGTACAAGGATTACGTCAAAGAAGATGTCGAAATCCGTCGCATGATGCAGAAGGGTATGGAGCGCGCAGGCGTATCTCGAATTGAAATCGAGCGCACGCGCGATCGTGTCCGCATCGATCTGCATACTGCTCGTCCAGGAATTGTTATTGGTCGTCGTGGCCAAGAGGCAGATATCTTGCGTCAGCGTCTTGAGAAGTTAACTGGCAAGCAAGTTCAGTTAAATATTCTTGAAGTTAAGAACCCAGAGATTGATGCACAACTTGTTGCACAGGGAATTGCTGAGCAGTTAGCTGCCCGTGTCTCTTTCCGTCGCGCAATGAAGAAGTCAATGCAATCTGCGATGAAGGCAGGTGCACAGGGCATTCGTGTTCAGTGTGGTGGTCGTCTTGGTGGGGCTGAAATGTCTCGCTCAGAGTTCTACCGCGAAGGTCGCGTCCCATTGCACACACTTCGTGCCGATATCGATTATGGCTTTTACGAAGCAGCTACTACTTTCGGTCGCTTAGGTGTAAAGGTTTGGATCTATAAGGGTGAAATTATTGGTTCACGTGCAGAGCGTGCAGCAACAGCGTTAGCTGAAGCTCGCGCACCAAAGCCAGAGCGTCGCGGACCACGTCCACCACGCCAAGCTCGCGGTGAAGTAACAGTTACTAGGCCTGCGGCTGCAATCGAAGGAGCTAACTAATATGTTAATTCCACGTCGCGTTAAGCACCGCAAGCAGCACCACCCTTCCCGTAGTGGTGCAACAAAGGGCGGAAGCGCAGTTGCTTTCGGTGATTATGGTATTCAAGCTTTAGAGCCTGCATATGTAACTAACCGTCAGATTGAAGCCGCTCGTATCGCTATGACTCGTTACATCAAACGTGGTGGAAAGGTTTGGATTAATATTTATCCAGATCGTCCAATCACTAAGAAGCCAGCTGAAACTCGCATGGGTTCAGGTAAAGGTTCTCCGGAGTGGTGGATTGCAAACGTAAAGCCAGGGCGCGTGATGTTTGAAATTTCAGGCGTTAATGAGGCTGTTGCAAATGAAGCGATGCGTCTTGCAATACATAAACTTCCAATGAAATGTCGTGTTGTGAAGCGTGAGGAGGCATAAGTGGCTACTACAACTACAACTGAAGAGTTGCGCCAATTATCGGCCGAGGAGTTAACTGAAAAGGTGCGCGAAATGAAGGAAGAGTTATTTAATCTTCGTTTCCAAGCTGCAACCGGTCAACTTGAAAGCCATGGCCGTTTAGGTGCGGTACGTAAAGAGATTGCTCGCGTCTACACAATTATGCGCGAGCGCGAACTAGGAATCGGGGGAGCTGCCTAATGACAACAGCTAATGAAGATCGCGGATTCCGCAAGGTTCGTGAAGGCGTAGTCGTGAGTGACAAGATGGATAAGACCATCACTGTTGAAGTATCAAACCATGTTAAGCATGGTATGTACTCAAAGGTTCTTTCACGTTCAAGCAAATTGAAGGCACATGACGAAGCAAACACTGCCGGCATGGGCGATCGTGTACTCATCATGGAAACTCGGCCAATCTCAGCGACAAAGCGCTGGCGTTTAGTCGAGATTCTCGAGAAGGCCAAGTAAGGGCTGGTGGATAAGAAATGATTCAACAAGAGTCGCGCCTACGCGTTGCGGATAACACTGGAGCAAAAGAGCTTCTCTGTATCCGTGTGCTCGGTGGATCCAAGCGCCGTTATGCCGGTATCGGAGACATCATCGTATGTTCCGTCAAGGATGCAATCCCTGGTGGGCAGGTCAAGAAGGGCGAGGTCGTAAAGGCCGTCATCGTTCGAACAGTTAAAGAGCGTCGTCGTCCAGATGGCTCTTACATTAAATTTGATGAGAATGCCGCAGTGATCTTAAAAGCCGATGGCGAACCACGTGGAACTAGAATCTTCGGACCTGTTGCACGCGAACTTCGCGATAAGAAATTTATGAAGATCATCTCGCTAGCTCCGGAGGTGCTGTAAAAAATGGCAAAGATTAAGAAAAATGACACTGTTTTGGTTATCGCCGGAAAAGATAAAGGCGTATCTGGAAAAGTTCTATCCGTTGACGGGGAGCGAATCCTCATCGAAGGTGTGAATCGCCAAAAGCGTCACACTAAAGAGTCAACTGGAGATCGCGGCGTTAAAGTCGGCGGAATCATCACCGTTGAAGCTGCAATTCATATTTCAAATGTCATGGTCGAAGATTCAGATGGCAAGGCATCACGCATTGGCTCTCGTAAAAATGACGAGGGCAAGAATGTTCGCATCTCACGTCGCACTGGAAAGGACATCTAATGTCTACAGAGTTAGATGTACGTCTTAAGAGTAAGTACAAGAGCGCAATAGCTCCTGCACTAAAAACTCAATTCGGGTACAAGAACGTGATGCAGATTCCAAACCTGACCAAGATTGTGGTCAATATGGGTGTTGGCGATGCTGCCCGTGATTCAAAACTTATCGAAGGTGCAATTCGCGACTTAGCAACTATAACTGGACAAAAGCCACAGGTAACTAAGTCACGTAAATCAATTGCGCAGTTCAAGCTTCGTGAAGGTCAGCCAATTGGTGCGCACGTGACAATTCGTGGAGATCGTATGTGGGAGTTTGCAGATCGCTTGCTTTCAATCTCACTTCCACGTATCCGTGACTTCCGCGGTCTATCTCCAAAGCAGTTTGATGGAAAGGGTAACTACACTTTTGGCTTAACTGAGCAAGTGGTTTTCCCAGAAATCGAACAGGACAAGATTGATCGTCCACGTGGAATGGATATCACCTTCGTTACTACAGCAAAAAACGATGCAGAAGGCCACGCGCTATTAAAAGCCCTTGGTTTTCCATTTAGGGAGGCATAAGAGATGGCAAAAACATCACTGGTCGTCAAAGCAGCTCGCAAGCCAAAGTTCAAGGTTCGCGGCTATACCCGATGCAGCCGTTGTGGTCGTCCACACGCTGTCTACCAAAAGTTTGGAATTTGTCGCGTGTGCTTCCGTGAAATGGCGCACCGTGGTGAACTTCCTGGCATCACCAAGGCATCTTGGTAACCCCTACCTTTTTTATCCAACCCACTACAACGAAATAGGTCCGAGAAGGAAACCAGTTCGAGAAAGGCCACGAGGCCACGTATGACAATGACAGATCCGATCGCAGACATGTTGACTCGTCTGCGCAATGCAAACTCTGCCTACCATGATTCGGTGTCAATGCCGTCTTCATCGGTCAAGGTACGAATTGCAGCGATTCTTCAACAAGAGGGATATATCGCTGCATATCGCATTGACGAAGCAGATGATGGAGTAGTTAAGAACCTAGTTCTTGACCTTAAGTTTGGCGCAAACCGTGAGCGTTCAATCGCTGGTTTACGTCGTGTAAGCAAGCCAGGACTTCGCGTTTATGCAAAGTCAACAGCTCTACCAAAAGTACTTGGTGGGTTAGGTGTTGCAATCATTTCAACCTCATCTGGATTGCTTACTGATAAGCAAGCCAACAAGCAGGGCGTAGGCGGAGAAGTTCTCGCCTATGTGTGGTGATTGCTAATGTCCCGTATCGGTCGTATGCCAATCGCCGTCCCTACCGGCGTCGAAATCACAATTGCTGGCCAGAGCGTTTCAGTGAAAGGTCCTAAGGGATCTCTCTCACTTAACGTTGCAGAGCCAATTCAAGTCTCACATACAGAGGGTGTAATCACCGTTGCTCGTCCAAATGAAGAGCGTTCAACACGTTCTCTTCATGGCCTTTCTCGCACATTAGTTGCGAACATGGTTGAGGGAGTTACAAATGGATATGCAACAACAATTGAAATCGTCGGTGTTGGTTACCGTGTTGCTGAAAAGGGTGCAAACCTTGAGTTCCAACTCGGATACAGCCATAACATTGATTTCCAAGCACCAGCTGGAATCACTTTCAAAGTTGAGTCGCCAACTAAGTTCCAAATCATCGGAATTGATAAGCAAAAAGTTGGCGAAGTAGCTGCAAAGGTAAAGAAGCTTCGTAAGGCCGATCCATATAAGGGCAAGGGCTTACGTATCTCAGGTGAAGTTGTTCGCCGCAAGCAAGGAAAGACGGGTAAGAAGTAATGGCTATTGGAGTAAAGGTCCGCAAAGGCTCGGCAACAAATGCCCGCGCCCGTCGTGCTTTCCGAGTTCGCAAAAAGGTTTCGGGAACCCCAGCACGTCCACGTTTAGTCGTTTCACGCTCGTCTCGTCACTTGTTCGTTCAAGTAATTGATGACACTGTCGGCAAGACACTTGCCTTCGCCTCAACAATGGAGGCAGATTTCCGTAATGACAAAGCTGACAAGAGCGCTAAGGCAAAGGCGATCGGTGCATTAATTGCAACGCGCGCTAAGACTGCCGGAATCGATACTGTCGTCTTTGATCGCGCTGGTAATAAGTATCACGGACGCATTGCAGCAGTTGCTGATGGTGCACGAGAGAATGGATTGGAGTTCTAATGGCCGCTAATCCAACTATTGCAGCCCCAGCAGGAAATGATCGTGCTGGTGCGGGCAAGGGTCGTGGCGAACGCCGCGAACGCCGCGATGATCGCGAAAAAGAAAAAAACCCATTCATGGAGCGCGTTGTATTCATCAACCGCGTATCTAAAGTTGTAAAGGGTGGACGTCGTTTCTCATTCACCGCTCTCGTTGTTGTCGGTGACGGCAATGGACAGGTCGGTATTGGTTACGGAAAGTCAAAGGAAGTTCCACAAGCGATAGCAAAGGCAGTTGAAGAGGCAAAGAAATCCTTCTTTACTGTTCCACGCATCCAGGGAACTGTTCCTCACTCAGTACAAGGTGAGACTGCAGCTGGCGTAGTTCTTCTTCGCCCAGCTAGCCCAGGTACCGGAGTAATTGCCGGTGGTCCAGTGCGTGCAGTACTTGAGTGTGCAGGCATCACAGATGTATTGACTAAGTCACTCGGATCTAACAATGCAATTAACATGGTTCACGCCACAGTTGCGGCATTAAAGATGCTTGAGAGCCCAGCGCAAATCGCTGCTCGACGTGGTCTTGCATTAGAAGATGTTGCACCAGCTGCAATTATCCGCGCTTCACAGATCACAGTAGGTGTCTAATGCCACGTTTAAAAGTCACTCAGGTTCGCTCGAAAGTAGGAAACAAACCAGAGCAGCGCGACACACTTCGTTCATTGGGCCTCAAGCGCATTAACGATGTTGTTGTTAAAGAAGATCGTCCAGAGATTCGCGGAATGGTCTTCGCAGTTCGTCACTTGATCACAGTTGAGGAGGTTGAATAAAGATGACATTAAAACTTCATCATCTTCGCCCAGCTCCAGGTGCTAAGAAAGCTAAAACTCGTAAGGGTCGCGGCGAAGCATCAAAGGGTAAGACGGCAGGTCGCGGTGGCAAAGGAACTCGTGCCCGTAATCAGGTTCGCGCAGGCTTCGAAGGTGGTCAGCTACCTCTCGTAATGCGTTTACCTAAGCTTCGCGGCTTCAAGAATCCAGCCCGCATTGAGTATCAAGCAGTCAACGTCTCAACTATTAACGCGCTATTCCCTAAGGGTGGCGATGTTACGGTTGCAGATCTCATTGCTATGGGTGCAGTTCGTGGGTCTCTTCCAGTGAAAGTGCTTGGCAATGGCGATATCGATGTAAAGGTCAATGTCTCGGCTCATGCATTTTCTACTACGGCAGTAGATAAAATCACTGCTGCCGGCGGTAAAGCCACCGTTCTTTAATCGAACCAACATTTAATTAGAAAGAAAATAGAGGAGAAGATAAATGCTTACAGCGTTCGCTATGGCCTTTAGAACACCCGATCTACGTAAGAAGATCTTCTTCACTCTTTCTATCATGGGGCTTTTCCGGTTTGGTTCGGTAGTTCCAACCCCGGGAGTTTCCTATGAAAATGTCCAAGCCTGTTTGGCAAATCAGCCATCAGGTGGGCTATTCGGACTTATCAATCTCTTCAGTGGTGGAGCACTAATCCAGCTCTCTGTTTTTGCACTTGGAATCATGCCCTACATCACGAGCTCAATCATCGTTCAGCTTTTAACTGTCGTTATTCCCCGTTTTGAAACACTTAAGAAAGAGGGACAGTCGGGTACGGCAAAGTTGACCCAGTACACGCGCTACCTAACTATTGGTCTTGCAGTTTTACAGTCGACAGGTTTGATTGCAGTTGCTCGTACTCCCGGCCGTTTGATTGCAGGCTGTGATTTGGCCATTATTCCAGATACATCATGGTCGCGAATTATCACAATGATCTTTGTAATGACCGCTGGAACATCGGTGATTATGTGGCTCGGTGAACTCATCACTGATCGTGGTGTCGGCAACGGTATGTCAATATTAATCTTTACATCTATTGCTGCAAGTTTTCCAAGTCAACTTTGGTCCATCAAACTTCAAAAGGGTCTCTTTGCCTTTCTATTTGTTATGGCAGTTGGTGTTTTGGTAGTTGCCGCCGTTGTCTTCGTTGAGCAGGCACAGCGCCGTATTCCGGTGCAGTATGCAAAACGCATGGTTGGACGTCAGTCTTATGGCGGTACCAGCACCTATATTCCAATCAAAGTCAATCAAGCCGGCGTTATTCCAGTAATTTTCGCCTCCTCTTTACTTTATATTCCTTCACTGATTGTTAATTTTACGAATAGCCAATCAGGGTGGGCGGTCTGGGTTAGTCGTAACTTTGTTAACGGCGACAATATTATTTATGTACTTTCTTATGCTGGTCTCATTATTTTCTTTACTTACTTCTATGTTGCAATTACTTTCAACCCGGATGAGGTTGCAGATAATATGAAGAAGTACGGTGGATTTATTCCTGGTATTCGTGCAGGTCGCCCAACTTCAGAGTATTTGCAATATGTTCTTTCACGAATCACAGCTCCTGGCTCTCTATATCTAGCATTAGTTGCCGTTATTCCAATCGGTGCACTCGTGCTCTTTGGTGCGACGCAGAACTTCCCGTTCGGTGGAACTGCAATCTTGATCGTTGTTGGTGTAGGTCTAGATACTGCTAAACAGATTGAGTCACAGTTGCAGCAGCGTTCCTATGAGGGATTCCTGAAGTAATGCGCCTTGTCCTGGTAGGTCCACCAGGCGCTGGTAAGGGAACACAGGCACAATTCCTAGCAGCGCACTATTCAATTCCGCACATCGCAACGGGTGATATTTTCCGAAGCAATTTGAAAGCTGGAACTCCATTGGGTCTTCAAGCCAAGAGCTTTATGGATCGTGGCGAACTGGTACCAGATTCAGTTACCAACGAAATGGTTAGAGATCGCCTACTTCAGGATGATCTTGCTAATGGATTTCTCTTAGATGGCTTTCCACGCAATGTTATGCAAGCCGAAGTTTTGCGAGCTAACTTAGCTGAAAAGGGAACGCCACTAACTGCCGTTCTTGAGCTCTCAATAGATAACGATGAAATCATCTCCCGATTATCTAGCCGACGAACATGCAAGGATTGTGGCCTGCCAACGGTTGAGAAAGATAAATGCCCTTCGTGCGGTGGAGATGTTTACCAGCGCGAAGATGACAAAGAAGAGGTTATTGCACGTCGCCTAGAGGTCTATCAAGAACAGACTGCGCCGATTATTTCCTTTTATCGCAACGAAGGTTTACTAATTACAGTCAGTGCAAGTGGTAACGTTGAAGAGATTACGATGCGTGCAATTTCAGCCCTGAACCGCGTTTCATAAAGGAAAATATCTTATGGGGATACAGATTAAGACTCTCGATGATTTAAAGATAATGCGACGTGCTGGTTTGGTTGTTGCTCAAATACATCAGGCGATCAGGGAAGTGATTAAAGCTGGAATGACGACCGATGCACTTGATGTAATTGCAGCGGCAGTTATCAAACGAAGTGGTGCAAGATCAAACTTCTTGAATTACCATGGCTTTCCCTCCACAATCTGCGTGTCAATCAATCATGAGATTGTTCATGGAATTCCTGGAGCAAAGTTAATTAATGATGGCGATCTTGTTTCAGTAGATTGTGGTGCAATTGTCGATGGATGGCATGGAGATGCAGCCTTTTCCATCGGTATAGGCACGGTCGATCCAGCAGATCAAAAGCTCATGGATGTCTGCGAGGAGTCGATGTGGCGCGGAATTGCCGCAGGCAAAAGCGGTACCAAGCTAACTGACATTGGTTATGCGATTGAGCAGTACACGAATTCGCAGGGTAAGTATGGAATCCTGCGGGAATACGGTGGACATGGAATTGGTACCGAGATGCACCAGGAGCCCCATGTTTTAAATTTTGGTAAAGCCGGCCAAGGCCCAGAGATTGTCCCCGGGCTCGTTTTAGCTATTGAGCCAATGATCACGCGCGGATCAGGGCGCACTAAGGTATTGAACGATAATTGGACCGTTGTATCGGAAGATAAATCTCGAGGTGCCCATTTTGAACATACGTATGCGATCTGCCCAGACGGTAAGCCATTTGTATTGACGGCTATCGACGGTGGTCGATCTCAGCTCAGTCGTTTAGGCGTAGAAATTTCAGATCTTATTTAACCCTCTATAAGCGAGCGGGCGGATTCAAACTTAAGGTACGCTCCTATAAATTAGAGAATAACTTTCTAGGGCAGACTATGAACCGTTCGATTGTGCAGAAAATTCGCCCCGCCACGATTTTTGGTGTTCTGATTGCCTTGATAGCTTATTTTATCATTGCTACCGGAGCGCCAACTAACGCCGCTGGAGCGATTTCACTCGGTAATGCATCTAGCTTTGGAATCTTGGCGGCAACTGGTGTTACAAATAATTCAACAAACCCCAACACGACAGTGTTAGTAGGTGATATCGGAAGCTCTCCCACTGCAACTATTACAAACCCGCAGGCATTTAACTTAACGGGAACAAACCATGGTGGAAATTCCCTCACACAATCTGCACAGGTTGATCTAAACAGTGCGCTTACAAATGTTTCAACACAAGTAACAACAGGAACTATTCCACTTGAACTTGGCGGGCAGATATTAACACCAGGTGTCTATAGAGCTTCAAATATCGAGCCTTATTACACAATGAATGGTAATTTAACTTTCGATGCAGGTGGAAACCCCAATGCGATTTTTGTCATTAAAGGAACTCGACTTTCTACATCAGCAAACGTTGCAAAAGTTGTTTTAGCGAATGGTGCGCAGTCCTGCAATATTTATTGGTCTTTCGTAACAGCTGCGACAAATGCGGATGTGAAGTTGGGCTACAACACAACGATGCGTGGATCAATTTTGACCGATAGAGATATTGCTTTGATGGATAATGTTGTTGTTACGGGCCGGCTCTTAACAACATCAGGCAAGGTCAGCGTTAGTTATGACTATGTATATGTACCTACGTGTGCCTTGCCGACACCTACGCCGACACCTACGCCGACACCTACGCCGACACCTACGCCGACACCTAGTGCTAGTGCAACGCCAACACCTACACCGACTTCAACCGGTGCGTGTACAACGATGCTATGTCCGAGCCCAACACCTACGCTGACTCCGACTCCGAAACCTTCAGCGACTCCAACACCAACACCTACCCTTTCGCCGACTCCGAGTCCGAAACCTTCAGCGACTCCAACTCCATCTCCAACTCCAACTCCAAGTTTAACGTCGAGTCCGAAACCATCACCTATCCCAACAACAACCTTAGCGACTAGCCCAACACCGTCATCAACTCCAATTGATCCGCAGGTCCCCATTAAACCCATTGGATTTGTGGCAACCGGCGGAGGCTCCCCTCTAAAGTTTCGAGCAGCACCACCGCCCGTACTACTTACGCGCTCTGCTCCTACTAGCATCTCGATCCCTGCCATAGGTGTTAAAGCAAAGACTGTCAGCCTTGGCTTTGATAGTGAAGGAGGTATGGAAGTACCTACAACAGGGGCGGTCACTGGTTGGTTTAATGGTGCACCGACTCCGGGAGAGTTAGGGCCAGCAATAATCGTTGGGCATGTTGATTGGGAGGGCAAGATTGCCGTCTTCTTTAAACTCAAAAACCTGAAGAAAGGTAATCTTGTTAAAGTTCTTCGCAACGATGGCAAGCAGGTTAAGTATTCAGTGACCCGGGTCCTGACTGTCAATAAATTAAAGTTTCCTACAGAGCTTGTTTATGGGGATATTGATCATGCAGGTTTGCGTTTAATAACCTGCGGGGGAAAGTTTGATAGAAGACTCAAGAGGCATGTAGATAATATAATTGTCTTTGCTAAAGCGGTTAAGTAAAGGATAAATCAATGAGCGTGCCTTGGCAGTTTCTGCGCGATTGAAGGGCAACCGCTTGGACCAGTTCTTAGTACCTGCAGCGGCAGGTGTTCTCGCTGCCGCATCTGGGGCCGGAGCGGTCTTTATTGGACTGTCTATCCTCCTCGGGAGCTCGATTTTCTCCGTAAAACGCCAATAACTGTGTCCTGAGTTACACCTATGTGATTCGTCTAGGCCGATTTCCCTTATTTGGGCTCGACCTCTAAACTACAACTTCGCTTGTTTCACGCTCAAACAGAAATGTAGGGACATATTGGCTAGCAAAGATGGCGCCATCGAAATGGAAGGCACTGTTTCTGAAGCTTTACCTAACGCGATGTTTCGTGTGGAACTAACTAATGGGCATAAAGTCCTCGCTCACATCAGTGGGAAAATGCGGAAGAACTATATTCGTATTTTGACTGCCGACCGTGTGATCGTTGAAATGAGTCCGTATGACCTTACAAAAGGTCGAATTATTTATCGTTATAAGTAACGAAGGAGCACAACGACATGAAGGTTAATCCAAGCGTTAAGAAGATTTGCGATAAGTGCAAAGTCATTCGCCGTAAGGGTCGCGTCATGGTCATTTGCGAAAATCTTCGTCACAAGCAACGTCAAGGCTAAACAAGCACAACAGTAAACTCGTTGTACGACTTCTAGGTAACTAGAAGACCTTTGGACTGGTAGGCCAGAGAACAGTACAGCGGAGGACCTCCAGATACAGATAGGTAGATACATGGCACGTCTTGTCGGTGTCGATCTTCCGCGCGAAAAGCGCTTGGAAGTCGCACTCACGTATATTTTTGGAATGGGTCTTACTCGTTCTCAAAAAACATTAGCAGCAACTGGCATTAGCCCAGATATTCGCGTTAAAGATTTGCAAGAAACAGATCTTGCAAAGCTCCGCGAATACATTGAAGCAAACTTCAAAATTGAAGGCGATCTTCGTCGTGAAATTACTGGCGACATCCGTCGCAAAGTTGAAATCCAGAGCTACCAGGGAATTCGTCACCGTAAGGGACTTCCTGTTCGTGGTCAGCGCACACATACAAATGCGCGTACACGTAAGGGTCCTCGTAAGGCAATTGCAGGTAAGAAGAAGGTGACTAAGTAATGGCCGCTCCTAAGTCAAAGACTGCCGCAGGTAAAGGCAAAGTCAAATTGCGCAAGAAAGAGAAGAAGAACATCGCTGTTGGTAAAGCTTTTATTAAGAGCACATTCAACAACACGATTATCTCTATCACCGATCCATCGGGTGCTGTTATCTCTTGGTCATCTTCTGGCCAAGTTGGTTTCAAGGGCTCACGTAAGTCGACTCCATTCGCAGCACAGCTTGCAGCAGAAGCTGCAGCTCGTCGCGCGCAGGAGCATGGCTTAAAGAAAGTAGATGTTTTCGTTAAGGGCCCAGGCTCTGGACGTGAAACTGCAATTCGTTCATTGCAAGCAGCTGGTTTGGAAGTCGGTGCCATCTCTGATGTAACACCTGCTCCACACAATGGTTGCCGTCCATGCAAGCCTCGTCGAGTTTAAGAAAGGAAGAGAGAAAATGGCTCGTTATACCGGAGCAGACTGCAAGCGTTGCCGTCGCGAAAAAGTAAAGCTCTTCCTTAAGGGCAGCAAATGCGATGGACCTAAGTGTCCAATCGAATCTCGTCCATATCCACCTGGCCAGCATGGCCGTGGTCGATCAAAAGAGTCTGAATACCTATTGCAAATGCGTGAGAAGCAGAAGTGCGCACGTATCTACGGAGTTCTCGAAAAACAGTTTCGTGGTTATTACGAAGAGGCAAACCGCAAGCAGGGCAAAACAGGTGAGAACCTTCTAGTCCTTCTTGAGACACGTCTTGACAATGTTGTATTCCGCGCAGGATTTGCAAAGAGTCGTGACATGGCACGCCAGCTAGTGCGCCACGGTCACTTCCTCGTAAATGGTAAGAAGGTAAATATTCCTTCATTCCGTGTGACCCCGATGGATATCATCGATGTTCTTCCAAAGTCACTCGATCTCACACCATTTATCGTGGCGAGCGCAGAACTTGGCGAGAAGTCGGTACCGGCATGGATGGAGGTCGTTGGTTCGCAGATGCGCATCATCATTCACGGCGTTCCTGCACGTGCAGTCATCGACACCCAAGTTCAAGAGCAGTTAATAGTTGAGCTTTACTCTAAGTAATTTTTAAAAGCCCCTGAATTTAAAACTCAGTGGGCATGCGGGCAGTACAGGTAAGGAAAATGTGGAGATCAAATAGTGGATTTCCCCGAAACGAAGAGGAGCACCAGTGCTAATTGCACAACGTCCCACCCTCAGTGAAGAAGTAATTTCTGAGTCCCGTTCACGATTCATTATCGAACCGTTAGAACCAGGCTTTGGATACACCCTTGGCAACAGCATGCGCCGTACATTGCTCTCATCTATTCCAGGTGCGGCAGTTACGAGCATTCGCGTTGAAGGAGCACTTCACGAGTTCACAACTCTTGAAGGCGTTAAGGAAGATCTAACCGACATTGTTTTGAACATCAAGAACTTGGTACTCTCATCCGATAACGATGAGCCAAGCATCGTCTATATCCGCAAGTCAGGTGCCGGCCCAGTTACTGGTGCCGATATCGCAGTTCCAACTGGCGTTGAAGTACATAATCCAGAGCTTCACTTAGCAACACTCAATGGGAAGGGATCTCTTGAGATCGAACTTACTGTTGAGCGTGGCCGTGGATATGTCACTGCAGTTCAGAACAAGCAGGCTGGCGCAGAGATCGGTCGCATTCCCGTCGACTCAATATATTCACCTGTATTAAAGGTCACTTATGCTGTTGAAGCCACGCGCGTTGAACAGCGCACAGACTTCGATCGCCTAGTTGTTGATGTTGAGACAAAATCATCAATGAAGCCACGCGATGCCGTTGCATCAGCTGGTCGCACATTAGTTGAACTCTTTGGTCTTGCTCGCGAACTCAATCTTGATGCTGAAGGCATTGAGATGGGACCATCTGTAATGGATGCAGCCCTTGCAGCAGATATGGCACTTCCAATTGAAGATCTAGATCTCACGGTTCGTTCATATAACTGCTTGAAGCGCGAAGGCATTCACACAGTTGGAGAGCTCGTTAACCGTTCAGAGGCTGACTTGCTTGATATCCGTAACTTTGGATCAAAATCAATCGATGAGGTTAAGGCAAAGCTTGTCTCTATGGGGATGAGCATGAAAGATAGCCCAGTCGGATTTGATCCAACTCAGCACCAAAATTACAACGCGGCGCTAGACGATGAGTTCGTCGAAGCAGAGCAGGCCTAGGAGATACAAAAATGCCAACACCAAGTAAAGGTCCTCGTTTGGGTTCAGGCCCATCACACGAACGACTACTTCTACGCACACTTGCAGAGCAGTTGTTCGAGCACGGCAAGATCACAACGACCGAGGCTAAGGCAAAGCGCCTGCGTCCATTAGCGGAGAAGTTAATTACTTTCGCTAAGAAGGGTGATCTTCCAGCACGTCGCCAAGTAATGGCTCAGATTTCAAATAAGGGCGTAGTACATACACTCTTTACTGTTATCGGACCTCGCTTTGCTACACGTAATGGTGGATATACACGCATTACAAAGATTGGGCCACGCAAGGGCGACAACGCTCCAATGGCGGTAATCGAAGTTTTAACTGAGAAAGATAACTAAGCCTTAACACCTTAGAAAACTATTCTTATGTCGGAGCCCACTCTCTACCCAGAGAGTGGGTTTCTTCGTTTAAGAATCGATTTAGCCTACGACGGAACGAATTATGCTGGGTGGGCTAAACAGCCAGATCAGCGAACGATTCAAGAAGAGATTGAAACCGCGCTCGCAAAGATTACACAGAGCCCTATCGAAACAATTGTTGCCGGTCGCACTGATGCCGGCGTGCATGCAAGTGGGCAGGTCATTCATGTCGATGTTCCCGAAAATTCTGAGATAAAGGAACTTGTCTTTAAATTGAATCGAATGCTCGATGAAGATATTCGAATTCTAAAAGTGAGTGTAATGGACAAAGGCTTTCATGCCCGTTTTTCGGCAATTCAACGTAGTTATACCTACAAGATTTTAGATGGCAATCAAGTTGTCTCGCCCCTGCACCGTTTAGATGTAGCACCGTGGTATCGCTCCTTAGATTTAGAGGTTCTTAATAAGGCAAGCTCGATGCTCATAGGAGAGCATGATTTTGCTGCTTTTTGTAAGTTCCGAGAAGGTGCAAATACAGTCCGCAACCTCGTTCGCTTTAACTGGATCCGCGATGATGAGGGATATTCAATCGCCGATATCGCAGCTGATGCTTTCTGCTATTCGATGGTGCGCACATTAGTAGGCGCAGTGGTGTGCGTTGCAGAGGGGCGTTTTAGCACAGACTGGATTTCTGCGATGCTGGACAATAAAGAGCGCGTACCTGATTCATTGGTCTTTGTGGCAAGAGGCCTAACTCTGCGCCATGTTGATTATCCAACCGATACGAAATCCAATTAACAATGGGACACATCGATGTAAGTGGAGTTGATTACACACTTTCAGATGGACGAGTGTTATTAAATAACGTTAGTTTTCGAGTCGGTGATGGCGCAAAAGTTGCACTGATCGGCGCCAATGGATCCGGTAAAACGACTTTATTTCGCATGATTAGTGGTGATTTAGAACCCGATTCTGGCCAAGTCTCAATCTCGGGTGGTCTTGGAGTAATGCGCCAGTTCATAGGTTCGGTACGTGATCACACAACGGTGCATCAAATGCTTTTGTCTGTAGCGCCAAAAAGAATTCGTGATGCGGCAGAAAAAATTGAAGGTACTGAAATCGCTATGCATGAAAAAGATAATGAGAAGGCTCAGATGGCATATGCCCAAGCAATCATCGAGTGGGGAGATGTTGGTGGCTATGAGTATGAAACTATCTGGGATGTATGTTGCACCGCAGCCATTGGTAAGCCATTTGATGAAGTTGCAAAAAGAGAAGTAAATACATTATCTGGGGGAGAGCAGAAGAAATTAGTAATTAACGCACTCCTCGAGGGTCCAGATGAAACCCTACTGTTGGATGAACCAGATAATTACTTAGATGTCCCGTCTAAACGCTGGTTAGAAGAGGTAATAAAGTCAACTAAGAAAACCGTTTTCTTTATCAGTCACGATCGCGAACTACTAGAAAATACAGTCAATCGCATTGTTACTCTCGAGCAAGGTGCTGATGGAAATACAACGTGGGTACATGGTGGAAAGTTTTCAACGTGGCACGATGCACGAAAGGCAAGAAATGCGCGTTTCGCTGAAATTTTACTCCGCTGGGAGCAAGAGCATCAAAGACTTAAAGATCTAGTTCGTACTCTCCAAGTTCAGGCTGCAATCAGCCCTGACATGGCAAATAAATATCATGCGATGCAGACCCGACTTCGAAAGTTTCAAGAGATAGGTCCACCACAGGCGCCTCCGGTCGAACAAGATGTGCGGGTTGGTCTTCGCGGAGGCCGCACAGGATTGCGCGCATTAACTTTTGAAAATCTGACGCTCGAAGGATTAACGCAGAGCTTTAATATTGAGGTCTTTTTCGGTGATCGCATCGCAGTTCTTGGCAAAAATGGAACCGGCAAGTCCCACTTCTTACGATTAATCTCAGGTGATTCCACCGTTAAATACTCAGGTAACTTTAAAATCGGTGCCCGCGTTGAGATTGGCTACTTCGCGCAGACCCATTCACATCCAGAGTTTGAGAGCCAGAGTTTGCTCGAGATTCTCTGGCAGATGTATTCACTGCAGTTAGGTCCAGCAAAAAGCGCCCTGCGCAAATATGAAATAGATCAGCAGGCCGAACAGCGCTTTGCCTCACTATCTGGAGGTCAGCAGGCGCGTTTCCAAGTCCTTTTACTCGAGCTTTCTGGTTCAACTTTGCTGCTACTCGATGAGCCAACCGATAACTTAGATCTAGCAAGTGCTGAAAGTTTAGAAAACGCGCTCGACCGTTACGAAGGAACAGTCATAACAGTGACCCATGACCGCTGGTTCACGCGGGGCTTCAATCGCTTCTTGGTCTTTGGCAGTGATGGCCGTGTTTTCGAAAGCCCCGAACCTGTCTTTGAGTATTAGAGCAGCCAACTTCATCTGAGGGGTAACTCTCCACCTAGGCCGTGACTTGGAAAACGGCCAAGAGTAAAGTCAATAAGTAGTTCTCTAGAGTTTTAGGTGTACTCGTTATGTATCCTTTGTTACAACGAAGTCAGTTCTGGATTGCAAACCTCTCTTTATTTCTTTTGCTATTTGGTTCCTCTGTTTCTCCAGCAGAAGCGGTCTCTAAATCCCTTGCTCCCAGTCCGCTAACAGGGGTAAGAGCCAAGGGCGGCAATGAATATGCTTGGGTCTCTTGGAATACCCCAGCTCCTAAATTGAGGAGTTCAATCGATTCCTACACAATCCTTTCTCTTCCTGATAATGCATCTCACGTTTGCCCGACTTCAACAATTAATCGTTGCAGAGTTAAGATTTCAAATCCATGGGATGGCAAAGGTTCAGAGCCCGAGGCTTGGGGTTATTCCTTTAAGGTGGGAATAAACGCAGATATACCCACGGCTTGGTCGGCAAAGTCAAATAAGGTCTATATGAGATTTCCCAAGAAAAAAATTATCGAGAATCCCATTAAGACTCCTATAGCGAAGGTCTCTGCCACTCCGTCGCGCTCTGCCACTCCGTCGCGCTCTCCAACAACTTCACAAACGCCTACTCCAACTCCTTCACAGACGCCTACCCCAACGCCAAAAGCACCATCAATTTCGGACTTTGATGGCAGTTATTCAGGGTTCTTGAATGTTTCTCTCACGCCGGCGATTCTTCCAATACAAAACGTTCCATTTACACTTCAGTTGATTAATGGCAACGGGCAAGGTAAGGGTGGCAGCTGGAGGGGATCTGGCGTTGTAAATGATGCCCAAGGCAACGCCGCAATAACAATCTCCAATGCAATTTATGGAAGCTTTACAGTTCCCATTACCTTTACTCTCAACATCTCAAATCAGAAGAAGACCGGAACTGGCTCTGGCAGGCATATCGTTATGGTTCGCGGATTCGGCGAGATTACCTTTGATTTCACCTTCGCTCTTTCCACGAAGTGATTGCTCCGAAAGGGGTGGTTTTGAGAGAAAGGGCAAGAGATATAGCGTCAAATCAGTAGAAAACACCCTGATTTTGACCCCTTGAGCATCCACGGGTACCCTTACTCCTCTGCGCTCCTTAAGGGCGCTTGATGAAATAACTCGAAATAGAAGGTAGGCAAGAGCGTGCGTACATATAGTCCAAAAGCCGGTGACGCAGTCCGTGAGTGGCATGTCATCGATGCACAAGATGTGGTCTTGGGCCGTCTTGCAACACATGCCGCCGTTCTACTTCGTGGAAAGCACAAGACAACATTTGCGCCACACATGGACATGGGTGACTTCGTCATTATTATTAACGCGGAAAAAATTGCTCTCTCAGGTAACAAAACAAAGACAAAGTGGTCACATCATCACTCTGGTTTCCCAGGCGGTTTAACGTCTACTGTTTATGGCGAGCTTCTTGAGAAGTTCCCAACACGCGCCGTTGAAAAAGCAATTAAAGGAATGATTCCTAAGAATCGTCTTGGTCGTGACATCGCATCAAAGCTAAAGGTTTATGCCGGTCCTAACCACCCGCATGCTGCACAAGCACCAAAACCATATGTATTCGAACAAGTTTCACAAATAGTGAAGTAAGGGATGGAAATGTCAGAGAACACAACTTTTAACGATCTCGATGAGAACGAAGTTCCTACTTCATACACATCATCAACTCCAGCGGCTGCAACTAACCGCCCAGCAATTACAGCGCCAGGTGGTGGCACAGGTCGCCGTAAGGAAGCAGTTGCTCGTGTTCGCTTAACTCCAGGAACTGGAAAGTGGATCATTAACGGTAAGGCTCTTGAGAATTACTTCCCAAACAAAGTTCACCAACAATCAGTCTCAGAACCATTTCGCACAGTAGGTGCTGAAAACCAGTACGACGTTTTTGCTCGTATCAATGGTGGCGGAGTATCTGGTCAAGCTGGTGCACTACGACTTGGTGTAGCACGATCACTGAATCAAATTGATGAAGAGGCCAACCGTCCAGCGTTGAAGAAAGCTGGATTCTTATCACGTGATGCACGTGTTATCGAGCGCAAGAAGTACGGTCTTAAGAAGGCTCGTAAGCGTTCTCAATACAGCAAGCGCTAATTTACATTTAAGCAAAGGAGTTCCAATGGCACTCTTTGGTACCGATGGAATTCGTGGCTTAGCCAATAGCGAACTCACCGCTGAAATAGCACTCGATCTCGCAGTTGCCGCCGCGCACATTTTGGTCGAGAGTTCTTCTAATAGAGATCACCGACCAACGGCGATAGTGGGTCAAGACTCACGGGCATCGGGAGAGTTTTTAGAGGCCGCTGTAGTTGCGGGCCTAACAAGTGCAGGAATCAATGTCTATCGAGTTGGTATTTTACCGACGCCTGCAATCGCACATTTAGTTGCCGAATCTAAAGCTGACCTGGGTGTCATGATTAGTGCATCCCACAATCCGATGCCAGATAATGGAATTAAATTATTTGCACGCGGTGGTGGCAAGCTAGATGATGCTATTGAGGCACGCATTGAAGCTCGAATGGGTGAAGATTGGAAGCGGCCAACGGGTCGCGGTGTTGGCCGAGTGATTAACGATGACACCGCAACCGAGCGGTATTTAAAGCATCTTTTGGCCTCCGTTGAGACTCCTCTTAATGGTTTAAAGGTCGTCGTTGACTGCGCGAACGGTGCATCATCGCTCGTGGCACCCGAGGCATACCGACGTGCTGGAGCTGAAGTTATAGCAATCTTTAATCAACCCGATGGTTGGAACATTAACGAGGATTGCGGATCTACCCACCTACATCAATTACGCGCCGCGGTATTGAGAGAAGGCGCCGACGTTGGTATAGCCCACGATGGTGATGCCGATAGATGTTTAGCAATCGATGCCACCGGAAATGAAATTGATGGCGATCATATTTTAACGATATTGGCTCGTGGATTTAAAGCGCGCAACAAGTTAAAGGCGAACACCGTCGTCGGAACCGTAATGAGCAATTTGGGTTTTATGCATGCGATGCGAGATTCAGGTATTGAAGTAGTTACGACACCTGTTGGAGATCGTTATGTATTGGAAAATATGATTGCTAACGATTATTCATTAGGTGGCGAGCAGTCAGGTCATGTGATTATGCGCGATCTAGCTAATACTGGCGATGGAATACTAACGGCGTTGCAACTACTACAAGAGGTTGTACGTACGGGAAAAACTCTCCAAGAGCTAGCTGCGACAATGCAACGTTTTCCGCAAGTTCTGATAAATGTGCGAGATGTGAATAAGGAAGAACTTCAAGAATCGAGAGAGATTGCATCGGCGTTGCAAGCAGCCGAGCTCCGACTTGGAGATAGTGGCCGAGTGCTCTTGCGCGCTTCGGGTACTGAAGCCCTCGTAAGAGTGATGGTTGAGGCTGCCAGTGATAACCTTGCCGAAGAAATTGCTAGATCACTAGCAGATGTTGTTAAAGCTGAACTGGGGTAGATAGATACATGTGCGGAATTGTGGGTTACAGCGGGCCACAATCTGCCGTTACGCCACTTATCGAAGGTTTGCGACGACTTGAGTACCGTGGTTATGACTCAGCAGGAATTGCACTTGGAGTACCAGGCAGATTATTCATCGAAAAAAGAGCGGGCAAGCTTGTAAATTTAGAGAACGCACTCGATGGTTCACTTCCTGTAGTGCATTCGGGCATCGGACATACTCGCTGGGCAACGCACGGCGGACCCACCGATCGAAATGCACACCCTCACCTTGATAATGAGGGCAAGTTGGCAGTTATTCATAATGGAATTATTGAAAATTACTCTGAACTTCGCAAAAACCTTGAGGCTCGTGGACACGTTTTTTCCTCCGAGACCGATACTGAGTCAGTCGCTCACCTGCTCAGTGATCTTCGCAAAGAACGACATGGTGATTTATCGGCGGCGATGCGCGATGCAGTTAAAGCATTACGTGGTTCATTTACCCTTGTCGCCATCCATGCCGATGCCCCCGATATTGTTGTGGGAGTACGACGAAACTCTCCGCTTGTTGTGGGTTTAGGCGTTGGCGAAAACTTTTTGGCATCAGATGTTGCAGCTTTTATTGACTATACCAAGCGGGCGATTGAATTAGGCCAAGATGAAGTTGTAACCATAACTCCAACCAGCGTAGAGATCACCGACCTTGAAGGCGTTGCAATTGAACCCAAGGAGTATGAGATTTCTTGGGATGCTATCGCTGCACAAAAAGGTGGCTTCACCCACTTCATGTTAAAAGAAATCTTTGAACAGCCAAAAGCCGTTGCCGATACATTAATCGGCCGCTTAAGTGATAATCATCAGATAGTTTTAGATGAGTTACGTATGAGCTCCGCTGAGATAAGAGCGTTAAAGAAAATTACGGTAATTGCATGCGGCACCGCATATCACGCGGGCATGGTGGCTAAATATGCCATTGAAAAATGGGCGAAAATTCCGGTAGAAGTTGAGATTGCTAGTGAGTATCGCTACCGAGATCCGATCATAGATAGCGGTACCTTGGTGATTGCCATATCTCAATCAGGTGAAACGATGGATACGCTGATGGCCGTGCGCCATGCTAAAGCGGCCGGGGCTCGAGTTTTAGCAATCTGTAACACTAACTCCTCGACAATTCCACGTGAATCGGATGCCGTTTTATATACACATGCAGGACCAGAAATTGCCGTTGCCTCAACTAAAGCACTTTTAACGCAAATGATTGCGGTATATCTGATTGGCCTACATTTAGCCCAAGTTAATGGTGAGCTCAACGACGATCAAGTCGCAGTTCTCTATAACGAACTGCTGGAACTCCCAGGAAAAATAGAACTGATTCTTGAAACCGTCGAGCCGCTTCGTGAATTAACCCGCAGTTTTGCTGACAACAACATCGTTTTATTTCTTGGTAGAAATATCGGTTATCCCGTTGCCCTTGAAGGCGCGCTTAAATTAAAGGAGCTTGCATATATTCATGCCGAGGGCTTTGCTGGAGGCGAACTCAAGCATGGCCCCATCGCATTGATTGATATAGGAACACCCGTTATCGCAATACTGCCGGCAGGCCATGAACACGCACTAGATGAAAAGATGCTCAGCAATATTCAAGAAGTAAAAGCTCGAGGTGCCCGCGTCATAGTCATCGCAGAAGAAGGTGCACATGTTGAAGGTGCTGAACATATAATTCGCATCCCAGTTGTGCCTGCACTGTTTCAGCCAGTGCTTGCAACAGTGCCGCTACAAGTTTTTGCATATGAAATGGCCGTAGCACGTGGCAATGATGTAGATCAGCCGAGAAATTTAGCAAAATCAGTTACGGTTGAATAAATGCGTAAAGCACAAATGTTTCGCGCTTTACGGTGGTCGGCACTCCTATTCGTAGGCTTTCTTGCTGTGACACAACAAGTTTTAAGTAATGGTCCACTAGTTAGTTTTGATAAAGATGTAAACCGAACGCATCGACCGCAGTTTGAAGGTTTTGCTGGCTTTCTACTAAGACGTTTAGATGACTTAGGTGCACGTTGGTTAACTACAGTGATAATAATAATTGCGGCTTCATATATCGCTTATAAATTCAAGACCTGGCGTCCACTTAACTTGGCTGTTTTATCTCTACTGGCACTCAATTTTGTAGTGGGAGTTTTCAAAATATTTCTTGGACGAACTAAACCCCGCGATGGTATTGATCTACTTCATGCCGGCGGAATGTCATATCCCAGCGGTCACGCATCTAATGCAGTTCTGGCATGGGGAATTTTGGCTTATATAATCTATCGATACGCCCGCGTTGATAGGTATCAAGGTCGCCTAGCAAGTGTCGGAGTAGTGGCAATTTCACTAACCGTTTGCGTTGTCTCACTCATCCGTCATACACATTGGTTCACCGATTTACTAGGTGGACTTTTTATAGGCAGCGCACTATTAGTGGCTGTAATTGCAGTTGATCGCTACGTTCCTTCTAAGAGTCAACTGCACTAGGATTTCTTGCATGATTGATGGGATTGGCATCGATGTGGTCGATATCGAACGCTTTAAATCCTCACTTGATCGAACTCCTGGCCTGCTTGAGAAGCTTTTTACTCAGGGTGAACGCACTAAACCAATTGCTTCACTCGCCGCCCGCTTTGCAGCAAAGGAGGCGCTCGCTAAAGCCCTTAGTGCGGATCGAGGATTAGCGTGGCACGATGCCGAGGTAATAAACCTTGAAAATGGTAAGCCCGTCTTCCTATTTCGCGGAGAAATCGCCGATTTAATCGATGGCGCAGATGTCCACCTTTCGCTCTCGCACGATGCTGGAATCGCATCGGCAATGGTCATCGTGGAGCGAAGATAATGGAGCATCGGGCCGAAGCTCGAATCGATGTCGCTTCCATTACTGCCAATATCTCAACATTGAAATCAATAAGCGGTATTGATCTATTAGCTGTCGTTAAAGCCGATGCATATGGTCATGGTTTAATCGAAGTTGGATTAGCGGCAGAAAAAAGCGGTGCCGATTGGTTAGGTGTAGCGTTACTTGAAGAGGCGATTGCACTTCGAACTCACGGTGTTCGAATCCCTATTCTTGCCTGGTTGCTGCCTCCAGGATCTGATTTCAGAGCGGCTCATAGCCACGATATTGACGTCGCAGTTTCTGGTTTAGCCACGTTAGAAGAGATCTCTGCATTAAAAGTTGATGCACGAATTCACATCGAGGTCGATACTGGAATGAATCGTGGTGGATTCCTCGATGAATGGCCCGACCTATTAAAGGCAGATTTCTCTTTTGTAGATGTAGTTGGTTTCTTCTCTCATTTTGCTCGTGCCGACGAACCAGAGCAAAGCCAAAACCTCACTCAACTTAATCGCTTTAATGAAATGCTGGCGCAATTGAAAAGTGTGGGAATTAACCCACCCATTAAACACCTATCTAACTCGGCGGCAACTTTGAAAAACCATAAAGCGGCCTTTGATTTAGTGCGCACAGGCATTGCTATGTATGGATTATCACCCGACGTAAAAACCCTTGGCAATAGTGCGAGTTTAGGATTAAAACCTGCAATGCAACTGCGCGCAAAACTTCATTTGGTAAAACATGTACCAGCTGGTTCTCCTATCGGATATGGCGCGAGTGCAGTTACGGAATCCGATACACAACTTGGCGTTGTTGCGATGGGTTATGCCGATGGAATCCCACGAATTGCGCAAGGTGCTGGCGTTTTTTTCGATGGCAAGCGCGCACCCATTATCGGGCGGGTCTCCATGGATCAATTTGTAGTGGATTTAGGTCCAGAATCCACGGCAAAATCCGGGGATTGGGTAATTATTTTTGGCGATGGTACGCATGGTGAATACACGGCCGATGATTGGGGGGCCTCCTCAGCCTCAATTAACTACGAGATAGTCACACGAATTGGGCCAAGGGTGCCTAGAATCTATGCACCTCATGTCTACTAAAACTGCAGCGTTGCACGTCGAGGGAGTATCTATCTCCTTCGGCGGTCTTCGGGCTCTCAATGATGTCTACCTTGAGATCGGCAACAATGAGGTCGTTGGTCTCATTGGTCCAAATGGCGCTGGCAAAACCACTCTATTCAATGCACTGTGCGGGCTAGTGGTTCCAGATGAGGGAAAATTTTTTTTACACGGTGAGCGTCGTGATTTTCCACGCACTGATGAGTTAGTTGACCTTGGAATCGCGCGGACGTTACAAGGCGTCGGTTTATTCGGGGATTTAAGTGTTCTTGAAAATGTCATGATTGGTGCACAACACCTAGCGCAAACCGGTTTAATTTCTGCCGCGCTGGCAAGAAATATCAAAGATGAGAATCGAATTCGTGACAGGGCACGAATCGCCCTCGAGCGCGTCTACGCAGGTGGTCTTGCAAATCGACGCGCCGATACTTTGTCGTATCCCGATACTAAGCGTGTTGCAATTGCTCGAGCTCTAGTGAGTGAACCGCGAATTTTAATGTTGGACGAACCTGCCGGAGGATTAGGGGTACAAGATATTGAGTGGATGAATTCACTCATTCGGAATTTGAGCGCACAGATGTCGGTGCTACTTGTTGAGCACCACATGGATGTAGTCATGTCGGTCTGTAGCAAACTATATGTACTTAACTTTGGCGAAGTAATCGCAAGTGGCAGCGCCGAAACTGTTCGACGCGATCCAGCGGTAATAGCAGCATATTTAGGAACAGGTGTATAAATGACACTTAATATTTCTCATTTAAGCGTTCACCATGGTGCCATTCGAGCAATTAACTCACTCTCTTTGGCGATACCAACTGGAGCGCTAGCCGCGGTGATTGGCTCTAATGGGGCTGGAAAGACGAGTTTATTAAGGGCAATCTCGGGCTTGAATAAAGCCTCGCATGGGAAAATTAGTTGGATGGGCGAGTCAATTCTTGGAGATAAACCCGAGATGCTAGTAAGAAAAGGAATCTCACATGTTTCCGAGGGCAAATCTGTAATCCCAGAGTTAACCGTCAAAGAGAATCTTGAGCTGGGTGCAATTTGGCGACGTGATAAGAAAGAAATGATTGAAACTCTTGGCTCAGTAGTTTCAATATTTCCGCGCCTTGGTGAGAGATTGGCGCAAAGAGCGGACACACTTTCAGGTGGTGAACGCCAGATGCTAGCTATTGGGCGATCTTTAATGTCAAAACCAAAATTACTTCTTCTCGATGAGCCTTCGCTCGGATTAGCCCCACTTGTAGTTGAGCAGATTTTTCAAACAATTCGTGATTTAACCACATCAATGCGTTTAACCGTTGTGTTAGTTGAACAAAATGCAATGGGTGCTCTCAGAATTGCAGATCTAGGAATCGTTCTAAATCTTGGAAAAGTGGTCGCAGTTGATCATGCACAAGCGCTCATTGATGATCCAGCAGTGCGCGCTGCTTATTTGGGGTATTAACTATGCAATTACTTAACACGATATTAATTGGAATTACGGCTGGCTCTATTTACTCACTAATGGCGATTGCATTTGTACTAGTCTGGCGAAGCACACGAGTTATAAATTTTGCTCAAGCTGGCATGGCCTTACTGTCAACATATTTTGGATATGAAGCAGTAACCCGAATTGGATCATTCTGGCTCGCTTTACCGATTGCGATGCTTGGCGGAGCCATATTTTCTGCACTTGTAGAAGTAATTTTAATGCGAGTTTTAGTTAAACACTCATCCAGTGGCCCGATCGCAGCTGTGGCACCAATTATTGCAACCCTTGGATTATTGGGTTTAATTCGCTCTGTAATTGCGATGATTTGGGGCGGTCAAGATTTACGAATTCCTCCACCTGTCTCCAATAATGGTTTTACGGTAAATGGTGAAGTTTTAGTTTTTTCTCCCCTAAAACTACTTATTTTAATAACAACCTTTATTTTAATGGTTTTACTTACCATTCTCTTTCAACGAACTAATTTAGGTTTATCTCTTCGTGCTTCGGCATATGCACCTGAAATTGCGCGTTTATCTGGAATTCGAGTAGATCTAATAAGAACTCTAGGTTGGGCGTTGGCTGGTGCGGCTGGTGCGGTTGCAGGAGTTTTCCAGACCGTCAATGGAAATGGAAATTTCTCACCTGACTCAATTGAGTTTTCGCTGCTACTAGTATCGGGTTTTATTGCCGCAGTTATCGGCGGCCTAGATAGTCTGCTTGGTGCAGTTATCGGCGGACTCTTTTTAGGAGTTGTCATCTCCTTTGTACTGATCTATCTCAGTGGTGGGCTTTTCTTTATCGCACCTTTCGTGGTTCTTTTATTAGTTCTCTTTATACGCCCTCAGGGAATAATTGGAGAAAAGGTGGGGCGCCGTGCATAAGTTAAAACCCCGCGCACATTTTACTTTATTTCTTATCTTTGGATTTCTCTTATTCTTGGCTGGTAATCGCGTAGATGAACTGCGCGTGTACCAAGGTGCATCTATTGCAGTTTTCGTTATAGCTATATCTTCTCTCATTTTACTCACTGGTTATTCAGGTCAAGTCTCGCTGGGTCACGGCGCTCTCATGGCAATTGGTGCATATAGTGCAACGCTTGCGCGCAATGAATTTCAAATTCCAATCATTTTAACTTTTTTTGTTGCAGTTTTAGCCACTGCCGTTGGGGGTGCACTTCTTGGCGCTGCAGCGGCGAGATTATCTGGCCCGTATTTAGCTGGCACGACGCTTGCCCTAGCAATAGGTCTGCCCTCACTCGCCAATCAATTCTCCATTCTTGGAGGAGAGCAAGGTCTCATTTTTGATGTTGGATTTCCACCCCTTGGATTAGGTGAAGATTTCACGCAATACAAGTGGTTTTTTTGGATTGCGGCCTTGGCAGCGCTTATTTCTACATGGCTACTCAGTAATATTTTGAGCTCTCGGTATGGTCGAAATTGGCGCGCAGGCCGAAGCAATGAGGCCGCTGCCCAGATCTGTGGCATCAATACTGGTAGAAGCAAGATTCTGGCCTTCACCATAAGCGCCGGGATTGCTGGCCTAGCTGGCGCGCTGTTATCCATGACGATTGGAACCGTTTCACCTAGCGCCTTTCCTCTCGCCCTCTCATTTGCCCTCCTGACGGGGGCAGTTCTATCTGGCGTAAGTACCCTCTCAGGGGTCATGATTGGGGCAGTGGTATTGGTGGCAATCCCAGAGATTGCCGATGTGGTGGCACACCGCATCGGAAGCTCTGAGAACATCACCACAAATTTGCCAGGCTTTATAGTTAGTGCGCTCTTGATTGTGACTGTTCTATTTGTACCCAATGGACCAGTTGAACAACATCGAGCGCGCGCAGCTAAAAAAGCGGCGAAGAAAAGGTTGTAAAGCTCTACCTAAACCCTCGATGGAAGGAAACATATGAAAGCAATGAATCGCCGGAAACTGATCTCAGTTTCTGCGGTGCTTGCCGTAGCGAGCTTGACTGCAACTGCAGTCCCGGCAAACGCGGCAGAAGTTGGCGTGAGCTCATCCGAGATCAAACTCGGTATGACTTTACCAATGACTGGGGCGGCATCTCTTGGTTACAACAAGATCCCAGGAGCCGCAAAGGCTTACTTCGATTATCTCAATGCAAATGGTGGGGTTAATGGTCGCAAGATATCCCTCATCGTAAAAGATGATCGCTATGTACCTACCGAAGCAGTTGCAAAGACCAACGAACTTATCCTAAAAGATAAAGTCATGGCGCTTCTTGCACCTCTTGGAACTGCGAATGTAAAGGCTGTCGCATCCTCAGTTAACCCTTCTAGGCGCGGAATACCTGTTCTCTTTGTTAATACAGGATTTAGCGGATTTGCCGATGTGAAGAAGTACCCAACTACGTATGCAATTTTACCTTCATATATTATGGAGGCCAAGATTATGGGTGAGTACATTAAGGAAAATTTTGCTGGAAAGAAAATCGGCCTCCTGTATCAAGATGATGACTTCGGAAGTGATGCGCTCGCAGGTTTTAAAACTGCCGGTATCAACTTTGCAGTAAAAGTTCCATATGCATCAGGCTCACAAGGCGCTGCAGCTGCTGCGGGTTGGATTACAAAGTTCAAGGCCGCTGAAGCCGACGTAGTGATTCTCTTTGGAGTATCGAGTGCAACCTCTGCAATGCTCGGTACGGCGGCTGTGTTGAAATATGCACCACAGTGGATGCTTGGTTCAGTCGGTGGCGATGCTACAACTATTAAGCTAACAGGAGTTCCAGCTGGCGTTCTATATAACGCCATTGGTTTTTCACCGGTGCCAGCTACTACTGATTTAAATGATGAGTACGTCAAACTCTTCTCAGATATTTATGCCAAAGCCGTTCCAGGATCAGTCTTTGATCTCAACGTTTTACTTGGTATGAACTCAGCCTTCATGACTGCTCAAGCTCTAAAGGCGGCGGGTCAAAATCCAACACGTAAGTCATTGATGGCAGTTCTAAATACTAAGGGTGCGACTTTAGCTAACTCAGCTCTTACTCCAGTTGGATACTCAACTAAGAGTCACGTAGGACTAACTGGCTACTGGGTTGGTAAGTATTCTCCAACGGGAGACTTACTTCCAATTGGTGGCACATACACCACTTACACAACCGATTCAGGTGCAGGCGCAGTTGTTAAATCTACGTACAAGCGCCCAGCAATGCCAGCGAAGGGATTACCAAACTAATGAGAAAACAACGTTTAGTTGCGCTATTTAGTGCAACCGCACTTGTAACTGGAATCATTGTTTCGATTCCCTCAGTTGCAAACGCTGCACCTGCATGCGATGGTAAATCACCCATCCAATCATGTGTGGGTGTGACATCAGATGGAGCTCCATACTCAATGATGGTTCCAGCAAATTTCAATGGAACGGTCGCTTTGTACTCACATGGATATCGTTACAACATAGATATTCCAGTTGGAATTCCACTCATTGGTGGATACAAAGTTACAAATACACCAGAGCCTGTACCGGGTGGAAATGCTGCGGTTGCACAGTACTTATTTAGTCAAGGAGTTGCAGTCGTAGGTTCTGGCTTTGCCCGACAAGGGTGGAATCCAGATTCAGCGATAGCTACAAACGTTGAGTTAATTGGTGTGTTCAAAGCGCAATTCCCAAAAACTACAAAGGTTGTCGCGTGGGGTTCATCCCTTGGTGGAGTTATCACTCAGGGACTTGCAGAGAAGTATCCAAATCTCATCTCTGCAGCTGCACCAATGTGCATGGCCGACAATATTCCGGCTGAGTTAACAATGGCTGGAGATTTCTTGTGGGGTCTTAAGGTGCTCTTCGATCCAACAATTAAGGGCGGTAATTATTCAGCTGGGGCGGCAGGTAATGCTGAAGCTTATGGCGATTTAGTTAAAGTCTTTACTGTTATGGGTAAGTTGCAAGCCTCCCTTGCAACTAATGCTTGGCCGGATACATCATCTGCAACGGGTAAAGCGTTAGCTGCCGGTGGAATACCTCCACGCAGTGCACTCTTGCTGCTTGGATTGATGGCAGGAATCCCGACTCAATCTGCACACTTTGATTCAATCAGTGGCCCCGAGGGAGCATTAAAACTCTCATTCCCATTGGCCATTAGTCCAGCACTTGCAATCCTAGAAAATGGAACTAATGCAGCGGCGCTCGCCGTCTTGGCAACGCAAGATGTTGAACTCCAAGCAGGGGGTGCAATCTTTGATAACACAAAGACTGATTACGCCGCTCGTATTGAGAATGAGCGAGTTGTCTTCAACGCAGCCCTTTCTGGCAACACAGCTATCGATGCATTACTTGGCGCAATTTCTGCTGCAAATCCTGGTGCACCACGTGCCGTTGGCAATCCAGCTGCAATAGCGAAGATGAATGCGCTTCATGGCAATAGTGGAAAGATTAATGTTCCAACTATCTTGATGACAGGTGTGGCAGATCCTATTACTCCAGCCGGTGCCTCACAGCGCATCGTTGAAGCATACGCAGAGCAGTTTGCTAATGAAAAGTTAGCGGCCTTTGCTGCATACAAAACAACTAGGAGCTACGTTGCACCTGTTAACAAACTTCTGATGTTGTGGAATATGGTTCCAAGTAAGGGTTACACCACCTTCACTTCTGCAGGCTCGCCAATCACAACAACACCCGCAGCAACTGGAACAAATCACTGTAACTTTACTTCGGCACAGCTTGTGCTTGTTGCAAAGTCGTTAGTGAGCGCAGGTATGACAGGCAAGGTGCCGTCAGGTGGTCCAATCAGGAGTGCTGGCCGCAAAGCCGGCAATCTTGTAATCGATCCATTATTTCAACCACCACTGCTTAAGTACTACAACCAGTAACAAGTAAAAATCGAGGGTGATCGCGGGGGTCTGGCCGAAAGCCAGATCCCCGTTTTCCTTTACTCTTGAGCCCTCATGATTACCGCAGCCAGTGCCGAAGAGATGTTTAATATCGGCAAAAAACTTTCGACGCAGCTAAGGCGGGGAGATTTAATTCTCATCAACGGTCCACTTGGCGCTGGTAAGACTGTATTAGCCCAGGGCATTGGTAGCGGTTTAGGAATCACTGATATTACATCGCCAACCTTTGTTATCTCTCGAGTACATAAAGCTGCCTTACCCATGATTCATGTCGATGCTTATCGCTTACTTGATACCGACAATCCCAACCTCTACATCGATGATTTGGATCTAGACATTGATAACTCGGTCACCGTTATTGAGTGGGGTGGCGCGGAGTCGGCACGTTTAAGTGAAGACCGCTTAGAGGTCACAATCGATAGAAGTAATGAAATTAGAAGAGTTGATATTAAGGCAGTAGGAGAGCGTTGGGCAGGTTTTTCACTATGACGCTTACTTTAGCTATTGATACATCCACATCTAGAACCTGTGTAGGAATTATTGAAGCCGATGAATTACTCTGGAGTGGATATAGAGATGGAGCGACTGCACACGGCTCTGCCCTTCCCGCACTTGTCCAGGAAGCGATCGCAAATCGCACAATTGATGAAGTAGTAGTTGGAATGGGACCAGGACCATTTACAGGTCTTCGTATTGGTGTTGCATTCGCACACAGTTTTGCATTAGCGCGAAAGATTTCAGTTCGAGGCATCTGTTCACTCGATGCTATTGCAGCTCAACTTCAGTCGAAGGATTTCATTGTCACAGTCGATGCTCGGCGCAAAGAGGTGTATTGGGCTCGCTATGTTAACGGAGTTCGGGTGGGCGAACCCGCAGTTAATTTTCCAGCCGCAGTAGATGGCAGTGAAATTTATAGCGATCTATTTCCTGATTTGCTAGCAATGGTCTTACTTAAAGGAAATATCACGGAACCAATTTATCTGCGTCATCCTGATGCAGTTGCAACGACGGATCGCCAACCATGACTAAAAATGGAGTTACATATCGTATTGCCAACGCGCAAGATATTCCCGTTATGGTTTCGCTGGATAAACAATTGTTTCCCTACTCACCTTGGTCATCTGGCCAATACAGAGAAGAGATTTCCGCTCCAACCAGGCATTTTATTGTTGCCCTTGATGATGCACAAAGCATTATTGGATATGCAGGTGTTTTTGCACCAAGGGGAGCCGCAGCAGATATTTTGACAGTTGGCGTTATTCCAGAGCATCGCGGCCAAGGTATCGCTAAAGCGCTTATGGCCCTCATCACGGAGTGGGCAAAAACGCAAGGCGCAGAGGCAATGATGTTAGAAGTAAAGATAGATAACCTAGAAGCGATTTCTTTATATGAAACTCTTGGTTATTTGAAGTTAAATATTCGGAAAGATTATTTTGGCAGTGGTCTAGATGCGTTAGTGATGCGGAAAGATTTAACATGAGTGCGCCAATTGTCGTAGGAATCGAAACTTCGTGCGATGAAACCGCCGTCGGAATTGTTCGCGGGCGGATCTTATTAGCCAACGTCATTGCCTCGAGTGTCGAAGAGCATGCACGTTTTGGTGGTGTTGTTCCAGAGATTGCAAGTCGCGCACATCTTGAAACGATGCAGCCAACGATTATAAAGGCAATCAAAGATGCCAATATTTCATTGAGCGATATCGATGCCGTTGCCGTTACTGCGGGTCCGGGATTAGTAGGCGCGCTCTTAGTTGGCGTGGGAGCTGCTGCTGGATTAGCACTTGGCTTAGCTAAACCAATCTTTGCTGTAAATCACTTGGCCGCGCACATTAGTGTCGATGCTCTCACTCACACAGAGGTTTTAGCACCAACAATTGCTTTGCTTGTAAGTGGTGGACATTCTTCACTGTTGCAAGTCGATGACATCACTGGTTCGATTACTAAACTCGGTGCCACAATGGATGATGCCGCTGGTGAGGCCTTCGATAAAATCGCACGTGTGATGAAGTTAGGATTCCCCGGCGGCCCTGCTATTGACGCTCTCGCTAAAACCGGTGATGCCGAATCAATTAGTTTTCCTCGTGGACTAACAACATCTAATGATTGGCAGACCCGCCCATTTGATTTCTCATTCTCTGGCTTAAAAACCGCCGTGGCTCGATATTTGGAGAGCACCCCTGACTATGCCAAGGCCAATGTCGCAGCATCTTTTCAAGAGGCGATCGTCGATGTTTTACTTCTTAAATCACTGGCGGCCTGTAAAGCCTCAGGCATCGATTCATTGTTGATTGCTGGGGGAGTCGCCGCTAATTCACGGCTTCGCGCCGTGGCCGAGGCGCGCTGCGAAAAGGCTGGCATCCGCCTGCGAATCCCAGCCCCTGGTCTATGTACCGATAACGGGGCGATGGTAGCCGCCCTTGGCTCCCTTATGGTCTCTGCCGGGCGCGCTCCCAGCCCTATCGCCTTTGACGCAGATTCCAGCCTTCCAGTTGAGCTCGTTAGCCTGCCGTAACTCGATTTGCTGGCGGGAATATGCTCGCCTAGAGTTGGCGTTAGCACTCACGGGTCCACACTGCTAACGGGCCTGCACGAGGAAATCAACGCACAAGAGGAGCTAAACACATGGCAATTAAGCCACTAGAAGATCGCATCGTTATTAAGACTAATGAGGCTGAGACAACAACAGCGTCAGGTCTTGTAATCCCAGATACAGCAAAAGAGAAGCCACAAGAGGGCGTAGTTCTCGCAGTTGGACCAGGTCGCTTTGATGACGGCGTTCGCGTTCCAATGGATGTAAAAGTTGGCGACCTTGTTTTGTACAGCAAGTACGGCGGAACTGAAATCAAGCACGGCGGAGATGACCTCTTGGTGCTTTCAGCTCGCGACATTCTCGCTGTAATCGAGAAGTAGATGGGAAAGTCTCTTCAATTCGATGATCACGCACGTCGCGCGATGGAGCGTGGTGTCAATACTCTTGCCGACACAGTCAAGGTAACTCTTGGACCTAAGGGTCGCAACGTCGTAATCGCTAAATCTTTCGGCGCACCAATCATTACAAATGATGGTGTAACAATTGCAAAAGAGATTGAACTCTCTGATCCAGTTGAAAACATGGGTGCTCAGTTAGTTAAAGAAGTTGCCACTAAGACCAATGATGTTGCTGGCGACGGAACAACAACTGCAACCGTGCTTGCACAAGCTATGGTTAAAGAGGGTATCCGCAACTTAGCCGCTGGCGCACAGCCAATGGAAATTAAAGTCGGAATCGAAGCGGCAGTTGCTGCAGTCTCTGAAAAACTTAGCGCGCAGGCCATACCCGTAAATGGAAAAGCACAGATTGCAGATGTTGCAACTATTTCTGCGCAGGATCGTGCAATTGGAGATTTAATCTCAGAGGCTTTTGAAAGAGTCGGCAAAGATGGTGTTATCACTGTTGAGGAAGCATCAACTACCGGACTTGATCTTGAGTTCACTGAGGGAATGCAGTTCGATAAGGGCTATATATCTCCTTATTTCGTAACCGACCAAGATCGCATGGAGGCAATTCTTGAAGATGCTTACGTGCTTATCTCGGCCGGGAAAATCTCAGCCCTAGCTGACTTACTTCCAATTCTTGAAAAGGTTTCAGCAACATCGAAGCCGCTTCTCATTATTGCCGATGACATTGAGGGTGAAGCTCTCTCTACATTGGTTGTAAACCGCATGCGCGGAGTCTTCGCTTCAGCTGCCGTTAAGGCACCAGGCTTTGGCGATCGCCGTAAGGCAATGCTGCAAGACATTGCAACATTGACTGGCGGACAGGTTATTTCAGCAGAGGTTGGAATGAAGTTAGATGCAGCTACTTTGGAAGATCTCGGTCGCGCACGTCGCATCGTGGTTTCAAAAGATGCAACAACAATCGTTGAAGGTGCCGGAGACAAGGCCGCAGTTGCTGGCCGGGTTAACGAACTTCGCAAAGAGATTGAAAACTCTGACTCCTCATGGGATAAAGAGAAGTTGCAAGAGCGGGTAGCAAAACTTGCTGGTGGAGTCTGCGTTATAAAAGTTGGTGCACACACTGAGGTTGAACTCAATGAGAAGAAGCACCGTCTTGAAGATGCGATCTCTGCAACGCGCGCTGCAGTTGAAGAGGGAATCGTTGTTGGCGGAGGCGCAGCACTTGTGCATGCAGCCGATGTTCTAGAGGGCGATCTTGGATTCACTGGAGATAAGGCCGTTGGAGTTCGCTTAGTTCGCAAAGCCTGCGATGAGCCACTTCGTTGGATAGCAGAGAATGCCGGACTTGAGGGCTACGTTGTTGTGGCTAAAGTCCGCGCAATGAAAGGCAATGAAGGCTTCAACGCTGCAACTGATCTCTATGGCGATCTTGCAAAAGATGGCGTCATCGATCCAGTTAAAGTAACACGTTCAGCGTTAGCTAATGCTGCATCAATTGCTGCAATGTTCATTACAACTGAAGCAGTTGTATTCGAGCGCCCAGCAGATGCACCTGCCGATGCCGGTGGCAGTGGCCACTCACATGGTCCAGGTGGACACTCACACTAAGTAGTTAAAAGAGAGAACCCCCACAGATTTTTTTCTCTGCGGGGGTTTTCTTTTCTCTGGAGGAGATTTAAATCTTTAAAGGGATTTAAAGTTATGAGGCGTGTGAAATATCTGGCTCTAGATCTCTACCAATTATGTTTAAGCGATCATCTTCAGATAGACCACCCCAAATTCCATATGGTTCTTGCACAGCAAGTGCATGTGTGCGGCAGGCCAGAATTACAGGACAGGTAGCGCAAATGGCCTTGGCGGTGTTTTCACGATTGCGTCGACGAGGTCCGCGCTCTCCGTCGGGATGAAAGAACATCTCGGTCGGAAGATCACGACAGAGACCTTGGTACTGCCACTCCCACTCATCGGCAATGGGGCGGGGTAGTCTGGATATTTCAGCCATGCCCAACCATACAACCGAGTCATAGGTTGTTCAACTCAAAACGCGCCATACCTACTTCACCCCGCGCATTTGGAGTGGTGCGATTGGCCAGTTCAGGCAACGATAAGCACATGGCTATTGAGGATGAGCTCCTGACGGTTGCCGCCGTTGCCAGACGCCTAGGAGTTGCCCCAGCCACTTTGCGTACATGGGATCGGCGCTACCACCTAGGTCCTTCCACCCATGAGCGTGGAGAGCATCGACGATACTGTGCTTTAGATGTCGCGAAATTAATGTTGATGCGCCGTTTGATTGCATCGGGTGTTGCCCCATGCGAGGCTGCACTTAAGGCTAAAAGCCAAAATTGTGAAGAAAGTATTGAGAGCGTGAACTTCGAATTTGAAGTTCAAGATGAGTTAGTGAGTGCAATTTTTAGAGCTGCAAATAGCTGCGATGTAGTTTTTATTGAAAACGAACTTCGGAAAGCAATACTCCTTGATGGTATTCCAGCGACCTGGTCACAAGTGATAGTTCCAATTCTCAATCTCATTGGATGCCAATGGGAGGATACAGGTCAAGGAATCGAAGTTGAACACATTTTTACAGAGATATTAATCCGTGTTCTACGCAATAGCGTTTCTGATTTAAAAGATCCCCTCAATCATCGGCCAGTTTTATTAGCGGCCGTTGGAAAAGAGAGGCATACCCTCGCGCTGCATGCTTTAGCCGCGACGCTAGCTGAGCGAAAAATTGGCTCGTTCTTTCTTGGTTCGTGTACTCCATTGGAGGCGGTTTCTGGAATGGTTAAGAGATCAGCCCCGCCGGCGATTTTTCTCTGGGCTCAATTGAAAGAGAATGCTCAGAGCGAATATTTCCTAGAACTACCGGTAGTTCGCCCCGCTCCACGAATTATTCTTGGAGGACCAGGCTGGAATCGCGATTCATGCACTGGAGTTGCCTTAGTTGAAGATATTAAGCAAGCCTGCCTAGAGATAGAGCGTGCAGTAGGCGTTTAAAGCACCGATAGACTTCGCATCTTCACCGATCAGGGGGCGCAATGAGCGAGAACGATAAAGTCGCAATGCTTGGCCTGACTTATGACGACGTGCTTCTACTTCCAGATGCATCTGATGTAGTTCCCTCAGAAGTCGACACGACTACTCAATTAACTCGCACAATTTCAATCGCCGTTCCTTTAATTTCTTCGGCAATGGATACCGTTACTGAATCTGCAATGGCAATCGCCATGGCTAAAGCCGGAGGTATCGGCATTATTCATCGCAACTTGCCAATTTCAGATCAAGTGACGCATGTAAAGTTAGTTAAGAATGTTGGCTTGGCAGGTGCTGCAGTTGGAGTTGGAGATGATGGTTTTGCACGCGCACAGGCCTTGATTGAAGCGGGCGTAGATGTAGTTGTTGTTGATACTGCGCATGGCCATCACCGAGCAGTTCTGGATGCTATTACACGAATTAAAAAATTCTCGCCGACCATTCAGATTATCGGCGGTAATGTAGCAACGCGAGCGGGTGCACAAGCGCTCATAAACGCCGGTGCAGATGCGGTAAAAGTTGGAGTTGGACCAGGTTCAATTTGCACAACCAGAGTTGTTGCAGGTGTTGGTGTTCCACAGATCACTGCGATTATGGAGGCAGCTAAGGCATGCAATAAAGCCGGCATACCTCTAATTGCTGACGGAGGTCTTCAATATTCAGGTGATATTGTTAAAGCTATTGTTGCTGGAGCTAATTCGGTAATGCTTGGATCCTTGCTCGCAGGATGCCAAGAATCTCCTGGAGAGCTTGTTGAAATTAGTGGAGTCAAGTACAAGGCTTATAGAGGCATGGGTTCACTTGGTGCAATGCAATCGCGTGGTGAACAAAAATCCTATTCGAAGGATCGCTATATGCAAGACGATGTTTTATCTGAGGATAAATTAGTCCCCGAAGGAATTGAGGGCAAAGTAATTTTTAGAGGTAGTGTTGAAGATGTAGTGCATCAACTAGTTGGTGGGCTCCGTTCAGGAATGGGATATGCCGGTGCTCCAGATATTCAAACTCTGCGCCGTGAAGGACGATTAATTCAAATCACTTCAGCGGGTCTGCAAGAGAGCCATCCACACGATGTGGCACACGTGGATGATGCACCAAATTATCAAACGAGAGGTCGCACATGAGCGAAGTTGAGATTGCACCCGGAAAGCGCGCTCGTACCGCATACTCTTTTGATGACATAGCAATTGTTCCAAGTCGTCGCACACGTGACCCAGAAGAGGTCTCAACGGCCTGGCAAATTGATGCCTACAAATTCGATTTACCGATGCTGGCAGCCCCCATGGATTCAGTCGTATCTCCAGAGACAGCTATTGAAATAGGCCGCCTTGGTGGCGTAGGAGTTTTAAACCTTGAGGGTCTGTGGACTCGCTATGAAGATCCGCGCATTCCGCTGGGAGAAATCGCATCAATGCCAGATAAGCATGCGACTGCCCGAATGCAAGAGATATATAACGAACCGATTAAACCTGAGCTCATTAAGGAGCGGATCCAGCAGATTCGAGATGCAGGGGTCACGGTTGCCGCTTCACTTTCTCCCGCGCGTACCGCTCAACTCCACAAGGCTGTTATTGATGCAGGGGTTGATATTTTCGTTATCCGCGGAACAACCGTGAGTGCCGAACATGTTGCCGCTGAATCCGAAGCGCTAAATCTTAAGAAATTTATTTATGAGCTCGACGTTCCCGTAATCGTAGGCGGCGTAGCCACGGCAACGGCTGCACTTCACTTAATGCGTGCAGGAGCTGCTGGGGTATTAGTTGGTTTCGGTGGTGGAGCTACACACACAACTCGTAAAGTCTTAGGAATCGAAGTACCGATGGCTTCGGCAGTTGCTGAGGTTGCATCTGCCCGACGTGAGTATCTAGATGAGTCTGGTGGACGATACGTTCATGTAATTGCAGATGGGGCAGTTGGCCGAAGCGGTGACATTGCAAAGGCGATTGCGTGTGGAGCAGATGCGGTCATGATGGGCTCGCCACTTGCCAAGGCGACCGAAGCACCTGGACTTGGCTGGCATTGGGGATCAGAGGCACATCACCAGGTATTACCGCGTGGAGAACGCGTATCGGCCGGAACCGTTGGAACACTTGAGGAGATTTTACTTGGACCATCACGTACATCAGATGGTTCCATGAATTTATTTGGCGCACTCCGCCGCGCAATGGCTACCTGCGGTTACTCTGATGTTAAAGAGTTCCAGCGCGTAGAGGTACTTATTCACCGTGCCTAATGATCGTGGTGTACTTGTAGTCGATTTCGGGGCGCAATATGCCCAGCTCATTGCGCGTCGTGTTCGCGAAGCACATGTCTATAGCGAAATCGTCCCATCGACAATTTCTGCGACAGAGATACGTTTCAAAAATCCATCTGCAATTATCTTGTCAGGTGGACCATCGAGTGTTTATGCCGATAATGCGCCGACCTTCGATGCCGCTATTTTTGCCTTAGGTATTCCTATTTTTGGAATCTGCTATGGATTTCAGGTGATGGCCGCTGCTCTCGGCGGCGTTGTGAGTCAAACAGGAAAGTCGGAGTTTGGCCGCACTGAAACTCAAATTTCGGAATCAACAAAAATCTTTACAAAACTTCCGGCAAAGCAAAACGTATGGATGTCACATGGCGATGCCGTTACGAGCGCCCCATCCGGTTTTATTGTTTGTGCAACTACTGCGGACACTCCAATCGCCGCATTTGAAAATGCAACGGGTGAAATAGCTGGCGTCCAATTTCACCCGGAGGTTTTGCACTCCGAGCATGGTCAAGCGATTTTGCAGAACTGGTTAGTAAATATTGCTAAATGTGATGCGACGTGGACAACTATAAATATCGCCGAAACAGAAGTTGCTAAAGCCAGAGAGCAAATTGGAGATAAACGAGTAATCTGTGGCTTATCTGGTGGCGTGGATTCAGCCGTTGCAGCTGCAATAATTCACCGTGCCGTGGGAACCCAATTAACTTGCGTATTTGTTAATCACGGCTTACTGCGCAAAGGCGAAGCCGAGCAAGTTGAACGTGATTTTGTTGCATCCACTGGTGTCAACCTAGTTGTCGTAGATGCAAGAGAAATTTTCTTAGCTGCGCTTAAAGGCGTGGTAGACCCAGAAGAAAAACGAAAGATAATTGGACGCGAATTTATTCGGGTCTTTGAAAAAGCGGCACGTGATATTTCCTCCGGCGGGGAAGTAGAGTTTTTAGTTCAAGGCACGCTATATCCAGATGTAGTTGAGTCTGGTGGTGGAACGGGCACTGCAAATATTAAATCTCATCATAATGTTGGTGGTTTGCCGGATGATCTCAAATTCACTTTAGTTGAGCCGCTTCGCACCTTGTTTAAAGATGAAGTTCGCCAGTTGGGAATTGAGCTCGGCCTGCCACAAGAAATCATTTGGCGCCAACCATTTCCTGGGCCAGGGCTTGGAATCAGAATTATCGGCGAAGTTACACAGGAACGCCTGGATCTTCTGCGTGAGGCCGATTCAATCGCGCGTTATGAATTGAAGGCGGCGGGTCTAGATCGTGATATTTGGCAGTGTCCAGTAGTTCTTTTAGCCGATGTCCGTTCAGTTGGCGTACAAGGTGATGGTCGTACATATGGGCACCCCATCGTTTTGCGGCCTGTTTCCAGTGAAGATGCCATGACTGCAGATTGGTCGAGAGTTCCCTATGAAATTCTTGAGAAGATTTCGACTCGAATTACCAACGAGGTGCGCGAAGTCAATAGAGTCGTGTTAGATATAACCAGTAAACCACCAGGAACTATCGAATGGGAATAGGCACTCGATTCCGATGATAATTATTACTATAGAAGCCTGCCAAGGAGAGTCGAGATGAAGAAGTTTTTTATTATTTGTATCTCAGCAATACTTATTGCAACAACACAATTTAGTGTTGCAGCTAGTGCTGCAAAGAAATCGACACCTGTTAAATGTGTCGCGACCAAAGCGGTAGGTCATACCCCAAAAGTAGTAAAGCCAATTGAAAAACCGTTCACTAAGCTTCCTAAAACTTTTAAGCTTATTACTAACTGCGGAACGATTGTCATTACAACCGTAGGAAATAGAGCACCATGGACGCTCACTGAAATGTCCACACTTGCCAAAGCCGGCTACTTTGATGGCTCTTTGTGCCATCGCCTCACTACTGCAGGAATTTTCGTCCTTCAGTGTGGAGATCCAACGGCTACTGGCACAGGTGGCCCTGGATTCTCATATCCCGATGAAAATCTTCCGGTTAATGTGCTCAACAACTATCCAGCCGGCACTGTTGCAATGGCTAACTCAGGGCCAGGCACTAATGGAAGTCAATTCTTTCTAGTGTTTGCCAATACAACGTTGGGACCTGATTACACAATTTGGGGAAAGATTACAAAAGGTTTAGAGATCGTACAGGCTATAGCTAAAGCTGGAGTCAAAGGTGGCGGAGTAGATGGAACACCAAATACGAAGATCGCACTCACTAAAGTAAGAGTTGGCTAGTTTGTATTAACTATCTTGAAGGCTTCTGCGATGCGACCTTCTGCAAACCCGGCTGCAAGAGCGTTGCGTTGACCCCACTCACGAACCATTACCTCTAAATTCTCATTATGTGCGGTCTGTGATGCATGAGCATGCAAAGCCTTCATCTTTAAATCAAATGTATCGGTGATGTCTACAAAGTGATCTGGGTTAGCAAAAGCAGTTACCCACACCTCTTTAACTCGCCATGGTGCAAGAGATTCTTCATGGAGCAGATCGGTAAATGCAAAAGGGTTTCGCGCATCAGGATAAACGGCCTGAATTGCCGCCTCCCCTGCTGCTAAATGATCTGGATGGCTAGCACCAATACGATCCCAGTTGCGTTCTGGGCTTTGGCAGACCAAGCGATCAGGTTGAGAGATTCGAATCTGTCGGACTAAATCTTTTCGTAGACTAATTGTCGCCTCTAGGTGGCCATCAACATAATTGAGGAAAGTTATGTCCGTGACGCCAATTGCTGCGCCCGCCTCGCGCTGTTCGCGTTGACGAATTGCCGGCATCTCCTCTTTAGTAAATCCAGACTCCTCGCCACCTTGATCACCATTTGTACAAAAGACATAGGCGACTTCAATACCTTTTTTAACCCATTGGGAAATTGTTCCAGAGGCACCAAAATCTGAATCATCAGGGTGGGCACTTATGACCAAAACTCGTTTGATCTCACTATCGGCGATCGGTTCCATTGCCGTAGCCTAATAGACTTAAGCTCATGGAGAGTGCTGAAAACTTATTATCAGAACTCAACCCCGCACAGATCGCAGCAGTAACTCATGCGGGGGGCCCTATATTAGTTGTTGCCGGAGCAGGCTCTGGAAAAACGCGAGTTCTCACACGCCGTATTGCTTATTTAATGTCCCATCGAAATATAGCTCCCTATCAAATTTTGGCAATTACATTTACTAATAAGGCCGCTGGAGAAATGAAAGCACGGGTCGGCGAATTAGTTGGCCCAGCTGCCCAATCGATGTGGGTGTCAACCTTTCACTCTGCCTGCGTTCGTATCTTGCGACAAGAGGCGATGCGATTGGGGTATAGCAATTCATTTTCAATCTACGACTCTGCTGATTCACTTCGTTTAGTGACTATCGTGGCCAAAGAGCTAAATTTAGATTCGAAGCGCTATCCCGCACGACAATTTCAAGCAATGATCTCGAACGCCAAAAATGAACTCATGGGACCTCAAGATTATTTAAATGCAACAAGCAACGCCTTTGAAGCGGTAGTGGCCGATGTCTATAGTATTTACCAGCAACGTTTACAGCGTGCAAATGCAATGGATTTTGATGATTTGATATTAAAGACGGTAGAGGTTTTACAACGATTCCCAGAGGCAAAAGCTCGCTTTAGATCTCGCTTTCGTCATGTCTTAGTTGATGAGTATCAAGATACAAACCACGCGCAGTACATTTTGGTTAAAGAGTTAGTTGGAAATGACAATGAAGGATTAGCGCCAGCAGAGTTGTGTGTGGTTGGTGACGCAGACCAATCTATTTATGGCTTTCGAGGCGCGACTATTCGAAATATCTTACAGTTCGAACTCGATTATCCAAATGCGACAACGGTTTTACTTGAGCAAAACTATAGATCAACACAAAACATTTTAAACGCTGCAAATGCCGTTATAACTAAGAACCAGAGCCGCAAGGAGAAAAACCTCTGGACAGATTCAGGTTCAGGCGCACTCCTTATCGGCTATGTTGCAGAAAATGAACACGACGAAGCAAGATTTGTTGCCGATGAAATTCGAGCGCTTCAACGAGATGAAAAATCACAACCTGGGGAGACCGCAATTTTTTATCGTACGAATGCACAATCACGCGTCTTTGAAGAAGTATTTATGCGTGGGGCGTTGCCCTATAAAGTCGTCGGTGGATTACGATTCTATGAACGTCGCGAAGTTAAGGATTTGTTGGCCTATCTGAGAGTGTTAGCTAACTTAGAAGATGAGATTTCCCTCCGCAGAATCATTAATCTACCCAAACGCGGAATCGGCGATACTTCTCTTGATTACGTGGATCAATTTGCCAGAGTGCAGGGAATATCTTTTTGGGCAGGTTTGCTCAGATGTTCTGAGGCAATCGGGTTACCTGCTCGTGCAGCGCAATCGATTCAGGAGTTTACGTCAATGATAAGCGCCCTCAACGTTTTAGTTGAAGCTAAGACGCGACCATCGGTAATCGTTGAGGCAACACTCGAACAATCAGGTCTATTGAAGGAGTTGGCCGATAGCACCGACCCTCAAGATGAGGTCCGTGTTGAGAATCTAAAAGAGTTAGTGGCAGTTTCAATGGAGTACGAGGAGCGTGAGTTTGAAGAACTAAATGATGATGAAGAGATTTCCTTGGCTGGCTTCTTGGAGAAAGTTTCCTTAGTTGCCGATGCAGATGAGATTCCTGAAGGCGATGACCATGGTGGAGTTGTAACTATGATGACTTTACATACTGCCAAGGGACTTGAATTCCCGACAGTATTTTTAACTGGAATGGAGGATGGAGTCTTTCCGCACTCTCGAACTCTTGGAGAAAAGGATGAGGTTGAAGAAGAGCGACGCCTTGCTTACGTAGGCTTAACTCGCGCACGCGAACGGCTTTATATTTCACGTGCGCAGTATCGCTCGACATGGGGAGCGCCAAATTACAATCCCCCCTCGCGCTTTTTGGATGAAATCCCGGAAAATGTAATCGAATGGCGCAATGAGAGTTCAACTTCACTTTCTCCATCTTTGATAAAGCGAACTCGGCCCGCAACATCACCGCCACCTCGAGCCACCGGCAAGAAAATCTCTTCAATTGAACTGAGCGTCGGAGAACGTGTGTCACATGACACATTTGGTTTGGGCACCGTTATTTCGGTGACAGGTGAGGCAGATAAGGCAGAGGCCACAATTAAATTTGGACAGTATGGCGAGAAGCGATTGCTGCTGCGCTATGCACCTGTTGAGAAGCTCTAGGATTACCCCCTAATCATGATGTGGAGTACTCGTGGATCTATTTGAATATCAGGCCCGTGGATTATTTGAAAAGCATGGCGTCCCAGTTTTAGCTGCAGCTATAGCAACAACGCCTGATGAGGCCGAAGTAGCAGCAAAAAATATCGGTGGAAAAGTAGTCGTCAAGGCGCAAGTAAAAACCGGCGGGCGCGGAAAGGCTGGAGGCGTGAAGCTTGCAGAGGATGCCGCCGATGCGCGGGAAAAAGCGGGTGCAATTCTCGGAATGGAGATTAAGGGCCACATAGTTCGCACCGTCATGATTGCAGCTGCAGCGCCTATTGAAGCTGAATATTACTTAGCAATTCTCCTAGATCGCTCAAATCGAACATTTCTAGTTATGGCCTCAGTCTCTGGCGGAATGGAGATCGAAGAGGTGGCTCACACGGCTCCTGAAAAATTAGCCAAGATTCCAGTTTCCGCTGTCGATGGAATTAGCGCGGCAAAGGCAAAAGAGATTGTTAGTGCAGCTAAATTTCCACTTGATGTGGCTGACCAAGTTGCCGAAGTTTTATTGAAGCTATGGGAAGTTTTTCAATCTGAGGATGCAACTTTGGTTGAAGTTAACCCACTTGTGAAGACTAAAGATGGCAAAATTATTGCACTTGATGGGAAAATCACTTTAGATGATAACGCAGAGTTTCGTCAGAGCGATCATGCCGCCCTGGTCGATCACGAGGCAACAAACGAACTCGAAGCGGCGGCCAAGGCGAAAGATTTAAATTATGTGAAACTAGATGGCCAAGTTGGAATTATTGGCAATGGAGCTGGACTTGTAATGAGTACGCTCGACGTTGTTGCCCATGCTGGTAAAAAGCATGGTGGGGTTTTACCGGCTAACTTCCTCGATATTGGGGGTGGTGCATCAGCCCAGATTATGGCAGATGGGCTTTCGATTATTCTCGGCGATAGCGATGTTAAAAGTGTTTTCGTAAATGTCTTTGGTGGAATTACTTCATGTGACGCCGTAGCAACTGGAATTGTGCAAGCGCTAGAGCTTCTAGGTCCTAAAGCCACTAAACCCATCGTTGTTCGTTTAGATGGCAACAATGTTATAGAGGGACGTGCAATTTTAGCCAAGGCGGGGCACCCATTAATCGAACAAGTCGACACAATGGATGGAGCAGCAAACCGTGCTGCAGAGTTGGCGGCGTTATAAATGGCAATTTTTCTCGATGAAAACTCGGTTGTAATCGTTCAAGGAATGACAGGCTCTGAGGGGACTAAACACACTCGTCGTATGTTGGCATCTGGAACCAAGGTCGTTGGAGGAGTTACTCCAGGCAAAGGTGGACAAATCGTTGATATCGACGGTCACCAACTTCCAGTATTTAACACTGTTGCCCAGGCGATGAGTGCGACAGGGGCTAATACTTCTGTTGTTTTTGTTCCACCAAAGTTTGCTAAAGCCGCGGTCATAGATGCAATTGATTCAGCCATGCCTCTAGTAGTTGTTATTACAGAGGGCATCCCCGTTCATGATTCAGCAAGTTTTTATGCCTATTCAGTAAGCAAGGGAATCACGCGCATTATTGGCCCTAACTGTCCTGGATTAATTAGTCCTGGGAAATCTAATGTTGGAATTATTCCAGCCGACATTACAGGTTCGGGTCCAATCGGCTTAGTTTCAAAATCTGGAACTCTCACTTACCAAATGATGTACGAACTTCGTGATATTGGTTTTAGTACCGCCATTGGAATTGGTGGAGATCCCGTTATTGGAACAACTCACATTGATGCTCTTCGAGCATTTCAAGATGACCCGGATACAAAAGCGATTGTCATGATTGGTGAAATCGGTGGCGATGCAGAAGAACGTGCAGCCGCATTTATTGCCGAGTATGTAACTAAGCCCGTGGTCGGATATGTTGCAGGATTTACCGCCCCCGAAGGCAAAACAATGGGACATGCAGGTGCAATTGTCTCGGGCTCATCAGGTACAGCACAGGGAAAGAAAGATGCACTTGAAGCTGCCGGCGTAAAAGTCGGCCAGACTCCAAGTGAGACCGCCCAGTTGTTGCGCGAAATCTTGGGGCGCTAAAGAAAATGTTCGCACGTGTACTTGGGTCGACGTTGACCCAAGTACTGCGTAGTGTTGCTTTGGTTCTACTCCCAACCTCTTTTATCACCTTACTGGCATGGGCTACAGCTGGTAGCGCCACTGGAAACACGGAAGATCCACTACGCGCAGCGATATGGATTTGGCTGGGCGCTCATCAAATTCCATTCACACTTGCCTTGCCTCCAGCAAATGCCGCTGGATTTCTATCCTATTTGCCACTCGGAGCTTTAGTAATTCCCATTTTAGTAGTTCGAAATAGCGTGGCGCGACTCTTTGAACGATTAGATGAAAATCCATCAATTTTCACTGCAGCTCGAGCGCTTTTTGCCATTCTTTACAGCGGGATCGGAACTCTCTTTGCATTCTTTAGTTCGACTTCTGGAGTTAAACCAATGTGGTATCTGGCACCTGTTTTTTTGCTGCCGCTAACTTTGATCAGTGCGGCAAGCGTAGGTCGTCGATTGGTTTTCGGACAGGCAATTCTCTATAGCACTCGAATACTCTCACTCTTACTAGGTATCTCATCAATTGTATTTGGAACATTAATTTTTATTAATCTCTCGACAGTCAAGAGCTTAACTGTGGTTCTTGAACCTGGAATAGTAGGTGGGTTATTACTTTTACTTCTTAATATTCTTTATCTCCCAAATGCAGTAATCGCCACACTTAGTTACTTTTCAGGAGCTGGCTTTGCAATTGGCACTGGCTCCATAATTTCACCGCTCAGTTATCACCTCAATTCAATTCCAGCTTTTCCATTATTAGGCGCACTTCCATCCAGCGTATCTCGTTTTGCACTATTTGGAGTTTTAGTCATTGTCTTATCAGGCGCGCTACTTGTAAGTTGGACGATGTCGTTAAGCTCCAGAATTCTGATTCAATCACTCTGTATTTCAGTGGTTATTACAGCGCTTATTGCATATGCCGGAAGCGGTGCCCTAATTACTGAGGCCATGTCGGCAATGGGTGTGTCGCCATGGAAGTTTACTCTTGCACTCAGTGGAGAGTTAATTATTGGAGTCTTACTCGCACTCTATATTCCGCGAATTAGGAGGCGATAGTGACTTGCAGGCTAGTAATTTTGGCGTCAGGAACTGGCACTATTGCTCAAGCAATAATTGATGCATACGAGCTAGATATAAAAGTTGTGGCAGTACTAAGTGATCAAATTGCCTCTCAAGTTTTAGAGAGAGCGAAAACCGTTGGAATTCCGAGTGAATGCATTCCGGTTGGTAATTCAAGGGAGCTGTGGAACATCGAAATTGTTGAAAAAACGGCGGCGTTTGAACCAGATTTAGTCGTCAGTGCGGGTTTCATGCGGATATTGCCGCCAGATTTTGTAAATCGTTTCCCTACTATAAATATTCATCCCTCCCTGCTGCCAGATTTCCCGGGGGCTCATGCAGTGCGCGATGCATTGGCCGCTGGCGTGCTAACCACTGGTTCAACTGTTCACTGGGTCGATGCAGGAGTCGACACTGGTCCGATAATTACACAAATGCAGGTTCCTGTACTCCCACATGACGATGAAAGAACTCTTCATGAGAGAATAAAGAAAATTGAACGAAGTCTCATAGTTACGACCATCGCCTTAATCCTTCCAAAACTGGAGCAACATGTCTGAACTAAAACCTATACGCCGCGCTCTAGTAAGTGTCTATGACAAGAGACGTCTTCTGGAGATAGGAAAAGTGTTGAGTGATGCTGGAATCGAAATTCTTTCTACAGGTTCAACTGCTGCAGCGCTAGCTACTGGGGGAGTACCAGTTACTGAGGTTAGCGCTTACACAGGTTTCCCGGAAATCTTGGGTGGCCGAGTAAAGACTCTACATCCTCGCGTGCACTCCGGAATCTTGGCCAATCAAAATAACCCCGACCACATGGCGGCGATTGCTGAATTAAATATTGATCCATTTGATTTAGTCATCATCAATCTCTATCCCTTTGCAGAAACAATTGCATCAGGGGCCGATTTTGCTGAATGTATCGAACAGATAGATATTGGCGGACCATCGATGTTGCGCGGTGCTGCAAAAAATCACGGCTCACTTGCAGTAATTAGTCAAATATCCCAGTACGACGCGTTGATTAATGCAGTTGAAGTCGGTGGATTTACATTAGCCGAGCGCCGGGCGTTAGCACTTAAGGCTTTTAGGACAACGGCCGAATATGACTTAGCAATCGCTAACTGGCTTGGGCACAGTGAAGAACTGCCTGATTGGTTCGGGCGCATTTACCATCGCGAAAACTCGCTTCGATATGGGGAAAATCCCCACCAAAAGGCCGCGATATATTCGGATGGAGTTGCTGGAATTGTTGGCGCCGTCCAATTGCACGGCAAAGAGATGTCATTTAATAACTACACCGACGCCGATGCTGCTTGGCGCGCCACTCTTGATCACAATGATCCATGTGTTGCAATAATTAAACATGCAAATCCATGTGGAATTGCAACGGCCAGCGATATTGCAACAGCTCACAAAAAGGCACATGAGTGCGATCCAGTATCTGCATTTGGCGGTGTTGTTGCAGCTAATCGTGAAGTTACTCTGGATATGGCGAACCAACTCTTCGAAATATTTACGGAGGTTGTCATAGCACCGAGTTATGAGTCAGGCGTTGTAGAACTTCTAGCTAAAAAGCCATCAATTCGAATTCTTCAATGTTCTGTTTTAAAGATGTCAACGATTGAAATGCGCCCAGTATCTGGCGGCACCCTGTTACAGCAGATGGATTTAATTGATGCGCCAGGTGATTTACCCACGAACTGGAAGCAAGTCAGTGGAGAACCAGCGAGTGCAAACCTCATAAAGGAGCTTGAGTTTGCTTGGAGATCGGTACGGGCAGTGAAAAGCAATGCGATTGTATTAAGCAGTAATGGCGCATCAGTTGGAATTGGAATGGGACAGGTTAATCGTGTCGATTCTGCGCGCTTAGCGGTAACGCGCGCGGGGGATCGGGCAAAAGAATCGGTAGCAGCAAGTGATGCCTTCTTCCCATTTGCCGACGGTCTACAAATCTTGATCGATGCAGGTATTAGTGCTGTGGTCCAACCTGGTGGAAGTGTTCGCGATGAGGAAGTCATTGCTGCTGCTCAAAGCGCTGGCGTTGCGATGTTTTTCACAGGTACGCGCCATTTCTCTCACGCTTAGGGCTGCAATAGGATTGCTCATATGAGCGCACAGATTCTAGATGGCAAGGCACTTGCAGCTTCGATTAAATCCCAACTCGCAGTTCGAGTTGTTGAACTTAAGTCTCGAGGAATCACGCCGGGCCTTGGCACAGTATTGGTCGGCGATGACCCTGGCTCGCACTCTTATGTTGGTGGAAAACATCGTGACTGTCATGAAGTTGGAATCAATTCAATTCGTGTAGACCTCTCCGCCGATGCTACAGAGGCCGATGTAATGGCTGCGATAAAAGATCTCAATGCATCATCTGAGTGCACTGGCTACATTGTGCAACTTCCTTTGCCGAAGGGGATTAATACTCAGCGAGTATTAGAGGCAATTGATCCCTCTAAGGATGCCGATGGATTGCATCCCATGAACTTAGGCCGCTTGGTTTCTGGCTATGACGCACCTCTGCCATGTACACCGCATGGAATTGTCGAACTTCTAACGCACTATGGAATTAGTACTAAAGGTGCTGAAGTAACGGTTATTGGACGAGGACTCACAGTTGGTCGCCCACTTGGATTATTGCTAACACGTAAGCAAGAAAATGCGACTGTAACGTTGACTCACACTGGAACAAAAGATTTGCTCACTCACACCAAGAACGCAGACATTATTGTTGCAGCTATTGGTCAAGCACATTTCTTAAAGGCGGAAATGATTAAAGCCGGTGCAGTTGTAATTGATGTTGGAATATCGCGTACCGATGCTGGCCTGCTCGGCGATGTGGATCCCGGAGTGATGAATGTTGCATCATGGGTTGCACCAATGCCAGGTGGAGTCGGCCCTATGACTCGTGCGATGTTGATTAAAAATGTAGTCGATGCATGCAGCTAAATAACCGCGCATTAGGGGTCTTTAGCAATACCTTGATTCTCATTGGCGTCGCCTTGGGCATTGGCGGTATTGTGCGAGGTGGGTCACTTTTTATCGCTATCGGAACGGCCGGTGTTGCGTTGAAAGCGCGGAGTTTGCGCAAGTTTGACTTTTATTTTCCACTCATCATCGCTATCGCTCTATTTGTGTTGGCAGTAGCACTTCCTCGCGGGCGGTAGAGTTGGCTTAGTGCCACGCATAGTTAGCAGAGGGAGTACGCCATGGGCGGAAAAGTTACAGTAGTCGGTGCGGGTTTTTACGGTTCAACAACCGCCCTTCGATTAGCCGAATACGATATCTTCGACACAGTAGTACTTACCGATATTGTCGAAGGTAAGCCTGAGGGTTTAGCCCTTGATATGAATCAATCTCGATCCATTGAGGGTTTTGAGACAAAGATTATTGGGGCCACAACTACTGCAGAAGGTGGCGGGTACGAGGCAACGGCAAACTCTGATGTTGTAGTTATTACTGCAGGACTTCCACGCAAGCCAGGTATGAGCCGAATGGATTTAATCGGAGTTAACGCCGGAATCGTTCGGGGCGTTGCAGAGAATATTGCAAAGCATTCACCTAATGCCGTCATTATTGTTGTATCAAATCCACTCGATGAGATGACGTCCCTCGCGCAAATTGCGACGGGTTTTCCTAAGAATCGCGTAATGGGTCAGGCGGGAATGCTAGACACTGCCCGCTTTACTAACTTCGTGGCTGAAAAACTTGCCGTAAAAGTTAGCGCAGTTAAAACTCTTACTCTGGGTTCACATGGTGACACGATGGTTCCAGTTCCAAGTCGCTGCACAGTAAATGGACAACCACTCAGCAATATCTTATCTGCCAGCGAGATTGATGAATTAGTTGATCGAACTCGTAACGGCGGCGCTGAAGTGGTCGCACTCCTTAAAACAGGATCGGCGTACTATGCACCCTCTGCCGCAGCTGCTCGTATGGCTAAAGCTGTAATTGAAGACTCAGGTGCCGTTATGCCGGTATGTGCATGGGTAGATGGTGAATATGGAATCTTTGGTGTCTATCTTGGTGTTGAAGCCGAGATTGGTCGCAATGGAATTAATAAAGTTGTTGAAAGTGCACTCACAGATGTAGAAGTAGCAGCCCTTAAAGCCGCCGCTGAAGCCGTGCGAGCAAAACAAGCCGATGTCCAAACACTCTAAATAGGGAGCTCAACGCATGGCCAAGATCAAAGTAGAAGGAACCGTAGTCGAGCTAGATGGCGACGAGATGACTCGCATTATTTGGCAGTTCATCAAGGAGTCGTTAATACTTCCATATTTAGATGTAAACCTTGATTACTACGACCTTGGCATGGAAAACCGTGATGCAACCGATGATCAAGTAACGATTGATTCAGCGCATGCGATTCAAAAACATGGCGTAGGTATAAAGTGCGCAACTATTACGCCGGACGAGGCACGTGTTGAGGAGTTCGGTCTAAAGAAGATGTGGAAATCCCCTAACGGCACCGTTCGTAACATTTTGGGCGGCGTAATTTTCCGCGAGCCAATCATCATCAGCAATGTTCCACGCTTGGTACCTCACTGGACTAAACCAATCGTTATTGGTCGCCATGCATTCGGAGATCAATACAAAGCTACTGATTTCTTGGTACCAAGTGCAGGTAAATTAACAATGACCTTTGTTCCAGAAGATGGCTCAAAGCCAGTTGAATACAGCGTCTTTGATTTCCCATCATCGGGAATTGCAATGGGCATGTACAACATGGATGAATCAATTCGCGACTTTGCTCGAGCATCACTCAACTACGGACTCAACCGTAACTTCCCGGTCTATCTCTCAACTAAGAATACGATTCTAAAAGCCTACGATGGCCGCTTTAAGGATATCTTTGAGGAGATTTTCCAAGCTGAATTCAAAACCGCTTTTGATGCCGCGGGCATTTGGTACGAGCACCGTTTAATTGACGACATGGTCGCGATGTCACTTCGAATGGAGGGTGGATATGTCTGGGCATGTAAGAACTATGACGGCGATGTTCAGTCTGACACTGTTGCTCAGGGCTATGGTTCACTCGGGTTAATGACATCGGTGCTAATGACTCCAGATGGAAAGATTGTTGAATCCGAAGCCGCTCATGGCACAGTGACTCGTCACTACCGTGAACACCAAAAAGGCAAGACAACTTCGACAAATCCAATTGCATCAATCTTTGCTTGGACACGTGGACTAGCTCACCGAGCAAAATTAGATAACAATGCTGAACTTGCAGCATTTTGTGCAACCCTTGAGCGTGTTTGTATCGACACCGTTGAAGAAGGCAAGATGACTAAGGATTTAGCACTTCTTATCTCAAAGACTGCCCCTTGGCAGACCACGCAAGAGTTTTTGGCATCAATTGATGAAAATCTGAAAAAGGCGATGGCGTAATAGAGGCCATGTTTCCAAATTAGGGATAAGAATGCAGACTAAAGTCTTTGTCGTCGATGATCATGAGCTTGTTCGAAAGGGCTTAATAGATCTTATCGACGCTGAAGAGGATTTGTCAGTGGTTGGAAGTGCAGCAAACTGTGCAGATGCAGTTGTTAATTTTGCTTCATTAGGTGCCAATGTTGCCGTTCTAGATGTTCGTCTTCCTGATGGCAATGGCATCGAACTCTGCCGAGAGCTCATTTCACTTAAACCCGAGTTGAAGGTCTTGATGCTCACCTCTTTTCAAGATGACGAGGCTCTCCTTGGCGCGATTCTTGGTGGCGCAGCCGGCTATCTTATAAAAGACATTAAGAACCTAGAGTTGTTGGCCTCAATTCGCAAAGTGGCATCAGGAGAGAGTTTTCTTGATACTAAGTTAATTTCTTCAGTGACCAATCGACTACGCGAGAATAAGAATCCAGCAAGTGAAATTTATGAGTTAACCGATCAAGAGCAACGAGTTCTTGAGTTTATTGGCGAAGGTATGACTAATAAAGAGATTGCTAAAAATATGTTTTTAGCAGAAAAAACTGTTAAGAATTATGTCTCTTCGCTTCTTAGAAAATTAGGCCTTGAACGTCGCACGCAAGCGGCAGCTATGGCGGTTCGGTTAAGGGTTGGTAGAAGCTAAAGCCCAGCGCGCCACATAGTTCGAGTTCCAGCAACAGAGTCTTTAGTAATCTCAAACTCCCCACCTCTGGCAACTGCGCGTCGCTCAAGATTAAGCAGTCCGCTTTTTCGCTCGCCAGGGATGTAGCCTTTTCCGTTATCCACGACCCGTATTTCGCAGTACGTCTGGTTAGCAAGAACAACAAGGTCAATCTTCGTAGCATCTGCATGTCGAATGGCATTGGTAATAAGCTCGCGGATGACTGGGATTACTTGGTTTGCAAGCTCTTTACCAATCAAAGTGTCAATGGGACCCTGAAAAGAATAGGAAATTTGAAATCCAGCAACCACGCTTAGGGATGCAATTTCGCTCAAAATTGTAGTCCGTACATCATCAAAGGGGTGATTATCTTGTAGCGCAAAGATTGTTGTCCTAATTTGCTGGACCGTAGAATCTAGATTTTCTAGCGTACTTTTTATCTTTTCCAATGATGAATTTGAGAGTGAAGGATCCGATTCAACCGACTGCAGTGATATTCCTGAGGCGAATAATCTTTGTATAACTAGGTCATGTAAATCTCGAGCAATTCGCTCACGTTCGGCTAAGACACTGACTTGGTTTTGGGCAATATGCCCACGATAGCTATCAATGGCTACACCCGCAGCCGAAGCTAATACTTCAACAAGTTTTTCATCTTCTTCGGTGAAATCTTTTCCATTGCGCTTTTGTGTCAAATATATACTTCCATAAAGCTCGTTACGAATCCGAATCGGAACACCTAAGAATCCCGACATCGATGGATGGCCCTTTGGAAAGCCAACCGATGATGGATGATCTTTAATAACTGATACCCGCAACGGTTGCGGAAATGCAAGTAAGTGGCCAAGTAGACCTTTACCTTCCGGGAAAGTTTCGATCTCATCGGCGGTTTCATCGCTCATGCCAACGTACGTGAAATCTTCAAGTACTCCATCGGGAGTAATTGAGCCAAGGGCGCCGTACGTGCAGTCAGTGATGAGAACGGCGTTTTGAATAAGGCGCCTGAGCGAATTTTTTAAATCCTCGCCTTTAGCAACATCCATGACCGCTTCAGAGAGCGCGCTAAGCCGGGTGACATCCATGGCAAGAGTCTGCCCAATATCATCCGAAATAACGAGCCAGCCTTTAACTTCTTGCTTCTGCGCCTTTGCGTGCATAAAACCACCATGTAATGACAGTTCCAGCGAGGGCAAAGACGGCTACTCCTTGGAAGAAGCCGGCAGGTGCCATAAGTGATAGAAGAACGCCAAAGACAAAAGGACCAAAAGCAGCGATTGCCGCGGTCCATCCAAGTACGCCACCGGCCTGTCGCGGTTCAAAGATCATCGGCATCTGCTTAAAGGTACTGGCATTGCCGACGCCGGCGAAGAAGAAGATTGCCATCATTCCCCAGAAAAAGCTCATAAAGTCATCGCTACTTGCAGGGGAGAGCTGACCAGCTGTGAAAAATGCTGAAGCAGTAATACCTACACCCGACACGAAGGTAAGAACTCCTCCACCTAATCGATCAGCGATTGGTCCGCTAATAACTCGTGCAGCAGAGCCAACTAGCGGGCCAAAGAATGCGAATTTAACTGGATCAGGAGCATTTACGAACTCACCAAAGAGATTTTTAATGAGAAGCCCAAACTGCGCCGAAAACCCAGCGAAAGTTCCAAAAGTCATAAAGTAAAGAACCGTCATCAACCAGGTGTGTTTATTGTTGAAAATATCAAGCTGATCTTTTACTCCTCGTGAAGTAACGGGTACGGATTTCAAAAACTTCCAAGAGATCAGTACCGAGAGAATTACAAATGGAACCCAGACGAGACCGGCATTTTGATACCAGACTGACTTATCAATCCCCTTTACCTCATCAACAAATCGCTGTGGCGCACCAAGAGTTGCACCGAACATTGCCGAGCCAACGATTAGTGGAGTTAAAAATTGAATAATACTGACGCCGAAGTTTCCAACACCGGCTTGAATACCGAGTGCTATACCCTGCTTAGATTTAGGGAAGAAATACGAGGTACTCGGCATAAAGCCAGAAAATACTCCGCCGCCGATTCCAGATAGAAAGGCGAGAATTAATAATGCAACGTAAGGTGTCGATGGTGAGCGCACTGCAAACGACCAACCGACGAGCGGAAATATAAGCAGAGCTGTGGAGTATGTAACTAATTTGCGCGTTCCTAAAATCGGAGGTAGGAACATCCAGATTAAGCGGAGTCCGCCACCTGCAAGCCCGGGCATTGCAGCCAACCAGTAGAGCTCCTTTTTAGATAAATCAAAACCTAAGTTATTGAGTTTTGGTGCTAAGGCTGAGACTAAGAACCAGCTCATGAAGCCAAGCGTTAAGGCATAGGTTGTTATCCAAAGTGTTTTCCAAGCAATCTTGGACTCCCATTTACCTTCGGCATTTGGATCCCAGGATTCGAGCCACTCGGAGGATTTATTTTTTTGGGCAGACATTTCAAGCTCCATTCATTTGTGAATCTCGGTGACCGATGTGTTTTTTCAATTGGGGACTTGCATGGTTTAACATCTTTATGATTGCCAGGTGCATCCATAAAGTTGCCGCCAAAGTAAGTATAAATAAGACGATAAAGGTTGACTGAGGTAGACCAGTCCACTCACGCACGTAGACAAAAAGTGGAGGTAACAAGAAGCCACCTAATGCACCAAGCGTTCCAACTAGCCCGCCAACTGCACCAACATCGTTAGGGAAATACTCGGGAATATGCTTATAGACTGCCGCCTTGCCGATTCCCATAGAACAGCCGACAATAAAAAGTAGAGCGGTAAATGGCACTACTCCTAAACTATATGGCAAAACCTCTCTTGGTCCATCTGGAGTATTTAAAACGATGTAACCAAATGGTGCCGCTAAGAAAAGCAGAGCGATTAACATTGAAAGAAAAGTTCCATACATTAGACGGCGCGCCCCCATTTTGTCAGAAATATATCCACCAAGGGGTCGAAGTAGCGAGGCAGGAAAGATGAAGAGTGCAGTTAAAAGTGCGGCGTTCTGTAGTTCTAATTCATAAACCGAGACATAATATTTTGGCATCCATGAAGCTAGGGCGACATATGCACCAAAAACAATTACGTAGTAGAAAGAAAATCTCCATACCTGAATGTATTTTAGAGGAGCAAACATCTGAGGTAATGAACGTGCACTTTGTAGATGTTCGGAGTCTGCAGGAGTTAAAAACTGGATAGCAATGGCAGTTAAAACAAGTAAAACCGAATACAAGGCTGGTACAAAACGCCATCCCCCAGGGATAATGCCACCTAAGTAAGAACCACCGACAGTACCCGCAATAACTACCGGACCAATAAATTTTGTTGCCGATGCCCCAACATTTCCAGCACCAAATACGCCTAGTGCAAACCCTTGGCGGTTGCGATCAAACCAGTGTGAATTCCATGCGATTCCAACGCTGAATAAGTTTCCAGCAAAACCCACGAAGAAGGCTAAGACAAGCAACCATGTGTAAGTCAGCTCAATGTGTGCTAAGAGATACGCTGGTACTGAAGTAACCAGCAGCATCGCGACGGTTACCTTTTTGCCACCGATTCGATCGGTGAGAACACCTAAAAATAGCCGCCAAATAGAGCCATTAAGAATAGCAACTGATGAGAGCCATGCTAACTGAGAATCACTAATTCCGAACTCTTTCTGAATAGGGATTCCCAGCACTCCAAACATTAACCAGACTGCAAACATCAATGTAAATGCGAATGTGGAGAGCGTAAGAACCCGTCCCGCTCCAACCCTACTTTTCATATAGTCTCCCTTACCCTCGAACTGAAATCCTAAGCAAAGCGTGCTCTCATTGGTCAAGTTAAAATAGGGTCTTTGTACCTATATTGAGGAAGGGCTACGCGAGAGAGAATTAGGACATGAAAAGCGATAAAACTCTAGGCCTAGATGTTGAAGATTCTTTAGTCAAGCTCGGACGGTATTTTTCAAAAGGAGTTGTCTCTGATGATCTTCGTTCGATCACAAAAACCGGTGGGCGTGAAGGTGATGATTTCTATCGTGATCGCTGGAGCCATGACAAAGTAGTTCGTTCAACGCATGGAGTTAACTGCACGGGATCATGTTCATGGAAAGTTTATGTTAAAGATGGAATCATTACTTGGGAGACTCAGCAAACGGACTATCCATCAGTTGGACCAGACTCACCAGAGTACGAACCTCGTGGCTGTCCACGCGGTGCGGCTTTTTCTTGGTACACATATTCACCAACTCGAATTCGTTTTCCATATATCCGAGGTCTGCTTCTGGAGATGTATCGCGAAGCTAAATCTCGCTTAGGTGATCCAGTCTTGGCTTGGGCCGACATAATGGATGATCCAATTCGTCGTACAAAGTATCAAAAGGCGCGAGGTAAAGGTGGATTAGTTCGTGCGCAATGGGGAGAGATCTCTGAAATTATTGCAGCTGCGCACGTACACACAATTAAAAAGTATGGCCCTGATCGTGTCTTTGGTTTCTCTCCAATCCCGGCCATGTCAATGGCATCCCACGCGGCAGGTGCGCGCTTTATCTCACTCATGGGTGGTTCGATGCTCTCCTTTTATGACTGGTATGCCGATCTACCTGTTGCATCCCCGCAAGTATTTGGCGACCAAACCGATGTACCAGAATCAGCAGATTGGTTTAACGCCTCTTATTTAATTATGTGGGGCTCAAATGTTCCAGTAACTCGTACCCCCGATGCACATTTTATGACTGAGGCAAGATACCGTGGTCAAAAAGTAATTGCTATTAGCCCCGATTATGCCGACAATACAAAGTTTGCCGATGAATGGGTCGCACCGCATCCAGGTACCGATGGCGCACTTGGCATGGCAATGGGACATGTAATTTTGAAGGAGTTTTTTGTTGATAAACAAACGCCACGATTTACTGAGTATGTAAAAAAGTTCACCGACCTTCCATATCTAGTTTCACTCCGTGAAAAAGATGGTGCATGGGTTCCAGATAAATTCCTTGTCGCCTCTGATTTAGGTGACACATCCGAAGGTTCAAAGTTCAAGACTGTTGTTCTGGATGCAGCTAGCGGTCAGACATACATTCCAAATGGTTCATTGGGTCATCGCTACAACGATGATTCGATGGGTAAATGGAACTTAGATTTAGAGGGCGTAGATCCGCTACTTACTGTCTATGGTCGAACCGATTCATCTGCAGCACCTATCTTGTTACCTCGCTTTGATATGGGGCAGAAAGAATCAGAGAGTGGTGGAGTACTTCATCGAGGAGTTCCGACGATTCAAATTGGCGATAAGAAAGTAACAACGGTCTTTGATTTAATGCTCGCACAATATGGTGTTAGTCGCGAGGGTCTAGCCGGTGATTGGCCAACTGATTACACCGATACAACTCCTTACACGCCGGCATGGCAAGAGGAGATCACAAATGTTCCAGCAGCTCAAGCAATTCGTATAGCTCGCGAGTTCGCACAAAATGCAGATGAGTCCGAGGGTCGATCAATGATTCTTCTCGGTGCCGGTACGAATCACTGGTTCCACTCCGACACTATGTATCGAACATTCTTAGCCCTTGTTACATTAACTGGCTGTCAAGGCGTTAATGGTGGGGGATGGGCACATTATGTTGGCCAAGAAAAATGTCGCCCGGTAACCGGGTGGGCTCAGTTAGCCTTTGGCGCTGACTGGGCACGGCCACCACGCCAGATGATTGGCACTGCTTTTTGGTATGTATCAACGGATCAATGGCGTTATGACGGTTTAAAGTCTGAACTCCTTGCAACACCCCTTGGCGAAAACCGCTTCGAGAATATGAGCGCCATTGATGTTATGGCCAAGTCGGCGAGAATGGGTTGGATGCCTTCTTATCCTTCTCTTAATCGCAACTCATTAGATTTAGTTGATGAAGCTCGCGCATTAGGGGTAGAGCCCTCGGCTCACGTTGTCAACGAGTTAAAAAACGGAAATCTAAAATTTGCAATAGAGGATCCCGATGCGCCAGAGAACTGGCCGCGTGTATTAACTGTATGGCGTGCAAATATTCTCGGCTCTTCAAGCAAAGGAAATGAATATTTCCTTAAGCATCTACTTGGAACCGATAACTCGGTACGTGCCGAAGAAAACGGGCCTGATGCCAGACCTCGTGATGTGAAGTGGCAAGAGAGGGCTCCAGAGGGAAAATTAGATCTTCTTGTCTCAATCGATTTTAGAATGACAAGCACCGGCCTATTCGGAGATATTCTGTTGCCAGCAGCTACGTGGTATGAAAAGCATGATCTATCAAGTACTGACATGCACCCATTTATCCATGCTTTTACCCCAGCGATTAATCCACCGTGGGAAACCAAGACCGACTATGACATCTTTCAGATGCTCGGACGACAGGTAGCTGAGCAGTCGAAAGGACATTTAGCAGAACGCGAAGATATCGTCGTTGTTCCACTTCTGCATGACACTCCAGATGCGATGGCAAATCCAAGTGGAATCGTTGAAGATTGGAAAGATGGAAAAGTAGAACCAATTCCAGGTCTCACCATGCCAAAGTTAGTTGTCGTAAAACGTAACTATGCCCAGCTCGGTGAAAAAATGGGAGCTCTTGGCCCATTACTTGATCAACTGGGTACCAACACAAAGGGTGTTCCAGTCAGCGTCCTTCCTGAAATTGAACATCTACGTCATAAAAACGGCGTTATCTCTCATGGAGTTGCCGAAGGCCGACCATCACTTGCTCGAGATGTAGATGCCTGCGAAACGATTCTGGCGCTATCCGGTACAACTAATGGGCGAATCGCAGTTGCAGGTTTTAGAGCCTTAGAAAAGCGGACAGGTCAACAGCTCACCGATTTAGCTCTCGATAACGAGGGAAAGCGAATTACATTTGCAGACACTCAAGCCCGACCAGTTCCGGTCATCACAAGTCCTGAATGGTCAGGCTCTGAACATGGCGGTCGTCGCTATACCGCCTTTGCAATCAATGTTGAGCGATTAAAACCTTGGCACACGTTAACCGGTCGACAGCATTTCTTTATAGACCACGATTGGATCACTGAACTCGGTGAGCAGATGCCAATCTTTAGACCGCCATTGAATATGCACCGAATCTTTGGAAATCAAGGTGAGCAAAAAGAAAAAGAGGTCACTGTTCGCTACTTAACACCACACTCTAAATGGTCGATTCACTCTGAGTACCAAGACAATCTCTTTATGCTCTCGCTCTCACGCGGAGGCCAAGAGATTTGGATGAGTGTTGAAGATGCCGAAACTATTGGAGTCAAAGACAACGAGTGGATCGAGGCTTATAACAGAAACGGAGTCGTAGTTGCTCGTGCCTGTGTTTCGCACCGAATGCCAACTGGCACGGTATTTATGTATCACGCTAAGGATCGTGTTGTAGATGTTCCACTGGCGGAGACATCAGGAAAGCGCGGAGGAATTCATAACTCGTTGACTCGTCTCATGATTAAACCTTCGCACCTCATAGGTGGCTACGCCCAACTCGCATTCGCATTTAACTACCTAGGACCAACTGGTAACCAACGCGATGAAATTACTGTTATCCGACGACGTTCACAAGATGTGGAGTACTAATGAAGGTCATGGCCCAAATGGGCATGGTGATGAATCTCGATAAATGCATCGGATGTCATACATGTTCAGTAACGTGCAAGCAGGCGTGGACTAATCGCACCGGACTTGAGTACGCATGGTTTAACAACGTTGAAACCCGCCCAGGCCAAGGTTATCCACGCGGGTATGAGGATCAAGCTAAAGCTAAAGGCGGGTGGGTTCGTACTCCACGCGGCCGTCTTCGTCTAAAAGCTGGAAGTCGTGCTCGTCGATTACTCTCTATATTTTCAAATCCTCGTATGCTCAATATCAAAGACTACTACGAGCCTTGGACATACGAATATGACAATTTAATTACCGCACCGCTTGGGCAACAGACTCCTGTTGCTCGACCAAAATCTCTGATAACAGGCAAGCCGATGAAGATTGAATGGTCTGCCAACTGGGATGATGATTTAGGTGGAGGTCCTGAAAATATCGAGAAAGACCCGATCCTTAAAAAACTCGCCGAAGATGTAACAACTAAAGTGAAGTTAGCTTTCGAACAGACTTTCATGTTCTATCTTCCCCGCATCTGCGAACACTGCCTCAATCCTGCATGCGTCGCCGCATGTCCATCGGGTGCGATGTATAAGCGCGCCGAAGATGGAATCGTTCTTGTAGATCAGCAGCAGTGCCGAGGTTGGCGCATGTGTGTCTCTGCCTGTCCATATAAGAAGGTTTATTTCAACCATAAGACCGGCAAAGCTGAAAAATGCACGATGTGCTACCCACGTCTTGAAATCGGCTTACCAACAGTCTGTTCTGAAACCTGCGTTGGTCGTCTGCGCTACTTAGGCCTATTTCTCTACGATGCCGATCGTGTTGCAGAGGCGGCAGCAACTGAGAATGAGAGAGATCTCTACCAAGCACAACTAGATCTCATGCTAGATCCTCATGATCCAGAGGTTCTCGCGGCGGCTCGTGCCGAAGGGATTCCAGAGGATTGGTTAGTGGCGGCTCAAAACTCTCCTGTATATAAATTGGCAAAGGTGTACAAGATTGCGCTGCCTCTTCACCCTGAATATCGCACAATGCCAATGGTTTGGTATGTACCACCACTTTCACCTATCGTCGATGTGTTAACCGAGACAGGTCACGATGGTGAGGATGCAGGAAATCTCTTCGGTGCAATTAACGCACTTCGTATTCCACTTGCCTATCTAGCCGAACTTTTTACTGCGGGGGATACGGAGCTAGTTGAATCCACACTTCGCAAACTCTCGGCGATGCGCTCGTACATGCGTGACATCAATTTAGGACGTGAGCCACGACCTGAGATTCCTGAAGCAGTTGGAATGAATCAAGAGTCTATTTATGAAATGTATCGATTACTTGCGATTGCAAAGTATGAAGATCGGTATGTAATTCCAGCTGCACACTCTGAACAAGCTAAAGATCTTGAGAATATGGGGGCTAATTCAGGATGTTCTTTAGATGGTGTAGATCTTGGACCGAATTCCGGTCCTTTTGGTCAGGCTTCAGGAAATCCTGTTCCTGTAACTATCGAGAACTTTCATATTATGAGAGATAGGCAGACAAAATGAGCAAAGAGGTTGCACGCGCAATTGCGTCTCAGTGTCTTATCTATCCCGATCAAAGTTTTATCGATCGAAACGATGAGCTAGTCAAACTGGCATCTGGATTAGAGTCCAAACTTCGCGATCCATTTCTAGTTTTTTTAAAGAGCGCCGCCGAAATGCCACTTAATAAACTGCAGGAGCATTACGTTGAAATTTTTGATATGCGACGTAAGTGTTCACTTTTTCTAACGTCGTGGACACATGGAGATACACGTAACCGTGGAATGGCTCTGGTTTATTTCATTGAAATCTATAAGCGTTGTGGGTTAGTCATGAGTCCAGAAGAGTTACCTGATCACTTGGCTGTGGTTCTTGAGTTTGCTGCATTGGAAAATCCACAAGAGGGAGATTTACTCCTTGGCGAACATCAAGCACCAATTCTTCTCATTAGAGATGCTTTGCATAAAAGCGGTTCTATTTATGCCGGAGTTTTGGATGCCGTTGTGGCATCACTGCCTGCAATGACGCCAGAGATAGAGGCACGAGCTAAGGCGTTAGCAATTACTGGACCACCGAAAGAGTTTGTTGGTTTAAGTGGGGCAGTGGCAGTTGCATTAGAGCCGTTTTCACCGCACAAAGACTTTTCATTAGAGGGAGTATCACGATGAGTTCTACAAATATTCTTTTATGGTCCGTACTGCCTTATATTGCAATCTCGTCTTTCATTATTGGCTTGATTTGGCGTTTTAAATACGACAAATTCAACTGGACGACTCGGTCTTCGCAAATCTATGAGGGCAAGCTTTTGAGTATTGCTGGCCCACTTTTCCACTTAGGCCTCTTTGCAGTCATTGGTGGACATGTTGTTGGCTTACTTGTTCCGCAGAATTTCACCGACTCCCTTGGATTAAGCCATGAGGCCTACCACCTCGGCGCAGTCACTATGGGTGGCGCTGCCGGCATAGCGACACTTGTTGGAATTACACTTTTGATATATCGACGTCGGACAACTGCCATGGTCTTTGCGCAAACTACAAAGAACGATAAGACGATGTACGTATTTCTTGTCGCCACACTGTTGGCAGGAAGTGCAGCAACGCTTTCAAGTGCGGGGGTAATAGGCGAGGAGCATAATTATCGTGAAACCGTTGCTCCATGGGTTCGATCCATTCTTACTTTTAGTCCAAACGGCGAACTCATGATGGCCAGTCCTATTGCATTTAGAGTCCACGCAGTTATCGGAATGTCTCTCTTTATTATCTGGCCGTTTACGCGACTGGTGCACTCATTGAGTGCGCCAGTTGGATATTTGTTTCGCCCATCAATTGTCTATCGCACCCGAGATGGTCGTGGTGTTGCAGGTAGTCGTAAAGCACGTCCTGGTTGGGAGCGCACTAAGTATTAATCGGAATTAAAAAACCCGCGAACCGTTATGGTTCGCGGGTTTTTAATGTAGAGATTAAATACGCTCTCCAGTAACTGAGTTAAACAAGTGTACTGCCGATGGATTTGCGGTAACTGCAATTGTCTCGCCCGCCTTAGGAGGATTTTTTGGATCCCAACGCACAATAATCTGCGCGCCTTCATCTGTGGCATTGGCAAACTTCACATTGGTATCGGCTGGCTTGCCATAAACGAAGGCATCAGATCCAAGCTCTTCCACAACCTCAACTAATACATGGAAGCCGTCACTTGCTGGAGTAAAGCCCTCTGGGCGAACACCAACAGTAATTTCGTTACCGGCAGAGGCCGGAACTGCGATACCGAGATTTCCAAGCATTGCTTTGCCATTAACGATTGGGGCATTCAACAAGTTCATTGCTGGTGAGCCAATAAATCCAGCAACGAAAGCATTTGCTGGATTGTCGTAAAGATTTCGCGGTGTATCTACTTGCTGGAGCAAACCATCTTTAAGAACTGCTACGCGATCGCCCATAGTCATGGCTTCGACTTGATCGTGTGTTACGTAAACAGTTGTGATTCCAAGACGGCGTTGTAATGCAGCGATCTGTGTACGAGTTGCTACGCGTAATTTCGCATCAAGGTTTGATAGAGGCTCATCCATAAGGAAGACCTGTGGTTCGCGAACGATCGCGCGACCCATTGCAACGCGCTGACGCTGTCCGCCAGATAACGCCTTTGGCTTGCGCTCCAGATATGGCTCAAGATCGAGCAGCTTTGCCGCTTCTAATACACGACGCTCTCGCTCTTCTTTTGGTGTGCCCGCAATCTTCAATGCGAAGCCCATATTCTCTGCAACGGTCATATGTGGATACAGAGCATATGATTGGAAGACCATCGCAATATCGCGATCTTTTGGAGCAACATTTGTTACGTCGCGATCACCGATCAAAATTCTTCCTGCATCAACTTCTTCTAAACCTGCCAACATACGAAGTGACGTTGATTTTCCGCAACCTGATGGGCCAACTAAAACCAAAAACTCACCATCATTGACGGTGAGATTTAATTTATCGACTGCAGGTGCTGTGGTGCCTGGATATATGCGTGATGCGGCTTCGAAAACTACTGATGCCATGAGATTTCTCTCCTTCTCCGGGCAGGTACGTGCCCGACGGTCCGAGGATGAAGGTGATGGCCGGTTGGCCAACGGTGGAAATAGTACGTGCAAAAATCGTTAAATGAAAGGTGGCCCCGGCGTGACCTATACTTTCGACCATAATGGAACCTCACTCGTTAGGCTCTTTAATTGGCGACATTTCAATTGTCGCCGCGCTCATTCTCACGGCCTCCTTCTTTGTGGCAGCAGAGATCGCGCTAATCTCTCTTCGCGATAGCCAGGTCCGCCAACTGGCTACACGTGGCAAACGTGGCGCTCGCGTGGCGAAATTGACCGGAAACCCCAATCGTTTTTTGGCTGCGGTCCAAGTAGGTGTAACTGTCTGTGGATTCCTTTCGGCCGCCATTGGAGCTGAAAAACTAGGCGGATATGTAATTCCTTGGTTAGAGAGCTTTGGACTTTCCAATGGTCTGAGTACCACCATCTCAATTATTGGGGTGACGTTAGTGATTGCATATTTTTCACTGGTTTTTGGAGAACTCGTACCGAAACGGCTTGCACTCTTTCGTTCAGAAGAGTTTTCTCTCGCATCGGCCGGAATCATCGACGTTATTGCGAAAATTTTCCGCCCAATAATCTGGTTACTTTCTCATTCGACCGATTTTATTGTGCGTATGTTTGGTGTTGATCCAAAAGAGCAACGCAGTGCGATGAGCGAAGAAGAGCTCTTGGATCTAGTTGCTGGCCATGCCGCATTAACTGCTGAAGAGCGCGATATTGTTGAAGAGGTTTTTAACGCATCTGAGCGACAGATTCATGAGGTCATGGTTCCGCGCACTGAAGTTGATTTTATGGATGCCTCGCTCTCTGTTGGTAAAGCGATTGAATTAGCCGTTGATAAAGCTCACTCGCGGTATCCAGTCGTTCGTGGCTCATCCGACGAGGTCGTTGGATTTATCCATGTGCGAGATTTACTGGATACTTCGCTTGCCAGTAAATCCACTAAAATTTTAGAACTCGTTCGCTCGATTTTGTTCATGCCGGGCACCAAAGGAGTTTTACCTGCCTTGACGCAGATGCGTCTACAAGGCCAGCACCTTGCAATCGTCTTGGATGAGTACGGTGGTACTGATGGCATAGTTACATTGGAAGATTTAGTTGAGTGTTTAATCGGTGATATACGCGACGAATATGACGAAGTGGATGCCGATCTCCTTGTAGAACCGCGGACAGGTGATTTCGAGGTCGATGGCTTGATTTCGATCGAGGATTTAATCGAGCAGGCCCAACTTGAAATCCCAGATGGCCCATATGAAACTGCCAGTGGATGTGTGATGCATTATTTAGGGCGAATCCCTAAAGAACATGATGTCGTAAACCTCAATGGCCTGCGCATTACAGTGCTTTCCATGGAGGGCAAGCGCGCTGGCCAGCTATTAATCTCCCGCACAACTTGAGGTGTGAAAGAATAATTCTATGATTATGAAGCGAATTTTCTCAGGGATTCAACCAACAAGTGATTCCTTTCATCTAGGTAATTATATAGGTGCACTTAAGCAATGGGTTGAACTTCAAAAAGGGCACGATACTTTTTACTGCATCGTGGATTTACATGCCTTATCGGGTGAAATTGAGCCACTGCTTTTGAGAAAACGTACTTTGTCATCTGCAGCGCAGTTAATTGCACTTGGAATCTCGCCGGAAAAATCAACTTTATTTGTGCAGTCGCAAGTTCCGCACCATAATCAAATGGGTTGGTTGATGGAGTGCATGGCAGGTTTTGGCGAAGCAAGCCGTATGACACAGTTCAAAGATAAGTCAGCTAAAGGCGGAGCTGATTCGGCTCGCGTAGCTCTATTTACCTATCCAATGCTGCAAGCTGCCGACATTTTGCTCTACCAGGCAAATCTGGTACCGGTAGGAGAAGACCAGCGCCAACACATTGAGTTAACTCGAGATTTAGCTGGGCGTTTCAATACTCGCTTTGGCCAGACATTTACACTTCCAGAGAACTTTATTTTAAAGAGCGCTGCCAAGATTCTAGATTTACAGGATCCCTCTGCAAAGATGAGTAAGTCATCGGACTCCCTCGCTGGAGTTCTTGAGATTATGGATACTCCTGAGACTATTGCTAAGAAAATTAAGAGTGCAACCACTGACACCGGACGTGAAGTTACATTTAATGAAAAGGAGAAGCCGGGGATCAGTAATCTCTTAACGATTCACAGCGCTTTGTCGGGTCAAAGCATCACTGCCCTTGAAAGTGAGTTTGAAGGAAAAGGCTATGGTGATTTTAAAATAGCCGTTGCCGACGTTGTTGTTGGATATCTTCGTCCAATTCGCGCGAAAGCCCTTGAACTTCTAGAGGATGAAAAACACTTGGTTAATCTTTTGCATGCGGGGGCGGCCAAGGCGCGCATCGTGGCGGCAGAAACCCTTGAAAAGGCCTATAAGAACCTCGGCACCCTCGCATAATACTGTCAAGTCCAGGTTGAGGGTTCCAAATCGTTACCTTTGTGATGAAAATTCCACGTGATGCGCCTTGAGTTTATTCATACGTAACTACTAGGCTCACCAGTACACATCAACCTTCTATGACACCTCCCGGGGCCGCATAGAAGACCCCTTGGAGGAAAATTGAAGAAGATATTTCGTCTTGTAGCAGTCGTAGCTGCAACAACTCTTGCAGTAACTGCATTTGTTGCACCATCGGCAACAGCAGCATCAAAGGTAAAAGTTGGTCTTGCTTATGACATCGGCGGACGTGGCGATAAGTCATTCAACGATTCAGCAGCAGCTGGTCTTGATGCAGCTAAGAAAAAGTTTGGCGTTGCCGCTAAAGAGGTAACAGTCACAACTGGTTCAGATTCAGAGCGCGAAGACAAGCTCCGCTTGCTCGCTGCCGCTGGATACAACCCAATCATTGCAATTGGATTCTTGTATGCAGGTCCAATTAAAGCTGTTGCATCTGATTATCCAGAAATACAGTTTGGAATTGTTGATGATGCATCAGTAGATCTATTAAACGTTGCCTCACTTGTTTTTGCCGAAGAGCAGGGCTCATACCTTGCTGGCGTTGCTGCAGCACTTGCATCAAAGTCAGGAAAGATCGGTTACATCGGGGGAGTTCGTATTCCACTTCTACAGAAGTTCGAAGCAGGCTTCGTTGCAGGTGTTAAGGCAACTAAGAAGAGTGCAAAGGTAGATGTTAAGTACGTAACTGAGTTCCCTGATTTCTCAGGTTTCAATGATCCAGCTAAGGCAAAGGTTATTGCAAAGGGAATGATTGATAAGGGCACAGATGTTATTTATTCGGCCGCTGGCGGTTCTGGTGCAGGTAACTTTGCAGCTGCAGTAGAAGCAGGTCAGGCTGGCAAGAAGGTATGGACTATTGGAGTTGACTCTGACCAGTACCTTTCAGCATCAGCTGCAGAGAAGAAGAACATGCTTACATCAATGATCAAGCGCGTTGATCGCGCTGTCTACGATGTAATTGCAACATCAGTTGCCGGTTCATCTGTCAACGACGTTCTAGATGCCAAAGCTGGTATCTATGGCCGTCAATACAACCTAGCACTTGATGGTGTTGGCGTCTCATACTCGGGTGGCTACATCACCAAGTACAAGGCAGCAATTAATAAGGCAGCAGCAGCAATCAAGTCAGGAAAGATTAAGGTTCCAACCAAGCCATAGATCTTCTAAAGATATAAGGCTTTTATGTAATAGCATTTGGCCCAACAATGGAGTTAAATCTCCTAGTTGGGCCAAATGTTTTTAACCATAAGTAAAGCTATTCAAAGGAGAGTGCAATAGTGTCAGTAGCAGTTGAACTACGGCACATCTCCAAGCGCTTTCCTGGAGTTATTGCCAATAAAGATGTCTCAATGAGCGTAGAAACTGGCACTGTGCATGCATTAGTCGGTGAAAATGGGGCCGGCAAATCCACAGTCATGAAGATTTTGTATGGAATGCAGCGCCCAGATAGCGGCGAAATTTTAGTACATGGAACCGCTGTTCATTTTAAAAATCCAAATGATGCAATAGAGGCAAGTATCGGCATGGTGCATCAACATTTTATGTTAGCCGATAACTTCACAGTTCTTGAAAATATAATCCTTGGCTCAGAGCCAAAGAAGGGAATAACGATTGATTTTGCCGCGGCGCGCACAAAAATTGTGGCAATGGCGGCTCAGTATGGACTTGAAATTGATCCCGATATTCTCGTTGAAGAGTTAGGAGTTGGCCAACGCCAGCGCGTTGAGATATTGAAAGTTCTTTACCGAGGCGCACGAATTTTGATTTTCGACGAGCCGACTGCAGTACTCGTTCCACAGGAGGTCGATGATTTGTTCAGCGCCCTCGAGGGTCTTCGCGCAAAAGGCATGGCGATTATCTTTATCTCCCACAAGTTAGATGAGGTCCTTCGTGTAGCTGACGATGTCACAGTTGTCCGACAAGGATCTACTGTTGCCGAAGTTAAGGCAAAGGATGTTACCGCTCGTCAACTTGCAGAGCTCATGGTTGGAAGCGAGCTTCCGCAGCCAAGCACATATGGAGTCACTCGGCGCGATCAAGTCACGCTTTCCCTCGATGATGTAACAATTGCAACATCGACTGGAAGTCGGAATTTGATCTCTAATATCTCCTTTGAGCTACATGCAGGTGAAGTTGTTGGCATTGCCGGCGTTGAAGGCAATGGTCAGGCCGAACTCGTTGAAGCAATCCTTGGTCTTCGCGAGTACACAGGCTCAATCTCTTTTAATAACGCCTCAATTGATCATTTGAGCGTTGCTCATCGTCATGATTTAGGAATCGGGTTTATTCCTGAGGACCGACAGCGTCAAGCTCTCATGATGAACTCACCTTTATGGGAGAACCGAATATTGGGGCATCAACGCTCCGCACCAGTCATGCGTGGCTTTATTTTAGATAAGAAAGCCACCATCGCCGACACCGCCAGAATCATGGAAGAGTTCGATGTCCGTGCCCCTGGTCCCCATACTCTTACTACCGCTCTATCTGGTGGTAACCAACAGAAATTTATAGTAGGCCGTGAAATGAGTAAAGCACCAGCCTTACTCGTTGCATCTCACCCAACTCGCGGAGTTGATGTAGGTGCCCAAGGCGCCATTTGGGAAGAGCTACGACGAGCTCGGGAAAATGGAATGGCAATCGTTTTGATCTCAGCCGACTTGGAAGAGCTAATTGGCATGTCTGATCGTCTGTTAGTTATGTTGCGTGGAGTTATAACGGCCGAACTCGATCCAGCTAAGACGACACCAGAGCAACTCGGCTCAGCAATGACAGGTGCGGCATGAAAAAATTTAAGCTCTCAGCAGTTCTGCTTGCTTTAGCTGCACCAGTTGCCGCAGCCGTAGTATCTATCATTATCTCTTCGTTAGCCGTTCTTGCTACTAAGAAATCACCTATGGATGCCTACTCAACTATGTGGGAGTTTGGAACAACGCCTGGTTCACTCATGCAGATGCTCAATACTGCGACGCCTTACTACATAGCAGCAATAGCGATTGCAATTACATTTCGTGCTGGTCTATTTAATATTGGTGTCGAAGGCCAGCTTCGTTTAGGTGCGATGTTTGGAGCATATTTTGGCGCGATGTTCGCACTTCCTCCAGTCTTGCACCTTATCGCAATCATGGTTATTGCAATGTCTATTGGTGGTCTGTGGGCTGCAATAGCGGGTTATTTGAAAGTTAAACGAGGAGTTAGCGAAGTTATCTCAACAATTATGTTGAACGCTCTTGCCGGAGGTTTATCCTCATATTTGCTAGCCAACCACTTTGCAGACCACACAACGGCTTCAAATAATCTGTCTACCAAAGAGATTCCAGCCTCTGGTCGAGTCCCAGATTTGATGCCTTTATTGAATAAGTTAGGTGTTGAAGATCAACCAGGCGGCGGTGTTTACGGAATGCTTATTTTTGCAATAGCCCTTGGAATCATTTTCTGGTTTGTGATTAACCGCACACGTTTCGGTTTCGAACTTAGAGCATCAGGTGCGAACCCAATTGCCGCACGTGTTAGCGGAGTCAATTCGAAAAGGATGACATTTGTCGCGCTAGCATTATCTGGTGCCATAGCCGGACTCGCAGGTCTTCCGACGGTCTTAGGCGATACATATGCATTTAATATGGGCTTTCGAACTGGTGTTGGTTTTTCAGCTATTGCGGTTGCCCTCCTTGGTCGCAATCACGCAGTGGGTATGGCTTTTAGTGCACTTCTCTTTGGTTTTCTCGAAGTCAGTTCCAGGTCACTCGAACTTATAGATATCGCGCCTGAAACGTATGTGATTATGCAAGGTTCGATTCTCTTATCGTCGGTTATTGCATATGAAGTTGTTCGTCGATACAAGATAACGCTGCAAAGCAATGAGCTTGCAAAGGCGGTTCAAACATGAACGCTAAATTTTTAAAGACACTTCGGTATGCATTACTTTTGGTCTTAACGCTTTCAATAATTCGCGTCATTACTGGCGCCTCAGATTTAACAAGCGTTGGTACGGCATCGGCCGCACTGCTTCTCGCAGTTCCAATCGCTTTGGCTGGACTTGGCGGACTTTTCTCTGAACGTTCAGGTGTCGTGAACATCGGCCTTGAGGGCATGATGATTATGGGCGCTTGGGCAGGAGGAATGATTGGCAACGATCATGGCCCTTGGGTTGGTCTCATTGCCGGTGTCTGTTTTGGGGTAGTAGGTGCACTCTTACATGCGATTGCTACGATCACATTTGGGGTTGATCACGTTGTATCTGGAGTTGCAATTAATATCATCGCCGCAGGCTTAGTTCGGTATATATCAACAATTTTTTATAAAAGTGGCGCATGGCTCGGTCCATCACAATCTCCAGATTCGGCCTCAATAGGAACAAATGGCATCCCTGTCTTATCTGGCGGAAATTATTTTGGCTGGCAAAGCCCTGATTTACTGCGTAATCTTGCCGAAAAACAGTGGTTTTTCATCTCAGATGTGGCTGCGATTCTCCGTGGTTTAACAGGCGATCTTTCCTATGTGACTATGATCGTTGTTGCACTTGTACCCCTCTCTTTTTTCATCCTCTGGAAAACCGCTTTTGGTCTACGACTTCGCAGTGCAGGAGAAGCGCCTACTGCCGCAGAGTCATTAGGTGTGAATGTTTATAAAATGAAGTATGCGGGAGTTTTAATCTCTGGTGGTCTTGCAGGTTTAGGTGGTGCCTTTTTATCGCTTGTAGCTACTAATCACTATCAAGAAAATCAAGTGGCAGGTCGGGGATATATTGGACTTGCCGCACTCCTCTTTGGTAACTATCGTCCAGGTGGAATCTTAATGGGTGCTGGATTATTCGGTTTCGCTGATGCTCTTCAACTTCGAGACTCTGAATCGATTCATGCACTTATTTTATTAATTGTTCTAATTTTGTTGGTACTTGTAATTCGTGACGTGCGAAAAGGTAAGTTGCTTAAGGCAGCGATTACGCTTTCAATCGCCGCTCTTTCTCTGTGGTACTACTTAGCTGTTGATCAACTTCCAGGTCAGCTTGTAACGATGACTCCATATATAACAACTTTGATGGTTATGGCCGTTGCCTCTCAGCGATTGCGAATGCCTGCCGCCGACGGTATTCCTTATCGCCGCGGTGGAATGCGATGAGCGAGATTAATTGGGATCTTCTTCATAGTTCAGCGGTGGCTGCGATGAAAACTGCATATGCACCGTATTCAAAGTTTCCTGTTGGTGTCGCAGCCCTGGTTAATGATGGACGAATTATCATTGGATGTAATGTTGAAAATGCTAGTTATGGCTTAGGGCTATGCGCTGAATGTGGGCTTGTATCCAATCTAATCGCAACTGGCGGTGGGCGTTTAATTGCAATCTCTTGCGTTGACGGTCAAGGAAATTCATTGGCACCGTGCGGTCGCTGCCGACAATTATTATTTGAGCATGGTGGATCTAACGCGCTCTTAATGACCGATGAGGGCCCACAGACTATGGCCTCAATGTTGCCCTGGGCCTTTGGTCCCGATGATTTAGATCGTAATGAGCGATAAATGTCTCAAGTAGAGGCATTTTCGGCCGCTGAAGTTATTGCGGCAAAGCGTGATCACCATGCACTCAGTGATCGGCAGATTGACTGGATTGTTGATGCCTATACGCGAGGTACTGTGGCAGATGAGCAAATGTCAGCGCTCTTAATGGCGATTCTGCTGAACGGTATGGATTTGCGCGAAATTTCTCGGTGGACTGATGCGATGATTAATAGCGGCGAGCGAATGAACTGGTCGGCGCTATCTCGCCCAACGGTAGATAAACATTCAACTGGAGGCGTTGGCGACAAAATTACTCTGCCTTTAGCTCCGCTCGTAGCATCATTTGGAGTAGCTGTTCCACAGCTCTCGGGCCGCGGCCTTGGACACACCGGCGGAACTTTAGATAAGTTAGAGTCAATTCCAGGATGGCGCGCATCGCTAACAAATGATGAAATGTTAAGAGTTTTGCAGGATTGCGGCGCAGTTATTTGTGCAGCAGGCGCGAGCTTAGTTCCGGCCGATAAAAAGTTGTATGCATTGCGAGATGTCACAGCAACGGTTGAAGCGATTCCACTAATCGCCTCCTCCATTATGAGTAAGAAGATTGCAGAAGGCACTGGCGCACTAGTAGTTGATGTTAAAACCGGTGGCGGTGCTTTTATGAGCGATCCTGCGAAAGCAGCGGAGCTAGCCCACATAATGGTTGGACTTGGGAAACGTGCCGGAGTAAAAACTTTGGCTCTTGTTACTGCAATGGATGTTCCACTTGGGCTCACAGCTGGTAATGCTCTAGAAGTTCGTGAATCCCTTGAAGTCTTATCCGGTGGTGGCCCAGCAGACATCGTAGAATTGACTGTGATTCTTGCACAAGAGATGTTAGAGCTTGCAGGAATTAAAGGCGCTGACCCTGCCGCTGCACTCAAGAATGGTAAAGCTATGGATGTATGGCGCCGAATGATTAGCGCGCAAGGTGGAGATCCAGATGCAAAGCTTCCAGTAGCCAAGGAAAATCTTGTGGTCACCGCAGAATCCACTGGCACTATATTGGCAATGGATGCGATGAAGGTAGGTGTGTCGGTTTGGCGGTTAGGTGCGGGCAGAACTCGCCAGGGTGAGGCGGTGCAGGCTGGTGCTGGCATTGAGATTCATGCCAAACCTGGTGATTTTATTAAGGAGGGAGCACCGTTGTTTACATTACATACCGATACGTCGGCTGCTTTTTCCCGCGCACAGGAGTCGCTAGTTAATAGTGTCGTTATAGGTAATTTACCTTCGAACGGGAAGATAGATAGATTGCCACTTGTAGTCGAGCGAATTACCGATTGAGAGACATTTAATTATGGCAATGAATAGCAAGCCTAATTCAGATCAGATCAAGCGCATTCCTAAGGTTCTATTACACGATCATTTAGATGGTGGGCTGCGTCCCCAGACAATAATTGATATTGCTGCAGAGATTGGCTACACATTGTTGCCTACCAATAATGCAACCGAGTTAGCGACGTGGTTTCGCGAATCCTGTGACTCAGGTTCACTCGTGAGATATCTTGAAACTTTTTCTCACACCATTGCGGTAATGCAACGTCGTGAAGATATTATTCGTGTTGCGCGCGAATGCGCACTAGATCTTGCCCGAGACGGTGTCGTCTATGCCGAAGTTCGTGGAGCCCCAGAGTTATTTACTCAAAAAGGCCTCACTATGGCCGATGTTGTCGAAGCGACTATTGAGGGTTACAAGCAAGGCATGGCGCAAGCAAAGGCCGAAGGTCACGAGATTGCTGTGTACTCAATTCTCTGCGGGATGCGGCAGAACAAACATTCACAAGAAGTTGCAGAGTTAGTTGTTAAGTATCGACACCTTGGCGTCGTCGGTTTTGATATTGCCGGCCCTGAAGATGGCTTTCCACCAAGTGATCAGAAGGAGACTTTTGATTATTTACGTAAAGAAGATGCGCACTTTACGATTCACGCGGGTGAGGCATATGGACTGCCTTCGATTTGGGAGGCGATCCAGCTTTGTGGAGCCGAGCGTTTAGGACATGGCGTCCGCATTATTGATGACATCGATTTTTCAGGGTCGGAGCCGATTTTAGGTCAGCTCGCTTCTTATGTCAGAGACCGTCGTATTCCTTTAGAGCTCTGCCCAACATCGAATCTGCAAACTGGGGCGGCTAAAAGCTACTCCGAGCACCCAATTGGGGCTCTAGCTAAGCTCCGCTTTCGAATAACTTTAAATACCGATAACCGCTTAATGAGTCAGACTTCAATGTCCTTTGAGATGAGTGAGGCTGTGAAAGCATTTGGTTGGGATTTCACTGAACTGCAGCGCGTAACAATTAATGCAATGAAAAGCGCTTTCATCCCATACCCAGAGCGCTTGAAGATTATTGAGGGAACCATTAAACCTGGGTACCAGAAAATTGCATCTGAATAATGATTGATTTTAATGACCTGGCATTTATTGCAGATCCATATTCTGGGTTAAAGGAGTTGCGTAATTCCGGTAAACCAGTATGGCATGAAGGTCTGGGGATGTTTTTAGCGGCTTGCCATAGTGATGCCAATGATGTATTTCGAAATAAATCTCTCGGAAGAATTTTCGTTGATAAGAAACCCAAGTTTGAATGGGAAACGTTTAACTGGCTCCACTCAGATTCGATTTTAGATAGTGAGCCACCTAAGCACACGCGACTTCGTGCTCTGGTGGCTAAGGCGTTCAATCGAAGCAAGATTGAGGGAATGCGCCCAGCGATTGAGCGAATCACCGCTGAACTTCTAGATGCAATTGAGATAAAAGTTCGCTCCGGTCATAATTTTGATTTAATAGCCGACTATGCCGAACCTTTACCAGTTAAAATCATCGCTGATTTACTGGGCTTTCCAGAATCTGAAGAGCATTTACTGCGCCCATGGTCGCAAGCGATTGTTAAAATGTATGAAGTTAATCCAACAATTGAGTATCAAAACGAAGCCAAAATTGCAGCCGGTGAGTTTGCCGAGTACGTACGAGGTTTGGCCGAGGCGCGAAAAAGAAACCCAGGTACCGACCTGATTACCGACTTAGCTATGGTTGAAGAAAATGGCGAGAAGTTAAACATGCACGAACTTGTCGCCACTGCAATCTTACTTCTTAACGCTGGACATGAAGCCAGCGTTAACGCTTTCGGCAATGGCATGGTTGAAGTTCTTCGCAGGCCAGATCAATCCACACTCCTTCGCGAGGACCCTAGAGGAGTTACCGAGAGGGCCTTGGAGGAGTTCATGCGCTTTGACGCACCTTTGCAGTTATTTGAACGCACGGCAACGAAAGACACCCAACTTGGGGGAGTCTCGATTGCAGAGGGGCAAAAAATTGCGGCGCTCATTGGTTCTGCCAATAGAGATAGTGCGGTCTTTGAAAATGCCGACGAGATGGATGTAACGAGAGATCCAAATCCACATATTGGTTTTGGTGCCGGCATTCATTTTTGTTTGGGGGCTCCACTTGCTCGACTGGAAATGGGGGTTTCACTTCCTGCACTTTGGGAAAAATTCCCGAATATGGAGTTAGCGAGTGAGCCAGTGCGCAGACCAACCTTTGTTCTACGTGGTTATGAGAGCGCTTCAATTTCTGCTTGAGTTGGGTAAGAAGATTGTGCACCTTTTTTAGTAACACTCACAGATGCAACTTTGATTCCAAGTGTCAAAGCCTCAAGTGGACTCATAGAACTAGCTAAACCAAAAGCAAATGTTCCGACAAATGCATCTCCGGCACCCGTTGTGTCCACGGCCCGAACAGTTGGTGCTGAAACACGGTTGACTGTTCCATCGGAATTTATCAATGCAGCTCCGAGAGAGCCTAGAGTCACTACCGAACTTTTTCCTGGTCTAAATTTCTTTAGAACATCATCACTAGAAGGTAGTTGTCCATGAAGTTCACGGAACTCTGTCTCGTTGGGAATGATCCAATCAGATAGTGCGAGCAGTTCGGAGGAAAGCGCTTGATATGGAGCAGGGTTAAGCACGGTAATGCACCCGCGAACCTTTGCCGCTCTAAATGCTGCCGTAGTTACCTCTTGATTGATTTCGCATTGGGCTACAACAACACGTAATTCAGGAATCGAATTAATTGCCTCAGTTGCTCGTGCAATCTGAATTTCACTATTTGCTCCGGGGATAATAATAATTCTATTTTCACCGTTCCCATCTACCCAAATGTGTGCAACACCCGTTGGAGTATCAGTGCGCTCGATATAATCGGAATTAATTCCAAGTGCTGAAAAGTTTTCTGCGATGGAATCACCAAAAAGATCGTGACCTAATTTGCCGATAAAATGAACTTCGGCCCCAGAGTGTGCGGCAATTACGGCTTGATTAGCCCCTTTTCCGCCAAAACCGGTTGTGAATAAATCACCTACAAGCGTTTGTCCTGGCTCAGGTAAAACTTGAGCGTAAGCGGTTAAATCCATCATGGCACTTCCAACGATTGCGACTACTGCTTTACTCATAGCGCTAGGCTACTCGTTATGAATAAAACTTCAATCATTCTCGATGTTGATACCGGTATCGACGATGCTTTTGCAGTGCTTTTCGCTGCACTTCATCCCGATATAAATCTCTTGGGTATAACGTGTGTTGATGGCAACACAAACGTTGACCAAGTTGTGGCCAATACATTGAAAGTTTTAGATGCTGCCGGGGCAGGAGAAATTCCCGTGGCCAGGGGAGCGGTAAGACCTTTACTTGGTGTTTCTCAATATGCAGAGTATGTACATGGCTCCGATGGAATGGGCGATCTTGGAATCACACCATCGATTCGCAGCTTTGATCCACGTTCTGCGGTCGAATTACTTCGTGATTTAATTGAAGGCTCTAAAGAACCTGTTACGTTAGTTCCTATAGCTCCGCTTACAAACATTGCTCTTTTTTTACGGGCATTTCCAGAGAGCGCTAAAAAAATTCATCGTATTGTTTTGATGGGCGGTTCAGCATCGGCCGGTAATGCAACGGCAGCAGCTGAATTCAATATTTGGCATGACCCAGAGGCGGCAGCAATAGTTTTTCAAAGCGGAGTTCCAATTACAATGTATGGTCTTGATGTTTTTATGCGACCTGGAATTACACGTGAAGAAGCGCTTCGATTAAAGATTTCAGTAGAACCATCTGCACAGTTTGCTGGTGCTCTCGCTGAAGCTTTCATTGAACGTCTCAATATATCCCCTGTAACACTTGGCGACGTTGGCGCAGTAGCCACAGTAATTCGTTCAGATTTATTCACTACCGAAATGTTTGATGTTGTTGTGGACACATCATCTGGCCCAGCAAGAGGTCAAACCATTTGCGATCGTCGAGATGCATTTCTAAAAGATCTTGAACCGCTTGGGCTTGAGGACTCTGCAAAAGTACGTGTTGTCATGAATCTCGACGTTGAGGGTGTACGCCAACTGTGGCTAAAAACCATTGATTCAGGCTGGTCTTAGAGCCCTATCGGATGCCAGACGGTCTTGTTTTCCAAGAAGGCGAGAATGCGACCAGGGTCAGCGGATTTAAAACTGTAAATCCGTTTCAAGTTCTCTGCTCCTGCAATTCGTATGGCTCCATGTGATTTAGCATTGAGACCTGAAATATCAAATCCATCGATATCCATATGAGATGCCATCCACGGTGCAATCTCATCTTTCTTACCCGTCAAAATATTGATGACACCGGCTGGGAGGTCACTTGTTGCAAGCACTTCCGCGAAACTCATCGCAGAGAGTGGTGCTTTTGTGCTAGCCAAAACAATTACTGTATTTCCACCAATAATTATCGGTGCGATCGCATCTATGAGTCCAAGTAAGGAGGGTGATTCAGGTGCGATTGCGGCAATGACACCCATACTCTCTGGCACTGTAAAGTTATAGTAGGGACCCGCAACCGGGTTAAGCGCACCTGAAAGAGTTGAAAGTTTATCGCTCCAACCCGCATACCAGACTAAACGATCTACAGAGTCTGTGACTTCCTTTTCGGCCTTAACTTTAGTCGTGCCAGTGACTGAAACAATCTCATCGACAAACTGCGAACGCCTACCCTCTAACATCTCGGCAATGCGATAAAGAATTTGCCCTTTGTTATATGCGGAGGCTTTATTCCAACCAGAATGAGCGGCACGCGCTGCTACTACTGCATCCTTTAAATCCTTCCGCGAAGCGAGGCATGGATTTGCAATAAATACGCCTTTCGCATTTTTAATTTCATATGTACGGCCAGATTCAGTGCGTGGAAATGCGCCATTAATAAATAACTTGTAAGTCTTTTTGACATTAATGCGCTTACTCATGTCCAACTCCCTTCAAATAAGCGCTTAAGCCGTGTCGTCCACCTTCTCGACCCCAGCCAGACTCTTTGTAACCACCAAAAGGAGATGTTGGATCAAACTTGTTGAATGTATTAGCCCAGATGACACCTGCACGCAGTTGTTGACTTGCCCATAAAATACGTGAGCCCTTCTCGCTCCAAATTCCGGCAGATAGGCCAAAAGGGGTGTTATTAGCCTTATCTATCGCCTCCTGCGGAGTTCTAAAGGTAAGAACTGAGAGCACTGGCCCAAAAATCTCTTCTCGGGCAATACGGTGAGATTGAGTGACGCCAGTAAAAATCGTTGGCGCAAACCAAAAACCTTTCTTAGGAAAATCACATGGCGCACTCCAACGCTGCGCACCCTCTGCATCACCTGTTGCCGAGAGCTCACGAATTTTAAGGAGTTGTTCTTGGCTATTGATGGCACCTAAGTCAGTATTTTTATCCATTGGATCACCAACTCGAATCAGGGACATGCGCCTTTTAAGTTTTTCTATTACTTCGTCGGCGACGCTCTCTTGCAGAATTAATCTAGATCCTGCACAACAGACATGGCCCTGATTAAAGAAAACTCCATTGACGATACCCTCGATTGCCTCGTCGATTGCGGCATCTTCAAAAATTATGTTTGCGGCTTTGCCGCCCAGTTCGAGCGTTACGCTCTTATGAGTTGGGGCTACTGCGCGGGCAATAATTTTGCCAACTTCAGTTGATCCCGTAAATGCAATTTTATCGATCCCTGGATGGTTAACAATTAATGCGCCAGTAGATCCATTTCCAGTAACGATATTTACCACACCTGCAGGAAGCTCTGCCTGCTGGCAGACTTCAGCAAATAGAAGTGCTGTGAGAGAGGTATTTTCAGCAGGCTTTAGAACTACCGTGTTGCCAGTGGCAAGTGCTGGTGCAACTTTCCATGCGAGCATTAATAATGGAAAGTTCCAAGGAATGATTTGCCCAGCAACTCCATGTGGTTTTGTTGAGGTTCCAAGACCTGCAAACTCTAATTTGTCTGCCCAACCTGCATGATAAAAAAAGTGTGCTGCAGCCAAAGGAACGTCCACATCACGCGATTCACGGATTGGCTTTCCATTATCTAAAGTCTCAAGGACTGCAAACTCACGTGAGCGCTCCTGCATAATCCGAGCGATACGAAACAAGTATTTTCCGCGCTCTTTGCCGCTCATTTTTGACCATGTTATCGTGTATGCCTTGCGCGCCGCCTTTACCGCAGCATCGACGTCGGCCGCACCGGCTAGGGCAATCTGGCTGAGGATCTCTTCAGTTGCCGGATTAATAGTCGGGAAGTGTTTGCGGCCTGCAACGAACTTTCCACCGATAAAATGGCCATATTTGGGTTTAATCGAGACAATGGAGCGCGATTCGGGTGCGGGCGCATAATCAAATTTCATCGTGGGTCTCCATTAATCGATCGTTACGTAGGCAGGGCTAGCGTAGTAGCCATTATCCATTTTCATTCGTTGCATCAGTAAATCATTGAGCAGGGCGCTAGCACCGATGCGAAAAAGCGATGGTGTAAGCCACTCCGGTCCAGCCGTCTCATTAACTAGAACCAATTGTTTGATCGCGTCTTTAGTATTTCTGATTCCACCCGCAGGTTTTACGCCGATCCGCGTTTGTGTCATAGAGTAAAAATCGCGTACAGCTTCAAGCATGACCAAAACGACTGGCGCGGTAGCTGCAGGTGCAACTTTACCCGTAGATGTTTTAATAAAATCTGCGCCAGCGGCCATCGCCAGGAAAGATGCTTTTCTTACATTGTCATAGGTGACGAGTTCGCCAGTTTCAAAAATAACCTTCAAATGTGCTCGTTCGCCACAGAGTTCGCGAATTTGTACAATTTCGTTAAAGACAGTGATGTAGTCACCACTTAGAAATGCCCCACGATCTATCACCATATCTATTTCAGATGCTCCGGCATTAAGAGCATCCTGAGTATCTTGGATTTTCACGCTCATAGATGCTCGGCCCGATGGAAATGCAGTAGACACGGCAGCTACACCAACATGTGAGCCGCCAATCAAATCAAGGTGTTTGCGTGCTACCCCGACCATGTCGTTGTATACGCAAACAGCGCCAACGCTGGGCACGGTAGAATCAGTGGGATCTGGGCGTACCGCCTTAGTGCACAAAGCTTGAACTTTGCCCGGAGTATCGGCACCTTCGAGCGTTGTTAAATCCACCATAGATATTGCGGTATCAATCGCCCAGCGTTTAGAGGTTGTTTTAATACTGCGTGTTGCCAACATTGAAGCACGTGCATCAGCGCCGACTTGGTCAACACCGGAGAGTGCGCCTAGATACTTCTTTAGTGATGCATCACTGCCATCAACTAATCCATAAAAACTCATGAGAGCAATTCCTTTAATGGTGCTCGTAAACGATCTAAAACAATCTTTGCACGTGCCATATCTTCTGCAATAACCTCAATGTAACACTTCATCTTTGCTTCAGTTCCGCTTGGGCGAATGATAATTCGGATAGCGCCATCTAACCAAATGCGTAATCCATCAGTTGGTGGTAAATCATCACCTGGTTTGGCTAAGTCATCTATAGAGGTGACACAATAACCAGCGATAGCCGATGGGGGATTTAAGCGTAGTTGACCCATAATGTGGCCAACTTGAGATAGATCAGTTAAGCGAATTGAAATCTGTTCTGTTGCATGGAATCCATGTCTGGTCCAAATCTCATCCAATAAGTTCAGCAATGTTCTATTCTCGTGCGCCAAATCAGTAGCAATTTGGGCCAATTTTATCGCTGCTGAAATTCCATCTTTATCATTGACAGTAATGGCATCTACCGCATAGCCGAGTGCCTCTTCGTAACCGAATGTAAGTCCATCAATTTTGGCAAGCCATTTAAATCCTGTAAGTGTCTGCTTAAAATCCAAGTTGTAATAGGCTGCGATTTTGCTCAGAATCGTTGAAGAAACAATTGAATTAGCGAGAATCCCATTTTTTGTCGTGCGTGCAATAGTTTCACCAAAAATAGCTCCTAACTCATCTCCACGTAGCATTCGCCAACCGAAAATTGGATCATTAACTGCAGCAGCACATCTATCGGCATCTGGGTCATTTGCAATAACTAAATCTGCATCACATGCTCTTGCAGTTTCCAGAGCTAAATCTATAGCACCGGGTTCTTCTGGATTAGGAAATGCCACAGTAGGAAAATCTGGATCAGGTTGTGCTTGGGCATCAACTAAAATTGGAGATGGAAAGCCAGCCTTCTCAAAGACTTGTAATAAAACCTCCGTTCCAACTCCATGCATTGCGGTGTAGACAATTTTTAAATCACCAGGTCTATTAGCAATCGCTGCAGTGATACTGATGTACTTACTTATGATCTCTTCACTGACAATGCTCCAAGCACTGCCACGTGGCTGGCTGGCTAAAGAAGTGATGGCCCCGATATGTGCGGCAATTGACTCATCTGTAGGAGAAACAATTTGTGAACCACGATAATGAATTCCATCGACAGTACCGCCTAAATAAACTTTGTACCCATTATCTTGTGGTGGGTTGTGGCTTGCAGTGACCATGATTCCAACGTCGCACTTCAATTCATTAGTTGCAAACGCTAAAACCGGGGTCGGAAGTGGGCGTGGAAGGAGATAGACCTTCATGCCAGCCCCGCTCATGATCTGCGCAGTCTCTTGCGTGAAATCCTCGGAACCATGACGCGCATCGCGTCCAATTACTACCGAGGTTAGATGACGTTCTTTCATATATGCAGCAATTGCAGCGGCTGTACGACCGACAACAGCGCGGTTCATTCCCGATGGACCAGGTCGGACGGGGCCGCGCAGGCCTGCAGTACCAAACTGTAGAAAACCTGAAAACGAGGCTCGAAGTTCTACCTCATTGTGAGTATCAAGCCAACCCTGCACCATGGCAGCGGTCGCTGGATCAGGATCATCGGCAATCCAAGCTTGTACTTCTTCTCGTAGCTCCATGTACTTAGAATAACTTCGGGATTACGCCTTTGAGAAGCGCACCCATCCGATCAGCTACCGCTTTGCCTGCGGCTATAACCTCTTCGTGGTTGAGTTTTTCACCTGTTACACCGGCTGCTGCATTTGTTACCAGTGAAATTCCAAGAATTTCGGCGCCTAGTGCGTGTGCTGCAATTGCCTCTGGAACAGTAGACATTCCCACTAAATCACCGCCCATTGTCCGCATCATCTGAATCTCTGCAGGTGTTTCATATGTTGGGCCACGCCAATGAACATAGACACCTTCATCGAGAGTTGCATCCTCACGCTTCACAATCTCACGGATTCGCTTGCTGTATAGGTCAGTTAGATCTACAAAAGTTGCACCAGAAAGAGGTGAAACTGCAGTTAAAGAGATGTGATCACGAATCAAAACGGGCTGCCCAACACTGTACTTTGTATTAATTCCACCGCATGCATTTGTCAGAATGATTATTGTGCAACCTGCCTTAACCGCAACGCGGACGTTATGAACTACGGGTTCAACGCCTTTGCCCTCATATAAATGTGTGCGTCCTAGAAAAACCAGAGCACGAAGGTTCTTTTCCTCAGCCTCGATTCTATATGAACGAACTTTTCCAGAATGACCTTCAACCGTTGGAGGCAAAAAACCAGTTAACTCTTCGGCATTACATTCAAAGGAAGGCGTGCCCAAAGCATCGGCTGCACTTACCCAACCGGAGCCCATGATTAGGGCAACATCGTGAGCGGCAACTCCTGTGTGTTTTATAATTTCTTGGGCAGCTGCACTCGCTGCAGCCATTGGATTGCTATAGAGGAGTTCGCTCGAGGTCATGCCTCAATAATGTCACAGAGTATCGTTCCACTAGAGACCGTGGCTCCGATAACTGCAGTGAGGTTAGCTATAACACCGGATTTATGGGCCATGAGCGGTTGCTCCATTTTCATCGCTTCAAGAACGATGATGAGATCACCTTCTGCAACAATTGCACCGACCTTAACGGCGATTTTTACGACTGTTCCTTGCATTGGACTCGATAATCCAGTGCTATTAGAACCTCCGCTCATGCCTGCCTTTGCGCGATGACGTTTAACTAAAGGCTTTGGCGCATGAACCAAAATTTCAAAACGTTTTCCATTGACTTCGGTGACTAAGTGCTCAGGTGCCATATGGCTCTGTAAAGGTTCGGCTGTGGCGGTATAAGCCGGAATCGAATTTGAGAACTCGTTTTCAATATAACTTGTGTATACCTTGAATTCATCGGAAAATGCCGGATCTTCAACAATTGCTCTATGAAAAGGTAGCGCGGTGGCTAAACCTTCAACCGTGAACTCGGCTAATGCTCTGCGTGCTCGTTCAATTGCCTGCTTACGCGTTGCGCCAGTGACTATTAACTTGGCAAGAAGTGAGTCAAAGTTTCCACCAATGGTGTCACCACTTTTAAAACCTGCATCCACACGAATTCCCGGACCACTTGGAGTTGCCCATTTAGTAATTCGTCCAGGAGCTGGCAAAAAAGATCGCCCCGGATCCTCACCATTGATACGAAACTCAATTGAGTGACCGCGAATGATTGGATCGTCAAATCCCAGAGGATCACCCATGGCAATTCTGAACTGCTCTCGTACTAAATCTATTCCGGTGATCTCTTCACTGACAGGATGCTCAACTTGCAAACGTGTATTGACTTCAAGAAATGAAATTGTGCCGTCCATACCAACTAAGAATTCACATGTTCCTGCACCTACGTAACCTGCCTCTTTCATGATTGCTTTGCTAGAGCGGTACAACTCTTTATTTTGTGCTTCGGTTAAAAATGGCGCAGGCGCTTCTTCTACCAATTTTTGATGGCGGCGTTGCAGCGAGCAATCGCGAGTACTGACCACGACTGCATGACCAAATTTATCTACGATAACTTGAGTCTCAACATGGCGAGGCTTATCCAAATATCGCTCAACGAAACACTCCCCGCGACCAAATCCACTGATGGCTTCACGGACTGCGGAGGCGAATAACTCTGGAATTTCTTCCATCGTACGTGCGACTTTCAATCCACGCCCACCGCCGCCATGGGCGGCTTTAATAGCTACGGGAAGTCCATGCTCTTTAGCGAAAGCAGTGACTTCTGCATCTCCGGCAACCGGATCTTGAGTACCTGCGACCAATGGTGCGCCCGCTCGAGCTGCGATTTTACGAGCCGAGACTTTGTCGCCTAGTGCGCGAATTGCACTTGGAGGAGGTCCAATCCAAATTAAACCTGCATCAATGACAGCTTGAGCAAAGTTGGCATTCTCAGATAGAAATCCATAACCAGGATGCACGGCATCGGCTCCAGATTCGAGGGCAACGGATATCAATTTTTCAATGTTTAAGTATGTTTGTGTCGCTGTTGTTCCGGCAAGTGAATATGCAGCGTCCGCCATCCCTGCATGAATCGAGGTGCGATCTTCATCCGAGTACACCGCAACACTTTCTAGGCCATGGTCTTTACACGCACGTATAACTCGGACTGCGATTTCGCCTCGATTGGCAATTAATACGCGCTTCATAGCATCACCTTAACCTCTGGCCATGAATAACCCAGTTGTCGAAAGGCCCTACGGAGAAAGGGCATTGAGATGCCGACTACATTTGTGTAATCACCTTCGATAGATGGGATGAACGGTGAACTAAAGCCGTCTAATGTAAAACCACCTGCTACATGAAGTGGTTCCCCACTTGCGACATAGTCACTAATTTCGTGATTGCTCATTGAATCAAATGTGACCTTTGTAGAAACAATGCTAGAAATCTCACGATCCTTTGTTGTATCGATAATGCAGTGACCAGTGTGTAATAGCCCAAAATTACCTTGAACCCGTTGAGCTCGCTCAACAGCAATCTCTGGAGTGCCGGGCTTACCGAGAGATTTACCATCGAATTCAAAAGTCGAATCGCAGCCGATAATAATCGCTGGAAAATCGATTTGCTCGCGGATTGTGTGGGCCTTGGTAATTGCAAGAGCAATTACCATTTCGGTCGGAGAAAGTGCATTAAAAAAATCAGTCTCCTCATCAACATGACTAACCATAATGAGCGGCGTTAAACCTGCCGACTCTAAAAGACGTCGACGCGAAATAGATGCAGAAGCAAGGATTATCTTTGGCATTGAAGATTCAGTTAGCTCTTCCGAAGCGGAAGTTATCATTAAGAGGCTTTCGAATTTGTGGACGCCCAAATAAGCTTTTTCGAATCACAGGCACTAATTCTTCGCGCCTATGCTGCAAAATCGCTTGTTCGATAGCAATCGCCTCATCTTCCGTGGGCTCACCTTTCACAATTGTGTACCGCATTACAGTGGAATATTTCCATGCTTACGTGCAGGTAAAGTATCTCGTTTAGTCCTCAAAGTCCTGAAGGCTTTTGTTACGTATGCACGCGATTGGTTGGGTTCAATAACGGTATCGATTGTTCCGCGCTCTGCAGCTAAATACGGATTTGCTAAAGATTCGTTGTAGTCATTGACTAATTCGGCGCGCTTGCCCGATGGATCATTAGAATCGGCTAACTCTTTTCGGTAGAGAATATTGACTGCTCCTTGTGCACCCATAACTGCAATTTCTGCACTTGGCCAAGCAAAGTTAATGTCACTTCCAAGATACTTTGAACCCATAACAATAAACGCGCCACCGTAAGCTTTGCGAGTAATAAGAGTAACAAGAGGAACGGAAGCTTCAGCATAGGCGTAGAGCAGTTTGGCCCCACGGCGAATAATTCCATCCCACTCCTGCTCGGTGCCGGGTAAGAATCCTGGGACATCAACGAGAGTAAGAATTGGAATATTGAATGCATCGCAAAAACGTAAGAAACGTGCTGCTTTTTCGCTGGAATTTATATCTAGAGTTCCTGCCAATTGCGAAGGCTGGTTAGCAATAATTCCGATTGACTCACCCTCGATGCGTGCGAAACCAACAATTATATTTGGCGCGTATAGAGCGTGCACTTCCAGGAATTCTGCCTCATCAACGAGTGCCTGAATTAAAACCTTCATGTCATACGGTTGGTTTGTATTATCGGGAATTAACGAATCGAGTGCGAAATCTGAGGGCTTTTTATCTAACGATTCAGTTGGCGGAAGATGTGGCGCACTATCCATATTATTCGAGGGCAGATAAGAAAGTAGTGCTTTTACATAATCGATTGCATCAGCTTCGTTTTCGGCCAAATAGTGCGAATTACCAGTTTTGGTGTTATGTGTACGGGCCCCACCGAGCTCTTCCATATCTACTTCTTCGCCGGTGACCGTCTTGATGACATCTGGTCCGGTAATAAACATATGTGAGGTTTCATTAACCATGACTGTGAAGTCAGTTAGGGCAGGTGAATATGCTGAGCCGCCAGCGCAAGGGCCAAGTATTAGCGATATCTGCGGGATAACGCCCGATGAGCGAGTGTTGAGCCGAAAGATTTTTCCATAGCCGGATAGTGATGCAACACCTTCTTGAATTCGCGCACCACCAGAGTCATTAATTCCAATCAGGGGGATTCCACTCTTTAAAGCAAAGGCTGCAATCTTTACGATTTTTTCTGCGTGTACTTCACCGAGTGAGCCACCCATAATTGTGAAATCTTGTGAGTACAACGCAATAGGGCGGCCATCTACAGTTGCCGTGCCAATAACTACGCCGTCACCATACGGTCGATTTTTTTCCATTCCAAACTGTGTTGAACGGTGGCGCGCGAACTCATCGATCTCAGTAAATGACTCGTGATCGACGAGCATCTCAATGCGCTCCCGGGCAGTGTTTTTACCCTTGGCATGTTGTTTTTCTACAGCACGAGCAGAACCTGCATGAACTGCTTCCTCCACTCGCGCCCGTAAATCTTCGATTTTTCCGGCAGTTGTATGCAAATCACGGCTCATACCCCTACGGTACTAGGCGTGGACACTGAAATGCTAAGCGCACCTTTCGATACTTCAATTATCAACGCCACTGTGGGGCGATACTGGCGAGTAAGCGTGGTTGAACTCACGGGATCGACACAAAATGATCTAGTTAGTTTGGTGCGAGCAGGTACTGCCTCCGCAGGAGACGTATTAGTTGCTGATTACCAAAGCGCTGGACGCGGTCGATTAACACGCAGCTTCGAAGCTCCACCAGGAAGCGCTCTGTTATTTTCTTTGTACATCAAACCGAAACGCAACTCCAGGGATTGGGGATGTATACCTTTGATTGCCGGAGTAAGTGTTGCGCAGATTCTGTCTAATTTTAGTGCACGGTTGAAATGGCCTAACGATGTTCTCGTTAATGAGAAAAAAGTTGCAGGTTTGATTGCCGAAGTTATCGAAGATGGAGTCGTAATCGGAATAGGAATGAATATCGGTATGCGTCTTGACCAACTTCCGGTCCCAACCGCAACGTCTTTACTTATCGAGGGTGCGCGAAATGTGACTCGTACCGAAATTCTTGTTGATTTTCTCAATTGTTTTGAGGAAAAATTTGCCGCATGGGACAAAGGAAGTGATGAATTCTTTGATGAGTACGTGGATTTGAGCGCGACAATTGGTCGTAATGTTCGGGTGGAATACCCAGATGGAAAAAGTGAAGTTGATATGGCAGTTTCAATATCGCGCAAAGGGGAGTTAGTTTTAGCATCAGGTGTGCATGTTCAAGCCGCTGACATAATTCATCTACGATAATCCAGTGATGGACTCTTTCCCTACGGTTGGCATAATCGGTGCCGGGCAACTTGCCCGCATGAGTGTTGGGCCAGCCGCCGCCCTTGGAATAAATCTTGTCTTATTTGCCACAGATACAAGTGAGAGTGGAGCTCAACTCGCTAAACATGTCGTTGGAGATTATTTCGATGCAACTAGCGTTCTTGAATTCGCCAAAAACTGTGATGTTGTAACTTTCGAGCATGAGTTAGTTCCATTGAGTGTAATAAAAACCCTTGAAGCCAACGGCGTTGTAGTAAGACCAAGTTCAAGCGCATTCATCTATTCACAGGATAAAGCGGAGATGCGCAAGAAATTGAGCAAGTTTACGGCACCAAAATTCAGTGTTGTAACAAGTGCATCCGGAGTAACCGAGTTCCCACTAATTGTCAAAGCGATATCAGGAGGCTATGACGGCAGAGGAGTATGGAAAGTAAATTCAGAGAGTGAATTAAATTCAGTAGTTGCACAGCTCGGTAAGGTATTGATTGAAGAATTAATAGATTTTGATTATGAAATTGCTGTAATGGTTGCCCGTTCGCCACATGGGCAGGCAACAACATGGGCGCCTACTCAAACCGTTCAAGTCAATGGAATCTGTACGTTAACAATCACACCTGCACCAACCATGAGTTCTGAAATTAGTACGAAAGCACAAAAATTGGCTTTAGAAATCGCTCAAGAGGTAGGTGTTGTGGGAGTGATGGCGGTAGAAATGTTCGTTAAAGGTGATGAATTATTTATTAATGAACTTGCAATGCGTCCTCACAACTCAGCCCACTGGACGATAGAGGGCTCGGTCACGTCGCAATTTGAACAACATTTACGTGCAGTTTTAGATCTGCCCCTAGGCGATCCCTCGATGTCGGCACCCTTTGCCGTGATGGGAAACATTCTGGGATCGGACAAGAGTGATATGTATAGGCCGTATCTTCACCTTATGGCACGTTGTCCGGGCTTGAAGTTTCATCATTACAAAAAAGATGCACGCCCTGGTCGCAAAATTGGACATGTGGTTCTTTTGGGTAGTGACGTCATAGAATTAACGCACGAAGTTCAGCATGCCCTTGATTACATGAGTGGAGAAATTGATGAGTGATGTTGCGATAATCATGGGCTCAGACTCTGATTGGCCCATCATGGAAGATGCTGCGAAGGTATTAGAGCAATTAGGAATTTCTTTCGAGGCCGATGTTGTCTCTGCTCATCGCATGCCCCTTGAAATGGTGGAGTTTGCCCAAACGGCGAAGGCTAAGGGTTACAAAGTAATTATCGCAGGTGCTGGCGGCGCAGCACACCTACCAGGCATGGTTGCATCACTTACTACCCTGCCAGTTATTGGTGTTCCCGTTTCACTTAAGAATTTAGATGGAATGGATTCGCTACTCTCGATAGTTCAGATGCCCGCAGGAATCCCCGTTGCAACCGTGGGTGTTGATAATGCAAAGAACGCCGGGCTGCTTGCTGCGCGAATCTTGGGAATCTCTGATGCGGTTATCTCTGCCAAGGTGAGTGAAGGTTTACAAGAGATTAATGCCCAAGCAAAGGCAAAGGGCGCGAACTTAACATCTCGCCGTAATCAAAAAACTGGTTTCTAATTAACCTATTGAGGTTGTACTCACTTGTACCAGGCAAGTGCTCTTCGTTCCATCAACCCAATCAAGATATCTGATAATTTTCCCAGCAGCGCCAGCAGAACAATTGCGAGCATGACAATATCTGTGCGCCCAGTACCTTGACTATCCATAAGCAGGAAGCCAAGCCCCTTGGAACTTGCAATCAATTCAGCAGCCACCAAGAACATCCAACTCTGGGCAAGAGCTAAGCGGAGTCCAGCAAAAATTTGAGGGGCAGCGGCCGGAAAGTGAATCCCTGCGATTAGCCGCACATGGTGTAGCCCATATGCGCGCCCGACCTCTACCAGACTCTTCTCCACATGCTGTAGACCTGAGACCACAGTGGTAAAGACCGGAAAAAAAGCACCGATAGCAATCAAGGTGAGTTTGGGTGATTCATCAATTCCTAGCCAGATGATGAGTAACGGTACCCATGCAAGTGAGGGCACAGCGCGGATGGCCTGCACAGTTGGAATGATCGCGCGGTAGGCAAATCTGGAAAGACCAACGATGGATCCCAGCGCGATTCCAATTGATGCGCCAATTAAATAACCAAAGAGAACGCGCTGAAGACTCGTTTGAATATGCCACCAAAGCTCACCACGGCGGAGAAGTTCACCGATAACATCGAAAACAGCGAGAGGGCTCGGGAGTTGGGTCATTGAGAATCGGCCTGATGCTGCCAGCCATGCCCAGATGGCGAGAAGCGTGGCAGGCAGGATCAATCCGAGTAACCAACTCCCAAACCGCTCTTTCATGGCTTCTTTACAACCGCTTTCTTCTTTACAACGGCCTTCTTTTTGCTAACAACTTTTTTCTTTACAACAGCCTTCTTCACAGCTCCCTTAGCTGCTTGGAGTACCGCAGTTGCAAATGAAACTTCGTACTGGGTCGCAAGGGCGGCCTTTGCATCGACCTCTGAACGAACCTGTGCATCGGCGACAAGGGTCGGCAGAATCGCAACTAAAACCGCTCTCTGCGCTTCTCCAGGGATAAGCGAGAGATTTATATTGGTGCGATCGCGTAACACGGTGAGCGCGACGTCAGTATCGATATTCGCCTCTTCTGCTAAGAGTGCGACCGCCTCATCTGGGTTGCTCAGGATCCATGCGCGAGCACGCTCATACTCCTTTAATACGACCGTGATGATGTCAGGCGAGGATTTAATGAAATCCTCGCGCGCGCTCAGGACACCGTAAGAGTTGAAGCCGGCATTGCGGTAAATAATCTTACTTCCGGAGGTCTTGACTGAGACGGCCATGAGCGGGTCGAGGCCGGCCCACGCATCGACATCTCCGCGCTCGAGGGTGGCTCGACCATCAGAGTGCTGAAGATTGACAATCTCAACATCATTTCGGTCATCCAGACCGAACTTGCGAAGTGTTTGCAGCAGGAAGAAGTAGGGATCGGTTCCCTTCGTAGCTGCGATCTTCTTGCCCTTGAGTTGGGAGGGTGAGGTAATTACAGAGTCTTTACCGACAACTAAGGCTGCCCATTCAGGTTGACTGAATACTCCGATCGTCTTGATCGGAACTCCGTTGGCTCGTGCTACAAATGCCGCTGCACCGGCGTGGGAGCCGATTTGAATTGCATTGGCGTTCAAGTTCTCGTTGGCTTTGTTGCTTCCGGCGGAGTAAACCCACTGAATGGTCGTGTTTAGCGGTAGTAGATCTTTCTCCAGCCAGCCCTGTTTTTTAATCACCAGGCTAAGTGGATTCCAGTAGGCGTAATCCAGGGCAAGTTTGCGTGGCTCAACTGCCGACGCAGATGTGGGGAAGGCGCTAAGACCAATTACTATCGAGGCCAGAGCGAATATCGCAGTTTTAGATAATGAAGATTTTTTCATGATATTCCTTTCATAAAACTTTGTAGGCTGTAGTGGTTAGGAGTGGATATCAAAATGTGCGAGGAGCTGCCTTCGTAGTGGAGCAAGCGCTTGATCGCTTCGATTGCGTGGGCGAGACAACGCCACTTCGACGTTATCAACTATCCCCAAGCCACGCTCTCCGAGAACAAGAATGCGATCTGCCAAGTGCAGTGCTTCGTCAATATCATGGGTAACAAGCAAAACCGTTGCACCAGTTTTTGTAATGACATCAGAGAGTAAATCTTGCATCTGAAGACGCGTCAGGGCATCAAGGGATGCGAGGGGTTCATCCAAGAGAAGAACTCCTGGATCTCCAATAAGAGCGCGGGCTAGCGCGGCTCGTTGCGCCATTCCCCCCGAAATCTGCTTGGGTAGATGCTTTATGAACTCTCCCAGCCCAACTGCATCTAGCAGATCGGTTGCTGCTTGATTGTTGGATCTCCCACGCTGACCCAGCACGACATTGGAGAGAATGCTGCGCCACGGGAGAAGACGTGGCTCTTGAAAGACGATCGCACACTGTTCATCGACGCCCTTCACAGGATGGTCATCGACCTCTACAACTCCAGAGGTTGGGGTATCAAGCCCCGCGACAAGCCGGAGAAGTGTGGACTTGCCGCAGCCACTTGGTCCGATAATGGCAACGATCTCACCAGCTTTGATATGGAGATTAATGTTGTCCAGGACAACGCATTGCGAGGCATCCTTACCGAAGGTTTTGCTCACTTGGCGCAGAACTACAGAGGCGGCACGAGCGCGATGAATCACCTCCGTATGTATGGTCGGCGCTGGGTTCACTATATGAACTCACTTTCTTAAAGTGGAATGCGGAAATGTAGAGATAACTTGCTAATACGGTGCTTATAAAACAGAGCCTCTAGAGTAAACAGAGCCCGCTTGAAGTTCGCATGAGGTCAATGTAAAAGCGGCGTGTAAAAAATCCGCAGCCGAATAAAAATAATCGGAACGTTGAAAAATTACCATTGGTACAAACATTTTCCCCCATCGATATTCCGGCATTAGCACCGTTTGGTAACGGTTGCTGCGACTTCACTGAGCCAGATCTCTCAGTCGCTCTTGATGTTGTGTAAACGCTACACTACGAATGAAGAAAATAAAAATCTTGTTAGTTGAGCTAGATGAGAAGAGTTCGCATGAAGAATCGAGAGTGGGGCTTTCGTACACGAGCGTTACATGCCGGTGGGAAGCCAGATCCACATACGGGAGCGCGCGCCGTTCCGATCTATCAAACCTCAGCGTTTGTCTTCGAAGATACAACCGATGCCGGGGATCTTTTTGCGCTACGAAAATATGGAAATATTTATAGTCGCATCTCTAATCCAACTGTCGCTGCATTCGAAGAAAGGATTGCAAGTTTGGAAGGCGGAATTGGTGCAGTCGCAACAAGTAGTGGTCTGGCTGCACAATTCTTAACTTTCGCAGCCCTGGTAGGTTCTGGTGATCATGTAGTTGCCGCTGCAAAACTCTACGGCGGAACAGTGACGCAGTTAGATGTCACTATGCGTCGTTTTGGAGTTGATACAACGTTTGTGGCAAGTGATGACCCAAAAGATTTCGCTGCTGCCATTACTGATCGCACCCGTTTTCTCTATGCAGAAGTTATTTCAAATCCATCTTCTGAGATCGCTGACATCAGGGGTCTAGCCGACGTGGCCCACGCCGCTGGAATTCCATTAGTCATCGATTCCACAACTGCTACGCCCTATCTCTGCCGCCCGATTGAACATGGTGCAGACATCGTCGTTCATTCGGCGACTAAATTCCTGGGCGGACATGGCACAACCTTGGGTGGTGTCATTGTTGAGTCTGGCCGCTTCCCTTGGGGCAACGGCAAATTCCCAACTATGACAGAGCCAGTGGATTCCTACGGTGGCGTCTCATGGTGGGACAATTTCGGCGAATATGGATTCCTAACCAAACTCCGCTCTGAGCAGTTGCGAGACATTGGTGCAACGCTGACTCCAATAGCAGCTTTCTTGCTTCTGCAAGGCGTGGAGACGCTGCCGCAAAGAATGCGCGAGCACGTTGCTAACGCTGCCATCGTGGCGCAATGGCTCGCGAATGATCCCCGAATCACTTGGGTAACATACGCTGGATTACCAGATCATCCCCATGCTGCGCGTGCCAAGCATTACTTACCCGAAGGCCCGGGGTCGGTATTCTCCTTCGGTGTCCGTGGTGGACGCGCAGCAGGTGAGCGATTCATTAATGCGGTGGAGTTGTGTAGTCATCTTGCCAACATCGGAGATTTACGAACCTTAGTGATACATCCGGCGAGTACCACCCATCGCCAACTCACGGAAGAGCAGTTGATCGCCGGGGGCGTACCGAATGATCTAGTGCGCATTAGTGTTGGAGTTGAAGATGTAGAAGATATTTTATGGGATATTGATCAAGCGTTAACGATTGCAACCGAAGGTGAGCAGTAATGGAAGATGTGCGAACTTGGATCGGACCCACAGACAGGGAACGTCTCGATCTTATCCGCCGCTCTAAGACGGTTGCCATTGTTGGAGCCTCCGATAATCCGGGGCGGGCAAGTTTTTTCGTAGCGACATATTTACTCTCCTCGCACTTTGATCTTTACTTCGTCAACCCTCGTCTAACCCAAATACTGGGCAAACCTGTTTATCCCTCTTTGGCAGCGCTACCAGTTGTTCCCGACATCGTGGATGTCTTTCGAAAATTCGATGACCTGCCTAACGTTCTAGAAGAAACCATCGCCGTTGGAGCAAAAGCTCTCTGGTTACAACTGGGGCTTTGGCATGAGGGTGTCGCGCGCAAAGGGGAAGCGGCTGGATTGACAGTTGTGATGGATCGATGTCTTAAGATTGAACATGCGCGCTTTCACGGCGGACTTCACTTAGCGGGCTTTGATACTGGTGTCATCTCCTCGCGCCGCACAATCTCCTAAATTTTAGCTGCAGGGAGTTTGTAACTGCAGTTGCATGGCGAGAACTCTATGATTAACTTTGCTATCTTTCGAAGATGATTTATAACTCGGTATTAGATTTAATTGGTAACACCCCACTTGTTCGATTAACAAACCTGACTGCCGGTATTGCAGCCGATGTAGTTGTAAAGGTTGAATATCTAAACCCCGGCGGTTCTACGAAAGATAGAATTGCCGTGAAGATGGTCGATGCGGCGGAGAAATCTGGAGCGCTCAAACCGGGCGGAACAATTATTGAACCAACCAGTGGAAATACTGGCGTTGGTTTGGCATTAGTGGCGCAAGAGCGTGGATACAAATGTATTTTCGTTGTTCCAGATAAAGTTTCACAGGACAAAATCAACGTGCTCAAGGCTTACGGTGCAGAGGTTGTTATCTGCCCTTATGCCGTCGATCCGGAAGATGCGCGTTCATATTATTCAGTTAGTGCGCGACTCTCTTTAGAAATTACTAACTCGTGGAAACCCGATCAATATTCAAATCCACAGAACCCACAATCACATTATGAAACCACCGGACCCGAGATTTGGCGCGATACGGATGGCAAAGTTACGCATTTTGTCGCAGGTGTTGGGACCGGCGGAACAATTTCCGGAGTAGGTCGCTACCTAAAAGAAGTGAGCGATGGGAAAGTCAAAATCATTGGCGCAGATCCGGAAGGTTCGGTTTACTCCGGTGGCACTGGCCGGCCGTATTTAGTTGAAGGAGTTGGCGAAGATTTTTGGCCAACTGCTTATGATCCACAAATCGTTGATGAGATTGTCCCGGTTTCAGATCTTGCAGCATTTCAAATCACCCGTGAACTGGCACAGCGGGAGGGTCTTCTTGTTGGCGGCTCCTCTGGACTTGCCGTAGCGGCTGGATTGCGCATAGCCAAGGCGGCCAAGAAAGGCGACTTGGTCGTTGTCTTATTGCCGGATTCAGGCAGAGGTTACTTAGGAAAGATATTCAACGACACCTGGATGCGCAACTATGGTTTTATCAAGGCCGATGGCCAAGAGATAGTAGGAACTCTGCTAGCTCGCAAAAATGCCGAACTTCCTCCGTTGATTCATGCCCATCCCAGTGAAACAATTCGAGAGAGCATTGATACCTTAATAAAATACGGAATTTCACACATGCCTGTACTCAAAACTGAACCTCCGGTTATGGCAGCCGAAGTTGTTGGTTCGATTAGCGAAGATCAATTACTGGCCGCCCTCTTTACTGGAAAAGCTAATCTGAATGATTCAGTTGCCACCGTAATGAGCGAGCCCCTTCCGATGATTGGTGCAGGCGAGCCGGTGCCAGTCGCAATTGAAAGGCTGCAGTTCGCTGGTGCACTTCTGGTTCTAGATAAGGGAAAGCCGGTTGGAATTCTTACCCGAGAAGATTTGTTAGGACATGTGAACTCATGACTCATTTCGAAACCGATGCAATTCATGCTGGGCAAGAGCCAGATCCGTTAACAGGCGCCGTCGTTCCTGCTATTTACCAAGTTTCAACGTTTAAACAAGATGGTGTTGGCGGATTGAGGGGTGGTTATGAATATTCCCGCAGCGGTAATCCAACGCGAGATGCCCTACACGTGTGCTTGGCCGAGATCGAGAAGGGCACGCATGCCTTTGCTACAGCATCTGGTCTAGCTGCCGAAGATCTTATCTTGCGAACGATTCTCAAACCTGGCGATCACCTCATTACTCCGATCGATGCATATGGTGGCACTTACCGCCTCATCAACAGTGTTTATGGTGAGTGGGGAATCGAACACTCTGTAATTGATCAGAGCGACCTGGTCGCTGTTCGAAATGCAATTAAGCCTGGGAAAACAAAGGCAATTTGGGTTGAAACGCCAACTAATCCTTTACTAAATATTTCAGATATCGCAGCGCTGGCAGAGATTTCGAAAGAATTCGGTCTACTGCTAATTGTTGATAACACCTTCGCATCTCCCTACCTGCAGCAGCCCTTAACTCTAGGTGCCGACGTTGTTATTCACTCCACTACAAAATATTTAGGTGGACATTCTGATGTGATTGGTGGAGCAATTGTCGTAAAGGATGAAGAGTTGGCCAGACAAGTTGGATTTTTACATAATGCGATGGGCCCAGTGGCAGGGCCTTTTGATTCATGGCTCGTGCTACGAGGAATAAAAACTCTCGGCGTCCGAATGGATCGACACTGCGAAAATGCAGAAAAAATTGTTGAATTTCTTCTCTCTCACCCGCGGGTAAAGCAGGTTTTTTATCCCGGCTTGAAGAGCCATAAAAATCATGGAGTTGCCGCACGTCAAATGAAATCATTTGGGGGGATGCTCTCTTTCCAAGTAGTTGGAGGAGTGGAAGAGGCCTTAGAAATTTGTCGGAGAGTGAAAATATTTACGCTCGCTGAATCATTAGGTGGAGTTGAGTCGCTTATCGAACACCCAGGTAAAATGACGCATGCTTCCGTCGCTGGTAGTTCACTGGAAGTACCAGAGGATTTGATTCGACTCAGTGTTGGAATCGAACATGTCGAAGATCTCATCAACGATTTATCTCAAGCGCTAGATCAATTTGCCTAACTCCACTATATCGTGTTAGCATCCCGGTCAGGTTATGAGTGCCAGCGTTTAGCCCCGGCTAGCTGGTCGGCAACCCTCCATCGTGGCGGGGTGCTCCGGGTGAAGACCAGGCTATGAGTGAATTTCACATAGCAAGCGCGATTCAAGAGAGAAGATAACTATGTCAACCACAATTAATTCTGCACCTGTCCTTGCACCTATTCCCGCAGTAAGTGATGCCGAGCGCGCCGAACGCCTGATTGAGGCCGGTAATTTTTGGGGAAAGCGCATCTCCGAAGATACCTCCACCGCTGCGTTAACCTACACAGTCACCGGCGAAGGCCATGGCTCAGTTGCCAGTCGACTAACCGCAGGCAAGCATGTCTTTCATATTGATGAACCAGCCGGTCTCGCCGGAGATGACATCGCAGCTAGTCCAGTTGAAATTGCGTTAGGTGCATTCATCGCTTGCCAGATTGTGGTCTACCGTCTCTACGCACAGAATCTTGGAATCGTTATAGATACCATCGAAGCTACTGCTGAGGGCGATCTAGATGTGCGCGGGCTCTTTGGCATGGACAAGAGTGTTCGCCCTGGTTTCTCGGCGATACGATTAAATGTTCGTGTAAGTGGACCGGAGACGGATGCGCGCTACGCGGAGTTGCAAGCGGCGGTTGACGCAAACTGCCCAGTGTTGGATCTATTCGCTAACGTTACGCCGGTTACAGTTACGCTCCTCGCCAACCAGTAAACAACTTCCATGCAGGGGCAGATGGAGGGAGCGTTAATCTGTACGTCCTAATGCATGGAACTTCCATCCGGCGTTGCGCCAGAGTTCACGATCAAGAGCATTTCGACCATCAATGATGGATTTGCCGTTTACTAAATCTCCGATAATTATCGGATCTAACTCTCGGTACTCTTTCCATTCAGTTAAGTGCAGAATTAAATCAGCGCCCTTTACGCAGTCGCTCACAGACTCTGCAAAGGTGAGATTTGGGAAGCGTTTACGGGCGGGCTCGATACCTTTGGGATCGTGTACAACAACACTAGCGCCGGCGGCGTGCAACTGCACAGCGATATCTAGCGCCGGAGAGTCGCGCACATCGTCGCTATCTGGCTTAAAAGTCGCACCTAAAACCGCGATTTTATACTGAGTTAAATCCTCTGAGAGGTCACTGCGGACAACATCGATTACACGTTGACGTGCGCGCAAGTTGATTGCATCGATCTCACGCAAGAATTCAAGGGCTTGTTTAGCACCGAGCTCTTCGGCGCGTGCCATAAATGCGCGAATATCTTTAGGTAAGCACCCTCCACCGAAACCAATGCCTGCTTGCAAGAAGCGGCTTCCAATACGTGGGTCGTAGCCAATGGCTTTTGCAAGGACAGTTACATCCCCACCTGCTGCTTCGCAGATTTCTGCCATTGCATTAATAAAAGAGATTTTTGTTGCAAGGAACGAGTTTGCTGCGACCTTAACTAACTCCGCTGTAGGAAGATCGGCACGAATCCATGGTGTACCAAGAGCAATTATTGGTTGATAAACATCTTTCAGTATCTGCTCTGCACGATCGTTGGCAACTCCCACGACAAGTCGGTTTGGTGTCAACGTATCCTCTATGGCAAAACCTTCACGTAAAAACTCCGGATTCCAGGCCAGGTCGGCATTTGGTGCAGTTTTGATAAGTTGTTCGCGAAGAGCTAGCGCAGTGCCAACAGGAACCGTAGATTTACCAACAACTAAGGCGCCATCTTTTAAAAATGGTGAGATTTCGAGGACAGCGGATTTGACATACGTTAGATCCGCAGCTAATCCATCCTTGCTTTGAGGAGTTCCAACACAGACAAAGTGAACATCAGCTTCAGCGACCGCCGAAAAATCAGTTGTGAAACTTAAACGGCCAGTCTTAATCTCTTGCGCTAATAATGTGTCGAGCCCTGGTTCATAGAAAGGGAGCTCACCCCGTGAGAGCATTTCAACTTTTACTGGATCCGTATCAACGCCGATGACGTTGAAGCCAAGGGAAGACATGCAAGCGGCATGAGTGGCTCCTAAGTAGCCGCAACCGATAACGGAGAGAGTTAATTTAGTGCCCATAGCCTTACTTTAGTGCCCCGCATGGATTTTCAGCGGCCGTACGAGTCTTAAATTTATCTATCAAAATAGGTGCAGTAGTTCCACTTGATGAGGCCGATGGTGAAGGCGTGACTTCATCGATGAGCGGTAAATCTAACCGCATGCGGTTAAAGAGATCAGGGGCAAGTTCTTTGTCCCAGATCACTACAGAACCTACTCCATCTACTCGCGCATTTGCATTGCCCAAGGGAATTGTAAGTGTGCGCACTTTACTTGTCGAAAGGTTTTTGAGTTGCTTAGCTAAAGTTAGTAAATCACTACTATTGAGTTGGGAATCAGTTTTAACCGTTTCAATTGCGGCATTGAAGAAATTAATTAATTTAACGGGATTTAGTAACACACCAGTGCTAGTAAGTTTTCTTAGAACGGCACTCATGAATTGTTGCTGACGCTGCATTCGTCCGAGATCGCCCATTCCATCAAAGTCACGCGTTCGAACATATTTCAACGCCTCAACTCCATTGAGAGTATGAACTCCAGCACTCATGACTAAGTGACTTTTTGGATCATTGATATCCCTTTTTGAGCAGACTTCTATTCCTCCGAGTGAATCGACCATTTCCGCGAACCCCGCGAAGCCAATTTCAAGATAATGGTCGATTCTCACGCCAGTTTCATTTTCAATTGTCTTTATTAAAAGTGGAGCACCACCCCATGCAAATGCGGAGTTAATTTTGCCGTTAGCGGCCGGAATTATTCGATCTTTATAGAGGGATGATTGGTGCTCCGGAATAGTTACAAGCGAATCACGTGGAATTGAAATAATAGTTGCTTTATCGCGGGCCTTGCTTATATGTACAAGGAGCATCGTGTCTGAACGTGCGCCAGCGGCTGACTTAGTTGTTCCAACACGTAGAAGTCGGGACTGCTCTTTGGTGAGTCCTTCGCGAGTATCTGAACCAACTAAAAGGTAGTTGAGTGCAGTTGATGGTTTCTCTGGGCGCTTATCGAGAGAGCCAAAGACATCGACACGGTTTATTGCGCCACTGATTTGCCCCAACCCTAACCAAGATATGGCCGAAATTACGACAACGGCCAGCGAGAGTGATGTAATAATCCGAATTGGTCGCGTCGCTTTCACAGGCGAAGACTACTTCAGCGATACGGTGGTGGGGTTATGGGGACATCAGCAAATGAGTTATATGGCTCACCGAAGCGAGAAATATCGGTAATTCTTCCGGTACGCAACGAGGCCGCTTACTTAGAGCGCTCTGTGAGCTCGATATTGGCTCAGGATTTTCACGGCCCGCTCGAGGTGATTCTGGCCATTGGGCCTTCACATGATTCCACTATGGAAATTGCACGTGAAATTGCACATCTAGATAAACGTGTGGTTATCGTTGAAAATCCTTCCGGGCGCACGGCGGTCGGATTGAACCTTGCTATCGCACGCTCTCGGTACTCAAATATCGTGCGCATCGATGGCCACTCAGAGATTCCACGTAATTATTTGAATTTGGTACTCGAGATTCTTGAAGAGAGCGGTGCGGTAAATGTTGGCGGCGTTATGGCAGCAGTTGGCAAAAATTTATTTGAGCGCTCAGTTGCCCGAGCTATGCGAAGTCCATTAGGCGTCGGTGCATCTCGATTTCATACGGGAGGTGCTGCTGGTCCGGTTGATACAGTGTATTTGGGGGCATTTCGAAAAGAAGCTCTGCTTGCTATCGGTGGTTTTGACGAACGCTTCACTCGAGCGCAAGATTGGGAGTTAAATTTTCGATTACGTGCCAATGGTGGGTTAGTTCACTTTGATCCTCGACTAGTAGTTACATATCGACCTAGATCAACTGTTAATGCTCTTGCTCGCCAGTACTTTGAATATGGACGTTGGCGACGCGTCGTTTCTCGTCGTCACGAGGGAACAATTAATTACAGATATTTAGCGCCACCTTTTACTGTAGTTGCCAATGCGCTTTCATTAATCCTAGGTATTTTAGTTTCAACGATTTTTCTACTGCCAGTCCTCATTTATGCACTCTTCATTCTTTTGGCATCGCTGGTAATTGGAAAATCTTTAGGTGAAATTCTTTCGTTACCGCTGATTCTTCTAACTATGCACTTGAGCTGGGGAACCGGTTTTCTGACCTCGCCTAAGTCTCTTGCACCGTAAGGTAGCCTTACCTCCATGAGCGCACCAATGCAGGTATACGAACCTTTTCGGGCAGGCCTGCCCCCACTGATTCGATACTGGAAATCGCTCTGGTCCCGCCGAAGATTTATTGCAGAGTATTCGCGCTCTGAACTTCGTGAGCAACACTTTGATTCACTTTTTGGTCAGATGTGGCTAGTTTTAAATCCGCTCCTACTTTCCGCGGTGTATTTCCTTCTAATTGTTATTATTCGAGGCTCCTCAGATGTAACGCGATATGCCCACTTGACGGCCACGCTCTTCCTTTTCTACTTAGTGGCCAACTCGCTTACTGGTGGAGTTAAATCAATTACGGCGGGCCAACGGCTCATACTAAACACGGCCTTTCCAAGAATTATGCTGCCAATTTCAGCTGTTGTGATTGCAGTTTCCAAGTTCATTCCAACTCTCTTGGTATTTTTCATCATTCGCACGATTTTAGATATGCCTTATACATGGGAGATGCTTTGGGCGATTCCGGTTTTATTAATTACAATTTTTCTGGCTCTTGGTTTAGCAATCACGATTTCATGTATAAATGTATATTTTCGAGATATATCTAGCTTCTTACCATATATGACGCGAACACTTCTATATCTCTCGCCGATCCTCTATGAAGCATCCGCTCTTAAACCACAACTTTTGGCGATAGAGGCATTTAACCCACTCTTTCCAATTCTTGATAGTTGGTCTCGCACTTTAGTTCACGGGCAAGCACCACAGGGCTCAAGTTTACTTACGAGTTTAGCGTGGGCCTTAGGAGTATTTTTAATTGGAACTTATTTTTTCTTATCAAGGGAGCGCGAATTTGCTGTCCGCCTCTAACTTGCACGCTACAAATGAGATCGCTGTTTCAGTTCGTGGTCTAGGACTTACATATAAGACCTCAATTGATCAACGCCCAACTCTCAAGGCGCGTGCAAAATCTTTAGGTCGCGGCAGTAAACATATTCGCATTATTCAGGCGCTCGATGATGTGAATCTTGATGTTGAGTATGGACAAGTATTGGGAGTAATCGGAACTAATGGCGCAGGAAAATCATCAATGATGCGCGTTATTGCAGGAATTATTCCACCCACAAAGGGGCGAATTGAAGTTTTTGGAAGTGTCAGCACGTTACTGGCCTTGGGTGTCGGTTTTAACCCATCGATGTCAGGGCGGGATAATGTATTTCTTGGTGGGTTAGCCGCTGGAATGTCTCGTGAAGAGATTAAATCCCACTTTCAAGAGATAGCTGAATTCTCTGAACTGGGAGAGGCAATTGATGCCCCTATGCGCACATACTCATCTGGAATGTTTTCTAGATTAGCATTTTCAGTGGCGGTAACAGTGCGGCCAGACATTTTAATTGTCGATGAAGCGCTCAGCACGGGGGATGCAAAGTTCAAAGAGAAATCTCTCAATCGTATGAAAGAGTTGAGAAGTGACGATCGTGCACTTATTTTGGTAAGCCATGCCATGGCAACGTTACGAGAAGTCTGCAATGACGTGGTCTGGATGCATAAAGGAAGGCTAGTTCAGCGCGGCAAACCAGACGAAACCATCGATGCCTATAAAGAGTTTTTACAGGTCGGAAAGAGCGCAGCCCTCGATGAGGATGTATAAGTCACTACTTGCAGTAATTATATTTCTTACCGCCTTCACAACTCCGGCATCGGCTCTGGAGCTACCTCCAGAATTTTTATTTCGTGGATCAGGGTATGGGCACGGCGTTGGTATGTCACAAATGGGTGCTCGATCTATGGCTTTGGCAGGAAAAACCTCAACGGAAATTTTGCAATACTTTTACAAAGATGTATTAGTTGAGCCCCTTGATGATTCAAAGATTCTAAGAGTCAATATTGGGCATCTATTAAGTAGTACAAAAATTTCCACCAAAACACCTGGCGCAATAGTTCAACTATTTACTGGCGATATTGGTACCCAAGTAGATGTAGTTCCAATTGCGATTCTTACAGCTGGAGCCTCACTGAATCTTTCAATTCTTGGCTTGGATGTTGTACCCAATGTGGTGATTGAAAAAAAACTAAATACTTTTGCAAAGAATCGGAGCTTTACTATTCGATGGAGCGGTACACGATATTTGGAGGGGATCGACACACTTATATCTGTTACTCAACTTGGTAAAACCAAGAGGTATCGATATGGTCAAATTGTAGTGAAGGCAGTCAAAGACAAAAATCTTGGATTTAGGTTAGAACTAACTAATGCTGTTCGTCTGTCGGATGAGTATTTATGGGGTGTCAGTGAGATGCCTTCCTATTGGCCAATCGCCGCCCTGCAGGCTCAGGCAATAGCGTCGCGAACATATGCATTGAGTAAAGCTGGAAAGTATCGAAGGAGTTGTGATTGTGATTTATATGGAGAGGTTTCTGACCAAATGTTTTTGGGGTATGCAAAGGAAATGGAATTTAAATATGGAGCGATCTGGAAAAATGTTGTCACAGAAACTGCAGGATTAGTAATAACTCAAGCAGGTCTTCCAATCACCGCATATTTTTTCTCATCATCAGGCGGCAAAACCGAATTAGCGGTAAATGCGTGGGGAAGTAGTAGGACATACACGCAGATAGTGGATGATCCAGGTAGCTTAGACATCTCCCTTAATCCGCGATTTGTTTTGTGGGAGCTCAAACTCTCGCAGGCCATCGTTGCCAGAGCATTCTTGCTTCCTGATGTAGTTCAACTAGAAATTCTGGCTAGAAATGAAAGTGGAACTATTGGTCAGATTCGTGCGACATCGAGCTCTGGCCTTCAATTCACGCTTCGTGGCGAAACTTTTCGGAGTCGAACTAAAATTCCATCGGCTTATTGCGACTTAGTTGGAGTGCAGAATTGAGTTAAGGCCGCCCCACGTACCAGTTCGACTTACGACTTCTAAAGCGCCATCAATAGAGTTACGGCGAAATAGTAAATTATTCGCTCCTGAAAGAGCGGCAGCTTTAACAACCTGCCCATCGGGCAAGCGCAGTTTTGAAGCAGCAGTGATGTATGTGCCAGCTTCGATGATGCAGTTGTCCCCAAGAGAAATTCCACAACCCGAGTTTGCACCGAGGAGAGTTTTCTCTCCGATCGATACAACTTCTTTTCCGCCACCACTTAGGGTGCCCATTATTGAAGCTCCACCGCCGACATCGCTGCCATCGCCAACGACTACGCCAGCCGAGATTCTGCCTTCGACCATTGATGTACCTAAAGTTCCGGCATTAAAGTTAACAAATCCCTCGTGCATCACGGTTGTGCCGACTGCTAGGTGCGCACCTAATCGAACCCGATCGGCATCGGCGATGCGCACTCCACTAGGAACTACATAGTCCACCATTCGTGGGAACTTATCGACTGAAAAGACAGTTACATGCCCATTTTTAGCGCTAAGACGTGCGCGTGTGAGTTCAAAGCCCTCAACAGCGCACGGACCAGCTGAAGTCCACACTACGTTATTGAGAAGACCAAATATTCCATCAAGAGTTAGGCCGTGTGGTTTGACCAAACGATGTGAGAGAAGATGCAAGCGAAGATAGACATCAAGTGCCGAGGTTGGTGGCACCGAGAGATTAATTTCAAGACTAGCGATTTCACGGCTAACATCACGTGCATCATCGTTGCCAATTAAGGCAAGTAATTCACTCGGCACTTCAGGACTGAGTGGGCCCAATGTTGGAGCTGGAAACCATGCATCCAAAAGCTTTCCATGCGACATCGTCGTAATTGCGTGGCCAGATGCAATGGTGTTCATGTGCTAAGCCTAACCCCTATCCTTTCTCATATGCGTATCGCAGTCTTTTGTTCCTCCTCGCCGAGCATCGATCCAAAATATGTGGATTTGGCCTACCAACTAGGCGAAGGCGTTGGCTCTTTATCGTGGGAGCTCGTAACTGGAGGTGGCCATATTTCAATGATGGGTGCAGTTTCTCGGGGTGCGCGTTCAGTGCAAGGTCGTACCGTAGGCATAATTCCGCAAGCACTAGTTGATATTGAGTTTGCTGATCACGACAATGATGAATTGCACGTTGTCGCCACGATGGGTGAGCGTAAGGCGATGATCACAGATATTTCTGATGCCTTTATTACTTTACCGGGCGGAGCAGGTACCCTTGAAGAGTTCTTTGAAATATGGGTTGGTCGCTATTTAAAATTTCATAATAAGCCGATTGTAATTCTTGACCCATTTGGAATTTATGGACCATTACATGAGCTGATTCTGCATCTTGAGGAAGAGAGCTTTATCAAGCCAGGCATGCGTGAATTAATAACGTGGGCCAATACTGTCGACGAGGCCTTGAAAGCTTGCAAGCAATGAGAATTAACTTCGTGGGTTTTAGCATTTGTGAGCGGTACTGCACATGGTGGCGCGCACATTCCGCTAATTCCTCCAATTCCTTAAGGGGCCGACTCTTAACAACTGACTAGTAGCCTTATCCCCATGAGCGAGCCCAGGACATTGGCAGAGTTGCTCGCATCCCTATCTGAGGAGGAGCGCTGCATTCTGACTATGCATTATTTGCGCTCCATGTCAGCGAGTGAAATTGCCGAGCTCTTAACCGTACCCGTACGGGCGGTAGAGGCGGTAATCGCCTCTGGAAAGGCGCATTTAGGCAGATTTATTGGTCTCTAGCGGCAGATGAAACGAGCCGTTAGGGCGATTTCCCACCAACCCACCATGTGCGAGATACTTCTCCCCTTGCATTTGCATCACCAACCTTTAAGAGGAGTCTCCACATGGCAGCCATGAAACCCCGTACAGGTGATGGTCCAATGGAGGTTACAAAGGAGGCTCGTTCTCTCGTCATGCGGATCCCGCTTGAGGGTGGCGGCCGGCTAGTCGTTGAGCTCAACTCTGAAGAGGCAAATAATCTCAGCGCCGCACTTCATGCCGCGGTCTCTTTAGTCAAGAAGTAAAGGCGTCGCAGGCGATAGCCTTTAACGCATGTCTTCGATACTCATCAGTGCACCAATTGGGCTCTCATCGGCAACAGCTGTAGATGCAATAGCTCTGGGATATGTATGTGAGAGTGAAGAGGTTTTCGCCTTTAAAGCTCCGCTTAATCTAATAGCTGATATCGAAAACCATTTCTCAATAAATTTAGCAGACGAGCTTTCATTCTTTTCGCCAACAGGAAAAGCTGGTGAGATATTTGAAATTCCTGTAAGCGCAAGTAACTCACAAACTGAACGAATCTTCATGACCTCTTTAGGGGATGGCTCTACCGCATCTTTGAGAACTGCTGCGACCGCGATCGCAAGAAAAGTCCGTGGGAAGAAAATCACTGTATATTCAGCCTGCGCTATTGGTAAAGTAGATATTCAAGCACATGCAATTTCGCTCACGATGGCCGCTTACTTATGGAGTTTAAAGAGCGGAAAGCCCGTTGAAGTTCCAACATTCGTCCTAGCAACCGATGATAAGGAGACAATAAATGCTGCTAACGCTTTTGCGAAAGCGATTTCGCGCGCTCGCGATTTGGTTCATACGCCTTCTAGTATTAAGACTCCTCAGTGGATGGCTACAAAGGCGGAAGAATTCGCAGAATCCAACGGATTAAAAACCACAGTCTTAGCCGGTAAAGAGTTAAAAGAGTTCGGTGGTTTACGTGCAGTTGGGAATTCATCACCAGTGCCAGGACCGCGCTTTATTGAAGTCACTTATGTGCCAAGGGACAAAAAGAAACTAAAAGGACCACTTCCTCATGTTGTTCTCGTTGGCAAAGGGATTACTTTTGATACTGGTGGGGTTTCACTAAAACGCCCTTACGATTCAATGGTAACGATGAAGTCAGATATGGCAGGGGCAGCGGCAATTCTTGCGACTCTCACGGCACTTGAAGATTTACAACCTAGTGTTCACGTCACCGCGCTAATGATGTGTGCCGAAAATGCCATCTCGGCTACTGCCCAAAGACCCAGTGATGTTATTAGGCATTACGGCGGAACAACAGTTGAGGTAATTAACACCGATGCCGAAGGTCGGCTCGTTCTTGCTGATGGCTTGGCTTATGCGGATATAAATTTAAATCCCGATTATTTAGTTGATATTGCAACTCTTACAGGTGCTGCAACCCTTGGACTCGGTAGAACTTTTGCTGCCATGTATACACGAGATGATCAACTTGCTTCTTCTTTTGTGAAGGCTGGTTTAGATTCGGGTGATCGTGTTTGGAGAATGCCGCTTATAGATGACTATCAAGACTCACTAAGAAGTGATATCGCAGATTTTAATCATGCAGCAGATAAAGCTGACTACTCGGCTGGTTCTGTAACTGCAGCATTGTTTTTAGAGCACTTTGCGGGCAAACGTCGCTGGTTGCATCTAGATATTGCAGGTCCTGGGCGCAGTGAAGTTGATGCTGGCGAAAATCCAAAGGGCGGCACCGGTTTTGGTGTTCGCTTACTGACAACATGGATAATGAGCCTTTAGTGAAAATTGATCCTCACACTTACGCTGAAAACTTTATTGCCGAAGATCACTTTAAATCTCAAGCCCGTGCGAGGGGCCTTGAACTCGGAGCAGTTGATGTCACTCCAGGTGCCGGCGCATACCTTCGCCACCTTGCTTGTACATTATCGGCGCAATCAATTGTTGAAGTGGGTACTGGGTCAGGCGTAGGAAGTTTATGGTTACTTGATGGGATGAGAACCAGCGGAACCTTGACCTCAATCGATGATGAGATGGAACATACTCGAATTGCAAGGTTAGCCTTCAGTGATGCAGAAATCGCGCCGACAAGAGTTCGACTCATAACTAATCCAGTTCTTGATGTCATTTCTAAGCTCACTGATTGTGCATATGATCTCGTTGTGCTTCGACACAATCCAGAGGATTTAGCCTTTGTTATCTCTGAATCTCACCGTATTTTGCGAAGCGGTGGCGCGCTCGTAATTGACAATTTCTTTGGCGGTTCGAAGGTCTGTGATCCAGCTCAACGTGATCCAAAGACGGTTTCTCTTCGCGATGCTGGGAAAATCATTAAAAATGACACAGAGCATTGGGTGAGTACCTTGATTCCAGTCGGAGATGGTTTGTTAGTTGCCACTAAGTTATAGCAGAATAAATACATGATCTTTCCCCGTAAAAAGACGAACGAATTCGTGTCCCCCTGGTGGGAAGTTCCAACCTCAAAAAAAAGTTCGCGAGGTTTTACAGTCCTCATTGCTTTACTTGCAGGAAGCGTTGGGGGAGTCTTAGGAGTCAATTCTTCTGGGGGCGATTTATTTCAAAGCGCGAATATTGTTGCATCAACTAGCACTATCGAGCGTGCACCTGATTCGGTTGCTGGAATTGCAGCACGAGTGCTTCCGTCAGTTGTTTCAATTACAACTCGGACGCGCAATGGAAGCGGAACAGGCTCAGGATTCGTCATTGATAGCTCCGGATATATTTTAACGAATAATCACGTTATTGCCTCCGTGGCTGAAGCAGGTGGAACGTTGCGAGTCAGATTAAGTAATGGCGATGTTTATGACGCTAATGTGGTAGGTCGAGATGCATCCTATGATTTAGCCGTCTTAAAAATTACAGGTTCCAATTTCCCTGCTCTTCAATTTGGCGATAGCGACAAAGTTGCAGTTGGAGATGCGGTAATCGCAATAGGTTCACCGCTTGGTTTATCAGGAACTGTAACTCTCGGAATTATTAGCGCTAAGGATCGACCAGTCACTGCCGGTGAATCTGCCGAAGAAAATTCATTTATAAATGCACTTCAAACTGATGCTGCAATTAACCCTGGTAACTCAGGTGGTCCGCTTGTTGATTCGACTGGAGCGGTTATTGGGGTTAACTCGGCGATCGCATCTTTGGGCACGACCTCTCAAGCTGGATCAATTGGTTTAGGTTTTGCGATACCAATAAATCAGGCACGAACAACTGCCGACCAACTCATAAAAACCGGTAAGGCTACTTATCCCGTGCTTGGTGTTTCACTTGATATGAGTTTCACTGGTTTAGGTGCCCTCATCGCTAAATCAAAATCAGGTTTGTTGACTGGGGGACCGGCACAATTGGCTGGATTGAAGTCTGGCGACATCATCATTTCATTTGAGGGTCGAGAGATCACTACTGCCGAGGAGTTAATTGTTGCTGTACGAGCAAGAAAGGTTGGAGACAAGATAACGCTCGCTTATATTCGTGGCGGAAAAGAGTTTTCTGCCACTTTGACCTTAATAGCTGCAGCGAGCTAGAAGCTCATTCTTAGATAGGCTATAGGCATGTTCTTTGATATCGGTGCTGGGGAACTCTTGGGCCTTGCAATTTTGGCGATGATATTGGTTGGCCCGGAACGGCTGCCAAAGGTTGCAGTCGAAGCAGCTAAGTTGCTCAAGAAACTTCGTAATCTTTCGCAGATAGCAACGGCAGAACTTAAAGAGAATTTAGGACCTGGATTTGAAAATTTGCAACCGAAAGACTTACACCCAAAGACTTTTGTTAAAAAACAACTGGCCGATCTAATGGATGAAAAACCTGTGGCTAAGACTAAACGTCCTGAAGCGCGAATCGATCCAGATCTCATATGAACCTTTTAGATCGCATTGCAGAAGCTTTAACGGCCGTGCAAGATCCAGAACTACATAGGTCTATTACCGATCTTGGAATGGTCGAGGATGTTAATGAATCGGATGGGAATGTTTCGGTTTCGATTTTATTGACAATTTCGGGCTGTCCGATGCAAGACAGACTGCGAACAGATATAACAAGTGCAATTTCTAATATTGATGGGGTTAAAAGCGTACATTTAACTTTCGGCGTTATGTCACAAGCCCAACGTGATAACGTAAAGAAAATCATGCGCAATGGACGCGAAAAATTTATTCCATTTGCGCAACCAGAATCGTTGACGCGAGTAATCGGCATCGCTTCGGGAAAAGGCGGCGTCGGAAAATCTTCGGTAACAGTTAACCTTGCCACCGCGGCAGCCATGAAAGGCTTGCGTGTTGGAATCTTAGATGCCGATGTATATGGCCACTCGATTCCCAGATTAATGGGGTTGATGGGTCAACGCCCAACTGCGATTGATCAGATGTTCATCCCACTTGAATCTTTCGGGGTGAAGTGCGTTTCTATGGAGATGTTTAAACCAGAACGTAGCGATGCCGTTGCATATCGAGGACCGCTTTTGCATCGAGTTCTAGAACAACTTCTCTCGGATGCTTATTGGGGCGATTTAGATCTTTTGCTTATCGACCTCCCACCGGGAACGGGTGATTTAGCTATCTCGCTAGGTCAGTTAATCCCAACTTCAGAGATTTTAGTAGTAACCACTCCTCAAGTTGCTGCAGCTGAAGTCGCAGAACGTGCCGGAAGAATCGCCCATCAGATTCATCAACATGTTTTGGGAGTGGTTGAAAATATGTCTGATTACACCGACCCATCAACCGGAGCATTAATTTCACTCTTTGGAAATGGAGGGGGAGAGGAAACTGCACAGCGCTTATCTCAGTTGGTAGGTAGTGACGTCGCGTTACTAGGAAAGATTCCTTTTAGTGTGGATCTTCGCTTAGGAGGTGATGCAGGCGTGCCGATAATTATTTCCGATCCAAATTCTGCCTGTGCCATAGCGTTCAATGAGATTGCTGAAAAAGTAGTCAAGCGAAGCAAATCTTTACTCGGAGTTCGGTTGGGAGTCACTACCTAGTTGTTCAATTAACTCTTTTCTCAGATCAGAGAGTTCGCCTCGAATAAATTCGGGCGTAGCAACCTTATGGAGTTGGGTTCTAAGCGCGGCAATTTCGCGAGTGAGATATTCAGCGTCGGCAATACTTCGATCGCTACGAGCACGGTCTTCATTGAGTTGAATTCTGTCCCGGTCGGACTGCCGATTTTGCGCCAGTAGTATCAAAGGTGCGGCATAGGATGCTTGCAAGGAGAGAATTAAGGTTAAGAAAATAAATGGAAACCCATCAAAGCGCAAATCTTTAGGCGCGGCAAAATTCCAAGCAACCCAGCTAAATACAAAGATCGTCATATAGACCAAAAAGCGTGCCGTGCCTAATAATCGAGCAAAGCGCTCGGACAAGCGCCCAAATGTCTCAGGATCAAATTTTGGTCGAAGTGAGCGCCGAGCTTCGCGGGGAGTATCTAGACCGAAGTTTCGAGCCATCATTACCCCTCCTTATAGATAATGGGAGAGTTATCACGATGCTCATTTCGCCAATTCACAGGGAGTAAGTGATCAAGCACATCATCGACAGTGATAGCACCAAGTAGTCGGTCATTAGCATCCACGACCGGCAAAGAGAGCAGGTTGTAATTTGCTAAGTGTGAAGAGAGTTCATGCAGAGATGCCTCTGGCTTAATACCGCGGGGGTGCGCATCAACAATTGATCCAAGTAATGTAGAAGGTGGCTCTCTGAGCAAACGTTGATAGTGAACCGTACCAATGAAGCGACCTGTCGGTGTTTCCAGCGGTGCTCGTACAATAAAAACCTGTGAGGCCAATGCAGGCGATATCTCTTCTTTTCGCACTGCGGCAAGAGCATCAGCTACTGAGTAATCAGCACTCATGATAATCGGTTCAGTTGTCATCAATCCACCTGCAGAATAATCCTCATAGGTCATTAACCGCAGTACATCTTCTGCATCATCTGGCTCCATAAGATTAAGCAAAGCTTCGGCACGCTCTTGACCGATTTCCAGGAGTAAGTCTGCTGCATCGTCTGGATCCATCTCACCGAGTACATCAGCAGCACGTTCTCCCTCGAGTTCTGTTAAAAGCGGTACACGATCAAAATCATCCATCTCCTCTAAGACGTCGGCTAAGCGCTCATCTGCCAGCGCTCTTACAACTTCGACGCGGCGTTTTGCTGGTAAATCCCGCAAAACTTTAGCTAAATCAGCAGCACGTAAATTTGCCAGTGTTAAAAGCAGATTAGCGGCACCTTGGTTATGTTCTCTTTGAGCAAAACCTATGACGTCATCCCAAGCAACGGTTGAGGTAGCACCTTTGCGGCGAAGACCACGTCCCGGACGCATGATGTGTACGCGCGTGATTAGCCAATCACCGCTCTGATTAAGTTCCATCCCCAAATCCTCAACGATGACTGATTCATTCGATGCGACTAAATTAATCGAACGCCCGAGCATGTCTCCAAGAACCAAGATTTCACCGGGGCGGGTTTCGTAGCGACGCATATTAAGGAGCCCTGTAATAACTACTGCTCCATTTTCAATGGAAGTAACACGAGTGATTGGAAGAAAGATACGTCGACGCAATGGAACCTCAACAACAAAACCTAAGATTCGTGGGGGCTCATTATTTGTGCGAAGAGTGGCAACTGCATCTCTCACCTTTCCCACTGGGTCACCATTGGGGTCGAAAACCGTTGTGCCTGTGAGGCGGGCGAGAAATACTCGTTTTAGGAGATTACTGCGCATGGCTTAAGGGTACCTTTCTCCCATGGTTAAAGGCGAGCAGTTGCACAATACAAAACACATCCGCGATAGTCATACAGCGATTCCAGCCAGATCTGATTTGATTCGTTTAGGCGTAGGAATTATCGGGATAGGAACTTCTGGGCCATTAATTGCGATGAGCGCTATGCCAATAGTGAGTCTAGTTTTTTGGCGAAATTTAGGTGGGGCGCTACTAACCCTGCCATTTGCTCTGCGACATCGAGTTCATCGTGACGGTGTTAAATGGTCAATCATCGCCGGAATTGTTCTCGCCTTTCACTTCATTGCTTTCTTTCTTGCAATGCGCTGGACGACGGTTGCAGCAGGGACGGCTCTTGTCGCATTGCAGCCAATTTTTGCCGCCCTCTTCGTAAAAATGAGTGGTGGGCATATCCCTTCAAAGGTCTGGCTAGGAATGCTTGTAAGTTTTTCAGGGGTATTGCTCATTTCAGGAGTCGATCTGCACATTTCATTTAAGTCATTTCTTGGCGATCTTGCGGCATTGATTTCAGCCGCCCTCGCCGCCTTATACGTGATCGCTGGCTCAAGAGCGCAAAGAACTCTAGAGACCGCGACTTACACGACAATTTGCTACTTTGTCTGTGCAATGAGCGCACTACCTATGGCAATCTTCTCTGGAGTTGCTCTTTTTGATTTCTTGGCCCGTGAATGGTGGATTGTTATCGGATTGATCTTAGGTGCTCAAATTCTTGGACACACAATGTTTAACTCCACACTCAAACGTGTATCGCCTGCAATAGTTTCACTCATAATTTTTTTTGAAGTTCCAATTAGCGCAATTCTCGCAATATGGTGGATAGGACAGCGTCCACCCTTAGGGATTTTGCCCGGAATCGCCCTAATCTTAATCGGCTGCGTTTTAGTTGTTTCCCGTACTCGGCAAGTGGAGGTAACACCATGATTGATTTACATACTCATACAAACAAGAGTGATGGGACAGATTCTCCGCGTGAACTAGTTAATAAAGCGATTTCGCTCGGAATAAAGGTTTTAGGAATCACCGATCACGATACGACAACCGGTTGGATTGAGGCTACCCAAGCGGTACGAGGAGAGATTTCACTAGCCCTAGGAAGTGAGATCTCATGCCTTACCGAGGATGGATTAAGCGTTCATGTGTTGGGTCTTCTCTTTGATGGTGGGCACAACGAGATGCAGGTAATGCTTGAAGAAACTAGGGATGGCCGCTTACCTCGCATGCGTAAAATGATTGAAAAGATGCAAGTCGCGGGAATTGATATTTCAATGGCCGATGTTGAAGCTGCTCGACCCACTGGTGCAACCCTTGGGCGACCACACTTAGCCGATGCACTTGTAAACAATGGAGTTATTAAAACTCGAGATGAAGCATTTCAAGGGATGCTCAATAATGATTCAATTTTCTACGTTTCCCACGCCGCGCCAACCCCGGTCGAGGCGGTCCGCATGATTCGTAGCGCGGGGGGAGTTGCAGTCATAGCCCACCCTTTTGCCTCCCTAAGAGGTCAAATTTTAGATGCATCGAACTTTCAGGAGTTGGCTACTGCTGGATTACAGGGTATTGAAGTCGACCACCGCGATCAAAATCCAGATGAGCGAGCGATGTTACGAGTTATAGCCAAAGAACTAGGGCTAGTCGTAACAGGTGCCAGCGATTATCACGGTAACGGTAAACTAAATTCATTAGGGGAGTATCAAACATCGCCTGAGCAGTGGGAAAAGTTAGAGTCACTAGCAGATCGGCGAAGGGTGGTGAGAGCGTGAACGTAGTGCAAATAAGTGCGACTACATTTGCAATCCAATCATTTGTCACGCTTTTTGTAATTATGGATCCACCCGGTGCAACACCAATTTTCTTAGCTTTAGTCGCCCAGAAAAATCCCAAAGAACGTCGCATGCTTGCGATGAAGGCAGCAACTGTTTCATTCTCTGTGATTACCCTTTTTGCATTATTTGGAAGATTTATTCTGAGCTATTTGAATATTTCAATGGCCTCCCTTCAAGCAGCCGGAGCGCTCTTGTTATTGCTCATCTCTCTTGATTTGTTAACTGGAGGAACAGGTGGAGGGAAGAGCGAGAGTTCGGATGCAAATATTGCGCTTGTTCCTCTTGGAACGCCTCTTCTTGCCGGCCCGGGTGCAATTGTTGCCACGATGATCTTTGTGCAAAACGCTGATACAACACCAAAAGTATTTGGATTAATTGCCGCGGTAGTTGGAGTTCACATCGCTATTGCCGCGGTATTAATGGCCTCCACCACAATTTTAAAGGTGATTAAAGAGGCCGGAGTCACTTTGGTGGCACGGATTGCAGGTCTACTTCTAGCGGCGATCGCGGTTCAAATGCTCGTTGACGCAATTCGAGTATTTGTCGCAGCTTAGCTGTCTTTAAACTTCTTAGTCCTAGTTCGAGTACGTTCAACTCTTTCTTGTGGAGATGCAACTTTGCCTCGCCCAGAATCCCTACGTGGCGCTGTTGCCGTTTTACTTTCAATCCTCACAACCGGCTTGGCTTTAATCATTCGGCCCGTCGATCCCGTTGGAATATTAAGAACTTCAAATAAATGTGGTGATGATGAGTAGGTCTCTTCTGGCTCGGCCAAACCAAGTTCAAGAACCTGGTTAATCATTTTCCAGCGAGCTAGCTCGTCCCAATCTACAAAAGTTACTGCGATTCCATCGGCACCTGCACGAGCAGTTCGACCGATACGGTGGACATATGTTTTTTCATCCTCTGGGCATTGGTAGTTAATCACATGTGTGATTCCCTCTATATCAATGCCACGAGCTGCAACATCTGTTGCAACGAGAACATCTGACTTTCCTGCTTTGAAATCACCAAGTGCTTTTTCTCGTGCGCTCTGGCCTAAATCACCATGAATTGGCGCGGCTCTAAAGCCACGTTCGATGAGATCGTCAGCGGTTTTTTGGCAGGTGCGTTTTGTTCGACAAAAGACAATAGTCGGTCCTCGCCCATCGGCCTGCAAAATACGGGAAAGCATTTCAATTTTATCCATTGCATGTGCGCGCAGGACGTGTTGCTCAATTCGACTGACGACCGCGCCCTCATCCTCACTGTCTTGCGTACGAATATGAATAGGTTGGTTCATGAAACGTCTCGCAAGAGCGATGATGTCCCCGGGCATTGTGGCCGAAAAAAGCATCGTCTGAGTGCGCTTAGGTGTATTTGCTAAAATCTTCTCTACATCTGGGAGAAAGCCAAGATCGAGCATTTCATCGGCCTCATCAAGGACAAGTCGAGAAACTTCTTTTAATTTCAACTGACCTTGGCGCGATAAATCTAACAAACGGCCAGGGGTTCCAATCACAATTTCAACTCCAGTATTAAGCGCTTCGATTTGTGGTTCGAAGGCACGGCCCCCATAAACTGCGAGAGTTCGAATTCCACGGTTGCTAGCTAACTCTTCAATATCTCGAGCGACTTGCGTACATAGTTCACGAGTTGGAACAACTATTAGGACTTGCGGCATTCCCTTGTGTGTGAACTCTGCCCATTCAACATCGTCGGGTGCAATGACTCTTTCGATAATTGGAATTCCAAATGCCAGAGTTTTTCCTGTACCGGTTTTGGCTTGACCAATTACGTCGCCATCTCCAAGGGCAATAGGCAATACCATCTCTTGAATTGCAAAAGGTGCGATAAAACCATGGGCGTGCAATGCTTCGATAGTTTGTGGTCGAAGTGGAAGTTGCGCGAAAGTCAATGACACCTCAGGCAGCGCCGAAGCCGACACGACGCGGTGATGGGTCGCCAACTTCGACGAAGCCAATCTTGTCGGCCGGAACGATAATTTCGTGACCTTTAGTGTCACTAAGTGTCAGTGGGGCTCCAGAAGTTAGAGCTTCTGTCACTGCACTCTTTATCTCAGATGTAGTCATTGCACTCTCGAAAACTAAGTCACTTGCAACACGAGTAACAGCGATGCGGACCTCTGATTTGACTGTAACTTCATTTTTCTTGACGTTCATAGGGTCAATGCTATCGGCCTTTAATTGCGTGGAAAACCAGAAATACCTCTCCACATGAGGTTGTTAACCAGTTCAACTGCTTGTTCTCTAGTCAATGTGCTATCTCGATCCAACCAATGTCGTGCGGTGACTTGGGCATATCCAATCATTCCTACTCCAAGCAACATAGAAGCCTCCTTTGGAAGACCTGTGTCAATTGAGATTACTGCACTTGCTGCAGCGGCACAGTCATATGTCATTCGATTAAGGCGCTCACGTACTGAAGGTTCGACACTCATATCACTTTCAAAGAGCAATCTAAAGGCTTCGCCCTCCTTCTCAATGAATGCAAAATAAGCATCAACTGTTGCATGCACTCGATTGGCATTGTCTGGCGTAGATGCAATCGCCTTTTGAATTTCAAAAACGAGTGAATCAATGTGTAAATCTAAAACAGCAAGATAGAGTTCGAGTTTTGATGGAAAATGCTGATATAAGACCGGTTTACTTACATTTGCCCGTTCGGCAATCTCATCCATTGCCGCTGAATGGTATCCAGCGACCGTGAATACTTCGAGGGCCGCTTTAAGCAGAATTGCACGCCGCTCGTCTCGAGGTAAACGGGCTTGATTGGATGTATCTGCCTTGGTCATTGGCGTAATCGTAGAGGGAGTTTGATGATTTATGCTAATACTTGGCGCCAGAATTAGTAGCGACCATAGAGCGGTTAAGGCAGGATAGGAGTGTTATGAAACTTTCACCCCTTGTTGATGCAGGCGCGGCACTCAACCTCGATGAGGTACGAAGATACAGTCGCCATGTTCTCGTTCCAGAAATATCAATAATTGGCCAACGAAGAGTTAAGGCGGCGAAAGTACTGTGTGTCGGTGCGGGAGGATTAGGCTCTCCAGTTTTGATGTATTTAGCGGCAGCAGGTGTTGGAACCGTCGGAATAGTTGATTTTGATGTAGTCGAAGAGTCAAATCTACAACGACAGATTATTCACGGACAGAGCGATATAGGAACAAGTAAAGCAAAGAGCGCTAAAAGAAAAATTGCTGAGATTAACCCGTACATACAGGTGATAATGCATGATGTTCGCTTAGATAGGTCAAATGTTTTAGAGATTTTTAAGGGTTATGATTTAATTATTGATGGCACAGATAATTTTGCGACACGTTATTTAATCAACGATGCTTGTGTACTTTTACATAAGCCATATATTTGGGGATCTGTCCTTCGCTTTGATGGGCAGGCCAGCGTATTTTGGTCCGAACATGGCCCTTGTTATCGCTGCCTTCATCCGACGCCGGCGCACGATGTTCCTAACTGCGCCGAAGCAGGTGTCTTGGGCGTTTTGTGTGCTTTGATCGCCTCAATCCAAGCAACAGAGGCAATAAAACTCATCATTGGAATCGGCGAGCCGCTGATTGGTGAATTAATTATTTATGATGCGCTGGCTATGAGTTTTCGAAAAATTGAGATTAAAAACGATCCAGCTTGTGTATTGTGCGGGACAAATCCGACACAGAAGGGGTTACTAGATAACTACGAAGAGTTCTGCTCTCCGGCCGCAGCTGCAGCGATAAGTGTTGATGAGTTGAAAACGAAGATGGACAAAGGTGATGATTTTCTCCTTATCGATGTACGTGAAGCTAATGAATTTGAAATTGTTCGAATCCCTGGCTCGGTTTTAATTCCTCTTGGGAATTTCATTGATGGAAGTGCTTTAAAAAATCTACCGAGGGACAAAGAAATAATCCTGCATTGCCATTTGGGGAGGCGTTCTGCGACTGCACTCTCAATACTTAAAAACGCTGGCTTTAGGGATGTCACACATGTAGAGGGTGGAGTTCTTGCCTGGGCCCAACGCATCGATACGACATGTACGGTGTACTAATGAAAGATACATACGAAGGTTTTCGAATTCTTTTGGTGCACGCCCACCCTGATGATGAAACGATAAACAACGGGGCAACGATGGCTTTGTATGCAGCTCGAGGTGCCCAAGTCACACTCGTAACATGCACCCGTGGCGAAGAGGGAGAAATCCTTGCCCCCGGTTTATCTCATTTAGCGAGTGCTCACGATGACACCCTAGGCGCCCACAGAGAGATTGAATTAGCAAACGCAATGCATGAATTAGGAGTCACTGACTACCGATTTTTAGGTAATTTTCGAGATAGCGGAATGATGGGGAGCCCAACAAATAATGGGGCAAATGTTTTCTGGCAAGCTGATTTAGATGTGGCTGCACTGTTACTCGCAACAATAATCGATGAAGTTCAACCACACATTTTGATTACGTATGATGAATTTGGCGGTTACGGTCACCCTGACCACATTAAAGCTCATCTCGTTGCCATGCGCGCAAGCGAGCTTTCAATTTGGAAGATTCAAAAAATTTATTGGAACACGATGCCCAAATCAGTTGTTGCCTCAGGTATCGCAGCAATGAAAGAAGTTGGTTCTGATTTCTTCGGAACTGACAATGTTGATGACATTCCATTTGCCAAAGATGACTCGTTTGTAACTACATTGATTGATGGAAATGAATTTGTTGAGGCAAAAATGGCGGCCATGAGAGCGCATGCAACACAAATCGCATTGGATGGTCCTTTCTTTGCGCTCTCAAATAATTTAGGTTTGCAGATTTGGGGACATGAGTATTACACGCTTGTGCGCGGCGAGAAATCTGCGCCATTTGATAACGATGGTCGGGAAAGTGATTTGACTTCTGGAATAACTTTGCAGTGAAGTTTTTTTACTCAATGTTTCTCGGGGCGGCTTTAGGCGCAGCCTCTGTATTTATCCATGCATCTGTTCCGCCATTCGGATTAATACTGAGTATTACTGCTACTTTCACCGGAATTTGGAGCATTGGCCGAATGTGGGGGAGGCGATCCCTAAAGGTGGTTGCAAGTTTCATTTGGACTGTCGTTGTTTTGCGTGCAAGTTTTCCCGGTGCAAGTGATGAATATTTAATTGCAGCTAACTCTGTTGGAATATCGCTGATAAATATGGGATTTATTGTCTTACTTATTGCGATTTTATTGCCAAATTAATCAAATGTTTAGGGTTCTATGCTGGTTGAAGGTTTGGAAATTACTTCACGCCAAATAAAGATCTCATCATGAGAGAATTCAATTAACCGATTCTCTTTATTTCGCAATGAGTGCGTACTCTCTAAAATTCCCACAATGTCGCGAAAGCCGCCCTCGGGCTCATGAAGTCGGATTGTAAGGCGCCTACCTATAAGGGCTTGGAAACGGAGTTCGAGCAGGCTCGCCATGGGTCAACGATAAACCTTCGCTTCAATATCGCGCGACACAGGGCTAAGCGATTAGAATCAGCCACGTTCATTATCATTTTAATCTGGAGGCTAGAGAGTGACATATATTATTGCTGAGCCGTGTGTCGATGTTAAAGATAAGTCCTGCATATCTGAATGCCCGGTGGATTGCATTTATGAAGGTTCCCGTATGTTATACATCCAGCCAGATGAGTGTGTCGACTGCGGTGCATGCGAGCCAGTATGCCCGGTAGAAGCGATTTATTATGAGGACGATGTTCCAGCCCAGTGGAGTGAGTTTGGCAAAGTCAATACCGAGTTTTTTGTTGAAATTGGATCCCCTGGAGGCGCGGCAAAGATGGGTCCAACAAATAGTGATCATGCACAAGTAGCTGCTTTGCCTCCAAAGAGCGAGTAGTAATTCTTGCGTGAGCAACTCCCAGATTTTCCATGGGATGCATTGGCTCCATATGGGGATATAGCACGTTTACATCCCGATGGAATCATAGATTTATCTCAAGGAACTCCGATAGATCCGACTCCGGAATTTATTCAAAAATCATTTCGCGATGCTTCGAACTCTCCTAGTTATCCTGTAACTGCCGGAACACCTGAGCTGCGCGCGGCAATAAAGGAGTGGGCCGCTCATAGACTGGGTGCAACCGGTGAGTTTGATGTACTTCCACTCATTGGATCGAAAGAGTTAGTGGCATGGCTACCAACAATTCTTGAATCTCGAAAGGTTCTTATTCCGCAAATTGCTTATCCGACATATCGCGTTGGTGCCTTGATTGCTCAGGCACAATTAATCGAAGTCGATATAGATGCAGCCACATGGCCAACTGCGGATTTGGCATGGCTTAACTCGCCATCTAATCCTACTGGGCGAACCCATAGTATTGAAGAAATAAAAGCGTGCATTCAATGGGCGCGCGCCAACAATTCAATTTTAGTTTCAGATGAGTGTTATATTGAGTTTGATCACACAGCAACTTCTTACTCCGTCTTATCTCAAAGCGGCGGTGACAACAGGAATATTCTTGCTGTTCATTCACTCTCTAAGCGCTCCTCAATGGCAGGGTACCGAGCGGCTTTCATGATTGGGGACTCATCGCTCATCGCTCGAATCCGTGAACTTCGTAAACACAGCGGAATGATGGTTCCTCTTCCAGTGCAGAAAGCAATGGTTGTAGCGCTCAGTGATGATCACCATGTTGCCGAGCAGCGTAATCGCTATAACTCGCGTCGAGAGGTATTGCGCCCTGCTCTTGAGGCAGCTGGGTTTCGAATTGAATTCAGTAACGCAGGTTTATATCTGTGGTGTACGCGAAGTGAGGATGCTTGGGAAAGTGTGGAATGGCTTGCACTTCGAGGGATATTAGCCACGCCGGGCAGTTTCTATGGTCTTGCAGGGGCTCGTCATATTCGATTGGCGATGACGGCGACAGATGAGCAAATTAATTCCGCAGCTCTTCGATTGAAGGCTTAGATCTATGGCTGTAGGAATTCTCTTAGTGGGTGGTTTTGGCACACGGTTAATGCCGCTAACTAAGCACACACCTAAACCCATGCTCACTGTGGCAGGTTTACCAGTGACTGAACACCAACTAGCTATGGCAAGAGAGGCTGGTATCACTACGGTAGTCCTGGCAACTTCTTACTTAGCTGAACTTTTTACCCCATATTTCGGGGATGGATCGCCATGGGGAATGAAGCTGCTATATGCCGTTGAAAAAGTACCGCTTGGTACAGGTGGTGCTATAGCCAACGCCGCCCGGTTGTTAAACACCCAAGAATCAATTGTTGTTTTTAATGGAGATGTTTTGAGTTCACACAATTTGAAAGAACAAATTCGCCAGCACGAGGAGCATGGTGCGGATGTAACACTTCATTTGACGACCGTTGAAGATGCACGGGCGTATGGGTGCGTACCTACTGATGAGTCTGGTCGAGTCACCGCTTTTCTTGAAAAAATGGACAATCCCATTTCACAATCAATAAATGCCGGTTGCTATGTCTTTAATCCCAGCATTGTGAATGCAATTCCCAAGGAGACAGTGATTAGTGTCGAACGAGAATTTTTCCCAAAACTTATAACTAGTGGTAGAAAAGTATTTGGCTTCATAGACAATTCATACTGGTTAGATATTGGTACCCCAAAAGCCTTATTGCAGGGTTCACGTGATTTAGTACGAGGGTTAAGCCACTCATCTGCATTTTCCGTGGCCGATATTGGTTTCCATAATAAACACTCACTTATTATGGCTACTGCAGAAGTTGATTCCAGCGCAATCATTGATGGAGCTTCATGTATCGGCGCAGCTTCGCATATTGGAGCACATGCACAGATAACTGGTTCGATTATTGATCGTGGAGTGATTATTAGCGCCGGCGCTCGAGTGATTAATTCATTCATTGCAAGCGGTGCAGTAGTGGGTGAAAATTCACACATTGAGGCCTCTTTTGTGACAAAAGATGAGATTCTGCCTATTCCCGAGTAGTTTTATTGATTTTGCCATATCTGCCCCCTCTTTTCGCTTGACATATTCGACTTACACGCGTGTAATTCACTCTTAAGTAAGTCTTTTCCACGAGGGATGAGACACAAAGCTATAAAGGAGAATCGGTATGCCGATCCGACCTGAGGCCACAAACTCCTCGATCCCCACATCTGGACCAAAGATCACCTTAGTCAGCGGGGAGAATATTGAGCTCTCTTGGCAAGAGCGCTCGCTATGCGCGCAAACTGATCCCGAAGCCTTCTTTCCTGAAAAGGGTGGCTCAACTCGCGAAGCCAAGCGTGTCTGTCTCTCCTGCGACGTTCGATCCGAGTGCCTTGAGTACGCACTTGCTCATGACGAACGTTTTGGAATTTGGGGCGGATTATCAGAGCGCGAACGTCGACGCTTAAAGCGTCGTTCTGCGTAATTTCGCAGCTTTCCAAGGGGCGATGTCATGGCTGAAAAGGCCGCACTAGGCCAGCATCGCGTTAGCGCGATAATCGTTTCGCACGATGGACAAGCGTGGTTGTCTGAAAGCGTTGCAGCTCTTACGTCGCAGACTCGGCCACTCGATTATATTGTGGCTGTTGATACTGCTTCTAGAGATTCAACGCAACAACTTCTTAAATCAGCACGAATTCCAATAATTAATGCGGACCGAAATACTGGTTTTGGTGAAGCAGTATCTATGGGTGTCAAATCTTTGAGGCCAGTTCTTGCTGAAACAATCGAATGGATTTGGTTACTTCATGACGACTGTGCGCCTTCTCCAACAGCACTGGAATTTTTACTACAAGCCGTACAGAGCCGCCCTCAAGTAGCTATGGTGGGACCAAAACTTCTTGGTTGGCACGATCGCACTCACTTGCTCGAAGCTGGAGTTAGCATTGCGGGTAATGGAGCTCGCTGGACAGGGTTAGAAGCACTTGAATACGATCAAGGACAACACGATGGAATCCACGATGTTCTTTCAGTTAGTACAGCTGGGGCATTAATCCGGCGAGACATATTTGAAGAGCTCGGTGGCTTTGATAAAAATTTAGCGCTCTTTCGTGACGATGTTGATTTTGGTTGGCGTGCTCGGGTGGCTGGACACACGGTGATTGCAGCTACATCTGCTGTTGTTTTCCATGCTCAGGCAGCTGCGAGCGAGAGGCGAATCATTGATGTAGAGGGCGCATTTTTACATCGCCCGCTCCTGCTTGATCGTCGGAATGCTGCATATGTCCTTCTCGCAAACTCTTCTTGGTGGATGATTCCATGGCTAATTATTCGGCTTCTCAGTACGGCTTTGGCGCGCTCTATTGGTTATTTATTAGCAAAGCTTCCAGGGTATGCAAGTGATGAATTACTTGCAGTTGCATCATTAATTGTTAAACCAACACTAATTATTAAAGCCCGCAAAGATCGTAAAGCAATGCGATTCGTATCTTCACGAATAGTTGCCGCATACATTCCGCCAAGGTGGTCACAGTTACGTCTTTCGACTTCACGCTTGTTTGAGACTATTCGTTCCCAATTACTTCCAGATAGCGGTGCAGCATCGACATCGATACTAGATTCAGTTGAAGACGAAGATTTACTCGTACCAACTAAAAGCGTGCAATGGATTAATCTCTTTAAAAAACCGGAGGTAGCAGGTTTTATTTTTCTATCCTTGATAACCTTAATTGCATCTAGAATGCGCCTAGGATCTCTTATTGGTGGAGCGCTACCCATGTCACCAGATGGGGCGCGAGATTTATGGAAAAGTTACTTTGAATCCTGGCATCAAGTCGGAATGGGTACATCTCAAGCTGCACCGCCATGGATAGCCATTCTTGCATTGTGTGCGAGCATATTCTTTGGTAAAGCAGCGTTTTTCCTAACGTTTTTCTTTCTTATAGCACCGATATTGATGATGTGGTCATCACTTAGATTATTTAAAAAGAGTACACAAAATATGTGGATTAGTGTCTCAGCCAGTTTTATCTATGCTATCTCTCCCGTCGCAATTGCGGCAGTTAATTCTGGACGCCTTGCCACAGTGGTCGCCCTCATAATCGCGCCGCAAATTCCAATTCTTTTAATACACTGGAAAGAAATTGAGTTACATACTTGGCGTCGAATTTTCTTAATATCTTTAGTTCTTGCTGTACTAAATGCCTTTGCACTCTCAGTTTTTGTGGCTCTCTTAGGTTTAATTTTAATTGCACTCCTTGGGGACTATAAGAGTTTTGTTGCCGATAAAAATAAGCCCCTCTTCTTGGAGCGAGTGAAAAAGCGCTTAACACTGCTGTTGGTGCCACTATTGCTTACCGCACCATATTCGTTTGAAGCATTACTTGAGCCATCAAAATTCCTGAGCGAGCCCGGACTATCCGTCGCCGGCGGTGAGGCTCATCTCGTGATTCTCGGGAATCCAGGTGGAATCGGTTCACTTCCATGGTGGTTTATCAGCCCTTTGCCACTAATTCTTTGTGTCGGACTTTTTTCTTCGAGCAAAGCCAGGGTTATTGCCTTATTCGGAACTGGCTTCTTGTCGGCGGCTGTTTTCTTCTCGTCTTTTTCAATAGCCACAAACGGGAATTCATCGCCATCTAGAACTTGGGTTGGTATTTTCTTAGTTGGAGCAACAGGAGCAGCCTGCATGGCAGGCGTTGTAATTCTTGATCGTTTGAGAGCTATTCTGATTATAAGTAATTTTCATTTTCGTCATATTTTGGCAGCACTGTTACTTTTTTTCGCGCTGGTGTATTCAGTCTTAACTTTAGGTTGGTCCGTCTCTGTTGGAGCAAACTCGCCGGTTCAAAATAGTGTTTCAACGGTAATGCCAGCATTTTTAAGTGCTGAGAAAGACACAAAGACACTGGTTCTTCGAGAGATAGAAAGTGAAGGTTCAAAGAGTATTCAATACTATATTTCGCGCGGGAGAGATATTTCGCTTGGTGAGCCGGATGTAGCTCAGCCGCAAGTTAGTGCAATTGCTACGGCAACACAAGCACTGATAGATGGCTCTGGAATTTCAAGCAGCAAAGTTTTTGCAGATTTTGGAGTCAAATATATATTTGTAAAAACTCCATTTGATAGAAATATTATTAGCACAATTGACGGACTCGGTGGTTTTACTCGTGCCTCTGCAACTTCGGTAGGCGTGGTTTGGCATGTAGAGGGTGTGACTGGTCGACTAGTGTTGATAGGAAAAGACGGAGATCGAGAACTACTTGAAGCTGGTGAGATCGGGGCGCGAGTAATAGTTACCCACCCCGGAAAAATATTGCTCACAGAGAGTTATGACCGTTCATGGCTTGTTCTGCAAAATGGGTTCCGCTTGGAGCGCACCATAAGCGAACTAGGTTTACCACTGTTTATTGCAACGCAGTCAGGAGAAATCTCGCTCTTGCATGATGGCACGATAAGACGCGCTTGGCTCTCATTTCAATTAATTGTTTGGATCGTTGTAATTATTGCGGCCGCACCAGCTGGACGAAGAAAGCGCGAAATTTCAGAGAAGGAGCTGGCATGAAACGATCGATCGTCGCGCTCTTGGCTCTAGCGCTCTCATTTACTCTAGCGACATTATTAACCGTAACAACTAAATCTTCTGATTTTTCAGAGACTTATACAGATGTTGTGTGCCCACCAACGTTAAATGGTTTAACCTCACAAATCTCACTTGCTTCACGTAAGACTAATTTCCAACGCCTTGCAACTGAAAGCACTAAGACAATTCCATTCAACGTACTTCGCTATCCGGTGAATAAAGATTCATTAGTAGTTTCTGCCCTTGGAACGACGCCAGTTGTATGGCAAAGCCGCATTGGCAGTTGGGCGGGAGGCACACTGTGTACAGGGCCAATATCCTCACAGTGGTTCGTTGGAGGAGGTTCCGATGTAAGAACTCGGGGACGCTTAATTATCATCAATAGCGGGTTGAGCGCAGCGATTATTGATTTACACACGTACTCTGAAAATGGTAAGCAGCCGTTAGTTTCAATTAATGTTGAGGCTAAAAGTTTTAAAGTCATCTCATTAGATTCGCTTGCAACTGGCGATAAATCTTTGACTATCCAGGTAGTTCCTCGTTCGGGGCGAATCAATGCATTTATGATTGACGAACTGGGAGCTGGTCTTAAGGCCCTCGGCGGCGACTTTGTTAATCCAGTTAATTCGACAGCTAAAACTCTCGTGATTCCTGCCGTCCCAAATCAAATCCTGAAAAAAGGGCAAAAACCCTCTGCACACATTCTGCGAATTCTTGCACCTTCGAATGTTGATGCGAACTTCTCACTTGAACTCCTCTCTGAAAACGGAAACTTTGTTCCAGTAGATTTTGCTTCGCGTAGCATTACAGCTGGAGTTGTGACCGAGTTTGTCTTATCACCAAAGATCGTTGCAAGCTACTTCGCGGTTCGAATTACTTCAGATAGTCCAATAGTTGCGGCGCTCTCCTCGAAGTTCATCACCAATGGGCGAAGGGATTTTGTTTGGAGTACCCCTACGACCGCTCTCACACCCATGAAAATGGCGGTTACTGGCCTCTCACCTCTAATTGCTTTTGTAGCTGATTCAATCGCCGTCAAGATCGAAGTGGCTCTGATAAATGGAAAGAAAAGCATTGTTACAATTAAAGGTAGCGATATAGCAACGTGGCGAGTTCCTAATTCTGCGCGTTCAATCACAATAATTGAAGCGAGCCGAGAAACCCATGCCGCCGCGCTAGTCACATCTATACATGGTTATGGGTATATACCGATCACTCCGGGAAGTCTATTAACCAAGGTCGAAATTCCTCATTCAAACATTCGCGTTTTAAATCCATGACAATCCCAAAAAAACCATACATTCCCACTAATCTTGTGTTTATGAGCCCTAAAGTTAAGTTAGGAAGAGGTTGTTCGCGCGTTGGATGTCGCGCTCTGGCTACTATGACCTTGACCTATATCTATGCTGAATCTATGGCCGTGGTTGGACCACTTGCGACTTTTAGCGAGCCACATGCATATGACTTATGCCTGCTTCATGGGGAGCGACTTAAAGTTCCACATGGCTGGAGCGTTTTAAAGCAAGAGCTAGCCGGTGACGAGCGTGGGCCTTCTGAAGATGACCTTATGGCTATTGCTGATGCGGTTCGTGAAGTTGCAATGACTCCCATAAACTCACCGGACAATTCAAATGGCGGGGGCAAGCAGACTCAGATTGGCCGTAGAGGTCATCTGCGCGCCGTTCCATCATAATAAATTTGAAATGAGTCAGATTCCAAATATTTTTAAAGCCTATGATATTCGCGGGCTTGTAGATTCAGAGATGACGCCTGATTTTTCTTTCGCAACAGGATTAGCTTTTGCTCGCTTCCTACAACAGGAGCGCGAACCAGCCACAGTAATTGTTGCCGAAGACATGCGCCCGTCATCTCCAGAGTTGGCTCAAGCATTCTCGGCTGGTGTTAATTCAACGGGGTTGGATGTAATGAGAATTGGTCTTGCTTCAACAGACATGTTGTATTTCGCCTCGGGGAAACTTGGTCTGCCGGGCGCTATGTTTACTGCAAGCCATAATCCAGCGGCATACAACGGAATTAAGTTGTGTTTTAGTAGCGCTCGCCCCATAGGCAAAGAATCAGGTTTACAAACAATTGAAAACTTTGTTCGTAAAGGCTCTCCAATCGAAATACGTTCAGTCGGCGCTGAATTAAAACGAGAAATGCTTAACGAATATGTAGAGCACTTACTTTCGTTAGTTAACTTGGACTCTATTAGGCCGTTAACTATTGTGATTGATGCAGGAAATGGAATGGCTGGGTATACAGCTCCGGCAATTTTTGCGCGATTGAATTGTACTGTTATTCCATTATTTTTCGAGCTTGACGGGAGTTTTCCTAATCACGAAGCTAATCCTATTGATCCAAGAAATCTACGTGACTTGCAAAAAGCTGTGAAAAAACATAAAGCGGACTTGGGCTTAGCATTTGATGGCGATGCCGACAGGTGTTTTTTAGTCGATGAAAATGGAATTGCAATAAACCCATCAGAATTAACTTCCTTGATAGCCCACCGTGAGCTCATAAAATATCCCGGCTCAACCATCATTTACAACCTGATTTCATCGCGTGCAGTGCCAGAAGTGATCAAGGAAAACGGAGGAATCGGCCTTCGCAGTCGCGTAGGCCACTCGTATATCAAGGCGATGATGGCCGAAAGTGGAGCAATATTTGGAGGAGAGCACTCAGGCCACTTTTACTTTAAAGAGTTTTGGCGTGCCGACTCCGGCGCACTTGCCGCTCTCCATGCAATTGCTGCCCTTGGGGAGTCTAAAAAATCTATGTCGAAAATTATGGCGCCCTATCAGAGGTATGTTTCTAGTGGGGAGATTAACTCCACCGTAACAGATGCAGAGTTTGCTTTGTTGCGCGTTGAACAAACTTTCTCAGAGAGAGTTGGAGTTGAGATTGACCGCTTGGATGGCCTGAGTGTCATTGGTGATATGTGGTGGTTCAACCTTCGACCATCCAATACCGAGCCTTTGTTGCGCTTGAATGTCGAGGCAAAGTCGGTTGTGGCTATGGGCAAGCTACGTGATGAAGTTCTCTCGATGATTCGCGATTAGCCCCAGGCTCATTACTCACTTTAGGGAGCGAGGCAGTAACCTAAGCACCTACAGATTCGTCCATAAGGAGCATTTCGTGAACTCACCTATTACAACAACTCTTCCACGCCATGACATCGCCGATGCGTCTCTTGCATCTCAAGGTCGAAAGCGGATCGAGTGGGCAGAACGCAATATGCCGGTTCTAGCCCAGATTCGTGAGCGTTTTGAAAAGTCCCAACCATTTGCCGGAGTACGCATCGCCGCATGCATGCATGTGACAACCGAAACAGCGAACCTTATGCGCGTTTTAAAAGCTGGAGGCGCCGATATTGCACTCTGTGCATCGAATCCATTGTCAACTCAAGATGATACTGCTGCAGCACTTGTCCATGAATATGGAATTAGCGTCTTCGCTCGAAATGCAGTTGATCGAGATGGCTATTACATGCACATCAACGCTGCTCTCGATATCGCTCCACATCAAGTATTCGACGATGGTTGCGACCTCGTAAATACGCTTCATACAACGCGCAAAGAGTTGATTCCAAATATTGCTGGTGGATGCGAAGAAACAACTACAGGGGTCATTCGCCTGAATCAAATGGCTAAAGATGGAGCACTTGAATTCCCAATGATTGCGGTCAATGACACCGATACAAAGCATATGTTTGATAATCGCTACGGAACTGGCCAATCAACACTTGATGCTGTTTTCCGCTCTACAAATTTCTTGCTTGCTGGCCGAATTCTCGTAGTAGCTGGTTTTGGATACTGCGGCAAAGGTGTTGCAGAGCGCGCTAAAGGTATGGGCGCTGACGTGATTGTCACTGAGATCGATCCAACTAAAGCACTTGATGCAATGATGCAGGGTTTTCGCGTAATGCCAATGATTGATGCGGCAAAGCTTGGCGACGTATTTATCACCGTTACAGGTAACCGCGATGTTCTTCGCGAAGAGCATTTCCAGGTGATGAAAGATGGAGCAATCTTGGCTAACTCTGGCCACTTCGATATTGAAATTGATGTTGCTTGGTTAGAACAAAACTCAAAGGTCAAGAACTCCAAAATGCGCCACCAGACCGATGAGTATGTACTAGCTGATGGTCGTCGCTTACTGCTTCTTGCAGAGGGACGCTTAGTTAACTTGGGTGCTGCAGAAGGCCACCCAGCTTCAGTGATGGATATGTCTTTCTCGGATCAAGCTCTGACAGCAGAGTATTTAGTTAAGGAAGCTAAAAATCTGAAGCCTGGTGTTCATGAAGTTCCAACATATATCGATAAGGAAGTTGCAAGTCTGAAACTCATCAGCATGGGTGGACGCATCGATACCCTTACACCTGCCCAGGATATGTACTTGAACTCTTGGGAGCACGGTAGCTAATGGTTTTGGTTATGGTCGTCGATGACGATCAAGACCTGTCAGAAATGCTCGGAATTGTTTTAACCGGAGCGGGAATTGACGTTGACTTAGTAAGTCGAGGCGATGAGGTCCTCGAAGTCTTTAGAAATAATCCTCCGGATTTAGTTTTGCTCGATGTAATGTTGCCAGGTCTTGACGGAATTGAGGTCTGCAGATTAATTCGTGCAGAGTCCATGGTGCCGATAATTATGCTTAGCGCTAAAGGCGATGCCCACGATGTTGTTCGTGGGCTTGAAGCTGGTGCCGACGATTATATGGTTAAACCCTTTAAACACCCCTCGGAGCTCGTTGCTCGAATTCGCACTCGACTACGGCGAACAAATACGGATATTGCAGGGCTATTGACTATAGGGGACTTGGCGATTGATGTCGCTGCGCATCAGGTTTTGCGTGCAGGTAAACAGATTCAACTTACGCGACTTGAATTCGATTTGCTTGTCGCACTTGCAAAAGAGCCAGGACGGGTTTTTACACGCGATGCATTGCTAAGTGAAGTATGGGGCTATCGTCATTCATCCGATACCCGTTTGGTAAATGTGCATGTGCAAAGATTGCGAGCAAAAATTGAACATGATGTAGAGCGACCAGAAATAGTAGTAACCATACGTGGCGTTGGGTACAAAGCTGGAGTTTTGGGCGGTTCCTAATAGTGAATCGCTTCATCTCTACATTTCGCAATTCTCTTGCACTCAAAGTCATAATTTCAACGGTTGTACTCTCACTGACCGTTATTTATGTCGCTGGATCGGCGCTCAATTCGCAGTTATCTAAAGGTATTAAGCAAGTAAATCTTGACTCGGCAACCGTTGAGGCACGGTCGACAATTTTTAACGCTCAGTATCGGCTTGTGTTAGCTCAAGACGAAAAAGAAGCCGTGGTTCGAAAAGTAATCGATGACGTCATCGCTTCGGCAACTTCACTCACCTCAAATGAAAATGCCCGCGATGTAATCTTTTTGAGAAGTCCAGGAAACACCAGAGAGTTAAATTATGAGATGAGCTCGAACTTAATCGATCCCAAAACTATTACTGCATCTCTAAGCAAGAAGGTTCGCACTAGTAACGATATGGCTTGGAGCTATATTCGCATTCGCTTTGTGGGGGGCGATAGTATTTCAGGTCTTGCTTTCGGCGATAAGGTTTTGATTCCAAAAGCTGGACAGTACGAGATGTATGTGCTTTTTTCTCTCGCAAATCAAAACACAACCCTCAATTTAATTCAACGTTATCTTTTTTTGACTGGACTTTTCTTACTTCTTCTCATAGTTCTAATTACCTGGCTCGTGGTTAGACAAGTAGTGCGTCCTGTTCGGGAAGCGGCAAACATTGCGGGAAAGTTTACTGCAGGTGATTTCCTTCAACGTATGAATGTTCATTCACAAGATGAAATTTCTACGCTTGGTCATGCCTTTAATGAGATGGCTGAATCATTAGAGAAGCAGTTTGCGCGTCTAGAAAACCTTTCCCGTGTTCAACAACGCTTTGTTTCTGATGTTTCTCACGAGTTGCGCACACCTCTTACAACTTTGCGCATGGCATCTGAAGTGATCAATACTGCGCGTGAAGGTTTCGATCCAATCGTGGCTCGAAGCGCACAACTTATGGTGGCTCAACTCGATCGTTTTGAGAGATTACTGGAAGACTTACTTGAAATCAGCCGGTTTGATGCCGAAGTAGCTGTTCTTGAGGCTGTTGATTTTGATATCGTGCTGCTCGCCCAACGATGTGCAGATGACTTGGCATTAGTAGCTAAAGAACGATCGACAGAATTACGCATTTACTCAATTTCAGAATCAGTGGTCATAAAAGCCGATATTAGGCGCGTTGAACGTATTTTGCGCAACTTATTCTCGAATGCAATTGATCATGCAGAGGAAAAACCAATCGCAATTACAATCGTTGCAAGTGAGGAGGATATAGCAATTGGAGTCCGTGACTTTGGAGTCGGTCTAGAAGAGTCAGCACTGATTAGAGTCTTTGATCGATTCTGGAGGGCTGATCCTTCGAGAGCGCGGACTCGAGGAGGAACCGGACTTGGTTTATCGATTGCACTTGAAGATGCACGTTTGCATAACGGAGAACTTGAAGCATGGGGTCGTCCTGGAAAAGGTGCACACTTTGTCCTGACTCTTCCTCGACAGGCGTGGTCAAATATCAATTCTCGTTTAATCAAACTTCAGCCAGATGATTTTCACCGTTAGTTTCCACAAACAGATTTTCGATTGGTTGACAACTCTTACTCTTAGTCGATGCAACGTTTTGAAGAGTTTGGCCAATTACTTTTTCCTACTCGATGTTTCGGGTGCGATGTAATTGGATTACCCATTTGTGCGAAGTGTCGCCGAGAATGGCATCCTCATCATTACTCTACCCAAATTGCAAAACTTCAGGTCCATTCTGGGGTGATGTATTCACCAGTAGCAAGCAAGATTATTCTGGCAGCTAAGGAGAATGGGCTCGTAGGAGCGGACACGCTAGTAATTGATTCAATAATTCATGTGTTGTCAGTGGCGCGATTTGATGATCACAATATTCGATTAGTGCCTATTCCCTCATCGTCATCTGCCCGACGAAGAAGAGGCCGAAGTTTTATCGTAGATATCACATCCAAAATCGGTAGACAGCTGGGCATTCCCGTATCGGATTCACTTGAACTGTGCCGAAAAGTTGTTGATCAGAGTGGTTTGGATGCAACTGCTCGAGCCAAGAATATGCAGGGAGCTTTTGCTCTCAAACGAGGTGTATTTCCTCGCGGTGATCTAATTCTGATAGATGACGTAATGACGAGCGGGGCCACCCTTACTGAGGCGGCAAGGGTCTTAAGGCTCCACGGCTTACATGTTCTTGCCTCAGTTACCGCTTGTGTGGCTCAACCTCTAAGATAGGGGAGTTGATTCAAGCTATGTTGTGCGAAAGGGCCAGTGATGCCAGCGTTTTTTGACAGAATTATGCGTGCCGGTGAAGGACGCTTACTTCGTGAACTCGGCAAAGTTGTCGATCTCGTCAACGGACATGAAGTGAGAATTAGCGCGCTCTCAGATGCGCAACTTCGAGCCCAGACTCCTGAGCTCCAGAAGCGCTTCACAGATGGTGAAACTCTTGAGGAGTTACTACCTGAAGCCTTCGCCGTTGTTCGCGAGGCGGCCAAGAGGACTTTAGGTCAACGCCATTATGACGTTCAGATAATGGGCGGTGCCGCTCTTCATAGAGGCAATATCGCTGAGATGCGTACAGGTGAAGGAAAGACACTCGTGGCGACGCTACCGTCGTATTTAAATGCCCTAGCCGGTCGTGGTGTACATGTTGTCACCACAAATGATTATTTAGCCGAGCGCGATAGTGAATGGATGGGCCGTATCCACCGTTTCTTAGGTTTAAAAGTTGGAGTAATTCTCGCCAATATGACACCTGCCGAGCGGCGCGAAGCTTACTTAGCCGATATTACATATGGAACTAATAATGAGTTTGGCTTTGACTATCTTCGTGACAATATGGCGTGGTCGCTCGAAGAGTGTGTTCAGAGAGATCACTTCTTTGCCGTAGTCGACGAGGTCGACTCAATTTTGATTGATGAGGCACGGACACCTTTGATTATCAGTGGCCCTGCCGATAAAGCGACCAAGTGGTACGTCGAATTTGCAAATCATGTTGGAAAATTGCAACGTAACGTGCACTATGAGGTGGATGAAAAGAAGAAGACTGTTGGGATTCTAGAAGAGGGCGTTACGAAAGTTGAAGAATTGCTGCGAATTGGTAATCTATACGAAGCAGCCAATACGCCTATGATTGGTTACTTAAATAATGCTGTACGTGCTAAAGAGTTATTTAAGCGCGATAAAGACTATGTTGTGATGAATGGTGAGCTCTTAATTGTTGATGAGCACACTGGACGCATGTTGGCGGGGCGTCGCTATAGTGAAGGCTTACACCAAGCACTAGAAGCTAAAGAACGAATTGAAATTAAAGATGAAAATCAAACCTTAGCGACAATCACTTTACAAAACTATTTCCGACTATATTCCAAATTATCTGGCATGACAGGTACGGCGATGACCGAGGCATCAGAGTTCTATCAAATCTATAAACTCGGTGTCGTTCCCATTCCAACTAACCGCGAAATGATTCGCATTGATCAACCTGACTTAGTGTATAAATCCGAAGAGGGAAAATTTGCAGCTGTTACGGCTGATATTGCTGAGAAACATCGTAAGGGACAACCAGTGCTGGTTGGAACCGTCAGTGTTGAAAAATCAGAAGAGCTCTCGGCCTTTCTCCGTAAATCAGGTGTACCTCATGAAGTGCTAAATGCTAAGCACCATGAACGCGAAGCGGCAATCATTGCCCGCGCGGGCACTTTAGGTGCAGTCACTGTGGCAACAAATATGGCAGGCCGAGGTACTGACATCATGCTTGGTGGAAACCCAGAGTTCATGGCAGATTTCGAACTCCAACGTCGCGGAATTTCTCCTGTTGAAAATGCAGATGAGTATGAAGCTGCTTGGCCTACCGAAATTGCGCGACAGAAAGCCGCTGTTACCAAAGGCCACGAAGATGTTATTGCGTTGGGCGGCCTCTATGTTCTAGGAACTGAACGTCACGAATCTCGCCGTATCGACAATCAATTGCGCGGACGTTCAGGGCGGCAGGGTGACCCGGGAGAGTCTCGTTTCTATCTCTCTTTGCAGGATGAGCTAATGCGTCGATTTAACTCAGGAATGGTTGAACGATTTTTGACCGCAGCAGGTATTCCTGATGATGCGCCTATTGAATCCAAGATGGTAAGTAATGCAATTCGTTCCGCCCAAACTCAGGTCGAAGCTCAGAACTTTGAAATGCGGAAGAATGTTTTAAAATACGACGATGTTATGAATCGCCAACGCCAAGTTGTTTATGGTGAGCGTCGATTAGTTCTTGAAGGACAAGATATTAAAGCACAGGTAGCTGATTTTGTTAATGAGACTTTGACGGCATACGTGACAATTGCAACGTCTAATGGCTATGCCGAGGAGTGGGATTTAGAAACACTCTGGAAGGCTCTAAAGACCATCTATCCAATCTCATTTTCCGTTGAAGATTTAATTGCTTCGGTTGGATCACTTAACGCTCTGGATGCAGATTATCTGACTGCACGAATCATTGAGGATTGCGAAAAAGCATATGCCGAACGTGAAGAGAGTTTAGGCGCCGAAGTTATGCGCGAGTTGGAGCGAAAGGTATTACTGTCAGTTCTTGACAAGAAGTGGCGCGAACACTTATATGAAATGGATTATCTTCAAGAGGGTATTGGGCTTCGCGCCATGGCTCAGCGCGATCCACTGGTTGAATATCAACGTGAGGGATACGAGTTATTTTCTGCGATGATGGATGCAATCAAAGAAGAGATTGCCGGACTTCTATTCAATATTGAAATCACCGTTGAAGCCTCAAACAACGAGGTAACTGGAGTTGGTCTTGAAGCAAAACCCCTTCCGACATCAGGTTTGCAGTACACAGCCGCCGACGAAACTGGTGTCAAAACCACTGGTCAAGTCTCAAGGAATGCACCATGCCCTTGTGGATCTGGAAAGAAGTTTAAGCGTTGTCACGGCGCGGCTTAGAGAAGTAAGAGCGCGGTACATAGCCAGCGACCGTCAACACCTTCAAATCGGAAGGTAAGCGCGCGTAAGCGATCCCCGAATCGAACAGTAACGGTCGCTTCACAGATGCCATCTAGTGGTTCGTCAATATGCACTTTTCTAATGTGTCCTACTTCCTTCTCGCTCCCTGAATTACTAAGCAATTCATTAAAGATTCGGTGGTGAAAGGCTTTACTTAACTGAGCAGGTGTTCGTCGTCCAGCATATATTTCGAGAACATTTCGTGCGAAATTTCTACACCACTTCTTGAGCTCTGGGAGTTCTTGAGTAGAGGTTGGTTCAGGAGCAAAATCAGGATCAAATTCATCATCGAAGGTGCTGGGTACACGATAGAGCTTGCTCTTTTTTTGAACTGCTGGAACCAGGCGGGGCCGAAAAATCTCAAGGATAGGGTGTAGCCAGTCTTCATTCTCATCACTAGAAATGGAGGTGAGTGTGATTGCATTGAATGTGGGTAACTCGTCGTAGTTTGGGTTGGTAGTCATGAAGCTAGATTCAGCCCTTGCGAATAAAATTTCCTCAACCAATAGGTGGAGATTTACTCATACATATGGATGAGTGTGGATAAGGTGAGGTAGGCATATTGGGTATGGCATTGAGTTCTCGCTATGCCAAACAAAAAAGATTTCTCACACTCGCGCACCCCATTAGCTCTCACCTTGATAGGAGCATCCTTCCTTTCAGCATTCGCCCTCACTTTCCTTTCGCAACGGGGTAGTGACTATTGGGTCGCCACTGCAGGCATGGCGCCTGGACATCAGATTGTGTCTGGAGATGTACAGCGTGAGCATCTTGATCTTGGTTCAAACGCCTCCCTGTACTTGAGTTCTCTTGACAATCCACATGGGCTAGTCGTAGTTACGAAGATCGAAGCTGGCGAAATTCTAAATAATCAAGATGTGAATTCAACTAGCAACCTTCCGGTGGCCAGCGCGGTCCCAGTGAGCATTCGAAGTGTAGATCTTGCTGCAGGAATTCAAGTAGGTGAAGCACTGGATATCTATTGGGTAATTGATAATCAAAATGGAGAATTGCCCGTGCAACCCGTCCTAATTTTAGGTGGAGTAATACTTTTAAACTTTGATCAAAACAGTAAAAATTTTGGCACTGACGCTGCTTTGACCGTCTCTGTTGAAGAGACGCAAGTTTTACGGCTACTAACTGCAACCACTCACGGACGTTTAGTTATAGTTCGCTCTCATGTCTGATATCGAACTTCCAACGGTAATAACTGCCATCGCTAGTGCATCGACAGAGGGATTTATAGCCAGCACTCTTTTTGCGCAAGGTTGGAGTGTAGTTTTTCGAGCTATTGATATCGACTCCCTTGAAAATTTTATTCTCAATAACTCAGAGCGCGCTGAGACTGCCATGCTTATCTTCGCTCCAGATTTATCGGGAGTAACTCGGGAGCGTATCGATGCAATCACCTTACGAGTGAAACAGGTCGTAGGGTTTTCTGAAACACCAAGTGAAGATTCTCACTTAGGGGAGATGCACAGAGTTCCAAAGAGTGATACTGATTTAATAAGCCTAGTTCGAGGATTTGTCCGCGCTCCTATGCTGCGTCAAAGCACACAAATGCAGAATAAGAGGAGAAAAGCACACGTTCTAGCTATCGGATCTGCTGGCAGCAATACTGGCTGCACAACCTTGGCTATTAACATCGCAATGGAGCTGAGTGTTCTCGAGAAATCAACCCTGCTTATAGATGCAAATTTCCGTGCTCCCTCCATTGCAGCATTGCTTGCAATTCGAAACGTTAAGAGCGAGGCAGGGTGGCGAACCATTGCTCCTATGCTTTCGATTGCTGAGATCACTCAAGACCAAGTGACATCTGTGCAAGCACTTATGGAGAGTGCGACTGATTCATTTGACAGAATTATTATCGATCTCGGATCGATATCTGGATTATCAAATCGTTTGACAGACCGTCGATGGACTTCGACGGTCACAACATGGACATGCGATCTAGGAGATGAACTAATGGTTGTTGCGCGTCCTGATGTTCTAGGATTTCATCGACTTGAGCAAGTCAGTGCATTGATCGAAACAACCTCAATTAGAAGTGGCCTCAGTTTTACTCTCAATATGCGTTCGCCAGGGCGTAAAGGAGCGGAGGAGGAGGTTAGATTCTTAGCTATTACAACTCCACTTCGACCATTAAGTACTCGGATCATCGCCCGAGATTCCCGTGCGGTAAATTTGGCGGAAAGCCAGAAATCGACTTTGATTGAGGCAAATGATCGCTCTAACCTACGAAAATCTATCGCCAAGATAGCCAGCGAGATAAAGCACTGATTTCTAATACTATTAGTGCATGCGCGCTTATCTTCCGATACTTCATAGCGATCTCTTAGAATTCTTGAAGTCAGGCAGTTTTGATGCAGCCATAGTTTTTGCACCTACAGAGTTTTTTGTCAGTGAGAATCATGAATGTGACGAGGAAGAGCTTGAGTATCTCCTCTCAAGGAGTGCCGGAGAGGCGGCCCTTGACCTTCCTGCATCTGCAACCTCACCAGGTATTGTTTTAGCGCTAGAGCTTGATAGTTCTCAGGCTGGTGAAAGCCAGGGAGCGTCTTTAAAGTTAAACTCTGCGCTTAGATGGAACCAAGTTCAATGTGCTTTAATCTCTTATGCCAATGAAGATGAATTACTTTGGTTTGCTACTCAAGAGATATCTCAAGAGTTACACAACTGGTCATAACGATGCCTCAGTTTGAAACTCTAATTCATGGTCGAAGTTCAATAACAATCGATCAAGCTCATCGACTCCGAGAGTTAGTTGCAGATTGGCAACTACTTTCAGACCTCTCTTTTGCTGATCTCGTCCTCTGGGTTCCTATTCGGAAAGATGTGAAATTATGGCCAACCGGGCACGTTGCCGTCGCACATATACGTCCAACCACCGCAGCGACTGTCTTTATGGATGACGTGATAGGCAATGAAGTGGGGTGGGGTAGCAAGAGTCAAATTGACGAAGCGCTATCAAGTGGCGAAATTATTCGAACGTCTGAGCCTGAAAAAGTTGGCGATATCATGATTAAAGAAGAGACAGTGCCTGTATTTTTCGATGGGGCAGTTATTGCCGTGATTTCTCGCCATCGAAACTCTGATTTAATGAGATCTCCAGGGGCGCTTGAACTTAACTACCGGGAGATTGCTCATTCGCTTTATCGAATGGTTGCAGAGGGATCATTTCCTTACCGAAATGCGGGCTCTCTCTTTGAGCCAGTTCCCCGTGTTGGAGACGGCTTAATTCGACTTGATGTGAATGGGATAATCTCTTTTGCAAGTCCAAATGCACGATCGGCTTTTAGCCGAATGGGTTGGAAGAGTGAAATTGAAAACCACAAACTTGGCGATGTTGCAGAGGCAATCGTCAAGAATTCCCCTGATGCACATGAGGAGGGGATTAGGACCAGATTAAATGGAAAAGTTTTACGCCGTGTGGAAATCGATAATCAAGGGGTGACAATCGATTTTCTAGTACTTCCCTTGCTAGTTGGCGATGATCGTATTGGAGCTATTGTGTTGCTCCAGAATGTCACAGAACTTCGGCGTCGTGATCGCGAGCTAGTTACTAAGGATGCAACGATCCGCGAAATTCACCATCGGGTGAAAAATAATCTTCAAACTGTTTCAGCGCTTTTACGACTTCAAGCACGACGTATCGAAGATCCAGGAGCTGCTTCGGCCCTAAATGAGGCCGTGCGCCGAATCGCATCGATCGCTCTGGTGCATGAAACTCTTTCAAGCAGTGGTGAGAGTGACGTAGCCTTTGACCTTGTATTAACGAGTTTAATTACACATGCGCTAGAACTAAACCCTCGAATGGGCGAACTCTCAATTGAACGAAATGGCGAACTCGGCTCTTTGGAATCACGGCTTGCAACTCCGCTTTCCTTAGTTATTACCGAACTAATGCACAACGCCCTAGAACATGGATTAGCTGAGCAAGGCTCGACTTTAACTATTAATCTGGCACGTTATAGTAATGAGTGTGTAATCACGATCGTTGATAACGGCATTGGATTGCCTGAGGGATTTGATTTAGCAACTTCTTCAAATTTAGGTTTACAAATTGTGCGTACTCTCACAGAGAATGAACTCAAAGGTGTTTTACGATTATCATCCACGGATGCTGGCACTACTGCTTCACTGCGCTTTCCGCTATAAAGGGCGCGAGAGAGTTAGAAAGAGTTCTGCTGCTCCTGTAGACGGGCACGATTACGTGCAGCGCGACGTTTAAGTGCTCGACGTTCATCCTCAGATAAACCACCCCAGACCCCAGCGTCCTGTCCACTCTCAAGTGCCCAGGCCAAACATGCATCCTTTACGATGCACCGGTTGCAGACTTTTTTCGCCTCTTCAATTTGAGAGATTGCTGGTCCAGTATTTCCAACTGGAAAGAAGAGTTCTGGATCCTCATCACGGCAGGCCGATCTGTGTCGCCAATCCATCTGCGTGCCTCCTCTAGCCCCATTTTGGTGAGGCCTCAATCGCTGTCACTTCTTTGTTAATACGCTCATAATCTCAGCGCAAGAGGACAATTCTCTCGTCTTCTCCTCGTATAAACAAGGCGATAGGCAAAGAGATTTCCGATTACGTGGTGATATATATCGCGTGTGCCCCCGACAGGAATCGAACCTGCGCACCCGCCTCCGGAGGGCGGTGCTCTATCCCCTGAGCTACGGGGGCTCATGAGTTAACCTCGTCAAGGTTATCAGCGGGTGCACATTTGTCGCGAAACTGTAAGAATTACGCCCATGAGTTCCATCGCCTATTTCGCTACTGGCTGTTTTTGGGGTGCTGAGCGCCGTTTCTGGCAGATGCCCGGAGTTATTGAGACATCTGTCGGGTATATGGGCGGGAGAGTTTTGAACCCCTCATATGAAGAAGTTTGCACCGGAACTACTGGTCATGCCGAAATGGTGAAAGTTAGTTTTGATGAATCAAAGATTTCTTATCAACGTCTATTGGAAGAGTTTTGGACGATGCATGATCCAACATCGTTGAATCAACAGGGTGGTGATATTGGAACCCAGTACCGCAGTTCAATATTTACTACAACGCCGGAACAGTATGTCACTGCTGTTTCTTCGCGTGATGTATATCAGGGAGTGCTGACAGCCCACGGATTAGATGAGATTGCGACAGAGATTATTAGTGCCGATGGTATTGAGTATTTCCTTGCTGAGGAGTACCACCAAAAGTATTTAAAAAAGAATCCAAATGGTTATGACTGTCATTCAAGTACGGGAGTTGCATATCCAAACGTTGGTATCTCGGTATGAGCGAGAATCCCTATCCAGTAAAAATAAATGAGTCAGAGCTCAAGTCTTCGCTGGACCCATTGTCGTATGAGGTTTTACGGAATGCTGCAACTGAGCGACCATTTACTGGCGAGTATACAGATACAGATAAAATTGGCGTCTATAAGTGTAAAGCGTGCAGCGCGGAACTCTTCAAAAGCGAAACGAAGTTTCACTCTGGGTGCGGATGGCCATCTTTTTATGCACCATCAAGTGATGATGCAGTAGAGCTCATTGAAGATCGCTCACTTTTCCCTCGTGTACGAACTGAAGTGCGTTGTGCTGCATGCGGATCTCACTTAGGTCATGTATTCAAGGGAGAGGGTTATGATGTTCCAAGCGATGAGCGTTGGTGCATAAATTCAGTCTCACTAATCCTTGAGGATATTTAATAATCTAATCCGCGTGATTCGTGCACTGCTTGATAGCAGTACCACGCGACAACACTTCGATAGGGGTGAAGCTTTTCACCGAGTATATCCAAAGCTTTGGCCGGCGTTTCGTCGCGCTTCTTATGAACAATATCCCAACCCCGTCGAACAGCTAAATCTCCAGTGGGCCAAACATCTAGCCGGCCTAATTGAAACATCATAAACATTTCTACCGTCCAACGTCCGATACCCCACAGGGATGTTAGAGCCTCAAAAATCTCCTGGTCATCATGTATCTCATCGATACGTTCGATTGGAATGGTGCGATCTATTACCGCTGCCGATAATCCTTTTATTGTGCGAGCCTTTGCGCCAGAGACGCCAATTGTCCGTAGATCCGAATCATCCAACTTTACTAATTTGCGCGGCGTAATCTGACCCTTGCATGAAAGCACTAAACGGGCATGAATGGTGTCGGCAGCCTTCGTTGCAAGCTGTTGAGAGATTACGGAGCTAACAAGTGATTCGAAATTGGTTTCGGTTTGAGCGTTTCTGCCAATCGTGCAGAGTGGACGTCGTGCGATGAGTGGAGCAAACTTCTTATCTAATTCACCGACCTCTGCGACTATTCGCTGCATTTTTTGAGTCGAGTGAAGCGCCATAGTCTATAGAGAAAAAGTTGGATATTCGTCGGTAACTAAAAGTAATGCATACCCTGCTACACGATTCCAGTATGCAATTGTTCCGACAACTCCCTCGGCACACTTTTCCGGGTAGTTTCCTGTAAAAACGACGTTAAACCATGCAAATATTGTTAAGAGAAGTGAATACAAAATATAAAAAAGACCAACCACATAAAGAGGAATTGCTAAAAACCACTTAACTAGGGGTAGCCATCGATTGAGAAGCTTCGCATCCACTGGTGGAAAAACCACGCTCACTACGTCGTTCTCTTCGATTGATGGATATTCATCGGTGAGTAATAGAACGTATGCATCCACTCGCGTTTGTAAGGATAAGAGCGCTTCATTAAATGCCAAGAGGTAGCTTGGATAGATTTGTCGAACGATTATTGCAAGCGCAACTGGAAGTGCTAAAAAGCCAACGGCAAGAAAGTTAGGGCTATCTGTTGAGGAGTAATCTGACGGAGAAAATGATGCAAGAAAGATTGCCATAGGTATAACTAAGATGATTCGAAATAAGGCGCTGATGCGGTCTCGCTCGGTTAAGGTCACATCGATCTGGGTCTCAATTTGTTGGCTCATAGGTAAAAACTACCTTCACATGAGCCCCCTGATTGCATGTAAGGCTTTTGTAGCGTACTTTTACACTCCTTGCAGAGGAATTTACAGGCATTTACAGGTTTTTGTAGGTTTGAGCAGGTCTGAGCAGTAAATTGGAGTCTTTGTGGCTGGAATAAAGGAAGTTGCTGATGAGGCTGGGGTCTCAACTGCAACTGTTTCACGGGCGCTTCGCGGTTTACAGCATGTTAATGAGTCGACTCGGCTCAAAATTATCGCTGCAGCCCAAAAATTGGAGTATCCATTAACGCGTGCAGACTCACCTCCCGGTCGCACTAACAGTGTCGGGGTTGTGGCTCCCTATATTTCTCGCTGGTATTTCTCGCAAGTAATTAGTGGAGCAGAACAAGCTCTACGCGAGGCTGGATTAGATCTTTTGTTATATAACTTCAGCGCAATGAAGGGGAGAGAGCGCTTATTTCAACATCAACTTTTGAAAGGTCGAGTTGATGCCCTGATTGTTATCTCATTACCTCCCACAGAGGAAGAGTTTGACTCAATTCTTTCTCTTGGAATACCTATCGCCTTAGTTGGAATGGATCATGCACAGTGTGCAAGTGTGAAAATTGATGATGTCGCTGCCGCTCGTACTGCGACGCAGCATCTAGTAAATCAGGGGCATAAAAAAATAGGGTTAATGTCTGGAAGACCCGATGACCCATTTAACTTTAGCGTGCCGCAAGATCGACGCAGAGGTTTTATGCAGGTTTTAGCTGAGAATGGTTTGGAGTGGCTACCTACTCGCGAGGTGCATGGCGACTTCACGATGCACACAGCATCTCGGGCAATGGATGATTTGTTGGCACGACCAAACAGGCCGACTGCAATTTTTTGTGAATCCGATGAAATGGCGTTGGGTGCTCTTCAAGCGTTACGTCGACACGGCCTTAAATCTCCTGAAGATATTTCAATTGTCGGTTTTGATGGTCACGAGATGGCAGAGTTCTCTGAACTAACGACAATTGAGCAGCCCGTTACGTTAATGGGTGAAATGGCAGCGCAGTCAATCATGGAACGGTTGCGAAAGCCACACGTGTTACCACCCTCTTTAGTTCTTCCGACCACATTGGTTGTACGAAACACCACGCGCAGATTGCTCCCAGAAGAGGTTTAAGAGAGCCCAGTTTCATTTACGTGAGCATCACGGTAACCTACTGGGATGCCTGACAGTAATGTTCATGCCCCCTCATTAGCAAAACTTCTTACCCATCATTCGGAAAAATGGCGAAGATTTGATCGAGACGTCCTACCCTTATCCATAGCAGAGATGGATTTTCCAATCGCCGACCCAATCCGCACCGTACTTCACGAGATGGTCACTCAGTCAGATCTTGGCTATTTAGGATCAGTTCCAGAGCTAGGCCAGGGATTTGCGCAGTTTGCCGCGGCGCGCTGGAATTGGGCGGTTGATACCTCACAAGTCAGCATTGCCGCCGATGTTGGTGTCGCTGTAGTTGAAGTCTTGCGTGTATTTACAAAACCGGGTGACAAGATTTTGATTAACTCACCTGTCTACCAGAATTTCTATAACTGGATACATGAAACATATCTGGAAAAAATTGATCTTCCCTTTACTCGCACTGACTCTGATGAGGGGTTAAATAATCCATGGCAACTTGACTTAGATGCTGTGGAGAATATTTATGCTAATGGTTTAAAAGTGCACTTATTGTGCTCACCACACAATCCGCTTGGCAGAATTTTCTCAAAAGCCGAACTTACTCGTATCGCTGACATGGCTAAAAAATACAATGTATTAGTAATTAGCGATGAGATCCATGCGCCGTTGACATATATTTCAAGTGATTTCACTCCATTTCTTGATGTGAGCGACGCAGCCAGAGAAGTAGGAATTACTGTGACCGCAGCTTCAAAAGGTTGGAATATTGCAGGTCTCAAATGCGCGATCATTATTTCGCAGAATGATGCAATCAAAGCCACATTGGATGAGCTTCCGATGGCCGTTCATTTCCGAGCATCGATTTTAGGCGCATTTGCCTCTGCAACAGCCTTTGCTGATGGTGGAGTGTGGCTAGATTCAGTGATGAAACAACTAGACCACAATCGATATTTGATTCGTGACTTACTTGCGGCAAAATTGCCATCAGTTAAATATCATATTCCACACAATAGTTATCTTGCTTGGTTGGATTTGAGCACCTTGCATCTTGGTCAGGACCCAAGTGCGACCTTGCTCGAAAAGGCGCGCATTGCCTTTAATCCAGGACATTCATATGGATTGCAATGTTCTCAGTACGTCCGACTCAACTTTGCGACGAGTCCGGAGATCATCACCGAGGCGATAGAGCGAGTTATTAATACGCTTTGATGAAAAACTCTGATTGCGATGTAACCATTATTGGAGCTGGTCATAATGGTTTAGTTGCAGCGGCATATCTTGCAAAAGCGGGTAAGAAAGTTCGAATTGTAGAGGCCAATGAGGAAATTGGTGGAGCAACGACCAGTGTTCGTGCATTTCCTGGCTTTGATGCCCGAATTTCACGATACTCATATCTTGTCTCGCTGCTGCCGGATTCAATCATCTCAGATTTAGGCCTTAAATTTGAACGTATTTCTCGCACAGTTTCTAGTTATACGCCGTATGAACATCGTGGAGTTAATCAAGGATTGTTCGTTTCGCGACAATGGGATGAAGCGACTCAGGCATCATTTACCCTTTTGGATCCGAGCGGAGATGAAGGTAGAGCGTGGCAACAGTTTTATGGCGAGATTGCTGAGTTTGCAGAATGTATTGCACCAACGTTATTGAAACCACTAATGACAAGAAGTGAATTAAAAGCATTAATAGCAATGCCATTGGTATGGGATTACATGATTGAAAAACCTATTGGTGAAGTCATAACTGAGCGCTTTAAACAAGATTTAGTTCGTGGAGTCGTATTAACAGATGCTCTTATTGGTACTTTTTCTTCAGCTTTTGAGATTCAGGCAAATATTTGTTTCCTTTATCACTTGATAGGAAATGGTACTGGAGAGTGGAGAGTTCCGAAAGGTGGAATGGGGGCGTTAGTTTCAGAGCTTGAAAGAGTGGTACGTGATGCTGGAGTAGTAATTGAGGTAAACAAACGTGTTATAAAAGTAGAGAGTGATTTTGAAGGTGTCACGGTAACGACGGCAAGCGAAGAGAAAATTCGCTCACTGTATGTTCTATCAAATGCTGCGCCACAGACCCTTGCGCAACTTAGGGGAAAAATAGCCCCTAAAAGTCTGGATGGTTCTCAAATGAAAATTAATATTCTACTTAAGCGATTACCAGAACTTAAATCAGGGATAGATCCTCGATTAGCCTTTGCTGGGACTTTTCATGCCAATGAAACTTTTTCACAGTTTGAAAACGTATTTGAGCAGGCTAAGAAGGGTGTGATTTCAGTGATGTTGCCGATTGAAATGTACTGCCACACTTTGAGTGATCCCTCAATTCTTAGCCCTGAGCTTGCAGATTTGGGTTATCAGACTTTGACATTGTTTGGACTACACACACCTGCGGCTCTTTTCGATGCTAATAATGATGGCGCTCGCGAAGAAGCGCTGAAATCAGCCCTAGCATCACTTAATCACTATCTAGCTGAACCTATTGAGAGTTTAATAGTTGGAATTGAAGTCAAAACTCCATTGGATATTGAGGCCGAAATTGGGCTTCCCAGAGGAAATATTTTCCACAGAGATCTGCATTTCCCATTTCGTGAAGATGGAACCGAACCTAGCTGGGGAGTAGAAACCGATGACTCTCGAATATTTATCTGCGGCGCAGGCGCTATTCGGGGCGGTGGAGTCAGTGGCGTGCCTGGTCATAATGCGGCAATGGCAATCCTGGCTAAGGATTAGGCTATGGCCATGAATTACCATCCCGAGACAATTGCCATTAGCGCAGGCAGACCAGAAGTTGGCCCTGATGCAGCACTTAATCCACCAGTAGTTTTAACTTCAACCTTTCATTCAGGTGGAGAAATTGGTTACGGGCGTTATGGAAATCAAACATGGAAGGCGCTTGAAGATGCTATCGGCACACTTGAAGGTGGATCAACTTTAGTCTTTTCATCAGGAATGGCAGCAATTAGCGCCGTTTTTTCAATTTTGCCTATTGGCGCACCAGTCGTTGCATCTAATCAGGGATATAGCGGCGTCATGACTCTTCTTAAATCTTTTCAGGAGAGCGGTCGGCTAGAGGTTCGATTTGTAGATGTCGTAGACACGCAATCTGTTATCGATGCTATGAAAGGCGCGGCCCTTGTCTGGCTCGAATCTCCGACTAATCCAGGTTTAGATCTCGCCGATCTCACGAGAATCATTGCGGCAGCTAAAAACCTTGGAATTGGAGTTGGTGTTGATAACACTTTTGCGACACCCTTGGTGCAAAGACCGTTGGAAATGGGCGCCGATATTGTTATGCACTCGGTCACAAAGTTTTTGTCGGGCCATAGCGATGTACTTATGGGCTCACTTTCAACAAGCGATTCCGCTCTGCTCAAGAGGCTGCAGGATTCACGCAATATTAGTGGCTCAATCCCCGGACCTTTTGAAACATGGTTGGCCCTTCGAGGGCTTCGGACATTTCCATTGCGTTTTAATAAATCGCAGGAAAGCGCTAGAACCCTGGTGGAGAGGTTGAAAGCTCACCCAAAGATTTCTCGTGTTCGATATCCGGGCTTTGGTGCAATCATCTCTTTTGAAGTTGATGGGACAGCAGAACAAACTCAAAAAATCTGTGAGTCATCTATTTTAATAGCGCACGCAACCAGCCTTGGAGGAGTCGAATCCCTGTGGGAACGCCGCCGCCGATGGCCGATGGAGAGCCTGTCAGTTCCTGAGCAGTTAATCCGCCTATCGGTTGGGTGTGAGCATGTCGATGATATTTGGGATGATATCAACCATGCGCTTGCGGCTATCTAGAGAAATATTCCGCAATAGCGAGTATTTTTAATTCATGGTCAAATTTTTCCGTCGGGTAATTGCCGCAATAACTGTAACTATATTGGCCTTTCGTGCCGTCGGCTCATTTCTATCATGGATTGAGAATCAAGAAGATACATCAGCTGATGCTTGGATCGATGAAGAAGAGCATGAAGATGTCTAGCTCTATATATATTCCCGGAACATGTAATCTTGGTGGGAATGAGATTCGACTACGAAAGTTAGTTGGATTAGTTGGTCTATTTTTTCTACTCGCGTCTATAGCGACAATGGTGGTTTTCGTACTACCCTTCTAAGTATGAAGATTCAAATTCATACACGTAATGCAGATTTAGCCGAAGACTTTAGAGAAATTGTCGAGGAAAAACTTAACTCTATGGAGCGATTCAGCATCACCATTGAAAGAGTAGAGGTTGAAATTCTTCATGAAGCCAACCCTCGCCAAGGGAAAAACTCACATCGAGTAATATTGACATCACACGGTGCCGGTCCTCTTATAAAGTCAGAGGCGACTGAGTTTAACGATTTAGCGGCATTTGATTCTGCGGTGAAAGCCTTTTCATTGCAGATCCGAAAAATTCATGAACGAACTAAAGACTACGATAGAGAAACTTTAAGAAAGAGGAAGAGCGCAATCTAAATAATTGCACTTCCATCGCGCCGAGTAGCAGTCAAACTCGCAACTGCAGTAATTGCCAGGGTCATCACTATTACGCCAAGGCTAAATTCGATTGTGATATGAGGCAGCCCAACATTTAGAATTTCATGAACTCCAATTCCATTGAAGGCTTCAATCACCATTTTGACTCCGATGAAAGCTAGAATAAATGAAAGTCCTTTAGAAAGAAAAATGAGTCGATTGAGCAAGCTTTGGAGCAAGAAATAGAGTTGGCGTAGACCCATTAAAGCAAATATATTTGCACAGACAACGATGTATGGATCCCGTGTAATTCCAAAAATCGCTGGAATTGAATCGAGGGCAAATACTAGATCGGTAAATCCCAGTGAAATTAAGGCGATTAAAAAAGTTGAAGCACCTCGCCGTCTCATCCAGGTAACAACTCGATCTTCTTTCCACTCTTCCTCTCCTTTATCTTCAAGGAGGAGGCGATAAGCAGTATAAATAAGGAAGGCTCCAAAGAGGAAAAAGACTGACGAGAATCTACCGATGATGGCACTACCTGCAGCAATAAATCCACCGCGTAAAACAAGTGCAATTAGAATCCCGAGAAGTAGAACTAACTGCTGCCGGTTCTTATCAACCTTTAGGCGGTTCAAGATTATGACAAAAACAAAGATGTTATCGACCGATAGGGCATATTCAGTCATCCACCCAGCAAAAAATTCTTTTTGTGCATCTGGATCTGGGGTCCAGTTTGGCATTAGAAAGCCGAACATAATCGCAGATGAGACATATACGATGGTCCATATTGTGGCTTCGGTTGTTGTGGTCTCTGTGTTGCGGCGCAAAATCGCTAAAATTAAGTCAAAAATAATGACCGCTGAAAGAGCTCCAAGCGTGACAAGCCAAATATGAGTAGATTCCATTGCCGTATTGTGCCAGTTAGCTAAGGCTCCACATACAAGAGAGTGCAGGAATTAGCATTTTGCCAGCATGGTTTTCTAACTCTCTTGAACTAATGATGGGAACGCCTTGCAGTTCAATTTCTTGCGCCACAGTTGAGAGATTCATAGCTACTGTGATGGGACCACGTTTAAAGATGAGGAGGTCACTTCTCATTGAACCATGCTCTGGCGATTCGAGCCATGCAATGTCACCAATGCCCGTTAAGTGAAGTGCCCGAAGTGCCAAAGCAGTTCGGTACAGCGTTAGAACACTTTTTTTATCATCGATTTCACTTTCCACTGTCAGCGATTTCCATGAGGGGCTCATCGGTAGCCAAGGCTTACCTGTTGTAAATCCAAATGGCGCTTGTGATCCGTTCCACGGTAGGGGTACCCGTGCGCCATCGCGACCCTTTATTGCGCCATTTGTCCTAATAAATGAAGGATCCACTCGATCGCTATTGTGAAGTTCGCCATCAGGGAGACCTAACTCTTGGCCTGCAAATACATATGCAGAACCGGGAAGAGCGAAAACAAATAGTGCTAGTGCTCGAGACTCGGCATCGCCAATTCTTGAGGCAACACGGGGCGAGTCGTGGTTGCTTAATGCCCACGTTGGTAATGCATTCACTGTGGCATTGAGTTGGATTGAGCGATTAATAACGTCGAATAAAAATGCCCCATCGAAAGGAGCGGTGAGTAAATCGAAGTTAAAGACTTGATGTAACTCATCAGGGCGAACATAGAGGGTTGCATTGATTGGTGGATGGACCCAAGCTTCTGCAACCGCCATGACATCTCGCTTACCGTACGAGTCAAAAAGCTTTCTCCAATTTCGGTAAATCTCGTGCACTCCTTGGCGATCAAAATATGGAACGCTCTCTAAAAGTGCGCTTCTCTTGCTCGCCTCCATCTCAACATCTAATCGAAGCGCGTTGCTTAACCCAGCAGGGTCTGGGTGGTTTTTTTGAATCTCTTCTTTAACTAATCCATGTGCGACATCAATTCGGAAACCGTCGACGCCCAGATCCAACCAGAACCTCAATGTAGTTTCGAAGTCGTCACTGACCTCTGAGTTCTCCCAGTTTAAATCTGGCTGAGATGAATCAAAGAGGTGAAGGTAGTACTGACCATCCTCCACTTGCGTCCATGATGGTCCGCCGAAGAGTGAAATCCAGTTATTAGGTGGCGTTCCATCGGGTTTAGCATCGTAGAAATGGAAACGATTTCGCTCAGGTGAACCTCGACCAGATTTTAACGCCTCTTGAAACCATGCATGTTGATCAGAAAAATGATTTGGGACAATGTCAACTATAACTCGAAGCTTTAATTCATGCGCATGATTAATGAGAACCTTTGCATCCTCTATATTTCCAAAACGCGGATCAACATCGCGCGGATTGGCGACGTCGTAGCCACCATCTTTATTAGGAGTGGTGTAAAAAGGGCTCAGCCAGATTGCATCAACGCCAAGTTCTTGTACGTACTTCAAGTGAGATGTAATTCCGGCTAAATCGCCATCGCCATCGCCATTACTGTCGAAGAAAGAGCGGGGATAAATCTGATAAACCACCGCCTCTTTCCACCAAGGCGTTGATTCCATGGATTGAACTTAATTCAAATGCCAGCAACCATTCAATGCAACAAACCTGAAAGCGAGCGCTAAAAGATTGCTTTTCTATAACGATTTCATACAATTTGATTATGGGGATGGAGTTGGGCTCGGCTTACTCATCTTAGTTTTATTAGCAGTTTGAGTTATCTCAGTTTTAACTGGTTTTGTAGGTTTTGTAGGTTTTGTAGGTTTTGTAGGTTCAATTGGCGGCGATCCCATGCTTGCTAACGCCTTATCTCGAACTTGCACTGCCTCAGCTATTGCGTTCCGACGCCGATTATCTGAGTCATAGGAGCTCTTGCTAATATTGTTTGCTGCCTTGATTGCAATGACAAATGCTTTAGTAATCTCTTTGCGCATTTGCTCTCGCAGATTAATATTGATGCGATACTGCTCTAATGCAAGTTTGTACTGCTCTAAGGTAAGTTTATACTTCTCTAATTCATTTAAAGGCGCTGATGTTGGAGTGGGAGTTGCTGATGGCGTTTCTATGGCTATGGCAGCCGATGCACCTGTTAAGAGTAAAGAAAGGCTAAGGAGTAGCCCCGCTGAGTCCCTGTATGTCATGACTCAATTATGACTTAGTTCTATGTGCTTTCCCTGTGAAATAGTTTGTTTTACTCTCAACTTGATTGGCAACTGGGCCGACACGTGAAAGAGTAACCCTATGGCCGAATTAATAATGATTGTAGACGATGAGCCCGGGGTTCGGGCGCTCCTACGAGATACGCTCAGCATCGCCGGATTTGATGTAGTTGAAGCTAACGATGGTATGGCAGCCCTCACTCTTTTGCGCACCTGTAAGCCCGCTCTTATGGTGATCGATATAAATATGCCATTGATGGACGGTTTTGAGCTCGTCGAAAGACTTCGCACAACTAATGATTTAACACCCGTCTTAATGCTGACTGCACGCGAAGATAAAGGCGATATTGCAAGGGGATTAAAGATTGGTGCCGACGATTATGTTATTAAGCCCTTTGGAATAGAAGAGTTAATTTTGCGGATTAAAGCCATACTGCGTCGTTCATATAAAGCTACTGCTGGCCCAGCACTATTAACCTGTGGTCCGATAACCATCGATGACGAGCAGCACTCAGTAACTTTTAATGGGGAAGAAGTTAATCTTTCGCCAACAGAGTATCGACTCTTGCAGATTCTAATTGAAAAAAAGGGGCGTGTTCTAACCAAAAAAATACTTCTCGATGAAGTCTGGGGAATTACTTTTGATTCCGAAAGCACCGTGACTGATACGTATATTTCATACCTACGTAAGAAATTTCACAGAGATGGTTTTGAGGGGATAAAAACTATTCGAGGTGTAGGTTTTCAGATTCAGGAGCCTAAGCAAGGTTAATGAAGAGCAAAACTCGACAGATTTTTTCGACAGTTGCGCTGACTTCAATTCTTTCTTTTCTGATTGGTGGATTCGCCGTGTGGGGATCCTACAATTCAGAGATATCTCTTGTTGAAAATCATTTGAATATGGTTGTTTATGATATTGGTTTAAACTCTGATGATCCGTTAGCTTCCGCGCTTTTTAGCGTCTCTCAAAATAACTTTGACATGACAGTTGCTTTTCAATCAGCAAATGGTGAATTTGCCATTCTTAAACACTCCAAGAAAGCTGTCCTAGGCACAACAACAAAGTTGAGGACGCGGACTATTCCTCTTCAAGCAGGGGAAAAACTACTGATAGCAGCATCCGTACAAGATATCAATGAAAATCTCACTCAAAACCTGTGGCGACTTCTGATATTTATTCTATTTGCAAATGGAATTGCCTCTTATATTTCCTTGTCAATAAGTCGTTCTGGTGCATTGGCGATAGAACGGGCTCAACGCGAAAAGATGCAGGAGTTTCTAGGTGATGCCGCCCATGAACTTCGAACGCCTTTGACCGTGGTCAAAGGGTATGCGGAGTTATTGAAGAATAGAGCATTAGATAGCGAACGAGAGACATTGGCTTTTGAACGATTAAATATTGAAATCAAACGCATGGAGTCCCTAATTGCTGATCTCCTCACTTTAGCCGAGTTAGGAGAAGAAGGACCAACTGAGTTTTCAGAGGTTAATCTTTCAGAGCTAATAAGCGAAAGTGTTAGAGATTTTCAAGTAATAGCACCACAGCATCTTCTCGAGCTAAATCTTGAAGCTGGAGTAACTGTGCAAGGATCAGAGAAATATTTGCAAAGATTTATTGCTAACGCGCTCACAAATATTAGAATACACACCGAGGCCAGCGCACCAGTTCGAATTACACTTAAAACTGGAAAGGAAATAAGATTAGTCGTCGAAGATGGTGGCGCCGGACTACCTGCGGCATCGTATGGAGAAAGAATTCAAGGCTTAAAGCGATTTGATCGATCCAGATCACGCGAGAGCGGTGGGAGTGGACTTGGAATGTCCATCATGAGTGCCGTGATAGAGCGTCATGGTGGGACACTTGCTTTAAAGAAGAGTGAACTTGGCGGTTTAGCAATTGAAGTTCAACTTCAGCGCACTTAGACTAAAGCGATGGATTACATTCAGGCTCTACTCCTTTTAGCCAGCTGCGCAGGAATTTTCTATTGTGTAAGAATGTTGCGCGCCTTGCATACAAAGGTAAGCACATCAACCTCTAAAATCACCAAATTATTGAATGAACAAAAAAATCAAAGCCTGCACGCTTATCGCCAACTAGAGGCCTTCCACCAATTGATCTCACTCTTAAAATTCACCGCCCCGATTCCACTCACTCGTGGTTGGGTCGCCTCTCCTGACCTTCTGCTAACCATGGTGGATATAATTCGCACTCATAAGCCACGCCTAGTGGTCGAACTCGGATCGGGTGTATCAACTTTAGTTATTGCTAAGGCCGGTGCTGAGAAATTAATAAGTATCGACAACTCAGATGAATTTGCAACTAAAACCAGGGTTATGCTGAAAGAGCACGGTGTACGAGGCGTTGAAGTAAGAGTTGCTCCATTGACCCCCCACTCCTCGGGCGTTGATTGGTACGACACCTCGAAGTTAGACGACATAAAAGGCATTGATTTACTCTTTATTGATGGTCCCCCAGGATCTAACAGTCGAGATGCACGCAAGCCAGCCTTACCAGAGTTATTAGAACGGTTATCGCCAAGGGCTGTAATTATTATGGATGATGTTAAGCGCCCAGCTGAACGCGAACTTGCCGAGGCCTTTGCTCAAGCACTCCCCAGCCACGTGCTGACATTTCATCACCATGAAAAGGGTACTGCGGTAATTTCGCCTAAATGAGCCATGCCAATTTCATTAGTAGATGCGATAAGCGATGCCTGTGCACACATTCTCAATACAAGCACGCTTGTTCGTGTGGTTCTATCGGGCCGCCGGCGAAATATGGTCACGGATTTTGATCGTATCGATATTCGTCCCGTTGAGATAAAGGGATCAGTAGCACTGCAAATGAGTTATAGCGATGGGCGATCCAAGAGCGTTAAGAACCTTAGCATTGAAGAGGAACCCGTCCTTAAGCTATTAGAAAGTGGTTATGCAAATATTTTGGTCGAACACACGTCAGGCTCTATGTCGATTCGTATTACTAAGAGTGGAGATGCTCTCGTTCATTATGAAAAAATGGAATTAACCCAAGATTTGAGCCACGATAGGAAGAAAGCTCGTTTATTAGATCCAGCCGACCCATTTTTATTAGAGGTAGGTATAGCCGACCATAAGGGAGTAATTAAACCGACTAAGCAGGATAAATACCTTCAAGTTGAAGAGTTTTTGCGTCTGTTGGTTCCAACACTTCATGCAGCAATCAGCGCTGGCCACATTCATCAACCAACCAAGACGCATCCATTGACGATCGTAGATCTAGGGTGTGGACATGCTTATTTAACCTTTGCGGTGCATCAATATCTTTGTTCCATCGGGATCCCAGTGAAGATTACTGGAGTTGATGTTCGCACAGCATCGCGTGATCGCAATAATGCAATTGCAGAAAAACTAGGTATAACTTCAACGATCAGTTTCCGAGCAGAAGAGATTGCAACGACAACTGCCGAGAACCCCGATGTAGCCATCGCACTTCACGCCTGTGATACGGCAACTGATGATGCAATCGGATGGGCAGTCAATAGCGACGCGAAACTTATGCTTATCGCTCCATGTTGTCACCACGATCTTCAGACTCAAATGCTTATAACTCCTGAGCCTTGGGCAGCACTCACTAAGTTTGGATTGATGAAAGAGCGTTTAGGCGATTTATTAACGGATTCATTACGAGCACAGATTTTGCGGATTGCTGGATATCGAGTCGAGGTCATTGAGTTCATTGGAGGAGAACACACCCCTCGCAACCTGATGATTAGGGCGCTAAAGACCAGAGCCGCTCCTGAGGCTATTGATAGGCAGAGATACCGAGAGATGTGCAATCAATGGGGAGTTACTCCCGTCTTAGAGGGCAAGATTCCCTCTCTCTTCATCGGTTAGACTGCCCGCATGTCCAAAGTCCTTGCCTCACTTCCAGTTGGAGAAAGAGTTGGTATTGCCTTTTCTGGAGGTCTTGATACTTCGGTGGCCGTAGCGTGGATGCGGGCAAAAGGGGCGATTCCCTGTACTTATACCGCCGACCTTGGTCAATATGACGAGCCCGATATCGACTCAGTCCCAGACCGCGCTAAAGAGTATGGCGCTCACATTGCCAGACTTGTCGATTGCAAGAGCGCACTCGTTGAAGAGGGCTTAGCAGCAATAGCGTGCGGTGCATTCCACATCAGAAGTGGTCTTAAGCAGTATTTCAACACAACACCTCTGGGTCGAGCAGTCACTGGAACAATGTTAGTTCGCGCTATGCACGGGGATTCGGTTGAAATCTGGGGCGATGGTTCGACATACAAGGGCAATGATATAGAACGTTTTTATCGCTATGGACTCTTAGCAAATCCAAATTTAAGAATTTATAAACCATGGCTAGATGCAGATTTCGTCAATGAACTCGGCGGTCGCAAAGAGATGTCTGAATGGTTAGTTGCACATGGACTGCCATATCGAGACAGCACCGAGAAGGCTTATTCAACCGATGCAAATATATTGGGTGCTACGCACGAAGCTAAGAGCTTAGAAAACTTAGATACATCCGTTGAATTAGTTCAGCCGATTATGGGTCTACGGTTCTGGGATCCTTCGGTAAAAATAGATAGTGAAGATGTAAGCATTAACTTTGTTCAAGGTCGCCCCGTAGCGATAAACGGCAAAGAATTTACGGATGTTGTTTCACTTATGCAAGAGGCAAATGCAGTTGGTGGCCGTCATGGAATTGGAATGGCCGATCAAATTGAGAATCGAATTATTGAAGCAAAGAGTCGTGGTATTTATGAAGCTCCAGGAATGGCGCTTTTGTTCATCGCATATGAGCGTTTAATTAGCGCAATTCACAATGAGGACACGATTGCCAATTACCATGCTGAAGGTCGTCGTCTTGGTCGCTTGTTGTACGAGGGTCGTTGGCTAGATCCACAAGCTCTAATGCTCCGCGAATCTCTTCAACGGTGGGTTGCATCTGCAGTCACCGGTTCAGTGACCTTGCGCATACGTCGCGGAGATGATTACTCGATTATTAATACGACCGGACCGGCTCTAAGTTATCACCCTGATAAATTGTCGATGGAGCGCACAGAAAACGCCGCATTTGGGCCCAAAGATCGCATTGGGCAACTCACCATGCGAAATTTAGATATTGCCGATACTCGCGCCAAGTTGGAGATGTACCGTGCACAAGGTCAGTTGGGCGATAGTGAGTTTAAATTAATCGGAGAGCTCGAGTAAAGGAATCTAATGAAAATCCATAAGAGGCTAGCAATCGCTGCGATTATTGCGCTGTCGATTTCATTACTAACAGCATGCGGAGATAAAGTGGCAGATATGTCGACTGAAAAAGCGGCATCAGGACTTCCTGCAGTAACAGCAAATGCTGGTGAAGCACCAACAATTTCAGCACCAACTGGAACGCCGCCAGCAACCTTGCAGACATCCGACATCATTGTTGGTACGGGTACCGAAGTTGTTGCAACATCAACGCTAACCGTCCATTACACATTGATGTCTTGGTCAAATGGTTCAATTGTTGAGTCCTCCTGGACTAGTGGACAGCCAGCGACATTCCCACTCTCAGGAGTTATCGCGGGTTGGCAACAGGGCTTGCCTGGTGCAAAAGTTGGTGGACGGCGACTCCTTGTCATCCCTGCCGATCTTGGCTACGGTCCAAACGGTTCTGGACCAATTGGGCCGAATGAAACTCTCATATTCGTCGTCGATATTATTGGAGTCTCATAGTTTGCCAGTTGTTTACCTTGGCTCGATAGTATTTTAAGGTGAATAAATTATTTGGTGAGTTTCTTGGAACTCTCACATTGGTGGCCATCGTTGTCGGCTCTGGAATTATGGCAACATCGCTATCGCAGGATGTCGGAGTTCAGTTACTCATTAATACCATTTCAACGGTATTTGGTTTATTTGTATTAATTCAAATCTTCGCACCGATTAGTGGGGCTCACTTTAACCCTGTAGTGACAATGATTGACTTAATTGAGCGCAAAGTTAGTTTTTCGCAGTTCGTTCAATATACCGTGGTACAAATTTTGGGTGCAGTATCTGGTGCGGTATTGGCCAATGCGATGTTTGGCCATCCACTGATTGAATCGGCGACAAAACTACGTTCGGGTGGAAATCTTTATCTGGGAGAGATTGTTGCAACAGCTGGATTAATTCTCATTATTAATCTCCTAGTCAAGCAAGAAAAACTGATGCTCATTCCTGTAATGGTGGCGGCCTGGATAGGAAGTGCCTACTTCTTCACGAGCTCAACCTCATTCGCAAATCCTGCAGTAACAGTTGGACGAACTTTGTCTGACTCCTTTGCTGGTATTGCGCCAAGTTGCGCACCGCGATTTATCGCTGCTCAAATTCTCGGCTCTCTGATCGGCTTAGGCTTAACAAAGGTACTAACTAATGACAAGTAAACCAACCGTACTTTTTGTGTGCGTCCACAATGCAGGTCGTTCACAGATGGCTGCTGGATTTATGCGTGAATTGGGTCAGGGTCGCATCGAAGTTCTCTCTGCCGGCTCTGCACCAAAGGAATCGATTAATCCAATTGCAATCGAGGCAATGGCTGAGTGTGGAATCGATATCGCTAACAACGTGCCAAAAATATTGACGGCCGATGCGGTTCAAGCCTCTGATGCAGTTGTAACAATGGGATGCGGAGATGCCTGTCCGTTCTATCCTGGAAAGCGGTATGAGGATTGGGTTCTTGAAGACCCGGCGGGGCAGGCAATTGAAGCGGTTCGCATTATTCGAGATGAGATAAAAATCCGAGTTGAGGCTTTACTTTCAGAGCTACTTGAACCAGAACTCTAAAGGCTTCGGCCACGCTCAAATTGATATGGCCACGCAATCTTTACTCCAAGTTTTTCGGCCGCATTAAGTGCCCACCTAGGATTGCGAATCATCGCTCGAGCTAAAAAGACTGCATCGGCCTCGCCGGTTTCGATAATGTACTGAGCCTGCTCAGGCTCGGTAATCAAACCAACGGCCGTCGTCATAATGTTAACCTCGGTTCGTATCGCCGCGGCAAATGGAACCTGGAATCCAGGCGTCGCCTTAATGGGTGCGTTGTGAACATTGCCGCCAGTTGAAACATCTATTAAATCCACACCAATGGCTTTAAGTTGAGAGCAGAGCTCAATTGAATCAACTAAGTTCCACCCATCATCGACCCAGTCGGTAGCCGAGATACGTACAAAGAGGGGAGTGTCACGTGGAATTGCAGCGCGTACCGCATTAGTCGTTTCAAGAAGGAATCTAACTCGGTTTTCAAAGCTCCCGCCATATTCATCGCTGCGAGTATTTGCTAACGGTGAGTAAAACTGATGGAACAAATATCCATGTGCCGCATGAATCTCAATGACATCGAAGCCAACTCTTACCGCACGTTTAGCGGCAGCAACAAAATCGAGAGTAAGTTCATGAATCTCATCGGTAGTAAGTGCACGCGGTTCTGGGTATCCGTGGAATGCAATGGCCGATGATGAAACACTCTGCCAACCGCCCTCTTCGGTACTGGCCATTCTGTGATCATCCCAAGGGCGCATGGTCGATGCTTTGCGACCAGCATGAGCTAATTGGATACCCATTTTTACATTCTGAGAATGTGCAAATTCAATCATGGGTCTAAAGGCATCAGCATTTGAATCTCTATCAATAGTTGGACATGCGATAGAGATGCGCCCATCAGGCACTACTCCAGTTGCCTCGACCATAATCAATCCCGGTGATCCTGTTGCAAAAGAGTTTAAGTGGGCTCGATGCCATTCACCGACAAGACCATCGATGGCTGAGTACTGGCACATTGGTGAAACCCATACGCGATTTTGAAATAATACTGAACCGATTGTTAAAGGATCAAATAATGTGTTCATGGGACGAGTCTACGCTTAGTATCTACGGTGCGAAAATGAATTTTGTACCAGCGATGAGCAAAACAAAACCTAAAGCCCGCTTAATTCCAGTGCTTGAGAACTTCGAGATTCCAAAGCGAGTCCCGATGAAAGCCCCAAATAAAACCGCGATCAAGAAGATAGGAAGCTCACTTGGAAGCGATCGTGTGGATTGAAAGTTACCGAGTAGTCCGGCAATCGAATTTACAAAGATAAAAGCGGCAACAGTCCCACTGGCCTGTTTAACGCTTACCCATCCCAACCAGATAATAAGGGGTGACAAGAAGATTCCTCCACCGGTTCCGGTGATGCCAGAGAGTAGACCTATACCAGCGCCAATGGTTACTGCCATTACAACGTTAAATGAACGATGTGATTGGTTAACTTGCAATGCCTGTATCAGAAATCGTGCTCCAGAGATTAAGAGAAGTACTCCAATAATTGGTTTGTAAATATGGCTAGGCAGATTAATTTGGCCACCAATAAAAGCCGCTGGAATTGAACCAATGATTAGGTAAGTAAAGAGAGATCTCTTGAAGTAATTGCTTCGAATATAGCGAAAACTAGTATAGGAAGATACGAAAATATTAAGTGTCAAGGCCGTTGGTTTAATAACAAATGGAGGTAAATCAAAGAGCGTCATTACTGCGATGTAGGCCGATGCACCTGCGTGGCCAACTGATGTATACAAGACTGCACCAAGAAATAAACAACCCGCGATCAACAGTGTAATGGGGTCAAACATTAAGGCTCTTAAACCAATCGAGGGTTTCGGGGTTTGCTAATGAATCACTATTGCGAACTTCACGGCCATTAATCACGTCGGTTACGGCGAGTTCGACTAGTTTATTTGACTTAGTGCGCGGTAAGGCCGGTGCAACTAAAACTAAATCTGGCACATGTCGCGGGCTTGCTTGGGTACGAAGAGCTCTTTTGATTTCTTTCTCAACCTCTTGTGAAAAGTTCATACCTGGCTTAATGACAACAAATAAAATTACACGCGTATCGCCCTCCCAATCTTGAGAGACAGCCATCGCTTCGAGTATCTCTGGAAAAGTTTCAACTACTCGATAAATCTCGGCAGTTCCAATTCGCACGCCCTTGGAGTTTAAGGTGGCGTCGCTTCTCCCAAATAGAATGAAGCCGCCAGTAGACGATTTGGAAGCGAAATCTCCATGTGTCCATACCCCTGGAAAGCCATCAAAGTAGGCTGCATAGTATTTCTCATTATTGTTGTCGGCCCAAAATTTAAGTGGTTTAGATGGAAATGGCACGGTGCATACGAGCTCGCCCTTTTCATCAATTGCTGCAGATTGACCTTTTGCGTTAAAGACATCGGTGGCCATACCTAAACAAGCACCTTGTAACTCGCCACGATAGACCGGTTGCGTAGGCACTCCAGCTACGAAACAACCACAAATGTCGGTGCCACCAGACATTGAAGCTAAGTGCACATCGCTTTTAATGCATTGATACACGTAATCAAAACTTTCTGGGGATAGAACCGAACCAGTAGAGGCAATCACTTTAATCGTGGACAAATCATGAGAAGTGGCAGGAATGAGTCCTTCTTTATGTGCTGAGTCTATGAACTTTGCCGACAACCCAAGAAAATCCAACTTCTCGTCTTGAGCTATATCAAAGAGTCGGGATGGTGTCGGAAACATGGGTGCACCATCAAATAAAACAATCGTGGCACCGCGTCCTAACGCCATTGTCAGCCAGTTCCACATCATCCAACCACAGGTAGTAAAAAAGAAAACTCTCTGTTGCTCTTTGATTTCAAATTGATAGAGGTGTTCAGCCGAAGCCTTGAGCAGTACTCCTGCACCGCTATGGACAATGCATTTTGGCTTTCCAGTAGTGCCTGATGAAAAAAGTACGAAACCAGGATGGTCAAATGGTAGGGGAGTAAAATGTGGAGGTGTTCCCATGTATGGTGCTATCCAGGATTGGAATTCACTAACTCTAATAGTGGCGGTCAGAGATGGTAATAGCGATTGAATCTCTTCAATTTTAGAGGTAGATTCAAAAATTTTACCGTTGTATTGATACGAATCAGTGGCTAATAAAATCTTAGGCTCAATTTGACCAAAACGATCTCGCACAGCGCTTGGGGCAAAATCAGGGGATGCTGTTGAAACTATTGCGCCAATACTTAAAGCACCTAATGCGAAAATAATTGTTTCTGAAACATTTGGGACCCACGCTGCAACACGATCGCCCTTAACTACACCGGCGGCCTTTAACGCGGCTGTAGTTGCCGCTACTCGCTCACGCAAGTCACCCCAAGTTAATTCACTTCGCACCCCATCTTCTAAGATTGAAACAATTGCAATCTCTGATTCAATACCCTTTGATAATAAGTTTTCGGCTACATTTAAAGTTGCATCACTAAAAAAGCGTGCAGAGATAAAATCTTTACCAGGAGTATAAAATTGCCCGCCTTTTTCACCAATAATGCCGCAATCATCCCAAGCCCTTGACCAAAATAGCCCTGGGTTTTCAATGCTCCAGGCGTGTAATTCGGCATATGAATGAAAGCCAAGATCTGATTGAAGCCGAGTGATAGCCATGCCGCTCGTATCATGGGCTTGCCAGAGCTGCGTGGTCATTGAGATTTTTTACTAATCGCCCTTAACCGCAGTCGATAGTAAGCCCCGGATAATCCACCCGGCGCGAACATTACGACAAAGATAAAGAGGAGACCTAAGATAAGGGCAGGTTCAGCGATTGGGCCACCTATCCATTTAGGAATAGTTTTAAATGATTCCTGTTGGGTTAAATCCTGCATACGCGTGGTTGCCACCGAATAGAAAATTCCTCCGATTACAGCACCCCAACGCGTCACGGCTCCACCTAGGACAACCATTAATAGAAGAGAGATTGTGACTCCAGCATCTGCAAAACGCGGAGCCGCGCTTCCTGCAGCTATAAGCATGACATTACCAAGGAGTGCTGCAAGGGCTGCACTAACTACAAAGGCTAAGAGCTTAAAGCGCTGAGTGTTTAGACCTAATACTTGAACGCGGAGCTCATTATCTCGAAGTGCGGCAAAGACACGACCTGCAGAGCTTTCGGTAACCCACCAGATCACAACATATGTGAAGATAAGAGCGGCCAATGCGGCCCAATAAATAAATTTGGTGTTAGCAACGCTTATCCAAAACCCTGGAATTAAATCTGCATTAAGCGCGATTCCATTTTCTCCGCCGGTTAAGTTAAAAAAGTTTCGCTGAATTATAACGTGGCCAGCTTCACCAAATGCCAGAGTAACCATCGCAAAAGTAATGCCTGAAGTTCGAAGTGATGCCGCACCTACCAAAAGTGCAAGGAGTGCGCTTACGGCGATTGAAATAAGCCCTGCAAGCCACCATACAACGACCTCATAATTGATCAATATGCAACTTACGTAAACGCCTGTGGCGAAATAAAGCGCATGACCAAAAGATAGAAGGCCAGTGAAACCAAAGAGGAGGTCGTATGTAAGTGCTAAACCACCCCAAATAAAGGCAACGGCCATCGTTTGTTGGAGTCCTGGTCGGCTCAGTGGATTTGAACCTAATAAAGGCGCTAACACTAAAAGCGAAACGAATAGCACAAGAAGTGGGCGTGAATATTTCCAGCGCAACATTATGCACGCACCTTTCCAAGTAGGCCTTGTGGTCTAATCAATAAGACAACGGCGAGCAAGATAACGACCACGAAATCCCCAAGTCCAGTTGCATAGTAATTGGCGAACTGGCGAATTACGCCAATCATCATGGCAGCTAAAAAACTGCCCGGAACTGAGCCCATGCCACCGATGACTACGACAATAAAGCCATAAATCAAGTATGTTCCGGCGATTAATGGTGAAACTCCGTTGGAGTAGACAGAGACTAAAACGCCTCCAACACCTGCAGCAAAGCCTCCTAAGAAAAATACAGTGCTAAATGCACGACGCACATTGATTCCAAGCGCGTTGACCATATTTCTATTCTCAACTCCAGCGCGGATGATTAACCCAATACGTGTGTACTTTAGTAGTGCCCAATTGCCTATTAATAGCAAGATTGCCGTGGCGATATACACAATCCGGTCGGCAGGAATCTTTGCTCCACCAATATCAATAGCCGTTAAAAACCACATCGGAGTCGGGAACATTCGAAGATCATTACCAAACCAACCTCCAAGCACTGCACCGACAACTAGCGCTACTCCAACCGTTACTAGGGCTTGATCGATGTGACGGTCATATAAACGCGTAATCAGTAACTGTTCGATGAGGAGTGCAAATAAACCTGCCGCTAAACCACCCACAATCATTGCCAGAATAAATTCAGGCATAGAAGTTTCAAAGCCCATTTTACTTGCTACCCAAAAACCTACGAATGCGCCGACGGAAAGAAAACTTCCATGAGCAAAGTTAAGAACACCCATGAGGCCGTAGATGAGAGAGAGTCCGGAGGCAATCAAAAAATAAAGTGCACCTAAACCGATACCCGTGGCGCTGATTAATATGAAAGTATCCATTTACTTATGACCCCCACTCACGCCCAACATCTGGTGTACCCACGACGGGTCATCTAAGTTTTCAGGTCCACCTTGAAAAATCACTCGGCCTTGATCCATGACTACTACGTGATGGGCGATGCGCTTAACTAAGGCCAGATTTTGCTCAACCAACAGCATTGTTGTCGCCTCGGCGACTTTTGCCAGAGCATTGGCAACTTCGGTCACGAGCTTTGGAGCCAGTCCTTTAGTTGGTTCATCGATCAAAAGAATCTCGTTTGTATTTAGCATCGCGCGTGCAATGGAGAGCATTTGCTGTTGGCCACCAGAGAGGGAACCTGCTAATTGTGTTGCGCGGGTGTCTAGTTCCGGAAAAAGTTGGTAAATACTTTCAAAAGCTGCACTATTTGTCTTAGAACGAGAGGCTAAAGTTAGATTTTCATGTACTGAAAGTGTAGAAAAAATCTCACGATCTTCGGGAACGTAGGCAACACCTGATTGAGCAATTTTGTACGTTGGCATTCCAATGAGCTCCTGGCCATTTAACTGAACTGAGCCAGTACCTGAATAGAACCCTAGGATCCCTTTAAGTGTCGTTGATTTACCCACACCATTTCGCCCAAGTAGAGCGGTCACTTTGTGAGAGGGAACATCGAAATCCACTCCATGCAAAATGTGTGACTCGTTGATTTTTACATGCAAATCTCTAACAACAAGGGCGTTCATAACGATTCTCCAATATATGCCGACTGCACGATTGGATTATTAATAACATTCTGCGGGGTGTCACAGACCAGTAGTTCGCCATAGTTCAAAACCGCAATGCGATCGGCTAGACCTAAAATAACCTCCATATGGTGTTCCACAATTAATACTGTTTTCTTATGAATCGTGGCAAGTGATCGGATAATTTCTACTAACTCTGGGACATTCTCGACACTCATGCCAGCCATAGGCTCATCGAGTAGGACGATATCGGATTTCGAGGCTAGAACGATGGCGATTTCTAAACGACGCTTATCGCCATGAGAAAGCGCTCCAGCCCTTTGCATTGCATAATTGGCTAGACCGACTTTTTCTAGACACTCTTGGGCTTGTGCAACGACATCGGTAAATTTATAGGCGTTTTTAGTTAAGTTCATTGACTTACCGTTTGCTGCTTGTGATGCGATTCTCACATTCTCCAAACAAGTCAGATTTACAAAGACACTGGAAGTCTGAAAAGTACGCGCGATTCCGGCTTTAGCTCGCTCATGAGGTGCCAAATTTGTGACATTTTGGTCGCCAATGAATATCTGCCCACGCGATGGTTTGCGAATTCCACTAAGTAAATTAAAGAACGAGGTCTTACCCGCACCGTTTGGGCCAATAATTCCTAGCGTTTCATTTTGATAAACAGAGAGTGAAATACCATCGAGAATTTTTGCACCACCGATGTTAAGAGAGAGATCGGTAACGCTCAATGCAGAAATCAATTGCTAACTCCTTAAGTTATTGAGCTAAATATATAAAGAACCCCAGCGCATTTCTACACTGGGGCTCTCTAATCTATATGTTGTGTGTTACTTACCTACTCCTGAGATTGTCTTTTGTAATACAGGAACATAACCAGTTGACGTCTTGGTCAGACCAACAAGGAACATTGGTTGAATAAGAAGGTGGGTAGAGGCATTGACAGTCATCAAGCCTTTGACACCGACCCATGAGTAGCCCTCAAGGTTTGAAATCATTTTATCTACATTCTGAGATTTGTTGCCAGTAAGTGCCCGTACAATCATTTTGGCGGCATCTGCACCGGTTGAGGTGAAGAGGTCCTGAGTCTTGTTGTTTGCAATAAACCAAGAAGCCATTGCGCTGTTTGCCTGTGATTTCGAGGCACCTGCAAAGTAACTATTTGTCATGATGGCATTTGCGCCATCAAAGAGAGTTCCGTAGATATTATAGGTCGCTGCTCCTGCAAGACCTGTGATTGGTCGTGACTTTACGAAAGCACCTTGAACCTTAAGAGAGGTCAACATTGCGCCTGCTGTAAGTGCATTCGACCAAGCGATAAAGATATAAGTGCCATCAGCATCGACAGCTTTCTTAGCAAAAGGTGTGAAGTCAGATGTGGATGTTGGAACTTTGATCTCTTCAAAGCTCGCGCCCTTTGGTCCCATCAATGCTCGTGCAGCTGCAATGTTTCCAAGACCGAAAGCATTATCTTCAACGAAGAGAATTACTTTCTTACCTCTGATTGGTTTTACGCCAGCAAGTGGAGCTAAATCCTGACTTGATGAGTTACCTGAACGGAAAACATACTTATTCGCAGCCGATGTAATTCCATCGAACTTAGCTGGTCCAGATATGTACAAGATTTTGTTCTGTGCAGCTAGTGGCGCAAGAGTTAATGCAACTCCGGATGATACGGATCCGACAATAACTTTTGTCCCATTACCGACCATATCTTTAAAAGATGCAGTTGCAGATGCAGGATCCCCAGCATCATCTTTTGTCGTTACAACGAGCTTTACGCCGTTGATAGACATCTTGCCGCCGGTGTAATAGTTCAGACCCCAAGCGAGACCGTCGTTATAAGCAAGACCATATGAACCAAGTGGTCCAGATGAAGATGTAATAACACCAATTTTAATTTCATTTGCAGCTTGTGCTGGTGCCATGTTTGGCATGATGACAGCGAGGGAGAGTGCGGCTACTCCCAAACGTGCTAGTGAGCGCTTGCTCATAGATTGTTCTCCTTGTTTTTAATGCAAGCCACATCGAGGGTTGGCTCGCTTAGGGTAAATCTATCTGCTCGGCCAGGCCGTTGATAAACACTATGGCTACAGTTAGATAACAATTTCGTGGGAAAAGGTGCAGAATCAGACCATGTCCCTACCAACTCAGCGCACTCTCGTTCCAGTCAGAGGTGGATCTCTCGCAGTTTTTCGATATGGGGATGGAGCAGGAGAGCCAGCACTTTTAATTCATGGCATCACTTCAACAAACCGCGCCTTCCAAGTATTTGCTGATTCTCTAATTGCTAGAGGTAAAGCACCGTATGCAGTTGATCTCCGTGGCCGAGGAGATTCAAATTCGCTACCAGGACCATTTGGAATGGCGCAGCACGCCGCAGACATGGAGACTGTAATTAAAAGTTTTGGTTGGATTCAGCCGGATGTAATCGGACATTCAATGGGTGGTTTTGTTGCCGCGGCTTTAATTGGTTTATACCCAGAGTCAGTTGGGGAAGTTGTATTTGCCGATGGAGGAGTGCCATTGCCGCTGCCAACTGGAATGAGTGTGGAGCAGGTTTTGCCGTTCGTATTAGGACCAGCTCTTGCCCGTCTATCGATGGTCTTTGAATCTAAAGATGCCTATCGAGATTTCTGGCGCGTTCAACCAGCTTTTTCTAAAGGTTGGTCACCAGTCATGGATGAATACGTTGATTATGACTTGCGAGGAGATGCACCAAACTTAAAACCATCGACAAATCCCACTGCTGTAGAGGCCGATTCTCGAGATTTGTTTGGAGATGACTTAATCGTGCGCTCGTTAAAAGGATTAACTAAGCAGGCGGTTTTCATTAAGGCTGAACGAGGTTTGCAAAACGAAGAGGGAGGTCTATATCCATTAGTGGTCTTAGATTCAGTGCTTCCGCAGTATCCAATGTTAAGGCTAGAGTTTCTGCCAGATTGCAATCACTATGACATGTTCACAGACCATCTTGGCGCTGAAAAAATTGCCCAATTAATTTACGGAGATCGACTATGAGCTTAACAGGCAAGCGCGCATTTATAACTGGCTCCTTTCAAGGAATTGGTCTAGGGATAGCAACCGCTCTCGCTCGCGAAGGCGCTGAGATTGTTTTACATGGTTTAGCAGATATCGAAACTATTAAGAGAGCCGAAGCTCTTGTGAGAGCAGCTGGTGCACCAATAGTTGAGTCTCATGTGAGCGATCTTCGAGATAGTACTGCAACGGAGGCATTAGTTGCGGCAGTTCTAGCTAATGGTCCAGTAGATATCTTATGTAACAACGCAGGTATTCAACACACCGCATCAATCGAGCAAATGCCTCGCGAAAAGTGGAACGACATTCTTGCTATAAATCTCTCCTCATATTTTGACACAATGCGATTATTACTTCCGCAGATGCAGAATCGAGGATATGGCAGAGTCATTAACACATCCTCAGTTCATGGATTAGTCGCATCGATTGCTAAGGCACCATACGTCTCGGCAAAACATGGAGTAATTGGTTTAACTAAAACCGCAGCTCTGGAATATGCAGCAAGCGGTACCCGCGAATCTGGCGGTGTAACGGTAAATGCAATCTGCCCTGGTTGGGTAGAAACTTCATTAATCGAGTCGCAGATTCAAGCCCGCGTTGCAATCTTTAATGGTGATCGCGCCGCAGGTATCGCCGATTTATTATCCGAGAAGCAGCCATCTAGACGAATGTCTACCCCGGAAGAGATAGGAGCCGTTGTAGTGTTCTTATGTTCGCAGGCCGCTCATAATATTACTGGAGTTTCAATCCCAGTTGATGGCGGGTGGACTGCGCAATAAGTTAACTTAATAACACAACCCTCAAACCGAAAATGGTTCGAGGGTTGTGTTAATTACTTTTTATGGCTTTGGAGTCTCTTCTGGCTTTGGAGTCTCTTCTGGCTTTGGAGTCTTTTCAGGCTTTGGAGTCTTTTCAGGCTTTTCTACCTTGGCAGGCTTTCCAGGTGGTACTGGCTTTACTGGTGCTACGCCCATAGTTGGTAGTGGTGGTTTGGTAAGTTCAGCCGGCTTAATTGGTTTTACTGGCTCATCACCGAATGTGGCTACAGCGGCTTTAAATGCATCCCTAGCGGCATCCATGGCCTGGTTATGAGTTTTAACAGCTTGCTCTAGTTGGGCACTTGTTGCACCAGCGATTCCGACGGCAGCTAGGAAATCAGCATCCGCCTTGGCAATCGCAGCTTTACGTGCGGCAACAGCTGGTACGATTTTTGCTTCGTAAACTGCGCGGAGAGTTTGATACTGCTCGATTGCCACTTTCCAATCGGCGTAATATTTCGCTAAAGTGGCCTGCCAATCGGTGTAGTACTTTTCCATCGCTGCGCGATTAGCAATTGCAATTTTAATTACTTCAATTCGATACTTCATCATGTCAATTTGATACTGTGCTAATGCTGCTTGATAAGCAGCTGAATTTGTGGCCGCTGGTAGTGGCTTTGAATCAGCTTGTACTGCAGTTATTGATCCGGCTATCAAACCGGAGGCCAGTAGGGCTACACCCAAAACTCTTTTTACCTTCATGATTCGCTCCTCATTAACGATTCGGGTCTAACTGGCCCGTGGTCAAAAAGTAAGATGACTCTTTGTGCTTATCCTGAGAGAATCATCCAGCTTCCATGTGGCATTAAAGGTCAAAACGTGGCTCATTGAAGAGAAAACAGGCCTGATTCATGAGAACCCGCACTCAAATCCACAGAACTAGAGGGGAAAATTACTCCTCCCTACTGACTAAGAAGAGTCTCAGTTGTACTATCAAAAGAGAAATTTTTTTCATCTCTTGTTAGGGAGCGATGACGATGTTAGATACATCTTGGAGTAAGCACTTGGTGTTAAATCAGTTTTTTCTAACTTCAGTTTTATTAGTTTCATTGGTTTTAAGTGTTGTTCAATCTTCACCTTCTTTTGGTGCAAATCCACCATCAGCACCTCAGTATGTGGAGCCCATGAGCGATACAAATCAAGTTGCAATTACATGGGATCCTCCGAGCTCAAATGGTGGGGATTCTTTACTTAATTACACAGCGAGAATTTGGACTGTGCCACCGCCAACAAATTCTGCGATTTTTGCATCCTGCACAACGACTCAACTTGGATGCATCATTGGTGGATTAATCGCAGGAAATGTGTACTACGTAGATGTGATAGCAAGTAATAGCGCAGGTGCAGGAGCGCCGAGTGCGGTAAAATCAATTTCACCAGGTGCGGCTGGAAGAGCACCTACAAATGTGACGGCTACCAGTGATAGTAAGGGCTTACTAACAATTAGATGGACGCCATTAACTTCTCTAAGCGCTGGAGTTTTTGCTTGGTACGCCGCTGAAGTATTTACGGGTATGGAGATTAGCGCCGGTTCATATGCAGGCTTTTGTACAAGCGGAGCTATCACTGATAGCAGCTGCTTGATTGGCGGCTTGAAATTGGGTGCTACCTACTACGCACAAGTGCGAACATATTCCTCGCTCGGTTCAGGCTTCCCATCTTTTCCCCGGATAAAAGTTATTGCAGGATCTCAGGCAGCGCCTACGGCCAGTCCAACACCTACTAAGACAACGCCAAGTGCATCAAATTCTGCGAAGGCAACTCCGAACTCCACATCAAAAAATGGCTCTCAGGCATCTCCAATCGCTACGGGCTTAGCATCCGGGATGTCCTATCCACGCAATGTGAAAGTCATCTCACTTTCTAAGGCTCTGCGTTTTTCATGGAGTCCACCAAAGTACACCGGGGGCTTAAAGATTATTGGGTATCGCGCAGACGCACTTGGCGGTAGTGACAAGTTGATTCATGAGTGCCGAACCAAAGCGAAGGTTTTTACCTGCACGATTAAAAATCTTGAGCCAAAGCAGGTCTATAACGTAGCGGTATACACCATGTTTGCTGGCAAAGAGAGTCCAAGCTCAAAAATATTTCGGGTAATTACTAAGAGTTAGGGATAAAAATGAAAAGCGAAGTAGTTCAAGAGATTTTTGAAAAAATGGAGTCCTTTGGTTTAAACCCAAGTCGAGACGGGTCATCTGATATTACGGTTAACGCAGAGCTTCTCGATGCAAAAGGTGGATCGGGGGAGAAAAAGATTTCGTATGAGAATGCTGTACTCGTCGATGAGAAAGTGGGAACTATATTTCTCTACGAAAAAACAACTGAAAAGAGTAAGGGTTTCTCATTTGGATCGACTTCTGAATCAACATTTCAGTCGGGCAAAACTCTCTCACGGCATGTTAAGGGAGTTTTCATTGGAGTTAATGGAATAATGGTTGATTATGACTTTGACATAGGTGAAATCTCGAAAGCCATCAAGTCAATTGCCGAGAATAACGGCCTAAAGTTTAAAACCGTTATTCGTAGAAAGAGCGCCGAGAGTAGATGAATCGGGAAGTTGAAAGTTTTGCGTTCGAACATTTAAAATGAAATTGGTCCCCACTCTTAGCAATACCTCCGGTCAGTTGACTGGGGGTATTTTTGGCTATGAAGCAGCTACTTCAGAGCCTGGGAGGGCTGGCTCCCTATTCCTTGGAACAAAGAAGGCATAGTGTTGTGCTAACAGAATTGACCGTCGCGATAAGAAGGAGTCGATTAAGGGGTTAACATGGAACCGAGCAATAATCCTAATGAGGCAGAGGAAAAATCTGCCCTCGAGCAGTATGGAATTGACTTAACTTAGCGTGCCCGCGATGGCAAGTTAGATCCTGTTATTGGACGTAATAATGAGGTACGTAGAGTCATTCAGGTTTTATCGCGTCGAACAAAAAATAACCCAGTACTAATAGGTGAGCCAGGAACTGGAAAGACCGCGATTGTTGATGGATTAGCACTTCGAATTGCTGCTGGCGATGTTCCTACTGGTCTTAAAAATAAGAAAGTTATCTCAATTGATTTGGGGTCCATTCTTGCCGGAGCTAAATATCGCGGCGAATTTGAAGAACGAATGAAGGCGGTCCTCGATGAGATTAAGGCATCTGAGGGCCAAGTCATTACTTTTATTGATGAACTACACACCGTTGTCGGGGCAGGTGCGATGCCAGGTGCACTTGATGCTGGGAATATGTTGAAGCCACTTTTGGCACGCGGCGAGTTGCATATGATTGGTGCGACCACTCTTGATGAATACCGTCAGTACGTCGAAAAAGATGCCGCGCTAGAGCGCCGATTCCAACAGGTACTAGTTGGCGAACCAAGCGTGGAGGACACAATTGCAATTCTGCGCGGACTCCGCGAAAAGTATGAGGCTCATTATAAGGTCGTCATTAGTGATAGTGCATTAGTCGCTGCGGCCACTCTTTCAGAGCGCTATATCACTCATCGTTTTTTGCCGGATAAGGCAATTGATTTGGTTGATGAGGCTGCATCCCGCCTGCGAATGGAGATTGATTCATCCCCTGAAGAGATAGATCGACTTCAACGAGCGGTGGATAGATTGCGAATGGAGGAGTTTGGTTTAGCAAAAGAAAAGGATGATGCTTCACCTTCAAGACTCAAAGACTTACGTAGCGAACTCAAAGAAAACGAAACAAACCTTGAAGAGTTAAGTGTGAAATGGGCGAGTGAGAAAAAGCAGTTAGATCGAATCGGTTATTTAACTGAAGAGTTAGATAAATCTAGGGTTGAGGCAGAGCGCGCCCAGCGAGAAGGAGATCTCGAGCATGCGGCCCGATTAATGTATGGACGGATCCGTGAAATTGAAAACGAGTTGGCTGCTGCTAGAGCATCCATAGATACAGTCTCGGCGATGGTAAAAGAGGAGGTCACCTCAGATGAAATTGCCGAAGTTATCTCTGCATGGACGAAAATTCCAATTGGCCGATTACTTCAAGCCGACAGTGAAAGACTTTTACACCTGGAGCAAGAGTTAGAAAAGCGAGTTGTTGGGCAGATGGGCGCAATTAAGTCTGTCTCCGATGCGATCCGCCGCTCAAGAGCAGGAATTTCTGATCCTAACCGACCTACGGGATCCTTTCTCTTTCTTGGTCCAACTGGGGTTGGTAAGACCGAGCTGGCAAAGTCACTGGCATATTTCCTATTTGACGACGAACACGCGATGGTTCGAATTGATATGAGCGAGTATGGAGAGAAATTCTCAGTCTCAAGGTTGGTTGGTGCCCCTCCAGGCTATGTTGGATACGAAGAGGGCGGGCAATTAACCGAAGCTGTTCGGCGCCGCCCATACTCGGTCATTCTCTTAGATGAAGTTGAAAAAGCGCATACTGAGGTATTCGACCTTTTACTTCAAGTCTTTGACGATGGACGCTTAACAGACGGTCAGGGGCGCACCGTTGATTTTCGTAATTCAATCATCGTTATGACCTCGAATTTAGGTTCCTCGTTTTTGGCCGATACTGAACTTTCACGCCTGGAACTGGAGAGCGCTGTTAATGAGGTTTTAAGAAAACACTTTAAGCCAGAGTTTCTAAATCGTATCGATGACATAGTGATATTTAATTCATTGGGACGGGAAGAAATTGCCTCCATCGTAGATAATCTCATTCGAGATCTTGAGGTTAGGCTAAAGGATAGAGATATCTCTCTCGAGTTAACTCCAGCGGCCAAAGATTGGCTAGTTGCACATGGCTTCGACCCGATTTATGGCGCTCGGCCTCTGCGGCGACTAATTCAAAAAGCCATTGGTGATGACATTGCTATGAAAATTCTCTCTGGCGAAATAGTTAATTCCTCAAAGTTGGTAATAGATGCACTCAGCCAAGAGACTGAAGAATTAAATATCTCTGTCTCAAGTTGAGCACGCTGGCATATCTAAATGGGTTGGAGTGAACCAAGAAAGTGCCACCCCAACCACCACCAGAGAATTAAGAAGGCAAAGATAACTCCATCAGGTTTTGGTTGACAAGACTGTAACCATCGATTACTGTAAGAGTCATGAAGACCAAAACACAAAATGTTGAGACTCTGATCGGATACAACCCTTCTCAGTTCCCACCGTTTGCAGTAACGGTGGATGTGGTAATCCTGACCATGTCCGAGGGCGTGCTGCATGTGTTGCTGGTGCGTCGCGGTCAAGCACCTTTCAAAGGCGAGTGGGCAATCCCAGGTGGTTTCAAACTCCCTAATGAAACCCTTGATGGGGCAGCTAAGCGCGAGTTGACTGAAGAGACCGGTGTCGATGCCGCGAAGCTGTTGACTCAGTTCGGTGCCTACGGCGATCCATGCCGTGATCCTCGAATGAACGTTGTGACCGTGGCGTATCTGGCCGTACTCCGTGATGTTGGAGCGATCGTTGCCGGTACTGATGCGGCAGATGCATCTCTAGTTCCGGTCTCCGAAGTGCTCAACGGAAAAATCGAGTTGGCCTTTGATCATCTACGGATTGTGCAGGATGCGATTGCGCGCGTCCGCCTCGAACTTGAAGTCTCGGGTGTTGCCACGGCCTTCGTCGGCCTGACTTTCACTTTGGCTGAACTACGAGCGGTGTACGAGGCCGTTTGGGATGTGCAATTAGATGGCGCGAACTTTCGCCGGAGCATCGTTACCGAAAGTGGATGGGTAATCCCGACTAGGCGTCTGGCTCAGCCTGGTGCAGCTGGTGGTAAACCGGCCGAGTTATTTCGAGCCGGTCAGTCGTGGAAATACGGCGGACCTATTCGGCGTCCAGCGCGAAACCAGAAACGGAAGTGAGCTGATGAGAGCGGTTGTCTACAGGAAGTATGGAACCCCAGATGTTCTACATCTTGAAGAGGTTGAGAAACCGACACCCAAGGACAACGAGGTACTCATCCAGGTTCACGCTACAACCGTTACTCGATCCGACACTGGCCTTCGCAGTTCCGAATACTTCTTTGCCCGAATCTTCACCGGACTGCTTCGACCGAAAAGGACGATAGCCGGTATGGAGTTTGCTGGAGAGGTCGAGGCAGTCGGTGAATTGGTAATCGATTTCAAGGTGGGTGACGAGGTCTTTGGAATCAAAGGTGGCGCCAATGCTGAGTATGTATGTGTAAGCGAAAGTGGTTTGCTGGCGCACAAACCTGCAGGTATGACTTTTGAGGAGGCTGCGGCCGTTAGTGACGGAGCGCTCCTTGCACTTACCTGCCTAAAGCCAGCAGATAGGAAGGGGCAGAACATTCTTGTCTACGGCGCATCCGGTTCTATTGGTACCGCGGCGGTGCAGTTAGCTAAGTACTTTGAAGCCGAAGTCACCGCAGTGTGCAATGCCAAGAACATAGAACTCGCCTATTCCCTCGGAGCCGATTCAGCTATTGATTTCGTGAAAGAGGATTTCACTAAGATCAGTAAAAAGTACGATGTAATTTTTGACGCAGTCGGCAAGCACTCTTTCCGGCGGTGTCGTCACTCGCTCAAGCCAGGCGGGATTTACATCACTGCCGATCTTGGGTTCATGTTTCATGTGCCAATTCTGGCACTACTAACTAGATGGATTGGAAACAGGAAGGCGACGCTCGGAATAGGTAGATATAGAAAGGAGGATCTCATCCTGCTCAAGGAGTTGATTGAGGCTGGGAAGTATCGAGCTGTTATCGACCGGACGTATCCATTGGAGCAAGTAGTCGAGGCTACACGTTACGTTGAGACAGAACAGAAAACAGGAAACGTCGTACTAACTTTAAGCGATCAATTCAATCAATCTCGATTGAAGGCGAGCGCGGAGAAAAATACATGAGAGCAGTAGTTCACGACAGGTATGGGGATCCGAGTGTTCTGCGAATTCAAGAAGTTGAACGACCCGTACCTAATGAGAATCAGGTGCTCGTTAAAATTCTAGCAACCACCGTTACGCGATCCGATTGTCATTGGCGTTCGGCGACACCTTTTATTAGCCGTTTTTTCACCGGAATTCGCCGACCGAAATATCGAACTCTCGGCAGTGAATTCGCGGGTGAGATTGTGGCAGTCGGTGAATCCGTAAATGAGTTCGTTGTTGGTGATGAAGTTTTCGGAACAACTGGCGGGTTTCGAGCTAATGCAGAGTTCATATGCGTGCGAGAGAGTGCACCGATTGCCCATAAACCAGTTGGAATGAGTTTCCAGGAGGCCGCGGCGGTTTGCGATGGCGCGATACTTGCATTAAATGCCTTGAGGCCGACAAACCTTCTGGCTGGGCAACACCTCCTCGTCTATGGAGCCTCTGGTTCAATTGGAACCGCTTCGGTGCAACTCGGCAAATATTTTGGCGATGAAGTAACTGCGGTATGTAACGCGAAGAACCTCGAACTTGTGAAATCACTTGGGGCAGACGTAGTCATCGACTATACGAAAGAGGATTTTTCAAAGAATGGTCAAAGCTACGATGTCATCTTTGATGCAGTTGGCAAAGACTCATTCATGCGTTGCCGACGATCACTTAAGAAGAGTGGCATTTTCATTCCAAGTGATGGGTTCGTGAATCTGGCGTTGATTCTGTTGACTCGTTGGATAGGCAAGAAGCGGGTTCTGTTCTCAATTCCACCACGGTATAAAAAGGAGGATGTACTTCTTCTTAAGGAACTTATCGAAACCGGCAGATACCGAGCGGTGATCGATCGAAGTTACCCCTTTGAGCAAGTAATTGATGCTACAAGATATGTTGAAACGGGAGAGAAAACGGGCAATGTTGTCCTTACCATTACGAGCAGTGAAAGAAAGGGAATAAACGTATGAAAGCGGTAGTTCAAAACGCATATGGTTCTCCCGATCTCCTAGAGTTTGAGGAGATTGAGAAACCAGAATTAACCAACGATGGTGTCTTGGTACGAATCCGCGCGGCTTCAATCAATCCAGCTGATTTGTACAGTCTGACAGGACTTCCATATGTCGCCCGCGCTCAGGCCGGACTACGTAATCCAAAAAGCAACAGATTGGGAATTGATTTCGCTGGGGTAGTGGAAGCCGTTGGAAAAGATATTACAGAGTTTCGGCCAGGGGATGAGGTATTCGGTGCAAGAAATGGAGCCTTGGCTGAGTATGTCTGTGTTCGCGACGCAATAGTATTGAAACCGGCCAACCTGACCTTCGAGCAGGCGGCGGCAGTGCCGGTGGCTGCAATCACTGCTCTACAGGGCCTGCGGGACAAGGGGCAAATCCGCTCATGGCAGGACGTTTTAATTAATGGCGCATCAGGAGGCGTTGGCACTTTCGCCGTACAGATTGCAAAAGCCTTCGGTGCGCAAGTAACCGGAGTCTGCAGCACGAGGAATGTCGACCTGGTGCGCTCTCTCGGCGCTGATCACGTCATCGATTACACCAAAGAGGAGTTCACGCACAGTGGTCGGCGCTACGACCTAATTCTCGATGTCGCTGGGAGTAAATCGTGGTCAGAGTACAAACGTGTACTCAAACCGAATACCACTCTTGTCATTGTTGGAGCGCCAAAAGGCAACAGCTTTATCGGGCCGTTGGGTCACATTCTCAAAGTCCGTTTGTCATCGCTGACCAGCCGCCAAAAAGCTGTGTTCTTTATTGCCAAGACGAACCGTACGGACATGATGGTTCTCCGTGAATTTCTCGAATCCGGGAAAGTAGTACCCGTTGTTGATAGGTGTTATGAGATGAGCGAGATAGCGAAGGCTTTTTGGTACTTGGGAGAGGGGCATGCCCAAGGGAAAATCGTCATCACTATTTGAGGAACGCAGTAGATTCCAAGTAGCTCGATTGAACAATTTGAATCAGGTGATGCCATTATGGGAAATCGATGCCACCAGGATGATTTATTGGCAGAATTCCGGAGACTGAGCTGTTCGGCCCGCCATATTTTGGTTGTGATAATAATGGTGGTTGCACTAATTTCTACATCTACAAAGTTTGACTCCGCTTATGCTGCGCGTGAGCCGAGAATTACCTCATCATATAGTTCTCCGGATTGCCCTGGCTCTGCACACTGGCATATGGCGATGCTCGAATATTTTATCGATTCAAAAGGTACAACTCTGCCCCGTGATGCCAGCGTGACAAGGGTAGGCACGATGTCAGTGCAACCATTTCTAAATGCCATCGCCAAGGCGTCCAACTGTGGCGTTACTGCCGATGTAGATATTTGGGACATGGGCGATAACATTTTTCCTGAAGCAAATATGAGATTAGATGTGATACAGGCAGAGTATTTCTTTAACGGTTATGACGCTGTCTTGTTTCGATATCCCGATCACGGTGAACGCGCATTTTTTACTGGTGCTGCGGGACCGGCCGGGCGCATTGTGTTTCCCATCCTGCCGGAGGATCTTCTTCGTACTGATGTTGGAGCCCCATATATCGGATTACTTTGGCATGAATGGCTGCACTTGGCTGTATTTAATGCTGAGGGGCACACTCTGGAGAAAGGCTTGCCTCCGGACGACGTTCATTACAACTATGGAAATGACCCTGAGTACTATGCAACGACAATTGATCCATCCCACCCATTCAAATTCTTCGAAGACTTTATGAGTGGGAATGTCATCGGTTCCTTTTACCCCAGCAGTCAATGCTGACACTTTAATTCTCCCTTGTGGAAGCGGAGGTGCGACTTACTCGGTGCTGATGCCAACTGGAGTTGCCGTGGATGGGAGAGAATGCTCTTGCTCGCTTGTGCTAGATAAAAGAGTAAAAATAATTTTCCAGCATGCTTTTTCTAGCTCCAAACTCACTTCAGTAACAATTCCCAACTCTGTAACAAGCATTGGTACTCAAGCATTTGCATTTAATTCGTCGCTGACAACGATTTCAATTCCCAAAGCATTGGTCATCCTTGGGTCAAATGTTTTCGAGCGTGATAGTTCTCTCACCAAAATCAATTACTGTGGCGCCTTAACTGAGTTTCCTATAACTCCAACCTGCACATCGAAGTAACTTCTAACTCTGCGCGATTACGGTACAGGTGACGACTAGGAGCGCAACGATCGATTCGATCGCACCAATCCTGGCTGGTCTCATCCCCGGTTTCATTACAACAGTGCGCAGCAGTGCGAACGTAAAAGGAATGGTTAACCACCAAGAACTAGTGGTTAGTCCAAGTGCTATCACTACTGCAACATGAAAGCCGACACTAATGAGATGCCAACGGCGATTAGTGGCTTCGCGGATTAGTGCTTTTACATGGAGCACTGAACCCATAAAGAAGAGAAGAGATACAAGGGCAGCAATCCAGATTGAGTGGGGGATGAGATTAAAGAATCGTTGATCGTTAGCAATTGCATACATTAAAATCGGTGCCGTTGATGCCAGGACTACAAGTAAAAGCCCATTGGTGATTCCCCGTTCGCGTCCCAGCCATGTCAGATAGATGCTGAAAGACCAGAGCGCCAAAATCAGCACACCAGGCAAGAGAATCCAGGGCTGCATTGCGATAAGAGTGCTGGTTCCTAAGAGAGTGATTACCGCCCAAGGAATAACTGAACGGAGTTCGCTTCGCGCGCGAGTTGTCCACAAACCACGGCGCACCCGCGCCAAGAATGCTCTACCTCCGAAATATGAAAGCGGATAGGCCGCTATCCAGGTCAGTGAGAAAAGAAGGCCGAGGGCGTTACCCGCACCGAGGAATACTCCCAGTAGTAATGGAACAATCAAAAAAGCCCAGGCCCCATGCTGCGGTGGAAATTTCACATTCTAAATTCTATAAGATGTGATCAACTCTAGTTAATCTCACTCACTTCAATGTACTTTGCACATCTAAGACACAGCATTTCATGAGGCTGTAGCAAGCCGAGACCTGGTGGCTGAATTTCGTGGTGATTCCGGAGCAAGTGCAGCTGCGATTAATCAGAATTATGTCTGAATTCATCTGCGTAGGAAAAACTTTCGCTGGCTGGGGTCTAATTTCTTTAATTGCAATGTTAGTCATCTGGATATCATTCAACGATAAAGTTGAAGTTCCGTCAGATATTTCAGTTACTGTGGCATTAAATAACGATCGAAAGACTTCCGACTTACATATCTATTTGATGATATAACTCTTAAGAAAAATACGTTTCCCTCCAACGTTTACCTTTACAATTCGCTTACCAGTTTTAACTTTGTTTTTTCCGGCTTTAACTTTCTTGCCATCGATATATATTCGAACGGCTGATTTACCAGAATTCATAACACTAATAGTGATCGTACGTTTTGAAACATTAACTTTTGCTGATGGTTTCAACGTTGGTACAGTTTTAACGACGGCTGCAGGAAGAACTTCCACAGTAAAAATTTTCTTAACTGCGGCAAAGAATGCAGTTGATGCTTGTGTGGCAGTAATTGTAACCTCGCCTGGGCTTTTCATCTGGAATTAGCCATCGACTATGTCTAGAACTGCCGAATTACTGGAACTAAAACTCCATTTCCCAGGTGAATCACTTGTAGGAATCTTTATATTTGGGGCAATAGTCCCAAGGGTGATTTTTAAGTTCGAGAAATCAGAGACTACGGGAAGTGGTTTTACTGTGATAGTTGTCTGCACAATTTTAGATTGTCCAAACAGGCCTGCAGGATTTTGGGTGGCATATATTAAAGCTTGTCCTGGAGCGATTCCAACTATTTCTCCATCAACTACTTGTGCAATTTTTGAATCTGAGGATTCATATTTCCATGTTCCAACCGAGGATGAAGTTGGATGGATTATTTGTGCTGGAGTCAGATGTTGACCCACGCCAATTTCAATAGCTCCAAAAGCCCCAATAGTTGGGGTCTGCCCAATTACCCGAACTTTGAAGGATGAAGTACCTTCAAGCCAAAATTCTGATGGGGCTTGCTTAATTGTTATTACTGCAGTTCCTGCTCCTACAAATTTTAGGAGGTTCCCCTGAACCAAAACCACGGAGACATCGCTACTACTAATACTCCATGCTCCAGCCGAAGGCGAGACGGGAAATTGGAATGTGTAGTCGATGTCACCAACTAATCTTTCAAAATCTGAGGTCTGAGAATATGTGGGAGAACTAAGAACTGTTAGTTCCATGGTGAGCGGGAGTGATGGGCCATAATTTCCAGCGGCGTTTTGTATTGCAGTAATTGTAACTTTGCCGGGTTTAAGGGCAGTTAGGGTGTTTGCGTTGATAGTTGCGATTGTCGTATCCGAACTTGAAAAAACCCAGAGGCCTGATGAATTTGAAGTTGGAGCCAAAAGCGTAAGCACGTTAGTTGAATTTGGAATCAAAATAATTGCCTTGTTAACAAAACTACCAGGCGCCGTAGTGGGAATTGCAGCCAAAACTGTAACTATCATTGTTACCGAAGTTGATCGGTAATTACCCCAAGGGCTCTGCGCGGCAGTAATAACAGTTGTACCAATCCTTCGAGGTGTAAGAACAAGACCAGAAACTGTTGCAACTGCAGGTTGGCTAGAAGTTAGGATCCATGACCCCTGTGACGTTGATGTGGGAGTAACAAGATTTACGCTCGCCACGCTATCTAAAGTGATGACTAAATTGGTAAAGGTTCCCACAATTGGAGTTAGTGCAGTAATAGTTAATTTCATTGACGTTGCGGCAGATTTCCATTGGGAAGTGGCTGCTTGTACTGCTGCAACAGTAATTTCTCCTCCATCATGCAAAGTCACCGTGCTATCAATTATTGATGCAATTGACGGATCAGACAAGGTAAAGCTCCACGCTCCATTTGAAGTGGATATCGGCGGTGTTATAGTGAATTTTTTTTGCCCTAATGAAACGCTTGAATTCGAAAAGCCGCTAATTGTTGGTGTGCCTGGTTTAACATAAATCTGAGTTGATCGAGACACTGTTCCATAGTCACCACTTGCTGCGAGAGTGAAAGTTATTCTGCTTGATCCAGTTTTTAGAAGTGTGAGCGTTAAGCCATTGGCTGTAGCGATTGTCGGATCGGTAAGTGCAACTGACCAGGTTCCAGGGGAGTTTGTAGTTGGAGGGACTAAAGTGACGGTTTTTTGATCTAACTCCACTGTAATTGAGGAGAGCACGCCAACAATAGTCGTAACCGCATGTGAAGGTTGAATCGAAAATAATAAGGTTGCTATAAGCGAAGTGGCAAAAGCCCGATTTATCTTCATACCCAATGATGACTTACAGATAGAAATTTCTTGGCACCTAGAGATTATGTCCTCTGTGAATAGCTTGTGAGGTTCAACGTTCATAATATGCGTGAGTTTTAGGTCCTGCTTAGGTCCAGTGCGTGAGAGGGCCCGTAAAACTCAACCTGATGCTTGACACCTCGGTGGGTGACACCCTTAGAGAAGTTTGCTGAGGTTGTTGCAATGACCGGCTGAAACCAAGGCCGAACATGGCGTAAAGCATCAGCCGAACATCTGTAAAGGAACTGGTGAACACGATATGTCAAGCATCAACCAGAGTAATACACGGTGGGTTGTGAGGTGTAAAACTGACAAAGATTGGTGACATTCTAAGCCCCTAATTGAAGGGATTAGAGATGTTCAGTGAACGGGAATTAGAACGAAGAGCGCGGCATCGGTTAGAGATACTCACCCATGCAGAAGAA